>Ga0194060_10000119_pt1 | contig 55073 bp, 48 predicted proteins | sample SepL225m_MetaG_FD_163427 | JGI IMG/M metagenome (GOLD analysis project Ga0194060, IMG submission 163427) | Anoxic zone freshwater microbial communities from boreal shield lake in IISD Experimental Lakes Area, Ontario, Canada - Sep2016-L222-5m | ecosystem: Environmental > Aquatic > Freshwater >... | reverse complement strand
TATCCGATGATTCCCTCGCTCGACAGCGGCGAGCGTTTCGAAAACTTCGCCGCGCAGGCGATCCTGCACACGCCCGCCTACACGCTGCGCGGCGGCACCAATGAAGTCCTGCGCGGCATCGTCGCGCGCGGGCTGGGGCTGCGCTGATGGACGATACGCAAACCGCCGGAATGCTGGCGGACGCCGTCGCGCGCGCGCTGGCCGGCGCAGTGACGGCGCGCGGCACCACCGCGGCCGAGGCGCAGGGCCTGGACGCGAAAGCGTGGGATACCTTGCGCGAACTCGGACTCGCCGGCGGAGACGCGGCAGCGATGGGTCTGGACGAGCACGCGGCGGTGCTGGAGGCCATCGGCCGCGCCGCGGCGCTGGTGCCGTACGCAGACAGCGAGGCCATGGCGCGCTGGCTCGCGCAGGGCGCGGGCCTGACGACCGATCCGGGCGAGGTCCTGGCGCTCGCGCTCGCCTCGCCGAACGAGGCGCTGGCAGGGCGGCGCGTCGCCTGGGGACGGCACTCGGCGCGCACACTGTTCAGCTACGAAGAGGGCGGCCGCAACTGGGTGGCTATGGTACCAAGCGCCGCGCTGCGCCTCGAAAACGGGGCGAATCTTGCGGGGGAGCCGAGCGACAAGTGCGGTGTGGATCGGACGCCGCCGGGCGAGGCGCGCGAGGTTAGCGACGAATTTTCCCCGGCGGCGGTGAGCCAGCGCGGCGCGCTGTGCCGCTGCGCTGCGATGCTCGGCGCGGCGGCGAAGGCGCAGGAACTGACGCTGCAATACGCGCTCGATCGCAAGCAGTTCGGCAAGCCGCTGGCGCAGTTCCAGGTAATCCAGTCCTATCTCGCGCAGATGGCGGGGGAGCTTTCCGCGGCGCGGGCGATGTTCGCGACCGCGCTGCGCGCCGCGCCGCGCGGGCCGGGAGAGAGCCGGGCGGAAACGGCCGCGGCGAAACTGCGCTGCGGGCAGGCGGCGCACGTGATCACCGCACTTGCGCACCAGGTGCACGGCGCCATCGGCTTCACCGAGGAATATTCGCTGCAGCTGTGGACCCGGCGCCTGTGGGCCTGGCGCGAGGAATTCGGCAACGAAACCTACTGGGCGCGGGAGCTGGGCGCCGCCGCGATTGCGCTGGGCCCTGACGCCTGGTGGGAGCGGGTGACACGATGACGAACCGCCTGCGCTGCTGCAGCGAAAACGGGTTGGCATGATGGCCGCGTCCGGATACAGGGCACTGGCCGTCGCGAACCGCGCGCTGCGCGCGCTCGAACTGCTGGCCATGGGGGTGACGGCAGCAGGGATGTTCACCATCATGGCGGTGATCGTAGCCGACGTCGCCGCGCGCTACTTCTTCCGCTCGCCGCTGCCCTGGGCCTTCGATCTGATCTCGCTCTACCTGACACCGGCGATTTTCTTTCTCGCGCTCTCGGACACGCTGCATCGCGAACACCACGTCAACGTCGACATCGTCTTCGGTCACGTCGGTCCGCGCGGCGCGCATGCGCTGCGCTTCGCCGGCAGCGCGATCGCCGTCGTGGTGTTCCTGGGCATCACCTATGTCGCGGTGATCCAGACGTGGCAGGCGTACAAGGCCAGCGCGGTGACCTCCGGCATCATCCAGTGGCCGACCTGGGTCAGTTCCGCCTTCGTCGTGGCGGGCGCGGGCCTGCTGCTGCTGCGCCTGGTGTTCCGGACCGCGGCATTCGGCATCGCCGCCTACACCGGCGCAGCAGATGTCCCGGGCGTCTCGCCGCCGGTCCACCTCGAGGAGGACCTGTAGTGGCGGCGCTCGCGCTGGTGCTGGTGCTGTTCGTGCTCCTCGGCATCGGCATGCCGGTCGGCTTCGCGCTGGCCGTTGCGGGCGCTGCCGGCCTGTACCATTTGGGCGGCCTCGACATGGTGCTCGGCATCCTCGACACCGTGCCGATCAGTTCCGCCAGTTCCTACGAGCTGGTGACGATCCCGATGTTTCTGCTGATGGCCGAGTTCATCATCATGAGCAAGATCGCCGACGACCTGTTCGAGTCGGCAACGAAATTCGTCGGCCACCTGCCGGGCGGCCTGGGCGTCGCCACGGCAGTCGCCGGCGCCGGCTTCGGCGCCATTTCCGGCTCGAGCACCGCTGCCGCGGCCACGCTTTCCGCAGCCTGCATTCCAGCCATGATCAAGCAGGGATACGAGCCGCGCATGGCCTACGGCGTGGTCGCGATCTCCGGCACGCTGGCGATGTTGATTCCGCCCAGCATCGCCATCGTGCTGTACGCGATCATCGCGGGCGAGAGCATAGGCCCGATGCTGATCGCCGGGGTGATACCGGGGCTGCTGGTCACCCTGACCATCGCCCTCACCGTGGTGTTGCTGGTGCTGCTCGACCGTACGCGCGCGCCGGTCACGCCCAGGGCGTCGTGGAAGAAGCGCATCGCGTCGCTCAGGATCACCGGTCCGATGGTCGCGCTCATGCTGCTGGTGACCGGTGTGATCTACCTAGGCATTGCCACCCCTACCGAGGCCTCTGCGCTCGGCGCCTTCGGCGCCTTCGTGCTCGCCCTCCGCGCCGGCAGGATAGGCGCAAGCTCGTTGTGGCAGGCGCTGACGCGGGCCGCCGGCGCGAGCTGCATGATCGCCATGATCATCGTCGGCGCGAAGATTTTCGGCTACTTCTTCGCCATGACGCAGGCGACCCAGGACCTGGTGGCATTCATTTCGGGCCTAGGCATGAACCGCTACGTGGTGTTGTTCCTGATCTTGTGCATGTACCTGGTGCTGGGCTGCCTCCTGGACCAGATCGCGATCCTGATCCTGACGGTCCCGGTGGTGCTCCCTATCATGAAGGCGCTCGCCTTCGATCCGATGTGGTTCGGCATCATCGTCATCGTCATGGCCGAGGTGGGCATGGTGACTCCGCCCGTGGGCTTGAACGTGTTCGTCGTCGCGCGCGTCAACAACCGGCCCGCGGCGGAAATCTTCCGCGGCGTCTGGCCGCACGTGGTGGCGCATCTGATCCTGGTCGCGTTCCTGGTCGCGTTCCCGGCACTGGTGCTGTGGCTGCCAGCAACCATCAAGTCCTGACCGAAAAGCCGCTGAACGACCGTCACCGGAGGCCGCGCAGGCTCTCCGGCAGCGCGTACGTCGGATAGGCCTGGCGGAACTCCGCCAGTTGTTCCGCCGCCTCCTTGTCGCGGCCTTCGCGTTTCAGGCGACCGATTTCCTCCAACCAGGCCTCGGGCGAGCGCTGAGTCGCCGGTTGCCGCAGCGGCGCGAGCCTGCCCGCCGCAGCAGGGGCAGCCGCGCCAGCAGCGCCTGCCGCGGAATCGCTGGCAACATTCGATTCTGACGCGGCCTTAGTCGCGCTCATCTTCGCTTCGCTCGCCTTGGCGCGACTGTCGCCCGGAAAAGCCTGCGCCGCGGGCGGTGCAGGTTCGGCAGACCGCAGCGCAGGCTCTGCCGGCCGGGATACGGGCGCTGGTACTGCGAGCACCGGCGCCTGCTCCGGAAGAGGAGCCGTTGGAGCCGGAACCGGCAAGCTGGCGGCCGGGGCAATCGCCGGCGCAGCGGCCGCTTCCTTTTTCCCGACTGACGCCGGTGCCGCGCTATCGGCGGCCTTCTCTGTTCTCGATTCCGTCACGTGGACCGGCGCCGGACTCTGCTGCCGCGGCAGCGCCCCGCGGATGGCCGTCCCATCCAGCGTTTCGGGCCGTTCGCGCTCCATCAGGAACGCCAGCGACACCGCTACCAGGAGCGTGGCCAAGGCGCTGGCCGGCGCCATCCAGCGCACCCAGGAAGAGCGCGCCGGACGCTGCGACTGCGCAATCCGTTCGCGCGCAGCCATAATGATGGCGGCATCGAGCGCCGGCGGCGGACCTTCGGTCGCTGCCTCGCGGTAGATGCGGGAAAGTTTCGGGTCGATTTCGCTCACCGCCAGGACTCCAGTTTAGTGCGCAGCTTCGCCGTCGCGTAGCGCAAGCGGCTCTTGATGGTTTCGCGGCCAACGCCTGAGACGGCCGCGATCTCTTCCAGCGTCAGCCCGCCCTCTTCGGCCAGCAGGAAGGCCTCGCGCTGCACTTCGGGCAGTTCATTTAACGCGGCCAGCAGCGCCGCGCCCAGTTGCTTCTGCTCCGCCCGGGGCTCCGGCGCTTCGAGCGCGGGCGCGGGCGGATCGAATTCGTCATCCTCGCCGTTCTCGCCCGATGCCAGCGGATCAACCGGCTCGCGCCCCAGTTTGCGCCAATGGTCGACGAGGCGGTTGTGGGCGATGCGGAACAGCCAGGTGCTAAACCTGGCGCTCGGTTCATAGCCCGCGGCAGCGCCGATCACGCGCATGAATACGTCCTGGTAAAGCTCGTCCGCCTGGCCGGCGTGGCCGCACTGGCGCAGGAAGTAGCGGTACAGCGGCCCGCGCCAGCGCGCGTAGAGCGCTTCGAACGCCACGCCGTCGCCGTCGCGGTAGGCGAGCATCAGGCCTTCGTCGGTGCGGAGGTCTTTCTCCAAGTTATGTGTCTAACGCTCGAGCGGCGGGAGTGGGGTTAGCTCCCCCTCACCGTGGCTCATGTGATTACTTCCAGGTGAGATTGAGCTTCCGGTTCGCGGCGGCGCAGTCTCGAAGATAGAGATTGATCAGGCTTTGGTACGGAATGCCTACTTCTTCGGAAACCGCCTTGAAGTAGGTGATCGCGTCTTCGTCGAGCCGGATGGTAATTTGCTTCTTCAGTTGTGAAGCGTACGGATTCTTTCGCGACTTGGAAAAATCGTATTCCTTGCGCATGGGTCACCTTTATGGATAAAACTTCGACTCGCCGGCGGTCGCCTTGCGTGCTGAGATGATGCGTATGACGTTCGCTTCGCTGCGGTAGCAATGGCAAACCAGCAGCAGGCGAAGCGAACTGCTCAAGCCCATCAGAATGAAGCGCTCTTCATCTTCGGAATGCTCAGGGTCATCGATCAATCTGGCACGTTCGTCGAAAAAGGCCGACCGGGCTTCCCCGAAAGAAACACCGTGTTTCCTTTCATTGGCCGATGCTTTGCGCTCGTCCCACTCGAAGCGAAGCGTGCTCACGCCGATATCATAACTACACTGTAGTTACAATGCAAGACTGTCCCGCGGCAGCGGCGCCAGGACGAAAGCTTCCCAGCTGAATTTCATGGCCGGTGCTTCGGTACCGCTAATTGGGTTTGACGCCGGCTTTGCTCGCGACATCGGTCCAGCGGGCGCGCTCGGCGCTGGCGTATTGCGCCAACTGCCCGGGCGTGGACGGCGAGGCCTCGACGCCCTGCTTGGCGAGCTGGTCTTTGACCATTTGCGATTCGAGTACCTTGAGTACCGCGGAGTTCAGTTTCGCCACGATTGCGGGCGGCGTGCCGGCCGGCACCACGATGCCCTGCCACGACGTCACCTCGACTTGCGGAAAACCCAGTTCGCCCAAGGTGGGCAGCTCGGGCGCGAGCGGCGAACGCTTCCCCGACGTTATCGCCAGGCCGCGCAGCCGGCCTTGCTGGATGAAGGGATAAAGCGAGGAGAAGGCATCGAACAGCACCTCGATGTGGCCCGCCACCAGGTCGGTCATGGCGGGGCCGCTGCCCTTGTAGGGCACGTGCGTCATTTGTATCCCTGCGGCCTGGTTGAAAGCCTCGGTCGCCAATTGCAGCGAGGCGCCGGCCGAGCCGAAGTTGAGCTTGTTGTTCGCCTTGGCGTAAGCGACCAGTTCCGCGATCGTCTTGACCGGCACGTTCGGGTTCACCGCCACCAGCAGCGGCTGGCGCGCGACCATCGACACCGGCTCGAAACTCGCCTGCGGATCGTAAGGCAGCTTGGCGAATACGGCGGCGTTGATGGCCAGGGTGGAGATGTTGCCCATCATGAGCGTATAGCCGTCGGGCGCCGATTTGGCCGTGACCTCGGCGCCGAGTATGCCGCTGGCGCCGGCGCGGTTCTCGACCACCACCGTCTGGCCCAGTTCGACGGTGAGACCCTGCGCCATGACGCGCGACACCATGTCGGTCACGCCGCCGGGCGCGAAGGGCACGATGATCTTCAGCGGTTTGTTCGGGTAGGCCTGCGCGAACGCTTGTTGGTTGCACAGCGCGGTGAGAACTAGGGCGGCGATGACGGCGGCGAATAGCCTGCGGCGCATGGGATGTCTCCTGTGGCGTGATGCAATTATTGCAGATTCGATACGAGCGCACAGGCGCGGGCTGCGGCTAAAATGCGCGTATGCTATTTTCCCCATTGTTTCCACTTCCGGAATTTTCGATGAACCCATCCATCAATCAGGCGATCGCGGCGTGAAACGCTGTCAGGACATGTTGAAGCGAATCGCGGCCATGGTGCAGGCCGGCGTGCTGGCAACTGCGGCCGCATGGGCGCCGCAGTCGAACGCGCAGGCTTATCCGAACAAGCCGATCCGGGTAGTTGTCGGCTACAGTCCTGGCGGTTCGGCGGACGCGGGCATACGTCCGCTGGCCAAGGTTCTGGAAAACCTGCTGGGCCAGCCGATGGTAATGGAATACAAGCCGGGCGCGGCCGGCGGGGTAGCGATGGAATACATCGCGAAGGCGCCGCCCGACGGCTACACGCTGTACTATTTCGACAGCGGGCCGCTGACGGTCGCGCCGCACCTCGGCAAGGTCGGCTACGACAGCATCGCCTCGTTCACCCATCTGGGCCACGTGTGCGGCAGCGGCAGCATGCTGGTGGTTCATCCGGCTACCCCGTTCATGAGCGTCGCCGATGTCGTGGCCGCCTCCAAGCGCGAACCGTCCAAATGGAGCTACGGCACCTCGGGAGTAGGCGGACCGCATCATTTGTCGGGCGAGTATTTTAAGAGCGTCACCGGGGCGAACCTGCTGCACATTCCCTACAAAGGCGGCGGGCCGGCGATGACCGACCTGATGGGCGGCCAGGTGCCGATGCTATTCTCTTCGCTCGGCCCGGTGGTGGGCGCGGTCAAGAGCGGCAAAATACGGGCATTGGCAGTGACCTCGCCCGCGCGTTCCGGCGCATTTCCGGACGTGCCGACCATGGATGAAGCCGGCCTGAAGGGATTCGATTCCACCGCCTGGTACGGACTGGTCGGTCCGGCCGGCCTTGCCCCAGAAGTGGTCTCGCGCCTGACGCAGGCGCTCGCCAGGGCGGGCGAGGACAAGAACCTGCAGAACCAGCTCAACGCGACCGGATGCGATGCGGAATTCCTGAATCCGGCGCGCACCGTCGACAAGATCAAGGCCGATTACGCCAAATGGGGACGCGTGATCAGGGAAGCCAACATCAGGGCCGAGTGAAACACTGCAAACCTGGCAGCCAAGATCGAACTAGACATGGCAACGATTTGATACAGGGAGACAAGATGATCAGGAGCGTGATCGCATTGGCCGGCGCCATCGTCATCGCCGCGCTGGCCGCGGCGCCCGCCGCGGCGCAGTACCCGGTGAAGCCCATACGCATCGTGCTGCAGTTTCCAGCGGGTGGCGCGACCGATGCGGCCGCGCGCATCTTGGGACAGGCGCTGACGCAGGCCATGGGGCAGCCGGTGCTGGTGGAAAACCGGCCCGGCGCCGACGGCGCCATCGCCGGCGAACTGGTGGCGAAAGCGGCGCCCGACGGCTATACGGTGTTCCTCGCCTCCAACACGCCGATGATGCAGGTGCCGCTGCTGCGCAAGAACCCGCCCTACGACGTGGCGGCCGACTTCACCCCGATAGTCGACGTGGGGCGCTATATTTATCTCCTGGTGGTCAATCCATCCCTGCCGGTGAAATCGGTGGCGGAACTGGTCGCCTACGCGCGCGCGAACCCGGGCAAGCTGAACTTCGGCAGCTTCAGCGGCGTCGGCCAGCTGATGTTCGCGCAGATGCGCGCCTCGACCAACACCGACATGGTCCTGATACCCTACAAGGGCGAGGCCCCGACGGTGGTGGACGTGCTCGCCGGCCGCATCCATTTCACCTTCGCCACGCTCGCCTCCACGCTCTCGCACATCAAGGAGGGGAAGCTGCGCCCGCTGGCGATCCTGATGTCCACGCGCAGCGGCCTGCTGCCGGAAGTTCCGACGACGGTCGAAGCCGGTATGACGCCGTTCAGCGTCGCCACCTTCGTCTCGCTGTTCGGTCCGCCGCGCATGCCGCCCGACGTCGTGGCGCGGTTGAACAAGGAGTTCAATGCGGCGATGCAGCTTCCGGGAATGCGCGAACAGATCGAACGCCAGGGCGTGCAGCTCACCGGCTCCACGCCGGAGGAACTCGGCAGCTTCATCCGGCAGCAGCTCGACGCCTGGAGTCGCGCGTTTCGCGAAGCCGGGATGAAACCGGAGTAGCGCCTGGCGACAAATCCGGACGGGCCGCGCCCTGCTTCCCGACTCGACCGCGAACGACTACAACAACAGTGGAGCAAACGATGTCGGAAGAATTCGTCGCCAAGGTCAATGCGCTTCCGGGCTGGGTGCGGGAGATGGGGATCGTGATCCTCACCGCCACACCCGAGGAAGTGACCTGCGAATGGGAGGTGGGCGAAAAACATCTCCAAGGCTACGGCATCGTCCACGGCGGCGTGCATTGCGGGGTGATCGAAACCATCGCGTCGGTCGGTGCCGCGGCGGTCGCGCATCCGCGCGGACAGCGGGTGGTCGGATTGGAAAACAACACCTCCTTCATCCGCGCCGTGCGCTCGGGAAAACTGCGTGCACTGGCCAGACCGGTCACCCGCGGGCGCTCGAGCCAGGTATGGGAGGTATGGATACGCGACGAACAGGAGCAGCTGGTGGCGCAGGGGCGCGTGCGCCTGCTCTGCGTGGACGAGGAGCGCGCGCTTGGCTAGACTTGAGGCCCGCAAGCGCCACGCCTGCTAGACTGCCGGACACATGAATGAACCGCGCTACGCATGGGTCGTCGTCTGGGCAGCCTTCTTCAGCATGGCGGTCATCTTCGGGATCGCCTATTCGTTCGCCGCGTTCTTCGAATCCTTCGCGGACGAGTTCGCCGCGCAGCGCGCCGACGTTTCCCTGATATTCGGCCTGTCCGGGCTGATCTATTTCGTGCTCGGTGTGTTCGGCGGCATGCTGGCGGACCGCTACGGCCCGCGGCTGGTGTGTTGCGCCGGCATGCTCAGCATGGCCGGCGGACTGTTCGCCAGCAGCCTGGCGCATTCCATGGCCACGGTGTACCTGACCTGGGGCGTCGGCATCGGCTTGGGCATCGCCCTGGTCTACACGCCCTCCATCGCCTGCGTACAACCGTGGTTCACGCGCCGGCGCGGCCTTGCAGCCGGTATCGCCAGCGCCGGCATCGGCGCCGGCACGCTGGTGGTGCCGCTGCTCGCGGCGGGCGCCATCGCTTTTCTCGAATGGCGCGACGCGCTGCGCGCCCTGGCGCTGGGGGTGCTGGTCCTGGGCCTGGGCGCGGCAGTGCTGCTAAAACGCGCACCGTCCGCGCACGGATCGGCGGCGGGTACCGCGCCCGGCGCCAGCCTGCGCGAGGCGCTGCACAGCCGCAGCTTCTGGTGGCTGTACCTGTCGGTGGTGGCGGCAGCGCCGACCATGTTCATTCCCTTTGCCCATGCATCGGCCGCGGCACGCGACCTGGGCATAACCGAGGCGCGCGCCGTAAGCCTGGTCGGGCTGATCGGCATCGGCAGCCTCGCGGGCCGTTTTACCATAGGCGCCCTCGCCGACCGCATAGGCCGCAGCCTGACCCTGGCGCTGATGCAGTTGTCCATGGGCGCCTCCTACCTGCTGTGGAGTGCGGCCGGCGGATATGCGGCCCTGGCACTGTTCGCGCTCTGGTTCGGCCTGAGCTACGGCGCCATCGTGGCGCTGCTGCCCGCCATCTGCATGGACCTGTTCGGAGCGCGTGCGGTCGCCAGCATCATCGGCACGCTCTACAGTGGCGCGGCGCTGGGCAATCTGCTGGGACCGGTGGTGGCGGGCGCGGTGTTCGACCGCGGCGCGAGCTATGGCCCGGTGATCTGGGGTTGCATCGCGCTGTCGGCGCTGGCCACGCTGGCATCGGCAAAGCTGATCGGGCTGCAGCAAAAAACTTACTAAGGTTGCCGACATGCACCCCATGCGCTGGACCTCCCTCTTATCCCACCGCCGCCTGGGCGGACCGCCGTCGGGCGGCGCCGGGCCGCGCTCCGAATTCCAGCGCGACTTCGACCGCATCGTCTTTTCCTCGGCGTTTCGCCGCCTGCAGGACAAGACGCAGGTGTTTCCGCTAGCGCAAAACGACTATGTGCGCACGCGGCTGACGCATAGCCTGGAAGTGGCCTCGGTCGGCCGTTCACTAGGCGTGCTGGCCGGCGATCACGTTCTTCGCCGCTACCCGGAGATGTCCGCGGCCGGATACACCGCCGGCGATTTCGGCGCCGTGGTTGCGGCGGCCTGCCTCGCCCACGACGTCGGCAACCCGCCGTTCGGACATGCCGGCGAATCGGCGATCCAGTCCTGGTTCAATACTTCGCCTATGGGCCGCTCCGTGCTCGCACAATTGACGCCGGAAGAACGGGCCGATTTCGAGCGCTTCGAGGGCAACGCCCAGACGTTCAGGATCCTCGCGCGCCTGGGCATGCCAGACAACGCGGGCGGAATGCAGCTCACCTGCGCCACGCTGGCCGCGGTGGCGAAATACCCGCGCCCAGCGCATTTGCCGTTTCCCGCGCCGGCCGGCATCTCCTCCAAGAAGCACAATTTCTTCCATGCCGACGCGGAGCGCTTCGCCGCGGTGGCGCAGGCGACCGGGCTCATCCGTCGCCGCGCCGGCGCGGACTGCTGGTGCCGCCATCCGCTCGCGTTCCTGGTGGAAGCGGCGGACGACATCAGCTACTGCGTGATCGACGTCGAGGACGCCTTCCGGGCGCAGGAGGTGAGCTACGCCGAAATCGAACCGCTGTATCGCGGCATCATCGCCGACGCCGCGGCGTGGCAAAAAGCAGACACGATCTCGACCGACGAGAAGCGCGTGGAGTACCTGCGTGCGCGCACGATAGACGCGCTGGTGACGGAGGCCGCCGCCGCGTTTGCCGCGCGCGAGGCGGCGATGCTCGAGGGCAGTTTCGACGACGAGCTGATCGCCCTGATCCCGCACGCCCAGGCCCTGGAAGCGTTTCGTGCTTTGGCGCGCGACCGCGTCTACCAGTCGGCGGTGGTGCTGAACCTGCAGAGCCCGGGCGCGGCGGTCCTGGGGGAGTTGCTCGATGCGTTCGTCGGCGCGGTGGAGGCGACGGCCGACGGCACGCCCCCGCCCGGTGCCGGCGCGATACTCGATCTGCTCCCGGGGCAGTTCCTCTGCGCCGACGGCAGTCCTGCGAGTGAGCCATACGCACGCGCGCTTGCGATCACCGACTTCGTCTCCGGCATGACCGACTCGTACGCAGTGGCCGTTGCGGCAAAGCTGAAGGCGCTGGCCGGAACCTAGAGCCGACTTCGGCGACGCCGACACAGACCTTTGGCTAGTGCCCGGCGGCCTCTGCGTCCGGCCGGGAAAACTGGCCGCGCTTCATCAGCAGCAGTAGCGGCAGCGCCGACAGCAAAGCCACTCCGAAAAACAGGAACAGCCGGTCGAACGCCATCATGGTGGCCTGCTTCATGACCATGCCGTCAAGCAGCCGCAGTGCCTTGGCCTGCGCCAGCGCTTCGGGCGTACCGTGGCTGATCACGAACGCCTTGAGCTTGGCCAGGCGCGCCATGGCGGCGACGGAGAACTGGTTGACATGGAGCAGCAGCTCGGCCCGGTTCGCCTGCTGGAATTGCTGAAACAGCGTGGCCGAGCTGGCGATGCCTACGCTGCCCCCGAGTTGGCGCGTCAGGTTGTAGAGGCCGCTGCCGCCACCCAGTTCCTGCGGCGCCAGGTTTCCCAGCGCCAGGTTGTTGAGCGGGATGAACACCATGCCCAGCCCGACGCCGCGAAGTATGACCGGCCCGAGGAAGTCGTCCCATCCCGATTCGGTGGTGAACATCGAATGCCGCCACATGGAGTAGCCGAAGATGCTGGCGCCGATCACCACGAACAGGCGCAGGTCGACGCTGGTCTTCGCGGTCAGTCGCGCCATCGCGGCCATGGTGAGACCTGAGGCCAACGCGCTCGGCAGTATCACCTTGCCCGTCTCCCAGGCGGTGAAGCCTTGCAGCGTCTGCACATATACCGGGAACACGAATACCGTGCTGTAGAGCGCGCCGCCGACCAGGAAGCCGAACACCAGCGAGGCGGCGAACTGGCCGTCGTGGAGTATGCGCAACTGCACCACCGGATGATCGTGGCGCAGTTCCTGCCAGACGAACAACACCAGCGACGTGGCACTGACGATGGCATAGGCCGTGATTTCGCGGGAGGCAAACCAGTCGAGCTTTTCCCCGCGTTCGAGTATCGTCTGCAGGCAGCCGATGCCCAGCGCCAGCAGCAGCAGGCCGAGGCCGTCCACCTGCTCGGCGCGCTTGCCGAACTTCGAATTCGGCACCAGCATCAGCGACAACAAAGTCGCGAGAAAACCCAGCGGCAGATTGATGTAGAAAATCCACGGCCACGACAAGGTGTCGGTGATCCAGCCGCCAAGGGTCGGCCCGAGCATCGGCCCCACCATGATGCCGAGACCGAAGATCGCCATTGCCGTGCCCGCGTCCTTGCGCGGAAACACTTCGTACAACGTCGCCTGGGCGGTCGCGATGAGGCCGCCGCCGCCCAGCCCCTGGACGATGCGCCACAGCACCAGCCCTTCCAGGCTGGTGGCGTTGCCGCAGAGGAACGAAGCAAAGGTAAACAGCAGGATCGACAGGGCGATATAGTTGCGCCGTCCGAACCAGTTCGAAAGCCAGCCGGAAATCGGCAGCACGATCACGTTGGCGACGACGTAACCGGTAGACACCCATGCAATCTCATCCAGCGTGGCGCCGAGGGAGCCCATCATGTGCGGGATTGCGACGTTGACGATGCTGGTGTCGACCAGTTCCAGCACCGAAGCCAGCGTCACGGTGAACGCAATCAGGTAGCGTGCGGCGTAAACTTCCTCGTCGGTCTCGACCCGCCGCAGGCCCGGCAGCAGCGGCTTCACCGGGTGGAAATCGTCACGTACACGCTCATTCCAGGACGCAGCGGCCGCAGCGGATCATCGCTTTGCCTGACCTGTATGCGCACCGGCACCCGCTGCACCACCTTGGTGAAGTTGCCGGTGGCATTGTCCGGCGGCAACAGGGAGAAGCGCGCTCCGGTGGCCGGCCCTACCGATCCCACCCTACCCTCTACCGGGTTTCCGGGATAGGCGTCCACCTCGATTTCGACCGTTGCACCGGGCTTGATATCGCGCACGTCGGTCTCCTTCATGTTGGCGACGATCCAGATGTCGGCCAGCGGCACCAGCGACAACAAGGGCTGCCCGGCCACCACCAATTGCCCCGGCTCCATGTTCTTGTTGCTGACAATGCCGTTGGCAGGCGCGACGACCCGCGTGTCGGCAAGCTGGATCGCCGACAGGTCGCGGGCGGCGCGCGCCGACTCGACCTTGGCCAGCGCCGCGCGCAGGGCGGCGCCGTATGCGGTGACCTGCTCACCGGCCGAAGCGGCGCTCTCGCGGCTGACCTTGACCTGAGCCAGGGCGGCCCGCGCAGTGGCTTCGGCGGCGTCGAGGGCCTGGGGGGAAAGCATTTTCTTCTCCACCAGCGGACGGACGCGATCAAGATCCTTCTGCGCCTTATCGGCGTTGGCGATGGCCTGCTCGATGCCGGAACGCGCCGCGGCGGCGGCGGCACGTGCGGCGGCGACCTGGGCACCTGCCTGCCCCGTCTGCCCTTCCCGGCCGGCGTTGGCTACGGCGAGTTGAAGATCGGCCTCGGCCTGCGCCAGCCTGGCGCGGTAATCGCGGTCGTCGATGCGCGCCAGCAAGTTGCCGGATTTGACCGCCTGGTGATCGTCGACCTTCACCTCGGCGACGAATCCGCCGGCCTTGGCCAGCACCGGAACGATATGGCCTTCCACCTGCGCATTGTCCGTGCTGACGTGTGACAGTCCCCACCACCATTTGTGGCCGAGCCAGCCGGCCAGCGCGAGGCCGGCGACGACAAGCACCATGCGGGGAGAGGCGCGACCAAGCTTGCTGCTATGCATGAAACAGACTTTCGATTTGCTAACGCGCCGACGGCAACCACACGGACGGCCAGGAACTGCGGCGTCCTCTCCCAGATTACTTGATTGATGCGGCTAAGGCGCCTGTGTGGTGTCCTCGTCGGATGACCCAAACCGATTCGGTTCCTTGCCTTCCTGCACGCACCAGTAAATCACCACGATCCATCCGATCAATGGAATGAGCGCAACCAGTTGCAGCCATCCGCTTCGATCAGTGTCATGCAACCGGCGCGCGGTGACTGCAATATTCGGCACCAGCACAGCCAGAGAAAACAGACCCGACAGCATGCTGCTAATGGTGGACAACGCTGCAGAAGCCAGAATGACAAACAGCACCCACCACCACAACTCCGGTCGGGATGCGCGCCCGTTGAAATCGGCGTACTTGGAAAAACATGTCTTGATCGATTCTACGAATGTCATTTTTTTTACTCTCCCTTGTTGTAGGCCCCCAAAACGGAGCCGGACTGCGTGAGAGTACCGCTAATTTTCCGGCTGCTCAACCGCATCGTGCGGCGTGGCCAACTCTGCGAACATTTTTTGGGATAATAGAACTTTTTCGAGGAGATGCCATGAAACCGCAATGGATGGTTGCCATCGCAGTGCTGAGCGCCGTTTCCTGCTGTGCCAGCGCGCAGACGATGAAGCCCGGCTTATGGGAAATGAACAACAAGGTGCAGGCAGACGGGAAGATGGGGCAGGACATGGCCAAGGCGCAGCAGCGCATGGCCAGCATGCCACCGGAACAGAGAAAGATGATGGAGGACATGATGGCGAAGCAGGGGGTGGCCATCGGAGGCGGCCCCGGCAGCATCAGCACCAAGGTCTGCATGACCAAGGAAATGGTCGAGCGCAACGAGATGCCGTCGCAAAAGGACGGCTGCAAGCAAACGGCATCGCCGCGCTCCGGCAATACCATGAAAATTTCGTTCACCTGCACCAACCCGCCGTCCAGCGGCGAGGGGCAGATTACCTTTGTGAGTCCTGAGACCTACACCATGAACATGACCATGACCACGGCGGCAGGGGGCAGCCCGCAGAAGATCAATATGGATAGCACGGGCAAATGGTTGTCAGCCGACTGCGGTGCACTCAAACCAATAGTCGCACCGAAGAATTAGCTCCCCGGTGCCCCCGCCGGCGTCTATTGGCCGGACGCGGCCGGCCCGACTGTGGCAGTGAGCTATGCGAAGACCACGGGCGCTTTACGGGCGCGGTCCCGGTCAGGCGGCGGTTTTCGGCACGCCTTTGAGCAGGGCTTTCCCACGGGACTCGGGCGCGCTCAGCAATCCCGCCGGCGGGACGGTTTCCAGCCGAGCGCGCACCGCTTCCTGGGTACACGCGCTCGAGAAGCCGACGTTGATGTCAATGGCAACCGCGCCGGCGAATGTGAAGCAGTTCTGCCCGAGTTTGGCGTTGAGCGGTTTCAGGATGGCGTCCTGAACCATGTCGCTGGCGTTGCCCTCCGGAAGCTGCAGTTGGAATTTTCCGGGGTCGGCGAGCAGCCGCGCATCAAGCACCTGGCGTATGGCGCGGAACTCACGCAGCAGCAGGCGCGCGCTCTGGGGATCGGGCAGCCCGGTGATGTTGAGGTTGATCTTCTGTTCGCCGAAATTGAAGTGCTGCATGAAAAAGCCCTTGGAGAACTGCTCCCCGACCATTTTTCCGATTTCGGCCAGCGCCTGGTCTTCCGTGCCCCAGCTCTGCGCTTTGGGCATGGTGGTGTTGAGATAGATTTCCTCGCCCGTCGCCTTGTCGACGGCCTTGATGGTCCAGGAAGTGAGGACGGTCTTGGTGACGGTGATGCCCGAAGCCTCGAGCCTGGCGGACAAACGCTTGAGTTTGGCTTCGCCCAGGATATGAAAGTCGGCCGTCTTCGCGTCAGCCGCGGTCTTGGTTTCGCCCTCCGCCGACCAGACGCGAAATCCGAAGGACTTGATCCTTTCCTTGATCACATTCTCCGCCAGCTGCGAGCGATCCGACGGCATGGCTTGCGCGGTATCGACATTTCGGATGGTCATCAGGACGGAAATTTTCGGATCGCCGTTGTTGCGGATGAAATCGACGCGCTCCTCCTTCGACATCTGGTTGAGCGACTTCTGCACCTCGCGCACCTTGATCGTCGCCCGCGTCTCGGTGGCGATCAGGCCGTCCTTGCCCGCCTCCGGCGCCGCCTCCAGGCTGACCGACTTGATGAAATCGCCCGGGCGCGACAGCAGTTTTTGTTCGATCAGGGCGTAATTCTTGTCGAGCGAACCCCGGTCGATGTACAGGGCGAGCGCCTTTTCCACCAATTGCCGCTTGGCGTCGGCGCGGGCCTCGGCCTGCGCCGACGCCTGGTCGCCGTTGAACCTCGGATCCTTGGGGTCGGCCAAGCCGAGGGCGCTGATCACCATGGTTCCTGGTTCGGGCGCGGCTTCGGCGGGCGCCGGCGGGTTGCTCGCGATCGGGGCAGGCGCCGGCGCTTGAGCGTTTTGAGCGACCGACTTCGAGTCGGCGGGGCCTCGCTCTTTGGCTAGATAAAGATAAGCGCCCGCACCAATAGCGACGAGTACGGCCGCCGCCACGCCGATCAGGACGGGTGTCCTCGATCCGGATTTGACCGGCGCAGGGGTGGCGGCTGGAGCTGCCGCAGTGCCGGGGGACGGCGGTGGCGCGGGCCGTGCTGCGGCTTGCGGCGGCGCGGCCGAAGCGGCGGCCGGTTTCGCCGAAACGACATCGCTGCCAACGAGCGTCTGGGTTTCCAGATTGATGAAAGTTTCGTCGGCGGCCTTGGCGGTCGCGGCGCTCTTGATCGCTGCGGCGAACTCTGCCGCGGTCTGGAACCGATCCACCGGGTCCTTGGCCATCGCTTTTTTCACCACCGCATCCCATGCAGGCGGCAAGGTGGTATTCAGCATCGACGGCGCCAGCGGCTCCTCCTTGAGCACCTTGTGCATGATGGTCGTGACCGCGCCGGTGAACGGCCTCTCGCCGGTTAGGAGTTGGTACAGCATGACGCCGCAGGAAAACAGGTCGCTGCGACCGTCGACCGGTAGGCCCATGAATTGCTCGGGCGACATGTATGACGGTGTGCCGAGAATGGAGCCGGCCTGGGTCAGGTCGGACGTTTCGATGCGCGCGATGCCGAAGTCGGCCACCTTGACCGCACCCTCGGGCAGCAGAATCACATTGGCGGGTTTTATGTCGCGGTGGGTTACCCCGTTCTTGTGCGCATGACCGAGCGCGTCCAGGATTTCGCACATGATGCGGTCGATTTCCCTGAGCGGAAAGCGCTCGTTGGAATCGAAGTAGTCCTTCAGCTCGCGGCCCTTGACGTACTCCATCGCGATGAAAGCGACCGCGCCGCGTTCGCCCGCGGCGGTGCTGTCTTCACCGTATTCGTAGATCGCGACGATGTGCGGATGGTTCAGGCGGCCCGCCGCCTGCGCTTCGCGCTTGAAGCGCGCGAGTATTTCCGCGGCCTGCGACTTGTCGAGTTGCGCAGGGAGTATGGTCTTGATCGCCACGACGCGCTCGATCATCGGATCGAAGCCTTCGTAGACTATCCCCATTGCGCCCTTGCCCAACTCGCGGCGGATTTCGTACTTACCGAGTTTTGTCATTTCAGCCATGGAGGATCTCAGCTATGTCGGTTTCCGTGGTGCCGGCGCGAACCGCCTGGCGGCCCGACGCCCCGCCCAGATTCAGCTGGCAAGTCGGTTAGCCCGTTGCAAATTTCGACGCCGGCGATGGTTCCGCTCGCTGCGCAATGGGCAAGGCCTACTTGTACCTGGAGTCGATTTCATAGACCGAAGTCTGCACCAGGCGCTGCACCATCGTGTCCAGTCCGACCCCGCCCTTTGCGCTCTCCGACACGCCCATTACGCTGCTGGCGTTGGCGCCGACTTCCATCTTGAGCTCCTGATAGCCTTGCGCGACCTGCTCGGTGGTATTGGCGTCCATGATCTTGTAGCGCATGCCGATCAGCCAGACCGAAGTCGCTTCCGAATTCTGCACCGAGCCCGCCACCGTGCCGGCTACATGGCCGCCAAAGCCGAACAATCCGGCAACGGCGCCGATCGGCCGGCCGTCGAAGCCTTTTTTGTTCTCGGCGATCTGCTCCGCCTTGAGTATGTCGAACTTGACGATCCACTTGGTCGTCTTCAGCTTGCCGACCTGCATGGTCTGGCGCGCCTTGTCCGGGTCGCCCATGTTATAGGCGAGGGAGACTTCCTGCAGCAGGTTGCCCAGGTTGCTGCGCTCCAGGACCGCGAAGTTCGCCTGCGACAACTCTAGTTCGGCAAAATCGGCAATGTTGTTGGGGCCGAATTTCTGGACGAAGGTGGCGTTGTTGCTTTTTACGTCGCCGGGAATCACCACCAGCGCCGGTCCCTTCTTGTCCCGGTTGATGTACTGCACCGGCCTATAGGCAGCGGTGTCGGCGGCGGCATTGGCCTGTTGCGATGTCTTGCTGCCCGCCGTCGGCGAGGGGTTGCCAAACGTCGGCTGCGCCCCGGCCGGACCGGCCGGAAGCAGAAACAATGCGAGCAGCGCGGCCCGCAGAAACAGAATCGAAGGTGTCGTTTTCATGCGTTGCTCCTGAATCAAAATCGCTGGTTTTTCGGCTCGTATCCGCCGTCTATTTGGCGCCCGCGTTGCGGCAATAGTCGCTGTACAACTGCGCCACCACCTCGTCGGCACGCTCGTTGATCAAGGTCAGCGCCATCCCAAGGGGGTCATTGCCGGCGTAGCTCTCGTTCCTGGCTGTCGCCTCGGAAATTATTTTGCCGTTGGCCCCGGTAAGGGTGAAATCCAGGTTGATCGCGACCTGGTTGACGTTGACGACCGGATTGCGGGTAATTCGGGTCGCGATCAGGCCGCGCAAGATGTACTGCGCCGCAAGTCGCTTCGACGCGCTGATCGCCGCGTCCGGATTGTTCTTGAAATGAGCGTCAATCTCCGCTTGCGCAATCTGCTTGCGGATCTCTTCCTGGGTATAGGTGCGAAGCCCGAGCGCGCGCAGGCGCTTGTTGATGGCGTCGAAATGCGCGCTGTACGCAGCCTGGCTCGCGGCGATAACGCCGTTCCGGTCCTCGCCGATCAGTACCATGATCTTCTGGTTCTTGATTTTGTCGAGACAGGGGGTCGTCAGCTGCGACTGCACTTTGGCCTGGCGTTCGGCCTCTTTTGCCCTGGCGGCCTGATCCGCCGGATCCTCGTTGGAAAACCTGAAACCCTGCGCATGCGCGCCCACCGCGAAGATCGCGGCGGCAATCGCAGACAGTGTGATCAGCGATGCGCGCAGCATGGGGCGAGGGGCAAAAGCGCGAATTCGAGCGACAGGAAAGTCAATCCGGTGGGCACGCCTGCAACGGCAGGCCGATGCGGGAGAAATGAACCCTTGTCGACTCCCAAAATGCGCATGGTGCTCTCAGATCCATTCCCGAATCCTTCTTTGCAGAAGACGACCCAGTTCCGGAATGACATGATTTATCAGCTGAGAGCAATCTACAACAATAGCCGCAGCGCCGCAACTGCTTTGCCCTCGGTTGCCCTCGGTCTGCTTTACCCTCGATCACGCGCCTTAGGCATATTTTGCATCGTATTTAATCGACGCGCGCACCCGAGGCTTTGACGATGGCCGCCCACTTGCCGACTTCGGCCTTGATATGCGCACCGCACTCCTCGGGGGTGCCCGGCGCCGGATCGGCGCCTAGGCCGAGAAAACGCTCCCTGAGGCCAGCGTCGCTCAACGCCCGACCCACCTCGGCATTGAGCCGGGCAATAATCTCTTTCGGCGTTCCCGCAGGCGCCAGGATGGCCCACCAGGAATTGGCCTCGAAGCCGCTCAGCCCCGCTTCGGCGAAGGTGGGCACACCGGGCATGGCCGGCGAGCGCTTGGCGCTGGTGACCGCGATCGCCTTCATCTTGCCCGAGTTGACCTGCGGCTGCACCGACGGGATGTTGTCGAACAGCATAGGCACGTGCCCGCCCAGCACGTCGATGATCGCGGGTCCGGCCCCCTTGTACGGAACGTGCACCATTTTGATTCCGGCGGCGGTATTGAACAATTCGCCGGCCAGATGCGGCGTGGTACCGCTGCCCGGAGACGCGAAATTGAGCTTGCCCGGGCTTGCCTTGGCCAAAGCAATCAATTCCTGCACCGTGTTGGCCGGCAGGGCGTGATTGGCGACGAGCATGTTGGGAATCGAGGCGAGCATGCTCACCGGCGCCAGATCTTTCAGGGTATCGTAGGGCAGTTTGCTGTAGAGCGAAGCGTTGATGGACATCGTGGTCGAAGCGGAGAACAGTATGGTGTAGCCATCGGACGGGGCCTTCGCCACGAAATCCGTTCCCAGCGTCGTCCCCGCCCCGGGCTTGAATTCCACCACCACCGGCTGGCCCAGTCCTTCGCTCATTTTCGAGGCGAGCAGGCGCCCGAGGACGTCGCCGGTGCCGCCCGCGGCAAAGGGGACGATCATGCGCACCGGTTTGCTCGGGTAGGCCTGCGCCAGGGCATTTCCCGCGACGGCCAGGCTTGCGAGCACGATTGAAAAACAAAACCAGCGCAGGACCAGATTCATCATGCGACCGGGCTTTGTCTCCCCCGGGGGGGTGAATGCTTTCTTGATTGTCGACATTGCCAGTCCTCCAGATTGCCACAGCCATGCTCGCCAGAAACGTCCAGAAACCGCCGGAAAAAATGGGTCCCAAAAACCTGCCAGGTTGGCCGAGCGTACCGTTAATCGCGGGATTGCTCAAGGCGCATCGGGCGCCTTCACCGAGCCCGCCTGACAGAGTATGCTCCTCGTCGGGCAGGCATTGATCTTAGCCGGAGGCGGTCGCTCCCGCCCGATTCGATGAATCAATCGAATAGCGCATCGAATGCACGAGCGACACCAACAGAATCAACGGAGGCCAGGCCATGAGAATTGCAAATCTGCTCGGTGCGATCGCCGGCGCCACAACCATGCTGTTCGCGCAGGCCGCGTTCGCGCAGACCTACCCGACGAAGCCGATCCGCCTGGTGATGCCCTACACCCCGGGCGGCAGCTCGGACATTCTCGCGCGGCCGATCACCAACGAAATGTCGAAGAGCCTGGGCCAGCCGGTGCTGATCGAATACAAGCCCGGCGCCGGTTCAACCATAGGCGCGGACTACATCGCCAAGTCGGCGCCCGACGGCCATACGCTGGTCATGCTTCTGACCGCGCACGCAATCAACGCCACGCTGGTGCCCAATCTACCGTACGACACGGTGAAGGATTTCACCTCGATCACGCTGGCGGCGACCCTGCCGCTGGTGGTGGCGGTCAACGCGCAGTCGAACATTCATACCCTGCAGGACCTGGTCGCCGCCGCGAAAGCCAGTCCGGGCAAATTGAATTACGGCTCGGCCGGCGCCGGCAATACCAGCCATCTGGCGGTCGAATACTTCAAGTCGGTGGTAGGCATCGACGTCACGCATGTACCCTATAAAGGCAGCGGGCCCGCGGTCACCGGCTTGCTGGGACGCGAGGTCGACTTCATGTTCGACAGCCTGTCGTCTTCGCTGGCGCAGATACAGGGCGGGAAATTCCGCGCCATCGCGGTGTCTACTGCCAAGCGCTCGCATGTATTGCCGCAGGTGCCGACGATAGCCGAATCGGGCGTGCCCGGATTCGACATCTCGGCCTGGTACGGCATCTTCGCCGCAGCCGGAACGCCCGTGCCCATCGTGCAGAAGCTGAATGCGGAGTTCATCAAGGCCATGGCCCAGCCGGACGCGAAGCAGAGAATCGAGGGCTATGGCTACCAGATCGTCGGCTCCACGCCGGCGCAGCTCGACGCGCATGTTAAAAGCGAGATCGCGCGCTGGAGTAAGGTGGTGAAGGATTCGGGCGCGCAGGCGAACTGAGGCAGGACATCCGGATGAATACACAAAAGCCGATTCTGGAAATTCTGGCGGCGCTCGTTCTGGCTGTTTCATGGTCCGGCCCGGCGCACGCCCAGTCCGCCGCCGGATATCCAAATAAGCCGATAAAAATCGTAGTGCCGTTTCCGCCGGGCGGCGCGACCGACATCATCGCGCGCGTGATCGGCCAGAAACTCGGGGAGCAATTGGGCCAGTCGGTAATCGTGGAGAACAAGGCCGGGGCCAACGGCAATATCGCCCACGAATTTGTCGCGAAAGCCGCGCCCGACGGCTATACGCTGTTGTACAACACGTCGTCGATCGCACTCAGCCCGGCGTTGTACAAGAAGCTCGCTTACGACGTGCGCACCGATTTTGCGCCAGTGATCCTGACTTCCGCAGTGCCACTGCTGTTGTCGGTAAACCCATCGGTTCCGGCCAACAACGTCAAGGAATTCGTCGATCTGCTGCGGGCGAAGCCGAATGCGCTGTCCTACGGTTCGGCCGGCATCGGCAACATTACGCATCTGGGATCGTATTTATTTCTGCAAAGCCAGGGGCTGGTCGCGACGCATGTCCCTTATAAGGGCAGCGGGCCGTCGGTCGTCGCCACGGTTGCGGGCGAGATCCAGTTCAACATGGAGCCGCTCGCCGTCGGCGTGCAATATGCCAAAGACAAGCGCATCCGGCCGCTTGCGGTTACCAGCCTGAAGCGTTCTTCGGTCCTGCCGGACGTGCCCACCTTGAGCGAGAGCCTGATGCCAGGATTCGAGGTCAGCACCTGGCAGGGAATCCTGGCGCCGGCAAGGACGCCGCCTGAAATCGTCAACCGCCTGAACGCGGAAGTCGGCAAGGCGCTGACCACGCCCGAGGTCCGGGAAAAATTGCAAGCGCAGGGCGCCGAGTTGCTGGGCTCGACGCCGGAGCAGTATGCCGCTTATCTGAAAGCCGAAGTCGAACGCTGGGGCAAGGTGGTCAAGAGTAGCGGCGTGCAGTTCGATTAGAGCTGAACCGACGCAAGAAATCCAGGCGCATGCCCGCTGGGGCGCGTAGAGGCGGGGCAAAACCGCAATCCCGATGTCCACCTTCGGCCGCGCCGCGCCGGGCAGCAAATTTTTGCGGTCGCGGGCGATACGAGCAGCCGCCAGCGCTTACAATCGGGTCCATGGACCCGGTCATTCTGATCAAGGCGCTGATACTCGGGGTGGTCGAAGGACTCACCGAGTTCCTGCCGGTGTCGAGTACCGGCCACCTCATCCTGGTCGGGGACCTGCTCGATTTCAACGACGACCGGGGCAAACTGTTCGAGATCGTGATCCAGTGCGGCGCGATACTCGCCGTGTGCTGGGAGTACCGCGCCCGGCTCGGCGCCGTGATTTCGGGCCTGGGGTCGAAGCCCGAGGCGCAGCGTTTCGCGATCAATCTCGCCATCGCCTTCATGCCGCTCGCGATCCTGGGACTGGCGTTCGGAAAGGCGATCAAGACCCAACTGTTCCAGCCGGTGCCGGTGGCGCTGGCTTTCATCGCCGGGGGTTTCGTCATACTGTGGGCGGAAAAGCGCGAGCACGCGGTGCGCGTGCGCGAAGTGGAGGATCTTGCCTGGAGCGATGCGCTGAAGCTCGGCATCGCCCAGGCGTTTGCGCTGATACCCGGAACCTCGCGTTCGGGTGCCACCATCATCGGAGGTTTGTTGTTCGGGCTGTCGCGCAAAGCCGCGACCGAGTTCTCGTTTTTCCTGGCTATTCCGACGCTGTTCGCCGCTTCCGCCTACCAGTTATACAAGGAGCGCGCCCTGCTCGCATTCGACGATATCGGCATGTGGGCCGTCGGCTTTGCTTCAGCATTCGTCTCTGCTTTTCTATGCGTGCGCTGGCTGCTGCGCTACATCGCCAGCCACGACTTCACTCCCTTTGCCTGGTATCGCATCGCCTTCGGGTTGGTGGTGCTGGCGACGGCATACGGCGGCCTGGTCAACTGGACCGCAGGCTGAGAACTTTCGCGCCGGAAAAAAGCCGGGAAGCACGCGCGGCGATCAGTAAGCGGCCACCGCCCCGTCCGAACGCGGATCGGCGCCGCCTTCGAGCACACCGTTGGCACGACGCACGATGGCGCCTGCATGCCCCATGGTCTCGTCCCATGCCTGCAGCACCTCGACCTCGTGGCCATAGCCCCTCAGCCGGTCAACCACTTCCCGCGGAAAGCGCGCTTCCAGCTTCAGGGTGTCGCTGGTCTGCCCCCAGGTCCGGCCCAGCAGCCAGCGCGGCGCGCTCACTGCCTCCTGCGGGTTCATGCCGAACAGCGCGTAGCGGGTAAACACGGCGCTCTGGCTCTGCGGCTGTCCGTCCCCGCCCATATTGCCGTACACCATGCTACGGCCATCGCCGAACAGCGCCATGGCCGGATTGAGGGTGTGAAACGGCTTTTTCATCGGCCGCAGCGAGTTCAGTGCCCTATCGTCGAGGGAAAAGCTGCAGCCGCGGTTCTGCCAAACGACGCCGCTGTCTTTCAGGACCACCCCGCTGCCGTATTCGTGATAGGTACTTTGGATGAAAGAAACGGCTCTGCCCTCGCCGTCGATCACACCCATCCAGACCGTATCGGCCGGCCCCCTGCCATTGCCCCAGGGCGCGGCCTTGTTACGGTCGATATTGGCCGCGAGCGCGCGCACTGCCGCCGGATCGAGAAAGCTCCGCGCATCTGCACGCATATATGCAGGGTCGGTGATGGTGCGATCTCGGATGGCGAAGGCCTGCTTGGTGGCCTCGACACACAAGTGCACAAAATCGGGGCCTGCGGGATCAACCTTGCCAACTTCAAGTGCATCCAGAATGCCCAGAATCAGCAACGACACCAGACCCTGGGTAGGCGGCGTCATGTTGTACAGCGTGCCCAGTGAATGTTTCAGCGCCAGCGGCGTGCACCAAAGCGCCTGGTGCCGGCGCAAATCGGTGAGCCCGACCGGACTGCCCGCCACGGCAAGATCGTGTGCGATTGAATCCGCCAGTTCACCGCGATAAAAATCGTCCAGCCCGGCCTGCGCGAGGCGACGCAAGCTTGCGCCAAGGCGCTTCTGAAAAAACACGCTACCGATCGCAGGCGGCGCGCCGTTCACCAGGTAAGTTTGGTCGAAGCCGTGCACCCCTTCCAGGCCTTCCAGCTTGGCCGCTGTGGTGGCGTTCTGGCTGCGGGTGACGGCGATCCCGTTCTCGGCGTAGTGGATGGCATCGGCAAAGAGACGATCCAGCGGCAGCTTGCCGCCGAGTTCTTTGCCGCTGAATTCGTGAGCGGCATTCCATCCCGAAACGGTGCCGGCGACCGTGTTCGCCGCCAAGCCGCCGCGAAACGGGATGCTCTTCGCGATGCCGCGCTCGGCATACCAGCCGATGCTTGCGGCCGCTGCGGCTGCGCCGCAGGCGTCGATCGCGCGCGGCGCCTGGCCGGGTACCTGGATCAGCCAGAAAGCGTCACCGCCGAGCGAATTCATGTGCGGATAGACCACCGCGATGCTGGCCGCAGCGGCAATCATCGCCTCCACTGCATTGCCGCCTTCGCGCAATATGGCCAGAGCCGACTGTGCTGCAAGCGCGTGCGGGGCCACGGCCATGCCGCGCGTGCCACGGATCGAGTTGAACATGCTGTTCCCGGGGAATTGAAAAGGGTTGTTCGATGCAAACTTCGAACCTGCTTCAATAATTAGAGCTCATTGCAAAACGAGGTGATACCGCCCGTCGCGGCCCCCAAAGTCGGATGCCATTTCGGTAATCCTGAAACGACAAGCAAGTATACCGCAGAGCCCTGCTCATTCTGGGTACGGATATTGCTTTTGAGTTGAGAGAGCAACAATCTCGCGGTATGAACAAACTGTTTCCGGAGCCTCATGAGCACACTAATGCATCTGTCAAGACTGATCGACACCCTGAACGAGCGCATCGGCAAACTGTCGTCCTGGCTGATCCTGCTGGCGGTGGTCATCTGCACCGTCAACGCGCTCGTACGCTATGCCTTCAATCTGAGCTCCAACGCCTGGCTTGAAGTGCAGTGGTACCTGAATTCGGGCATGTTCCTGCTGGTCGCATCCTACACGCTGAAGCTCAACGGCCATGTGCGCATCGACGTCATCGCCGGCAAGCTGTCGGCGCGCAGCCAGGCCTGGATCGATATCTTCGGCAGCATGTTCATGCTGCTGCCGGCAGTGCTGATCGTTGCCTGGTACAGCCTGCCCAGCCTCGCCAATTCGTTCCAGCTGCATGAAATGTCCTCCGATTCGGGAGGGCTGGTACGCTGGCCGGTCAGGCTGCTGATCCCGCTTTCATTCAGCCTGCTGGCGCTGCAGGGGGTGTCGGAATTGATCAAGCGCGCGGCGTTTCTCATGGGCTTGATCGCGAACCCGGCCGAACCCAGACAGGAGACCGTCTAAATGTCGCCCGATCTGATGGCACCGCTGATGTTCGGCGGCCTCGTGGTAGTGCTGCTGATCGGCTACCCGGTAGCGTTCTCTTTGGCTGCGAATGGATTGCTGTTCGGATTCATCGGCATCGAAATGGGCCTGCTGCCGGCGGCGCTGCTGCAGGCGCTGCCGGAACGCGTGCTGGGCATCATGGGCAATTCCACCTTGCTCGCGATCCCGTTCTTCACCTTCATGGGACTGATTCTGGAGCGCAGCGGCATGGCGGAGGAACTGCTCGATACTATCGGCCAGCTGTTCGGCGCGGTGCGCGGCGGGATCGCCTATGCCGTGGTGTTCGTCGGCGGCCTGCTGGCGGCGACCACCGGCGTGGTTGCCGCGTCGGTGATCGCGATGGGACTGATCTCGCTGCCGGTGATGATGCGCTACGGCTACTCCAAGCGGCTCGCGGCAGGCGTGATCGCGGCCTCGGGGACACTGGCGCAGATCATTCCGCCGTCGCTGGTGCTGATCATTCTCGCCGACCAGCTCGGCGCATCGGTGGGCGACCTGTACGAAGGCGCGCTGATTCCAGGCCTGACGCTGATGGGCATGTACGCGGTCTACGTGCTGATCGTGTCCATCGTCAAACCGGAAGCGGCGCCAGCGCTGCCGCTGGAGGCGCGCACGCTCAAGGGCGGGGCACTCGCGTTCAGGGTGCTGACCTGCCTGATTCCGCCGCTGGTGCTGATTTTTCTGGTGCTCGGCACCATATTCATCGGCGTCGCCACGCCCACCGAGGGCGGCGCGATGGGGGCGAGCGGCGCCATCCTGCTGGCGCTGATGAAGCGCAAGCTCGACTGGAAACTGATGAAGCAGGCGGTCGAATCGACCTCAACCATGACCAGTTTCGTGATTTTCATCCTCATCGGCTCGACCGTGTTCAGCCTGGTTTTCCGCGGAGTCAACGGCGACCTGTGGGTGGAAAGCCTGCTTACCGATCTGCCCGGCGGCGCGCTCGGTTTCCTCATCGTGGTGAACCTGTTCGTGTTCGTGCTGGCGTTCTTCCTCGACTATTTCGAGATCGCCTTCATCATCGTGCCGCTGCTCGCGCCGGTGGCGCAGAAACTCGGCGTCGACCTGGTCTGGTTCGGCGTGCTGCTCGGCGTGAACATGCAGACCTCCTTTCTGCACCCGCCGTTCGGTTTCGCCCTGTTCTACCTGCGCAGCGTCGCCACGAAGGAGATCAAGACCAGCGACATCTACTGGGGTGCGATTCCGTTCGTGTGCATCCAGATCATCATGGTCGCGATCGTCATCGCCTTTCCCGGCATCGTCACCAGCAATATCTCCAAGGTGAAAGGCGGGATCAGCGGCTCGGGTGCAGACGAGATCCGACGCCAACTCGAGCTTCCGGCCGAGCCGGAAGCGCCGACAAAGGATGCCGACACGCCCAGGGAGCAGAAAGACGAGGACCCGTCCGCAGCCATTAGCCGCATGCTGAAGGAACAAAAGTAGGAGCGGGGCTGGCGGAAGGAACTAGGCCCCGCCTGGGCGGGGCCTTGTTTTGCACTCTGGCCGATGGCGTCGTCTATTTCTTGCCCGGCACTGGGTCGGGGGTATTGAGCAGGAACGTGGTCAAGGTTTGCTCGGCCACGCGATGCCACAGGAATTCTTCCTGGCGGAATTTTTTCCACGGCTCGTAGATCTTTTTCCACGAAGGATTCTTGGCGGCTTCTTCTTCGTACAGCTCGAACGCGGCCTTGTGTGCGGCCTTCATGATTTCGGGTGAGTAGGCGTGAAGCTTGACGCCGTTCTTCACCAGGCTCTGCAGCGCTTTGGGATTCTTGAAATCGTACTCGGCCATCATGTCGAGGTTGGCCTCATAGCAGGCGGCCTCCAGCGCGGCCTGGTATTCCTTGGGCAGCTTTTCCCATTCCTTGATGTTGACGTACATCGAGTACATGGAGCACGCCTCCCACCAGCCGGGATAGTAATAGTGCGGCGCGATCTTGTAGAACCCGAGCTTCTCGTCATCGTAAGGCCCGACCCATTCGGCGGCGTCTATGGTCCCGCGCTCAAGCGCCGGGTAGATATCGCCTCCCGCAATCTGCTGCGGCACCGCGCCCAGGCGCGACATGACTTCGCCGCCGAGGCCGGCGATGCGCATCTTCAGTCCCTTCAGGTCGGCCACGGTCTTGACTTCCTTGCGGAACCAGCCGCCCATCTGACAGCCGGTATTGCCCGCCGGGAACGAGATGATATTGAAATCGCGGAAGAATTCGCGCATCAGCTGCAGCCCGCCGCCCCAATAAATCCAGGCATTCTGCTGGCGCTGGTTCATACCGAAGGGTACGGTGGTATCGAAGGCGAATGTTTTGTTCTTGCCGACAAAATAATAGCCGGCAGTGTGGGTGCATTCGACCGTTCCCTGCTGCACGGCATCGACCGTGCCGAATGCGGGGACGATTTCTCCCGCACCAAATACCCGGATCTGGAATTTGCCGCCGGTGATCGCGGCGACACGCTTGGCGATCACTTCGCCGCCACCGTAGATGGTGTCGAGGCTCTTGGGAAAGCTGGAGGCGCAGCGCCAGCGTACTTCGGGCAGCGACTGCGCGATTGCGGGAGCCGCGAGCGTGCTTGCGGCAGCGGCACCGGCTCCGGTTACCAGGAATTTGCGGCGATCCATATTCAACACTCCTTCTGTTTGAAAAATCGGTTCATGCGCCCGCGCCACACCGTGACGCAGACGTAGGTGCCCTCAATACGTTTTGTAGGGAAGAAATTTTCCGGAAAGCACGACATGCACCCGGTCGCCTTTGGGATCGGGTTCGCGCGCGATTTCCATGCTGAAATCGATCGCACTCATGATGCCGTCGCCGAATTCTTCGTGGATCAGTTCCTTGATCGTGGTGCCGTAGACGTTGACGATCTCGTACCAGCGGTAGATCAGCGGGTCGGTCGGCACCGCAGTCGGCAGCGAACCCTTGTACGGCACCACCTGCAGGTGGGCCATCGCTTCGTCGGACAGGCCGAAGATCTTGCCCACGATTTCGGCCTGTTTCTTTGTCATCTGCATTTGGCCAAGGCAGGCAGCGGTTGTCCATTCCTTGCTTTGCCCCACCTTTTGCGCCACATCAGCCCACTTGATGCCCTTTTTCACTTTGACGGAATAGATCTGCGCAGTCACGTCCTCGCGCGTCATCGGCTTCATGCGTACTGCCTCCTTCGACTGGTTTGAATGCTTGGTTGAATCAGTGCTTGCGCCTGGCCAGCAGTGGCGTGACCGTGGCGTCGCCGTCGTGCGTATGGGGCTGCGAAGGCGTTATGTCGAATTCCAGTCCCGGCCGCACCAGTGGCGGTTGGTGCGGACGCTCGCCGCCGTCCCCGCGCTGGAACAGTTTCGAGCGATTGACCAGAAAATCCACGAGGTGATTGCGTAGCCGGTAGTACTGCGGATCGTGATGGATGTCGTTGCGCGAGCGGCTGCGCGGCATGGTGTTCTCAACGATTTCGGCGATTGCGGCACCAGGGCCATTGGACATGAGCAGAATCTTGTCTGCAAGCAGAATGGCTTCGTCCACGTCGTGGGTGATCATGAATACCGTCTGGTGCATCGCAGCGCAGATCTTGAGCAACTCGTCCTGGATCACGCCGCGGGTCAACGCGTCGAGTGCGCCGAAGGGCTCGTCGAGCAGCAGCATCTTGGGCTGGATGGCGAAGGCGCGCGCGATGCCGACGCGCTGCTTCATGCCGCCCGAGAGTTCGCTCGGTTTCTTCTGCTCAGAGCCGGCGAGTCCGACCAGATCGATGTATTTCTGGCAATGCAGGTTCACTTCGGCCCGATTCCAGTCGGGCCAGCGCGATTTCACCGCGAAAGCGATGTTCTTCATTACCGAAAGCCAGGGCAATAGCGCGTGACCCTGGAACACCACGCCGCGGTCCAGACTGGGCCCGGAGACTTCACGTCCGTCCATCACCACGATGCCCTCGCTCGCCTGGTCCAGGCCGGCGAGCACGTTGAGGATGGTGGTCTTGCCGCAGCCGGAATGGCCGACGATGCAGACGAATTCGCCTTTGTCGATGCGGAAGCTCACGTCCTCGAATACGGCGAAAGGCTTGCCGTCGCGTCCGACGTAGTTCCTGGACAAGCCCTGAATCTCGAGAAATGCCATGGCGCCGCCTATTCGACCCTATTCAACATAGGTCACGAGTTTCTGCAGCCGGCCGAACAGGAAATCGAGCAGCATGCCGACCACGCCTATGGTCTGGATGGCGAAGATTACGTTGGTGAGCGACAAATTGTTCCACTCGTTCCAGACGAAATAGCCTATGCCGGTGCCGCCCACCAGCATTTCGGCGGCGACGATAACCAGCCAGGCGATGCCCATAGAGATGCGCATGCCGGTCATGATGGTCGGGGCTGCGGCCGGAAGGATCACCAGGAAGGCCTTGCGCACTGAATTGACCTCCAGCGTCTTGGCCACGTTCAGCCATTCGCGGCGCACGCCTGCGACGCCGAAGGCGGTGTTGATCAGCATCGGCCACACCGAGCAAATGAAAATCACGAAAATGCCCGAGATCGACGAGTCCTTGATGGTGTAGAGCGCAAGCGGCATCCAGGCGAGCGGCGATATCGGCTTCAGCACCTGGATGAAGGGGTCAAGCGCACGGTAGATCAGCGGGGACATGCCGATGACGAAGCCGAGCGGAATTGCGAGCAGCGCGGCAAGGGAGAAACCCAACCCGACGCGCGCCAGCGAAAACCCGAGCTGGATGCCGACGCCCTTGTCGTTCGGTCCTTTGTCGTAAAAGGGATCGGACAATTGCTTCAGCACAGTGTTGCCCATCTGCGCCGGCGTGGGAAAGCCGGAGACCCTGACCGCACCCTTGCCCATCAGCTTGGCATATTCGTCATTGGCGCCCGCAGCCTGCTCCTTGGGCAGCGTGGCGACGTGCCAGATGCCGATCAGAACCAGCAGGAACAGGATTGACAGTACCGCCGCGCGCAGCGCTTCCGACTTGATTGCTCCCGGCCTGCGTCGCACAACTGGACTAGGGTGGTCCGGATTCGGCGGTTTTCGCCGCGGCAGCGGAGGCCCGGCACGCAAACTCATGCCGCTGCTTTCCGAATGGCGAAGCTGGAGATGTATTTTTCCGGCTGGGCCGGATCGAATTCCTTCCCCATGACTTTGAACTTGGCGTAGCTGGATGCCGGCGATTTCATGTCGAGTTCGGCCATGTGCTTTTTGGCGTCGGTCACCAGGAATACCTGCTCGGCGATCTGTTTGTAATTGACATCGCCCTTGATGTAGCCCCAGCGCTTCATCTGCGTCAGGATCCAAACCGCCATGGAATGCCAGGGGAACGGATCGAAATCGGCGCGGTCAGGCACGTTTTTCACATTGCCAAGGCCATCGGCGAATTTGCCCGTCAGCACCTGTTCCACCACGGTCTCGGGTTGGTTCAGATAATTGGCGGGCGAGATCACCTTGGCGATGAGGGAGCGGTTTTTCGGGTCCCGCGCCATCCGTGCTGCGGTAAGCACAGCACGGTAAAGCGCGGCGAATGTATTGGGATTTTCCTTGATGAACTGGTCGGAAACGCCGAATGCGCAGCACGGATGGCCATCCCAGAGTTCTTTCGACAGGATGTGAATGAAGCCGACTTCGTCGTAGACCGCGCGCTGGTTGAACGGATCCGGGCCGAGGTATCCGTCGAGATTGCCGGCGCGCAGATTGGCCACCATCTCGGGCGGCGGCACGACGCGGATCTGGATATCCTTGTCCGGGTCCAGACCGTGCTCTGCGACGTAATAGCGCAGCAGGAAATTGTGCACCGAGTAGTCGAAGGGCACGGCGAACTTGAAGCCCTTCCACAGTTTCGGATCGCGCTTGTCCTTGTGTTTCACATGCAGCGTGATGGCCTGCCCATTGATGTTCTGGATGGTGGCCACGCGCATCGGCTGCGGGGCCGAGCCCACGCCCATGGATATGGCGAGGGGCATGGGCGAAAGAAAATGCGACGCGTCGTGTTCCTTGTTCAGCATCTTGTCGCGAATGAGCGCCCAGCCCGCGGTCTTGTTGAGCGTGACGTTGAGCCCTTCTTTCTTGTAGAAACCCAGCGGGTCGGCCATGATCAGCGGCGTGGCACAGGTGATCGGGATGAAGCCGATCTTGAGCTCGGTCTTTTCCAGCGATTTCTTTTCCTGCGCCAGAGCCTGCATCGCCCCTATGGGGAGCACGCTGGCGATCGCAGCCATGGCGGTGTTGACGCCCACCGCGCGAATGAATCGGCGCCGCGTCTCGTCGTGCGGGAACAGCGCGCGCACCATAGCGGATTCGACGATCCGGTTGGACAGCAGCTCGGGGTCGTCGCTATCAGGAATGGCAGTGGCGTCGTGCTCGCTCTGGTTCGCATGTTTGCCGCAACTGCAGGCAGAGCCCAGACTTAGCTTCGGGTCATAGGGATTGAAAAATGCGGACACATGTTTCTCCAGTTTTCGTTTTGGGGAAACACCTTCGCAACAAGTGTGCCAGCGCAACGGCGATTGCGCGGATCGCGCGGAAATCCTTTACCGGAGCGGACCTCCAGCCTATGACCTGGAATTTTCCATACCTGTTACACGAGCGCCATTCGCACCGGCGCGCCAACGCGGGCTTCAACGCAGTGCATGCATGCACCGCGGCGGCGCGTAGCTCGGTCGATGCACCTTATTGCGTGCGCGCACGCACCGTGGCCTCGATCAGCTCTGCGTCCAGGGCAGACCGCAGTAGCGCCACCCTCCCAGCCGATTGCGCTGCCCGCTAGTGTCCTTGTCGCCCTCGAAACCCTGCAGCACATTGTATGCATTCGCGTGGCCGGCGTCGGTCACGGCGGCGGCGGCACTGTGCGAGCGCACACCGCTGCGGCAAAGAAACATGGCAATCGCATCGTTGCCGATCAGCGCTTCGAATTCTGCGATGAAATTGAGATTTCGGCTGCCGCCCGGCCATGAATTCCATTCGATAGAAATACTGCCCGGCACTCTGCCCACCCATTCCAGTTCTGCGCGGGTGCGCACATCCACCAGCTTGGCTTCCGGGAGAAATAGCATGAGCGCGTAGGCTTCGTCCGGCAGCAGCGCACCTGCGTAGGATAGTTTCGATTTCAGCCCTCGCTCGCGCGCCCGGGCGAGGATAGTCTGCGGAGTTTCCATAAGGTGACCTGCCAACTAATTGGGTTCTATGGCACAAAGTAAGTATAAGGTATGAGCAGGTGTCGAAGGCTGGATCCAGGTTTCGGGCAGCGGCCTATAGGTTGAATCAGCACAATTGTGGTGCACAAAATTTCCACATGCACCATTTGTGCGCGCCTTTGGCGCTATTCACAATCGAACATCGCTTGTGGCACAATACCCTGCTCGAATTTCGCCGGATGGCATGTTTTCTGCTCTATACCCCTCCGAATCCCGCGATCAACTGTCATCAACTGCTAATTGAGGAGAATTAAATGGCTATGTCCCCAGCCGACGTATTGAAACAGATCAAGGACAAGGAGGTGAAGTTCGTCGATCTTCGCTTCACCGACACCCGCGGTAAGGAACAGCACGTATCCGTTCCGGCCAAACAGTTCACCATGGAGAAGTTCGACGAAGGTCACTTCTTCGACGGTTCATCTATTGCCGGCTGGAAGGGGATCGAGGCATCCGACATGCTGCTTATGCCGGACGCCGATACTTCGCGCCTGGATCCGTTCACCGACGAGACCATGCTCAATATCACCTGCGACGTGGTCGAGCCCGCCGATCACAAGGGCTATGACCGCGACCCGCGCTCGCTCGCCAAGCGCGCCGAGGCCTACCTCAAGTCCACCGGCCTCGGTGACACCGCCTACTTCGGCCCGGAACCGGAATTCTTCATTTTTGATTCCGTCACCTGGAACGTAGACATGTCCGGCTGCTTCGTCAAAATCGACTCCGAAGAGGCCCCTTGGTCATCGGGCAAAGAGTATGAGGGCGGCAATATGGCGCATCGCGCGCCGGTAAAGGGCGGTTACTTCCCGGTGCCGCCCGCAGATTCGCTGCAGGACATTCGAAATGCCATGTGCCTGGCAATGGAGGCGCAGGGGGTCGAAGTGGAAGTGCATCACCACGAAGTTGCGGCCCCGGGGCAATGCGAAATCGGGACCAAGTTCGAAAAGCTGGTAAAGCGTGCCGATTGGCTGCAGATACTCAAATACACGGTTTGGAACGTCGCGCATTCCTATGGCAAGACCGCTACTTTCATGCCCAAACCGGTGGTGGGCGACAACGGTTCCGGCATGCACGTGCATCAATCGGTTTGGAAAGGCGGCGAAAACATGTTCGCCGGCAACAAATACGCCGGTCTTTCTGAATTCGCTTTGTACTACATTGGCGGAATTATCAAGCATGCCAGAGCCTTGAACGCCATCACCAATCCTGGCACCAACTCGTATAAACGCCTGGTACCCGGATTCGAAGCGCCAATCAATCTGGCCTACTCTGCCCGCAATCGCTCCGCTGCCTGCCGCATCCCCAATGTCACCAATCCGAAGGCTCGCCGGGTCGAGGTGCGTTTCCCTGACCCAACAGCCAATCCATACCTCGCCTTTTCTGCGATGCTGATGGCAGGACTGGACGGCGTGCAGAACAAGATTCATCCCGGCGATCCTATCGACAAGAACCTTTACGACCTGCCGCCCTCGCAGGCGAAAAAGGTTCCGAATGTGTGTTCGTCGTTGGAGATGGCGATCGAACATCTGGAGAAAGACCACGAGTTCCTGACCCGCGGCGGCGTTTTCTCCGAAGACATGCTCGATGCATATATCGCATTGAAGATGGAAGAGGTGACCAGGTTCCGCATGACCACCCATCCAATCGAATTCGACATGTACTACAGCCTGTAATCGCTCGTTAGAGGACCAAAAAGGGCGGGAGCATTCCCGCCTTTTTTCTTGCGTTTTCGCGGACACTGAGGATGTATCTCGCCCTCTGCCCGACCCAGACAAAAAAACGATTTGAAATCAGCCTTATATTGGCATAGACTTAACTTTCCTTCTCAACGGTTTTCGCAAGATGGCAAGCAGCATTCGACACATTGGAATCGCAGTTGGGCTGGCGCTGGCCGTGCCTGCCTGGGGGGACACCTACAAGTGCGTCGATGCCAATGGCCGCCCCACCTACACCAACATGAAGGAAGAAACCACGGGTAAGAACTGCAGTGTGGTGATACGGGAAATTTCGGTCGTGCCGGCCGCCCGCGCCCCAGCAGCAAACCGCACCCCGGAAGGCTTCCCTAAAGTCGACCCGGCGACCCAGAAATCGAGGGACGGCGCCCGCCGCAGAATCCTAGAGGAAGAACTCAGCGGGGAAGAGAAGGCTCTCGCCCAAGCCAAAGCGGAGCTGACCGAGCAAGAGGGTATCCGCAACGGCGATGAAAAAAATTATCAGCGGGTTCTCGACCGGCTGCAGAAATACAAGGACGAGGTGGAGCGGCACGAGAAGAATGTAGAAGCGCTTAAGAAAGAACTCAGCAGCGCGAAGTAAGCGGGCATTTCCTTGGCTCAGCTATTACGTAGCTGCGCTCGACCCCCACCCACGTTCCCGCACCGTACCGATATGGCTATCAGCCCTTTTTCCGGTCTCGAACTGCTCGCGACGTCGGTCATCCTGGTGGACGACGATTTGCGTATCGTCCACGCCAATCCTGCGGCGGAGGACCTGTTTGCGTTCAGCCTGAAAAATGTGGCCGGACAGCCACTGGCGCAACTGTTCGTCGATTGCGGTGAATTCATCGGCAGCCTGGGCGGCGCAAAGGAGCATAACTGGAGTTATACAGGCCGCGATCTGACCCTGACCCGGCCGGGACACCCGAGCCTGCAGCTGAACTGCTTGGTCACGCCGATAGAGGACGCGCTCTTCGGCCTGCTGATCGAATTTCGCCCGATCGACCAGCAGCTCAGGGTCGCGCGCGAGCAGCGGCAGATGGATCAGCAGCGGGCAAACCGGGAGCTGATCCGCAACCTCGCCCATGAAATCAGGAATCCCTTGGGGGGCCTGCGCGGCTCGGCACAGCTGCTCGAGCGCGAACTGGAGCGGCCAGAGCTGCGCGAGTACACGCAGGTGATCATCAAGGAAGCCGACCGGCTGCAAGCGTTGATGGACCGGCTGCTCACACCGCATAAGCCGCCGCAGGTCGCTCCGCTGAACATCCATGAGGTGGTGGAACGCGTGAGAAGCCTGGTTCTGGCGGAATTTCCGGACGGCATCAGCATTCATCGCGACTATGATGCCAGCCTGCCTGATCTTCACGGCGATAAGGAACAGCTGATCCAAGCCGTGCTCAATATCGCACGCAACGCCGCGCAGGCGCTAAATGGAAAGGGAACGCTCGAGTTCCGAACGCGTGCGGCGCGCCAAGTGACGCTGTCCAAACAGCGTTACAAGCTGGCATTAGAATTGCGTGTGATAGACAACGGCCCGGGAATTCCGGAGGAACTGCGCGAGCGGATTTTTTATCCCTTGGTGTCGGGCCGGGACGGCGGTAGCGGACTGGGATTGACGCTGTCGCAGACTTTCGTGCAGCAGCACCATGGCACGATAGAGTGCGATAGCAAGCCAGGCCGAACCTGCTTTACGATCATGTTGCCACTGGAGTAGGCGGGCGATGGGCAATGAGTGAAGGCCAGGACCGGAATTCCACCGCGTCTTTGCCAGTGCTGCATTCCATCGACCGCGATCAGAATATGAAACCAGTCTGGATCATAGACGACGACCGCTCGATACGCTGGGTGTTTGAAAAAGCCCTGGCGCGCGAGGGCATCCCATACAAGACTTTCGCCACGGCGCAGGAGGCACTGGACGCACTCAAACAGGGCGCACCGCAAGTGTTGGTGTCGGATATCCGCATGCCCGGCACTTCGGGGCTGGAGCTGTTGCAAAGAATTAAACAGAGCCACCCAGGGTTACCGATCATCATCATGACCGCCTATTCTGACCTGGAGTCGGCAGTAGCCGCATTCCAGGGCGGGGCGTTCGAATATCTGCCGAAGCCCTTCGACGTGGACCAGGCCGTTGAGTTGATTCGCCGCGCCATCGGCGAGAGTATGCGCGAGGTCGAGGGCGTGGCGGCGCGCGAGACGTCACCCGAAATTCTCGGCCAGGCGCCGTCCATGCAGGAGGCGTTTCGCGCCATCGGCAGGCTGTCGCAGTCCAATGCCACGGTGCTCATCACCGGCGAGTCGGGCACTGGCAAAGAGCTGGTAGCGCTGGCTCTGCACCGCCACTCGGGTCGCGCGCCAAAGCCCTTCGTCGCCATCAACACCGCTGCCATGCCTAAAGATCTGCTGGAATCGGAACTGTTCGGCCATGAACGCGGCGCCTTTACCGGTGCCCAAGCGATGCGCCGTGGCCGCTTTGAACAGGCAGAAGGCGGTACCCTGTTTCTGGACGAAATCGGCGATATGCCGGCGGAACTGCAGACGCGCCTGTTGCGCGTGCTCTCTGACGGCCAATTCTATCGTGTCGGCGGCCACCAGCCGATCAAAGCAAATGTGCGCGTCATTGCAGCAACCCATCAGGACCTGGAAGAGCGCGTGCGCCAGGGATTGTTCCGTGAAGATCTCTTCCATCGACTGAACGTGATCCGTTTGCGGCTGCCCAGCCTACGGGAGCGTCAGGAGGACATTCCGTTGCTGGCGAAGCATTTTCTTGCAAAAAGCGCGAGCGAGCTGGGTGTGGAGACCAAGCGCCTGTCTGAAGCGGCGATGCATTACCTTGCAACCCAGGATTTTCCGGGCAACGTGCGGCAGTTGGAGAACCTGTGCCATTGGTTGACGGTAATGGCAGCTACGCAGACCATAGAGATTGCAGATCTGCCGGAGGAACTGAAGCCAGGCACCGCCGGCAAGGCTCCAGAACTCGACTGGGTAGCGGCGCTGGAGCGTGAGGCTGAGCGCGCCTTTGCGGGCGGCGAAACCGGAGTCTTGAACCGCTTTTCCCAAGACTTCGAAAAAGCGCTGATCGGAAAAGCGCTGGCCCGCACCGGGGGTCGGCGCATCGAGGCGGCGAATCTGCTCGGCATGGGCCGCAATACCATCACACGCAAGATTGCCGAGCTCGGGCTGGAAGACAAGGGCGGCGAGGACGAGGCTGTCTGACGCGATCGCGTCCTTGGCAACGCTGGGCAGCGGCTGATGTCGCCATAGATGGTCCAGAATTCCATAATCCGGGATGTGGTTCATATTGCGGAATGTGCTGCAGCGCAATAGAATAGCTGCATTTTGTAGCAACCTGGAGTTCCACCCATGAGCGAGAAATTCCCCGGCGGCGTGGAAATCCACGCCCACATTTCCCCAGAATTCGCGCAGATCCTGACCCCTGAGGCGATCGCCTTTGTGGCAAAGATATGCCGCCGCTTCGAGCCGCGGCGGCAGGAATTGCTGGTCGCGCGGGCAGCACGGCAAACGGGGTTCGACTCGGGGAAGATGCCGGATTTCCTGCCAGAGACCGCGAACATCCGCAGTTCCGACTGGACAGTTGCGCCGCAGCCGGCCGACATGCTTGATCGCCGCGTCGAGATCACCGGCCCCACCGAGCGCAAGATGGTGATCAATGCGCTCAACTGCGGCGCGTCGGTGTTCATGGCCGACTTCGAGGACGCCGACACCCCAACCTGGCACAACATGATCGACGGCCAGATCAACCTGCGCGACGCAGTGCGGCGCACCATAGTGCTCGAGCAGGGGGGGAAAAATTACAGGCTCAACGACAAGACCGCGGTGCTGATGGCGCGGCCGCGCGGGTGGCACTTGAACGAAAAACATATGCTGATCGACGGCAAGCCGGTCTCGGGCAGCATATTCGATTTCGGCCTATATTTTTTTCACAACGCCAAGGAACTGCTCAAGCGAGGCAGCGGACCCTATTTCTACCTGCCCAAGCTGGAATCGCATCTTGAGGCACGCCTGTGGAACGATGTGTTCGTGATGGCGCAATACGAACTCGACGTGCCGCAAGGCTCCATCCGCGGAACAGTGTTGATCGAAACGATACTTGGCGCGTTCGAAATGGACGAAATCCTGTGGGAGCTGCGTGACCATTCCGCCGGCCTGAACATCGGCCGCTGGGACTACATGTTCTCCTGCATCAAGAAATTCCGCTCGCACAAGGATTTCTGCCTCGCCGACCGGGTCCACGTCAGAATGACCGCGCGTTTCATGCGCGCCTATGCGCTGCTGCTGGTGAAGACCTGCCATCGCCGGCACGCTCCGGCGATGGGCGGCATGGCGGCGCAGATTCCGATCAAGAACGATCCTGCTGCGAACGAAGCGGCGATGGCCAAAGTGCGCGAAGACAAGCTGCGCGAAGTGACCGACGGTTGCGACGGTACGTGGGTGGCGCATCCGGGCCTGGTGCCGATCGCCAAGGCGGTGTTCGACCAACACATGCCCGGCGCCAACCAGTACGACCGGCAGCGTCCCGAGGTGAATATCACGGCGAAAGAGTTGCTCGACTTCGAGCCGGAATCGCCGATTACCGAGGCGGGCCTGCGCTACAACATCTCGGTCGGCATCCAGTATCTCGGCGCCTGGCTTGCGGGCAATGGTTGCGTGCCGGTATTCAACCTGATGGAAGATGCGGCCACTGCCGAGATTTCACGCTCGCAGATCTGGCAGTGGATACGTTCGCCCAAGGGCGTGCTTGACGACGGCCGCAAGGTGACCAAGGAGTTGTTCCGCAGCCTGCTCGCCGAGGAACTTCCGAAAGTGAAGACCTATCTAGGCGAAACAGGCTGGAAAGCGGGCAAATACGAGCAGGCTGCTGAATTGTTCGCCAGGATTACAACCGACGACAATTACGTCGAATTTCTCACCTTGCCGGCGTATGAACTGATCGATTGACGGCATTGCCTGGCATTCAGTTGGAGATCGCCCCCGGGGTAAGGATTTATGCGTAACGACGCTCCATAGGCAGGCAAATTTGGGCAGCCGCGGATTTTTCGGATATAAAGGAGGAGGAGCACCCCTGCTTTCAATAATTGTTTAAAGATCTATTTCTGCAACGACAGGAGCATGGTCGGACGGACGTTCGTTGCGGCGCGGCTCGACGTCAATTGAACAACCGGCGCAGCATACGCTGAGATCGGAGTTGAGCAGGATGTGGTCGATGCGCAAGCCCAGGTTGCGCTTGAACCCGTTCATGCGGTAATCCCACCAGGTAAACGATTTCTCCGGCTGCTCGAACAGGCGGAAACTGTCCTTGAATCCCGACTGGACGAGGCGCTGCAATGCATCACGCTCCGCCGGGCTGACCAAGACCTGGCCCACCCAGGCCTCGGGGTCGTGCACATCGCGGTCTTCCGGCGCGATATTGAAATCGCCAAGGACGGCAAGACGCGGATGCAGCACAAGTTCCTGCCTGAGCCAGTTCGAGAACGCAGCGAACCAGTTCAGCTTGTACCGGTACTTGTCTGATTCGACGCTCTGGCCATTGGGCACATAGGCGCACACCAGGCGCACGCCGGCTACGTCAGCGCTGATCACCCGGCGTTGCTCGTCCTGGAAACCCTCGATCCCGCGGGCTATATTAGCAGGCGGTTCACGGCTGAGAATGGCAACGCCGTTATAGGTCTTTTGTCCGGAATACGCGCACGTGTAGCCAATTGCCTCGAGTTCCTCACGAGGGAATTTTGCATCCTCAAGTTTCAGTTCCTGCAAGCAGAGGGCATCCGGATTTTGCTTTTTCAGCCAATCGATGACCTGCGGCAGCCTGACCTTAAGCGAGTTGACGTTCCAAGTTGCGATGCGCATGTTCGCCTTTTCACCTAATTTTAGGAAAATTGTGCTCGTGAACGTGGCCCTATCGGCGCAAAACACGCCGCAGACTGGCGGCGCGTGCCGCAATCTAGCCCTCCTGATCCAGAGCACCTGTAGTTTGATGCCGGTCAAACTGCTGCCGTATTGGACCTGCTACCCTGACTCGTCCCGAAAATGCCTGGTAACTAGCTGAGTTTCTGCGTAATTTTAGCCATGAATTCACCACAAAGCGAGTGCCAAACTCGATCTTTTCCGCAACCCGAAAAAGTGCAAGGGAAAGCATGCGCTCGAAAACGCTGAAGTTCAAAATAGTCCTGTATCTGGCCATCGCCCTAACACTGGCGATGCTCGTGTTTACCATGCTTGTCGTGAGACATCAGCGCGATGAACTCCTGACGGCGGCAGTAGGTCATGTCGCCCAGATTTCCGAAGTAATCAAGAAAAGTACCCGCTTCGCCATGCTGACGAATCGGCCTGCTTTTGTCGACAGCATAATCAAGGATGTCGGTACCCAGGGAAGCATTGAGAAGGTCAGGATCCTGAGCAAGGACGGAACCATTATTCACTCTACGTACCTGCCTGAAATCGGGCAGAAAGTTGACCGAAAGGCCGAGGCCTGCGTACTCTGTCACCGCAGCGAAACTTCCACGGAGCAGATCCCGCAGAGCCAGCGTTCGCGAATTTTCGCCACTGCCGAGGGACGCCGCATGCTCGGCAGCATGGACGTGATCCGCAACGAACCTTCGTGCTACACCGCGAACTGCCATGTGCATAGCAAGACACAATCCGTATTGGGTGTGCTGGACATCGTCTACTCGCTCGACGATATAGACCGAACGATGCAGACCAATGCAATCACCATGGCCACCTTGTCCATTGGATTCATCGTCATTGCAGCGCTCAGCGTGGGCTTTTTCGTGCACCGCCTGGTCTATGTGCCCCTGCGCGACCTGGAAACGGGGGCGAAGCGGCTATCTTCTGGAAATCTGGAACAAATGATTCCGGTGCGCAGCGAAGACGAGTTTGGCCGTCTGGCATCCTCGTTCAACGCCATGACAGTAGCACTTAGAAACTCGCAGGTGGAACTGCGGGAATGGGGACATACGCTGGAGCAGAAAGTGGAGAAGAGGACGCAGGAGTTGCGCATAGCCGAGGCCGAGACTGCGCGCACTGAAAAGCTGGCGTCAGTCGGGCTCCTCGCCGCAGGAATCGCACATGAGCTGAACAATCCGCTGACGGGCGTGCTTACCTTTACCAGCTTGCTCCGAAAGAAGATGCCGGACGGAAGCGCAGATGCGGAAGACCTGGATTTGGTGATTCGGGAGACAAAGCGTTGCGCTGCGATCATCAGAAGGCTGCTTGATTTTGCGCGCGAGAAAACTCCGGAGAAAAAATTTACCGACCTGAATCAGGTAATCGAAGATACGGCGCGCATCATCGAGCGACCCGCTTCGTTTCGCGATGTAGACATCGCGCTGGATCTGGATCGGAATCTGCCGCCGGTCTGGATCGACGCCGACCTGATCAAGCAGGTGATCATGAATATCCTCGTCAACGCCCAGCATGCGATCGAGCACGAGGGCAGCATCATCGTTCGCAGCCGCCGCTCCCCGGAGGCCAAGATTCCGGAGCAGGAAAAAGAACCGGTGCCTATGGTGGAAATCTCGATCGTCGATACCGGCTGCGGAATCCCGGAGAAGAACCTAAAGCGTATTTTCGATCCCTTTTTCACTTCGAAGGAAGTGGGGAAAGGCACGGGGCTCGGTCTGTCCGTCAGCCACGGCATTGTCCGGGCCCACGGCGGAATGATAGAGGTGGACAGCGCCGTCGGCAGGGGATCGACCTTCCGCATTTACCTTCCTTTGACACCTCCTTTGGGAGAAGCGGTAAGCAGCAGGAGCATTCTATGAAAGCCAGGATACTGGTCGTCGATGACGAAGAAATCGTCATCAGGAGTTGCCTGCGCATTTTGGGCGAAGATGGGGACAAGGAAGTGGACGCTGCCCAAGACGGACTCGAAGCGCTGCGGAAAATCGATGAAGGTCATTACGATGTACTGATTCTGGACATCATGATGCCAAGGCTGGACGGCCTGGAGGTGCTGCGCCGGGTAAAGGAAACGCACCCGGACATCGATGTCATCATGGTCACCGGCCTGTCGCAGATTGAGACGGCGGTGAAGTCAATGAAGCTTGGTGCCTTCGACTATCTGCCCAAGCCGTTCGACCCGGACGAGCTCAAGCTCGTCGTCACCCGTGCGCTGGAAAGGCGGCAACTGTTAAGGGAAAACACCGATCTTCGAAGCGAAGTCAGTTCCAAGTACCGCTTCGAAAATATTATTGGAGCGAGCCCGCAGATGCAGATTCTGTATCGCCTAATCGCAAAGTGTGCGCCTACTAACAGCACCGTCATGCTCACCGGGGAAAGCGGCACAGGGAAAGAGTTGATTGCGCGCGCAATCCACTACAACAGCTTGCGCAAGGACAAGCCCTTTGTCGCGATCGACTGCAATTCCCTGAGCGAAAATCTTTTGGAAAGCGAGATGTTCGGCCACATCAAAGGTTCGTTCACCGGTGCCGTGGTCAACAAGAAGGGCATGTTCGAAGTTGCAGACAGCGGAACCCTGTTCCTGGACGAAATCGGAAACATTTCCCTCTCCACCCAGGCGAAGCTGCTCCGCGTCATCCAGGAGCGGGAATTCAAGGCGGTGGGCGACACCAGAACCCAGAGCGCGAACTTCAGGCTTATCACCGCAACCAACAAGAACCTCAAGGCGATGGTGGCCGACGGAAGCTTTCGCGAAGATCTATTCTACCGCATCAATATCTTTCCGATCCAGGTACCGCCGCTGCGGGAGCGCAGGGACGACATTCCCCCTCTGGCCTTTCATTTCCTCAAAGTATTCAGCGAGGAACTGGAGAAAAACGTGCCCGAGTTTTCCGAAGGAGCGATGAGCGCGCTGGTGCATCACGCTTGGCCAGGTAATGTGCGTGAACTCGAAAATACGATACACCGGGCCGTGATTCTAGCCACCGACAAAGTCGTGCGTCAGGCGCACTTGGCCACCATCGTCGAAACATCAACGAAATCCGACCCTGACGTGCCCAGAACCAGCGACGAACTCAAGCGGATAAAAAAAGTTACTCGGGAAAAGTCGGTAGAAAACATCGAAAGGCTATTTGTTGTCGAGGCGCTCAAGAGAAATGCCTGGAACGTTACCCGGAGCGCCGAGGAAACCGGAATGCAGCGTGCCAATTTCCAGGCGCTTATGAAAAAATACGACATCCGGATCCGCGGTACCGAACAAGACCCGGGCGAGCCGGACGACTACTGATTCACCTCGCTGTTCGCGCAGGCCATTGTGAATTTCCGCGCGAAACCCGATAGAAACTTTCGCTCGCTGGCGGCAATTTGCATCTGCCGCTATGGCCCCACCGCTACCCCTATGGTTTGGGACCGTCTTCGCGCCCGTGGACTTCGTCGGACTCTTCGTAACCGGTTACGAACATCGCCTTGTAATGCGCCGTCGTCGTGTGTCCCAACGCGCCCATGTATACGTGAAACGTTATGAAAAACGCGAAAAAGATGTAGAGCAAAACGTGTACGGTATCGACCACCCGCACCCCGCCGAAGAATAGCACCGCGCCGTAGAATCCCTGGACGTTCCAGAGCAGGACTCCGGTGACGGCCAGTAGGGGCATGAGAAGAAACATGACCACCTGATACATCATGCTTTGCATCGGATTGAACTTGTCGAAAGCGCTTACCTGGTGCGGATTGGGACTGCCTTTGAAGATGCCGTAGCCGTAATACTGCATCTGGCGGAAGCTATTGCGAAAGTGTTTGGTCGGGCTCAACTCCGGATGGTAGACCCGGATCTTGTCCGTAAACAGGTAAAACAACAGCCAGATAAAATAATTTCCGATTAAGATCATGCCGGTCCAGTTATGCACGCTGACCGCGGTCCCAAATGACATCAGGTCGATGAGGCCGACGTACCGGATTTGGGTGCCCGTGAATAGCATCACGACGAACCCGGCCGCGTTGATCATGTGCCAGATTCTGACCGGAAGCGGGTGGACGTAGAGCCTTTGCATGATGGTATTTTCCTATTTCCTTTGGCTGTGCGCGTCAAGTTCGTTAAGGTGTCGCCAGATCAAGCGCGCCCTTGGTCTTCGGGCGCTGCCGGCGCGCGCGTTTGAGCGTTGCGCTTCAGCTCATTCATGATGATCCGCTTCAGTATCTGGTGCCCGATCGGCACCGACAGTCCTCCGAGGACGGCGAGAACCAGGAGAATATCGAGCAAGCCATTGCGCGTGCCGCCGACCGCGTAAAATTCGCGCAATGAGTCCCCCGAAAGCACGGAGCCCAGAACCTCGTTCTGGGCTTTGTAGCGCAAAGGCTTACCATCGGCGCTGACAATTGAAACTGTGACGTTCTGGAATGGCTCCGCGCCCTGTTGGTGACATTTGGCACAGTCCTTAATCGCTTTGGCCTTGCCGGTCAACTCGTGTGCTTCGATGTCGGTGCGAAGCTCGATTCGGCCGCGCAGGCTTTTTTGCGGCGCCGCCGGGTCCCGATTGATCAGCGCCATCAATTTTCGCAGTTCGACGGCATCCAAACCATTTCCGTCCTTGTCGGCTGCGCGCGCCATCTTTTCGAACTGCGGTGGGTCCTGTTTCTCGACCACCCATGTCTTGGTTGTGCTGTCGTAGAGCCTTAAATCCACCATGCGCAGCGCCATCGGCGCGTGGCAGGCGGCGCAGGATACGACCCCCAAATGCAACCCGGCGTTCGGGAGCCACTTCTCGTGGTTGTTCATTACCGCCTGGTGGCATCCGGCGCAGGTGTTGTATGCGGTCTTTGACCGGATTGCGTGGCTGCCATGGCAATCCGTGCATACCGGCGCCAATAATCTTCCGCCCGGGAGTGGGGCTGCGTGAACGCTTGTCTCGTTCTGCTTTACTGCTTCCGCGTGGCAACCGGCGCAAACTTTGGTCATCGCAACCGAGTACTTGCGGCTATCGGCGATGATCTGCGTTTTCTGGGGATGAGTTTTGAGATCGATCGCCGCATGACAGGAAGCACAACCCATCGCGCCGTGAACAGACTCGGCGAAGGCCTCTCCTTTGATGTGCAGCGAGAGTTTTTTTCCGTCAGTCAGTTCCTTTGTCATGCCTTCGTACCCATGGCATCCCAGACAGAGCTTGTCGGCATCCGAAAGAGAATCGACGGCGCCTGCGGCGCTCTTGAACGTCAGCGGAGACAGCACGAAAATGGCCGCGAGAACAGCCAGCGCAAGGTTTTTGCGAAATGTCTCAATGATCATCGTGTTCACTCTCCGGAAGCCTGTCAGGGGCTCACGCAATAATATTTCTGATTCATTCGATTCAAAAATTGCCGGAGGGCGCATAGTTCCCTCCGGCACATGGATCTGCTTGTCGATGCGCGATCTGCTTGAGGTACTTTTTACTCTGTTTTGGACCGATCTGCCAACGCTTTGGCTCCAAGCCGGCTCCATGCCTGGAATCCGAACCAGAGGAGCATTCCAAGTCCCAGTATCGGTCCGGCCACTACGAACGCAAGGCCGATGAGAGGTGCGGCAATCATCAATATGGCAGATTTCATCGCGCTCGGCTTGGCCGGCGCCGCAGGTTGCGGCGTTGCCTCCGTTTCGGCTTTCCTCTTCTGTGCCTGCATCGCAGTCCATGCCAGCATGCCAAGGCCGACGACGGGGAAGGCGAGAATGTAAGCCAACCCGACAAACGGGGCAGCCAAGAAGAGGGCGACGTTCTTGATGAAACGAACGGCTGGGTTTGGTGCACTGACCTCGACTGTCGTCTCAGGCCACGCCATCCGTGCTGATTCGTTCGCGCTTTGCGCAGTTGCGTCTCTTTCCGTGAATGCTCTTTCGGCGCTCACTTCCAGCATTTCGGGGGAGACCGGTTTGCGCAGGAAACCGGATACACCGGCCGCTTCGGCTCTGGCTTCGTTGGCGGGTGAACCGTAGCCGGTAACAATGACCACCGGCAGCCAAGGACGGCGTTGCTTGACTTGCTCCGCCATCTCCAGCCCGCTCATCCCCGGCATTTTGATGTCGGTGAAAACGACATCGTAATCCTCGGATTCAAGCTTGTTCAGCGCTTCCTGTCCGGAACTCGCGGTAATCACCGCGTAGCCTTTCCCCGAAAGGACCCGATCAAAACTCTTCGCTACCACCGGGTCATCGTCAACGATCAGAACTTTGCGTAAGGCACTCATGACATTCTCCTTGTTTCAATTTGCGAAATTGCTGGATTTCAATTCGGACCCGGTATGCGAACCGTTTCCTGTTTCCGATTCGGTACGGTCCTGGTGCAAGGACCACTTCTTCTGCGTCATGGCACCGTTGGCGACGTTGATGACTTCATCGGGACCAACCGGCTTGGCGAGATAGTCATATGCGCCCAAGCGCACCGCTTCCTTCGCTGTCTCGACGGTCGGATACCCGGTGATAATGACCACCTCGGTCTCGGGCCACTTTTTCTTGATCGACTTGAGGACTTCCATGCCATCCATTCCGGGCATGCGCAGGTCAAGTAGCACGACATCGGCCGGCCGTTGCGCCATTACCCGCAGCGCTTCGCTTCCATCGCGAACCACTTCTACGTTGCAATGAACACTGGCCAGCGTCCGGATGTGGCTAAGGCGCACGACTTCTTCGTCGTCGACTACCAGTATTTTCGTTTTCTCGTCCATGTCCGTTACCTCTCCGGTTTCCTTTTACTCCTTCTTATGCAACGTCCATGCCAGTCCTGAAAAGCAACTTGGTATGGCGTTATTTATCAATAAGTTCAGATCCAATATGAGTATGGAAAACGTAAGGATCGATACGCCTGGCGTGGGTACTAAAGTACATTTAATTTGTACACATCCAGAGCCTAAATAGATTTTTATCTATAACTTTCAATACGATAATTGATATTGCTGCGAGTATTAAGTTTATACACCCGCCGCATCAATAGAAGATCGCCGAAAGTGGACGACGAATCATGAAAGGGGCGACGCCGAAGCGCCGCATAGCGCGGCCAGAAGCGCAGGAATCAGGGGGTCAGAACCGGCCCGATATCAGGCCGATTGCACGCGACCTAGCTTAGGGTGTGCCGGCCTTAGGATAGCCGGCAGTATCCAGCGCATCGCTCCAGAGCTGTTCTCCGTAACCCTTCTGGATGACGACGCCGACAACCATCACCGGAACTTGGGGCGCACCGGCAAGCTTGGTCAATTCGTCGATTTCCGACTGTGTTGAGACAGCTTTTTCGGTGAAAGGCACGCCGCGCTTCTTTAACTGGTCAATGCCTTTTTTGCACGGTTCGCCGCAGTCTTTGGACGTATAAACAATCACTGGAAAATTTTTTACTGCCTGCTGCAGCGCGTAAGACCGAGTTGCGGCAGAGGCTGCCTCGTCTCCACTGGCGCGGGCAGATGCCTTCTTTTGCACGTTCTTGGCTTCGGCGGGGGGGGGCGTGTCGGTGTAATGCACCTTGCCGCTGTCATCGGTCCAGCGATAGAGCTGGGCTTGCGCGGAAAGCGCAAACACCAGAAAACTGAATGCGATAATTATGCGCATGGACCACTCCGACAAAAGGCAATCCTAGAGCTCGCAGCAAAATCGGGTGCCCGCAAGGGGCGCTCCCCTCGTCCGCTCGCCCGGTCAGGCAATGATCATACCACTGTGTCGCAGCAGGGCATCCACCTTGGGCTCGCGCCCGCGAAATGCCTTGAACGATTCGAGCGCGGGCCGGCTTCCGCCCACCGCCAGGATCTCGTCGCGAAAACGCTCGCCGCTGCGAACGTCGAGCACGCCGTTTTCCTCGAACAGGCTAAAGGCGTCGGCGGAAAGCACCTCGGCCCACTTGTAGCTGTAATAGCCGGCGCCGTAGCCGCCGCCGAAGATATGCGAAAAATTATTCTGGAACCGATTGTATGCGGGCGGTATCGCTACCGCCACCCGGCTGCGGATCTCGTCCAGCAGTTGTTGCGGGGTTTTGCTGCCGTTGACGTCGAAATCGTAATGCAGATGCATATCGAACAATGAAAACTCAAGCTGGCGCACTGTCTGCATCCCGCTCTGGAAATTCTTGGCGGCGAGCATCTTGTCGTACAGTGCTCGCGGCAATGGCTCACCGCGATCTACATGTCCAGTCATGTGCGCGAGCACTTCCCATTCCCAACAGAAATTCTCCATGAACTGGCTGGGAAGTTCGACCGCGTCCCATTCCACGCCATGCAGCCCCGACACGCCGAGGTAATCGACGCGAGTGAGCAAATGGTGCAATCCATGACCGAATTCGTGGAATAGCGTCAGCACCTCCTCATGGGTGAACAATGCCGGCTTGCCCCCGACCGGGGCAGGAAAATTGCAGGTGAGATAGGCCACCGGTGTCTGCACCCGTCCGCCCGCGTCCAGTCTGCGGCGGCTGATCGCCTCGTCCATCCACGCGCCGCCGCGCTTGGTGTCGCGCGCGTACGCATCAAGGTAGAACTGGCCGACCAGGTTTCCCTGTAAATCGCTGATGCGGAAAAAGCCCACGGCCGGATCCCAAGTCTGCGCCTGGTCGGCCTGGATGCGCACACCGAAAATCGTCTCCACCACCCGGAACATCCCGTGCATCACCTTGGCTTCCGGAAAATACTGCTTCACCTCCTGGTCGGAAAAAGCGTATCGGGCGGCGCGCAGTTTTTCCGAGGCATAAGCAAGGTCCCAGGCCTCCAGCCGGGCGAGGCCCAGTTCGGTCGCTGCGAATTCACTCAGTTCGGCAAAATCCTTCCTGGCGAAAGGCAACGCCTTCACAGCAAGGTCGTTCAGAAAATCGAGCACCTGCTGCGGCGACCGTGCCATTTTCGAAACCAAAGAGACTTCGGCATGGTTGGCGTAACCCAGAAGCTGTGCGGCTTCCTGATGCAGCCTAAGAATTTGCGTGATCAGCGGCGTATTGTCGAGTTCAGGCTGGCCGAACTCGCTCGCCCGCGTGACATACGCCCGGTACATTTCTTCGCGCAATTCGCGCTCGGCGGCATATTGCATGAAAGGCACGTACGACGGTGCCTGCAAGCTGAATTTCCAGCCAGGCTCGCCATCCTTGTCCGCGGCCACGCGCGCAGCGTCGAGCACGTCCTCGGGGATGCCGGCGAGCTTTGCCTGGTCGTCGACGCGAAGTGTGAAAGCGTTGGTTGCGTCGAGCAGGTTTTCGGAGAATTTGGTGGAAAGACGCGCGAGTTCCTCCGAGATAGCGGCAAAACGCTGTTGCTTCGAAGGCACCAGCTCGGCGCCGGAAAGTCTGAAATCACGAATCTCGTTGTCGACAATCTTGCGCTGTGCCGGCGTAAGCGCTGCGTATTCGGGCGAAGCCTTGAGCGTCTTGTATTTTTCGAACAGGATCAGGTTCTGGCCTAGCTCGGTGTAGTACTGGACGATCTTGGGCTGGTTGGCATTGTAGACCGAGCGCATTTCGGGCGAGTCGAGCACGCCGTGCAAATGGCCGGCCACGCCCCAGACGCGCGCCAGCCGCTCATTCGCATCCTCCAGCGATGCGGCGAAACCGGTCCAGGTCGCCGGCGTCCCGGGCTGGGTCAGGCCTTTGATACGTGTCCGGTTTTCCGACAATAGCAGATCGACCGCGGGCGTGATGTGTTCCGCATTGATCGCTGAAAAACGAGGTAGCCCGGTGAAATCCAGCAGAGGGTTCTGGTCAGTCATATCGTGTTCATTTTTGTAGTAATTCTTGCGCCACCGCGATCGTGCGGCGCCGGCAATCAATTTCTTATTCCAGCTTTTTCAGGGTGAGTTGCACCAGTTCCGCGACTGAATTTGCCCCCATTTTCTGCATCACGCGAGAACGGTGGACTTCCACCGTCTTGATGCTGATGCCAAGTTCGTCTGCGATCTGTTTGTTCAGCTTGCCGACGACGACAAGGTCCAGCACTTCACGTTCCCTCTGGGTCAGCCTCTCCAGCCGCTGGGCCACGGACGCGCTTTCCGCGCGTTTGGCGGCGGCCGCGCTATCCTGCGTCATGCACGATTCGATCAAACTCAGCATATCCTGATCATTGAATGGTTTCTCGATAAAATCGGCAGCACCTTTTTTCAGCGCCGAGACCGCCATCGGCACATCGCCGTGGCCGGTGATGAATATCACCGGCAGGGTCGAGGAATGCGCCTGCAGTTGTTCATACAGATCCAGACCGTTCATGCCAGGCATGCGCACGTCGAGCACCAGGCAACCGCAGAAGTCCCTGTTGAAGGCCCGAAGAAACACCTCCGCCGAGGGGTACAGCTCGACCTTGAGCCCGCGCGATTCCAGCAGCCACTTGAGCGAATCGCGCATCGCCTCGTCGTCATCGACGATATGAACCTTGGGTTCCGCCATCACGGATTGAGCGGAAGTGTAAAGCTGAATACGGTCCCGCTGTCGGAATTTGCCACCGCCCACAGACGGCCGTGGTGGAACTCGATGATCGAGCGGCAGATATTGAGGCCCATGCCCATGCCTTCGGGCTTGGTCGTATAGAAAGGCGCGAACAACTTCTCGGTTTGCTCCACCAGCACGCCGTGACCCCGGTCGGCCACCCTGACCTCAATGAAATCCTTCCCGTTGGCGCGCGCGCTGATGGCAAGCTCGCGTTCGCTGCGCGGGGTGTCGTGCATGGCCTCGATGCCGTTTTTCACCAGATTGAGCACAACCTGCTCGATCATGATCTTGTCGGCGTACGCTGGTGACAAATCGGTTGGAACGGTGACGCTGATGCGCACGCCTGCCTTTCGCGCTTCGATCTCGGCAAAGCCGATAACCTCTTCGATGACATCGGCAATACCGACTGCACAGCGCTGCGGCTCGCTTTTCTTGACGAAGTCGCGTACGCGGCGAATGATTTTACCGGCGCGCTCGGCCTGGGCGCTCGCTTTCTGCATCGCAGCGAGCAGTTCTTCTGGGCGGAAATCGTTTGCCTGCAGGCGATTGACGCAGCCCATGTTGTAATTGGCAATTGCCGACAGCGGCTGGTTCAGTTCGTGGGCCAGACTGGAAGCCATCTCGCCCATGGTAATCAGGCGCGAAGTCTGTTGCAGCCGCTCCAACTGCTGGTTATTGACCTCCTCTACGTTCATGCGGTCGGTGATGTCGGTGGCGACTTCCATGCGCACCACTCGGCCGTCCACCCACTGAATGGCGCGCTCGCGCAGTTGGTACCAGCGGCCGTTGAGGGCGTTCTGCAGTTCTATTTCATGCAGTTCGAGCGGGGTTTGGTGCGGCGCGAGCTTTTTGGCCTCGGCCAGGAAACGTGCCGGATCCGGGCGGCAGGCGCTGGTGACCTGCCAGCAATTTCGGCTCACGGCATCGTAGCCGTAGATATTCTTGAACGCCTTGTTGGCGAGCAGTATTTCATCTGTTTCCAGGTCGGCGACGTAGATCGCAGCGTCCAGGCCGTCAAGGACGGTCATGAACCGCTGGTGCGAAGCCTCGAGTTCGGCGCGTGCGTGCCGCTGTTCGGTAATGTCGTGGATCGACGCCATCCAGCCGGCCTGCCGGCCGCTGGAATCGACCAGCGGGGCCTCGTACACGCGCACGTCGAAGAGCTCTCCGCTTCTGCGGCGGAAGCGCGACTCGATGCCGCCGCGTGGCGCCTCCCCGGCGAGTGCCTGCTGCAGGACACGCCCGTGTTCGATCAGGTCTTCCTGACTCCAGTACGGAAACGGCGCATTGGCGCCGATCAGATCTTCCTGCGTGTAGCCGACCATTTTGCAAAATGCGGCGTTGACGTAGGTGATCTGTCCGCGCATGTCGATGGCGCGCATGCCAGTAGGCATGGACTCCTCCATGGCCTTGCGAAAATTCGATTCCGCACGCAACGCATCCTCGGCGCGGATGCGCCGGGCGAGTGCGTTGCGCAGAGACCACAGACTCCAAACCACGAGCAACGACAGTCCTACGATCAGCGCGATGGGCAGGGTTTTCGCCAAGTTGGTTTCGGTACCGTACGCAGCGACGTGCAACTGCATTCCGTTGCCGGGAGGATCGAAGTTAAGGCTGTAGCTGAGGCGTTCGTCGCGTGGACGCGCGGCGGAGTTCTCCGCCAGCGGCAGATTGCCCGCACCGGTGAAGCTCAGGTGGTACTTTTCCGAGAACCATGCCGGTACAAGGTGGCGCAGCATGCCCGACACCGGATACGCCGCTACCATGGCACCAAGAAAAATAGCGCCACGATAGATGGGCACGAACAACTCCAGGGCCGGACCGGCGAACTCGTTGACATGCGCATTCCCGTACATTGGGCGGCCGGAAGCACGGGCTGCCAAAAAGCCCATTTCCTGTTCCCTCGGCGCAAGCGACTTGCCCACGCTCCAGGCCCCGGTTTCGAACGGAGCGGCGTAGCGGATGATCTTCTCGGCATCGATCCAGGCTATATTCGACAGGTGTGGATTGATCGTCAGGTACTGGGTTGCGCGGGCCTGGAATTTGACGCCGCCGATCTCGCCGATGGGAGCCTCGCGTGCAAGCTCCTGCAGAAATTCCTGATCGCTTTGCATATGCAGGCGCAGGGTCTGCTCGGCCCACTGCACGTCACGCGCCAGGGTTGCCATCTGCTGATCGAATTCGTGCTTCTGCAACATCCACACCAGCGCGATCATGGCCAGAATGAAGGCGCCTACGGCAAAGTTTGGCATCATCCAATGCCACCTCTGGCTGGTCTGCGCGGTCGTTCGTTCAACGTCGCTGGGAGGCATAGGGAAACAGGTACGATAGAAGGAAAAGTGAACCCGGGACCGGCTATGCTAGCATGGCCGCACCCGCCACCATAGGCTACGCATAATGCCAGCGCGTCCTGTTGCAGCTATTGGGGTTTATCCCAATACCGGCGCATAGGTGCAAGCATTTACACTGCTTCGCAGAGGCCGCATCGCGCGTAATATTGCGTAATATTTTATTTGTGGCTTCTGAGTTGTTCAGCTTGTCTCCTCCTTATGCCGGGGCCTGTGCTCCGGTATTTTTTTGAGTGCGCGCCCCGCGAACGGCGCATCCGCGCGCGCCCGCCGTGCAGCCTGCTGCACCCTCCCTGTATAATGAAAATCCCGATGGCGCAATCCAGACGGGATCGCGGGTTGCACGCGGCCCCAGCTTCCGATTCGTCCGCAACCTATCCGACCGCTGGCGCGTATCGCCATGTCCGTCGAAGCAAACAAGGAGTTTCCATGTCAGCCGCCGTTCCAGACTCTCCAGCCGCCAACGATCCCGACTCCCTGGAAACCCAGGAGTGGTTGGACGCACTCGAAGCGGTACTGGAGCGCGAAGGTGGGGAACGCGCCCACTACCTGCTGGAAAAGCTGGTCGACAAAGCGCGCCGCTCCGGCGCCTACCTGCCATACAAAGCCCAGACGGCCTATCTCAATACCATACCGCCGCACATGGAAGAGCGCTCGCCGGGCGACGCGGCGCTGGAAGACCGGATCCGCGCGTACTGCCGCTGGAACGCAATGATCATGGTCGCCAAGGCAAACAGTGTCGAAGGCGATCTGGGCGGTCACATTGCCAGCTTCGCCTCCGTGGGCACGCTGTTCGGCATCGGCCAGAACCATTTTTGGCACGCCCCCAGCCCACGGCACGGCGGCGATTTGATTTACTTCCAGGGCCATTCTGCCCCGGGCGTTTATGCGCGCGCTTTGCTCGAAGGGCGCCTGACCCAGGAACAGCTGGTCAATTTCCGCCGCGACGTGGACGGCAAGGGCGTCACGTCTTATCCGCATCCGTGGCTGATGCCGGACTTCTGGCAATTCCCCACTGTGTCGATGGGGCTCGGACCGATTCAGGCGATATACCAGGCGCGATACCTAAAGTACCTGCACGCCCGCGGGTTGGCCAACACCGAA
>Ga0194060_10000118_pt1 | contig 55089 bp, 58 predicted proteins | sample SepL225m_MetaG_FD_163427 | JGI IMG/M metagenome (GOLD analysis project Ga0194060, IMG submission 163427) | Anoxic zone freshwater microbial communities from boreal shield lake in IISD Experimental Lakes Area, Ontario, Canada - Sep2016-L222-5m | ecosystem: Environmental > Aquatic > Freshwater >... | reverse complement strand
ATCCCCGCCTGGCATTAGTAAATCACCGGCATCAAATACTTTTAGATCTTTTAGACCATCAGTGCGAAGTGCAAGATGTGGCCGAGATCCATCGTGTGGCAAGTAATCGCCACCACGTATTGCTTGTGGTCCAAACTTTGCACCTGAACGATGTGATGTTCCAGAATCGATTGGGGCGCCGACGATAATTACATCGGCGCCTTTGTAAGTCGATGGATCATCCAGATCACATGCCGGGATTCCTAAGAAGGTAAAGGCTGGCCCATACATGTTTCCGTGATTGGTCATATCGCAAAGGATACGCGCAAATTACGAAATAGATTCCTTTTCGTTCTTCGAAATCTTGAGCCATGAAATAAAGCCCCAAATTACGAATGGCAGATAGATCGCATACAAGGTTCCAGTTGGGTAATACCCATTCTTAAATGCGAATGGAACACCGACTGCGTCAACCGCTACCCAGACCAACCAGAATTCAACATAGCCGCGGCTCATGCCATAAGTTGCGAGCGCAGTACCAGTGAAAATCCAGGTATCAACGGTCAGCCATGATCCTGATTCGCCAAGAGCTTTAAATATTTGGAAAGCAACAAGGTAGAAAATAATTATCGCTGGAATTAAATATTGCTTCTCTTTCGTTGTTGTCCAACGTGGCGTAACAGGTGGTTTATGTCCCCCACCTGCGCGTTGATGTTTTGACCAACTTATCCAGCCGTAAACACTTACGATGATTAGTAATAGATTTCTGCTTGCTTGGCCGTAGAAATTCTTAGCTTGATCATCTGCACCAAATGAAAATACCGCCCCAAGAAATACTGTGAAAAGTAAACCGTCACCAATAATTCCGACTGGCCAGGCAATTACTTTTCGCTTTAAACCTAGGACCGCACTTGATAGGCCGAGAATTCCACCTATGACTTCGCGCCAAGCAATTGATTTACTACCGAAGTGAATCTGCGCTTCAAATAACCATTTTAAAATGGACATGACTTATCTCCTTGCGTTCCTTTATCCAGACTGTAACTGTCGGTTTTGGAATTTCACCAAATCGGCCGATTGAGATTTTCAATCAGTTCGCGGACTCTCACCGCCGGTTCGGAATTACACCGACCCCCGGAACACCTACGAATTCTTACACACGTATTTAGAAACGTCTTCCTAAATATCTTTCTTTTTGCGCTTTCTAAAATTTCTTGGATCTACCTTTTTCGCAGATTCTTGCGCCTTTGTAAGCAGGGATTTAGCCCAAGTAAATTCCAGGGCCAAGATAAATAAGCCTGCGATTACTGGTGGCAGAGTAAATGGGCCAGGCAGAATTACAAGAACTCCACCAAATGCAATGAGCGTGAAACCGATAACCGAGACGATCGTTTTTCGTAGCGCGCTCGGCAATTGACGCCAAATCTTCCGGTATTCCACGTTTTAATCCTAACGGTTGAGTCGTTAAGATTGCGACGTGGAAATCCAGAAGATACTTCTTTATTACGGCTTCACGCCGATTGCAGATCCCGAAGCTGTTCGCCTATGGCAACAAGCTCTCTGTGAATCCTTGGATATCAAGGGGCGCATTCTGGTTTCAAAGCATGGAATCAACGGCACTGTTGGCGGCGATATGTCAGCCCTTAAGAAGTATGTGAAGACAACTAAGAAATATCCTGGATTTAAGAAGATTGATTTCAAGTGGTCTGGTGGAACTGGAAATGATTTCCCAAGACTTAATGTGCGAGTGAAAAATGAACTTGTAGCATTTGGAAGTCCGGCAGAAATTGATGTTGACGAACGCGGTGTTGTAAATGGCGGCAAACATTTAAAGCCATACGAAGTAGATAAATTAGTTGAAGAACGCGGTGAGGAAGTTGTCTTCTTTGATGGCCGCAATGCCTTTGAAGCCAAGATCGGCAAATTTAAGAATGCGATAGTTCCTGATGTTGAGACCAGCCGCGACTTTATTAAAGAGATTGAAAGTGGAAAGTACGATCACATTAAAGATAAACCAATCGTCACATATTGCACTGGTGGCATCCGCTGTGAAATCTTATCTGCGGTAATGGTCAAACGCGGATTTAAAGAGGTCTACCAAATCGAAGGCGGCATTGTTCGCTACGGAAATAAATTCGGCGACGATTCACTCTGGGAAGGCTCGCTCTTCACCTTTGATGCCCGAATGGCAATAGATTTTTCAACAAAGACTAAGGTAATTGGCGAATGCGAACGTTGTAGCGCAAAGACAAATACCTTCTTTAACTGCGCTACAGCAAGTTGCCACGAATTAATTCTGCTCTGCGAGCCTTGTTCCAAATTAGATTCGAATTTAAGTTGCGTGCATAGCGGCACCAATAAGCGCGATGCCGAAATGGTTGGCTAAGAAAGCGTGTCAGATCTGCGCGTTTGCGTAATTGGAACTGGTGCAATGGGCACCGATCACATCGTTCGAATTAATACCCGGATGTCTGGCGCAGTAGTCACTGCAATTGTTGAGCCCGATGCCAATCGCGCTGCAGCAGCTTTAGTACATGCTCCAGAAGCAAAACAATTTCCAAACATTTCTGATGCGATAGCAAGTGGGCTGATTGATGCAGCACTGGTTGCAACACCAGGCGCCTTTCATGAAGAAGTTTTGCTGCCGATTATTGCCGCAGGAATTCCAGTTTTGTGCGAAAAACCTATGACTCCAGATGTTGCATCCGCACTACGTGTTGTCGCTGCCGAAGCAGCCGGTGGCAAGAAGATTATCCAAGTTGGCTTTATGCGCCGCTTTGATGAAGGTTATATTGAATTGCAGAAGCAGATTTCGGGCGCCCACCTTGGCGAATTACTTGCCTTGCACTGTGCCCACCGAAATCCATCTGTGCCGGAGTGGTATGGCAACGATATGTTGATCGCAGATTCCGTTTCACATGAAATAGATATCGTACGTTTCTTGACTGGTTCACCAATTGTTAGCGCAGAAGTTAAACAATTAAAACGCAATAAGTTGGCACCAGAACGTTTGAATGAACCAATCTTGGTCTTACTTGAAACCGAGTCTGGCGTGATCGCTACCGTCGAGATGAATGTGTCAGTGCAATTTGGCTATCAAGTAATTACAGAAGCAGTTTTCCAGAAAGGCGTCAGCGAAATTGGACGGTCCAATGGAATGACAACTTGGGAAGCTGGACGTTCAAGTACTGCAGAACATGTTTCATATTTAACTCGCTTTGCTCGGGCATACGATGATGAAATTCAATCCTGGATCAACGCCGCAAGAATTGGACAACTCGGCGGTCCAAATGCATGGGACGGATATATGTCTGTAGCGGTTGTTGAAGCCGGATTGAAATCACTTCACAGTGGCGCAAAAGAAAATGCAACTTACGCCGCAAAACCTGCTTTCTATAACTAGTATTTAACCCTGAATACAACAGGGGGAAGTATGAGCAAGAAGAATTTACGTATTGGTGTTATCGGTGCTGGCCGCATTGGCATTGTTCACTCTGGAAGTGTCAGTGACACACCAGGCGCAGAAATTGCAGTCATCGTGGATGCGATCGAAGAGAGCGCCGCAAAACTAGCAGCGCAATACGGAGCCAAGCACACTACAAATGTTGATGACATTTTTTCCAAAGGCGATGTTGATGCAATCATCGTTGGGTCACCTACCCCTACCCATGTTGATCTAATTAGCCGAGCAATTGATGCCGGAATCCACGTCTTATGCGAGAAGCCGGTAGATCTTGATATCAACCGTGCAAATTCAATTAAAGAAAAGGTTGCGAACGCCAAAACCAATGTTTCTATAGGTTTTAATCGCAGATACGATCCAAACTTCGCCGCAGTTTATGCTCGCGTAAAAGCTGGTGAACTTGGAAACCTCGAGCAATTAATTCTGACAAGTCGCGATCCTGCACCACCACCACAGGCCTATGTTGCTGTTTCTGGTGGAATATTCCGCGACCAAGTAATTCATGATTTCGATATTGCTAGATATTTTGTTGGAGACATCGTCGAAGTAAGTACCTTCGCAACAAATGCTTTCAGCTCTGAAATTAAAGCTGAAGGCGATTTCGATACTGCGCTAACAAATATGCGAAGCGCCGATGGCAAATTGGTTTCAATCGTCAGCTCCCGTCACGCAGCATATGGATACGACCAGCGGTTAGAAGCATTTGGCGAAAAGGGAATGTTGCAGGTTTCAAATATGGCCCCAACAACTGTGCGAAGTTTCAAAGCAGATCACAGTGAACAGCGCGATCCTTATCTTGATTTCTTCCTAGAACGATATGCCGCCTCGTACCGCAAAGAACTTGCGCTATTCATCGAGAGCATCGAGACTGGAAAACAACTCAACCCGACTTATGAAGATGGCTGCAAAGCGTTAATTCTTGCTGACGCTGCTACCGAATCTGCCAAGACGGGTCGTGTTGTAAAGCTTTAAAAGCCTTCTGCCTCTAATTCTGCAAGGACTGCGCGGAGATATTCCACGCTAGCTTTTGCATCTGCAAATGGTCCGGCGCCAACAGCTGGTTCAGCGCTCAAAGCATTGTCTTGTTCAAGAACGAACCAACCCTCATAGCCAGCTTTGATTAGGTTGCGCACTATCTCTTTAATATTTGCATCACCTTTGCCAAGTGGCGTATATAGCCCTGCAAGCATTCCATCGTAATAAGTAACTTCATGGCTGCGAACTTTTTCTGCCATTTCACTATTTACATCCTTCAAATGTGAATGAGCAACGCGGTCGGCATGTTCCTTAGAAAATGCAACGATATCTGTTCCACCAATCATCATGTGGCCAGTGTCTAAGCAGAACGGAATTGTTGAACCTTTAATTACTCGGTTTACATGATCTGCGGTTTCAACCATCGTTCCAACATGAGGATGCAGCACTGACTTCACGCCAATCTTTGCCGCCTCTGCTTGAATTCGATTTAAATTATTGAACAAGATATCCCATTCGGCATCAGTAAGAATAGGAAGTTTTTCGTCATAGCCAACAATTCCGGAATTCGCCGCAAGTACTAATGTCTTAGCGCCGGCAGCAATATAACCTTCGAGTTCCTTCGCAACTCCAGGAATTGGATCATGATCAGCGCGGTGCAAAATTACTGGAACAAATCCACCAACTGCGGTCATTCCATGCTCTTTTAGAATTGAAGCCTTAAGCGCTGGCTCCATTGGCAAGAAACCTTCTGGTCCAAATTCAGTTGCACTAAATCCAAGTTCGGCCATCTCCTTTAGAACTCGTGCTGGTGACATTTGATGTCCCCACCCTGGAACTTCACATACACCCCATGAAATTGGTGCTGCAGCGATCTTTGCGTTCTTTGCGCTCATTTAGTGCTCCTGTCATTTTTATTTTTTAGATTTGCTATTGCTTGTGGTTTACCGCCAGTTAAGAAATCACGCACACCTTGTGCTGCAAGTACATAAGTAGCAATTGTTGCTTGCTTACTTAGCCCCATCACATGAGGAGTTAAAACTGTATTCTCGTGGTCAAAAATTGGATGGTGCTTTGGTGGTTCTGGATCGAATACATCAAGGCCAATTCCGCCAAGGTTTCCACTATTTAATGCAGATAAAGCTTCGTCCAGATTGATTAGTGCACCTCTTGAACAATTGACCAAGATTGCACCGGGTTTGATTATTTTAAATTCGGCGCCACCAATTAGCCCATTTGTTTCAGTAGTCAGGGGAAGATGCAAGGTGATTACATCCGAGGTTGCTAAGAGTTCTGCTATTGATGCAGAGCGCATTTCATTAGGGACTTGCACATAAGGATCAAAAGCAATCACTTTCATTCCAAAAGTCTGTGCAATCTTTGCAACTCGAGCACCAATTCGACCGAAGCCAATAATTCCTAAAGTCTGATCTTCTAGATCGCCAACTGGGTATTTAACCCGATTGTTCCAATCACCTGCTGCAACAAGTTTCGTTAGAGGTCCGAGCCGCTTTGATAGGTGGAGAATGTGAGCAAAAGCGCCCTCGGCAACTGCATTTGTATTGCTTCCTGGCGTAATTACTACAGGAATTTCCCGTGCATCTGCCTCGGCTAAATCAACTAATTCGGTACCGACACCAGTCCGTGCAATCACTCTTAAGTTCGGCATCTGATCAAATACTGATTTATTAAATTCAAATGCAGCACGTACAAGTGCACCTTGCGCAACTGCTAAATCAGCAGGGTTCGGATTTTCAATATAAATAAAATCAGATCCCAAAATTGGCGCAACAATTTCTGTTGCTATCGGTCCAAGACCAACAATTATCGGATTTACTGGTGAATTCATTACTTTGAAATCGCTGCCGTTGTTCCAGTTGCTGGCTTAATTGCAACCCACTTCTTTGATTCTGCTGATTCTTCAATGGCAGAAACCACCCTTGCCGCCGAAACTGCATCATGGATATTTGAATTCTTTGCAACTCCCCCAAAATAGGCTTCAAGGAATTTACGGGCCTCAACAATTTTAAGGTCGTCATAGCCCATTGAAGTTCCGGCTCCTGGTTGGAAATTTCCAAAATCGCCAAAGCCTGGTGATGCCATTACACGTTGGTATCCCACGTGGTCACCCTTCCGGCCGATTGCAATTTCAATTTCATTCATTCGTTCAAAATCCCACTTAACCGAACCTTCGGTTCCATAAATTTCAAAGGTATAACTTGCGCGTGGACCAACTGCCACACGTGATGCTTCGATTGTTCCAACCGCACCAGCAGCAATTGCGTTATCTGCAAATCGAATCAGAGCGCCACCATAATCTTCGTTTTCAACTGGCTCCATCTTTCCGCCCTCGATAACCGAGAAGTGGGTACCGCTTCCCATTTCTAAGACAGGTCTTTCGGTAATAACAGTCTTCGTAATTCCACTTACCTCTGCGATTGGTCCAACTAAATACTGAACTAGATCTGCAAGGTGCCCCATCAAGTCGCCAAGTACACCGCTGCCGGCAAACTTGCGAATAAAGCGCCAAGAAAGTGCGCCATTTGGTTCTGCTGAATAATCTGCAAAGAATGTTCCACGAATATTTGTGATGCGACCTAGAGCGCCACTAGCAATCAATTGTTTTGCATGTTCAACCGCCGGGGCATTTCGATAGTTAAAACCAATGGTTGTGGTTACGCCGGCTGCAATAGCTGCTGCTTCGACCGCTTCGGTTTCAGTTGCGCCACGTCCTACTGGTTTTTCAATCCAGAAAGATTTGCCTGCTTTTGCGGCCGCAATTCCGATTTCAGCATGCAAGAAATTTGGCGCACAAATTGAAACGACATCGACTTCTGGATGCGCCAGAACATCTTTGTAATCGAGCGTTGATGTTTCATATCCAAGAACATTGACTGCATAGTCTGCGCGCTCTTGAACATTATCAGCAGCGATAATTAATCGGGGTTTGATGCCAAGTTCAGGATAAACAATCGGCAATGATTGGTAGGCGCGCGAGTGCACTTTGCCCATCCAACCAACACTTATGAGGCCAACACCTACTGGGCGATTTGGGATAGCTGAAGTCATTTTTTCCTTACTTCTTAAGTTGGGTAACTAGGTTGGAAATGGCACTAGCTAGCAAAGTCGAATCAGATCCAATTGCAATGAATTTGAATCCCTGTGCGATGAATGCTTCTGCGGCGCTTGCATCTGCAGCCAAGATTCCTGCAACTTTATTATTTGCTTTCGCCGCTGCAACTACCTTTGCGGCCGCTTCTACAAACTTTGGGTTCTTAAAATCACGTGGAACGCCCAGAGCAAAACTTAAATCAAGTGGCCCAACAAATAAGAGATCTACGCCATCTATCTTTGAAATCTCTTCCACATTTTCAAGCGCCTTCAAAGTTTCAATTTGAATTATGCATGCAGCCTTTGCTTTTTCGGTGAGGCCAGTTAAATCACGTCCCCACTTTGCAGAACGGTTATAGGTTGCTACTCCACGATCACCGAATGGTGGATATGACATATGTTTAACAACTGCGGTTACTTGTTCTATCGTTTCAAGTCGTGGAATCATTACACCGGCTGCGCCGGCATCAAGGGCGCGGCCAATACGAATTCTTTCAGATGATTCGACACGAACTAAAGTTGGAATTGAATAAGCCATTCCAGCGACAACGGTTGGACCAATTAAATCTTCACCACTTCCGCCATGTTCAAGATCAAGCAATACCCAATCGGCACCAGCAACCGCAGCTATCTCGGCAGCCATTGGCGAACCCATCCCGAGAAAGGTTCCGATTGTTAACTCTTTTGAATCAGTGAAATTTCGCATCAAGCATGCCATCTCTGGGTGGATAGGCCTTCTTCATAATCCTTACGTATCGCGGCAACCCAAGGTTGAGTTGAAACTTCTGCAGGTGCCACATCCCACCAAACATTTGAGGCTGGAAGATTTGCATGCTGAATTGTTGGGACAACAATTACAACCGGCCCTTTGATAGTGCGCGCATCTTCAAGGGCTTGGCGAATTTCGGTTGGTGTTGTCGCATAAATTGCAGTGGCACCCATGCCTTCAGACATTTTTATAATATCGATATTTAGATAATCGCCTTCAAGTCTTGGTGCTGGACCCTTCGCTTCTCCGGCTTGCGCAACTGAAGGACCATCTTGGCGATATCTAAATTCATTTCCAAAATGATTTCCTACTCGCCACATTTGCAGGCGACGAATAACTTGATAGCCATGGTTCTCGGATACCACTACCGTCATGTTGATTCCTTCTTGAGCAGCTGTTACCAATTCAGTTGGTGCCATAACAAATGTGCCATCACCAATGAATACGAGTACTCTCCTGCTTTGATCTGGTGTTGCAAGACGGACACCGATTCCTGCTGGAATTTCATAGCCCATGCAAGAAAATCCGAATTCAAGATGAGCAAATTTTCCATTTGTAGCATCCCACGCTTTTTGAATATCGCCAGGTGCACCGCCTGCTGCCGCGATGATCACATCACCGCTCTTTGCAGTTTCATTCATTAACCCAATTAATTGCCCTTGAGTAATAACTGCATTGGTGACAGGAGAATCTGGAAGAGTCTTCTTATCGAAGAGCGTCTGTGGATTAATTGCATCAGCCAATTGTTTAGCCCAAATTGTTACTCCGCTCTTAATCTTGGTGGCCCAATCCGATGGGACTCTATAACCAGCAACCGCTTGCGTTAATTCAATAAGAGAAAGTTTGGCATCGCCAAGAATTGCGACTGCGCCTTGTTTAATTGCATCATGTTCAGCGATATTTATCGATGCAAATTTCACATCTGGATTTTGGAACATTGATTGTGAACCAGTTGCAAAGTCAGTTAACCGAGTTCCAATCGAAAGAATTAGATCTGCCTCAGCCACCAACTTATTGGTCTCCGGTGAGCCCTCTAAACCAAGCCCCATCAGATGCCAATCCCCTGGCTTTTGAATTGCCCCTTTGCCACCAAAAGTTTCGGCGACTGGGATACCTGTTGCACTTGCAAACGCTTCAAGCTCAGTAGTTGCACCTGAATAAATGACGCCGCCACCCGCAATTATTAAGGGTTTCTTCGCGCTCTTAATTAAATTAGCAACTGCGCCGATATCCTCGCGATCTGGAATTGCGCGACGAATCTTCCAGATACGTTCTTCGAAGAAAGCTTTAGGAAAATCAAAGGCATGAGATTGAATATCTTGTGGCAGTGCTAAAACTACTGCGCCAGTTTCAACTGGATTTGCTAGAACTCTAAAGGCGTTTGGAAGTGAATATAAAAGTTGTTCTGGTCTGGTGATGCGATCAAAGAATTTTGCAATCGGCCTAAATGCATCGTTGACCGAAATATCAGGGCCAAGTGGATGTTCTAATTGTTGAAGTACTGGTCCTTGGCGACGAGTCGTATATGAATCACCAGGAAGTAATAGGACTGGAAGATGATTGACCGTTGCAAGGCCAGCGGCTGTAACCATATTTAGCGCGCCGGGTCCGATGGATGCAGTTACCGCAAATGTTTGGGTACGGTTTGATGCTTTTGCAAAACCGATTGCTGCATGTGTAAGGCCTTGCTCATTACGCCCTTGAACAAAGGGAAGGATGTCGTTGTACTGATCGAGTGCTTGACCAAGACCTGCAACATTTCCGTGGCCAAAGATTCCCATAGCTGCTGGAATAAAACGGCGCTTCACGCCATCGGCAACTGTGTATTGCGCGGCTATAAATCGCACAACTGCTTGACCGACTGTTAAGCGTTCGGTTTCTCCGTAATTTGGATTAGTCATTTTTTCCTCTTTCTCCTACCAGCTTCGTCCGTGAAGGATTATGGTTTTTTCTTCCGTCATTTCATTTACTGTTGAACGAACTCCCTCTTTACCAACACCGCTTGATTTAAGTCCGCCATATGGCATCAAGTCAGCGCGCCAAAGTGGTGTCCAATTTATGTGAATAATTCCGGCATCTATTTCGCGTGCCGATTGAATTGCTAAATCAACATTCTTCGTAAAAACTCCTGCGCCTAAGCCATAAATAGTGCTATTTGCCAGGCCGATAGCCTCTTTGATTCCATTCGCTGAACTCACTGCAATTGCCGGACCAAAAAGCTCGTCCTGAGCAAACGCCGATTTTGGATCAACCCCACAAACAATTGCTGGCTTAATAATTGTTTTATCACGAGCGCCACCCGTGAGAAGTGTCGCGCCATCACTAACTGCTTGTTTAATTGAATTTTCAACGCGGATAGCTTCGCTCTCGTTGATTAAAGTTCCGACTTTGGTCTCATCGCTCTTTGGATTTCCAACTTTGATTGCTTCTACTTTTGGCTTAAGTGCATCCAAGAAATTAGCCATTATCTTCTCATCGACAATAACGCGCTGCACTGAGATACAAACCTGCCCAGCATTTATATAGCCACCAAGTGCAATGGCATCAGCTGCATATTCAATATCGGCATCATCTAAAACAACAACCGGGCAAGATGATCCAAGTTCTAATGAAAGTTTTTTAACTCCCGCGACGCTTGAAATATGTGTACCAGTTGCAGTTGACCCGGTGAAAGAAATTTTACGAACCCGCGAATCCTTAACTAAAGCATCCCCAAGTTCAGATCCAGGGCCATGTAAGACTTGCAATACGCCTTCTGGTAATCCCGCATCGGTAAAACATTTCGCTAGGGCAATTGCAGTAAGTGGTGTTGTACGTGCAGGTTTAAGAACTACTGAGTTTCCGACCGCGAGTGCTGGGGCGATTTTATGTAGAACTAAAAGTGCTGGGTAATTAAATGGACTGATTGCTACAACTACACCAACAGGCTGGCGCATAGTGAAACCAAGCTTCTCTAAACCTGTTCCTTTATTTGCATCTAATGGAAGTGTCGAACCATAAAGTTGTGAGCCTTCGAAAGCGGCAAGGCGAATAATTTCACCAGAACGAGATGCTTCTCCTCGTGCCTCAATCAAAGATTTACCATTTTCACCGGAAATAATTTGCGCAATCTCTTCACTTCGTTCATCTGCAAGTGCAGCCGCCTTTAACAAAATTGCACTTCTTATATGGGCCGGCGTATGGCGCCACAAATCGGCGCCAGAGACTGCTTTCGATATTGCAGCATCGACATCGGCAAGGGTTGCGACTGGTGCTTCTCCAACAACTGCACCATCAAATGGCGACTTAATATCTTCCATGTTCATTTTAATGCACCTTCGCCAATGATCTAGAAGAATTTCTAATTACTAACTTTGGTTCGAGCAAATAAGTTTTACTCTTTCTGCCGTCATCAATTAACTTCACTGAAAGTAGCTCTGCTGCTTTTAAAGCTATTTCAGTATTACCTGGGTCAATTGATGTTAAGGAAATTTGTCGTAATTCTGCTAAGAAAGTGTTGTCATATCCGACTATTGCAACATCTGCCCCACTCGCACCTTGGGCGCCAATCGCGAGCAAGTCGTTGTAAGAAGTAATTGCGGTTGGTGAATCTTTAGATTCCAATAGCTCGGAAGCAGCTTCCAAGCCAGCTGTCTCGGTCGCCTTCTTTGCAAATTTAATTTGAATATATTTTTCTAGACCTTTCTCAGTCATAACTGATTTATAGGCATCACGTCTGCTCTTTGCAACCAAACCGTCGTTAACTGAAATATGTGCAATCTTCTTATGCCCATTTTCGACCAAGTGCTCAATTAGTAAACGCATTCCCTTTTCATCATCCGATCTAACAACGCTTGCCCTTGGTAAGTCCTCCGGAATTGCACTTGCAACAATAATTGAAACTTTTTCCGGAAGGGCCGAAAGTTGGTGCATATCTGGGATTGAACCAACAACCAGAACGCTCTTCGGGCGCAGATCAATTAGTGCACTTACTGTTCGGGAATCAATTACTTGTTCTCCCGCTGCATTTGGCAACATAGCGGAAGTCATAAAGCTATATTCGCCTTTTGCCTCAAGGGCGGAACGAACCTGGTCAACAATTTGAGCGAAGAGCGGATTATGTAAATCTGCAACCAAAATTCCGATAAACGTTCCGGTATCTGCGGCTAAAGATCGAGCTAAAAAGTTTGGTGAGAAACCAAGTTCATCAGCTGCCTTCATAACTAAATCACGGCGATGTTGGCTTACTGCTTGTGGTGTGGAATAAACCAAGGAAACCAGCGACTTTGAGACACCAGCCTTGGCAGCTACATCTCGTATTGTCGGGCGTTTAACTCGCGAGGTTGTTGTCATCGCACACCTTGTGGTTTGGTAATTGCCGTAATTTTTCCAGTATCGATTTCAGTTCGAAGTGCAATTAATAAATCTTTAAGTGATGTAGCTCCAAGGCCCAGCGCTTTCTTAGTAGCAAGATTTGATAATGAGGTATCGACTGGCACATTGCCAGGAAATTGATCTTCGACAGGTGGTTCAGCTTCACGTAATAACAATTTATCGAGTTCAAAAATATCGCAGATTAAGCGCGCGTAATCCATTCGACTTATTGCATCATCACCGACAAGGTGAAAGGTTCCAGCAGCTTTGCGCGTAATAATTCGCTCCACTTGTGCGCCAATTTCAGCAGCAAGTGAAGGCGCAGTTACTTTATTAACTAATTCACCGCCGAAGACAGTAAATGTTTTACCTGCCTTTAAATCTGCAACAAGCGCAGATGCAAAATAACCAAAACCAACATCTTGTGTTCTCGGGCCCACTTCTAGAGTCTGGTGAATTCCCATGACGCCATCTACCCTGGCAATCACGCCGGTATCCGGTGCTAAATCACGAATGACTTGTTCGCCGAGAGATTTCAAAACTCCATAGAAATTAACTGGATTACCGGTATCGCTTTCAGCAACCATATGTCCGGTGCCATCCATTACCCATCCAGTAGAGATATAGATAATTTGGGCGCCATTATTATTTGCCGCATGGGTAATTCGCTGAGTTAGTCCAACAAATGAGTCATATGCATATGCCCGATTCTGTTGCAGCTTATTAAAATCATTTGCAATCGCCGAATGCACAATTGCATCACAACCCGTCGTAGCATCGGCAATAGATGTTCTGCTTGAAAGATCGGTAACTTTGGTTTTCCAGGGCAGGGTTTTTGTAGATTCACTTCTGACTAAACCAATTACCTCGTGACCAGCAGCAACCAACATGTTGGCGATATTTCCGCCAACGAATCCATTGGATCCAGTTACTGCGACCTTGGCCATATGGCGAGCTCCCCTGCTAGAGTTGGACCGTTCCAAAACAATAGCCGCAAGTGGCGGTTGATTCAATAGCACCAGATTTAGCCCCCGGTTTAGCCAATAGATAGAAAGATAGGGCCATGAGTAAAGAACGCTACTTTTATCAAAAGGGCGAGCTCGCATCCGATGGTTGGGATGTCATAGTCAATGACAAATTGCCGGGCTGGAAGCACACCGGGACAAGAGTCGCAACACTTGCACCTGGCAAAACGCTCGAGATCTCTGCTGACAAAGTGGAACGTTTAATCTGGCCGCTTGAAGGTGAGGGCATCACAGTTGAATATGTCGTTGCGGGTGAAGTTAAGAATCAGAAATTAACTGGGCGCAAATCTGTATTCCATGGCCCAACCGATGTTCTCTATCTTTCGATAGACACTTCAATAAAGATTTCTGGAAGCGGCCGCTTTATTATTGCTGAGGCTCCTGCAAAGAATTCATTTCCAGATAAATTCATTCCTGCCAAAAGCGTTCCAGTCTTTAGTCGTGGCGCAGGGCCTGCTTCTAGACAAGTACATAATTTTGGTGATCCATCTGAACTTGCTGCCGATCGATTTATTGTCGTAGAAATTATTGTTCCAGCCGGTAATTGGTCAGGTTCACCTGCACATAAACATGACACTTATATCCCTGGTGTTGAATCTAATCTAGAAGAGATTTATTACTTTGAATCTGCTGTTAGTAAGAGCTTGCCAACACAGCAAGGTGCAGATCCAATTGGATTCTTCCACGGGCGCGCTTCAGATGAACGCGAATTTGAATTAACCACCGAAGTTAGAAGCGGCGATGTAGTTCTAGTTCCGCATGGTTGGCATGGCCCAGTAATGGCCCAACCTGGTTATGATCTTTATTTTATGAATGTGATGGCAGGACCAGATCCAGATCGTTCTTGGAATATTACTGACGACCCTGATCAAGCATGGATCCGAAAGACTTGGAACGAAAAAGATATAGACCCAAGGTTGCCTTACTTAAATAATTAAGGACGACCCATCTTGGCAAAGATGGCATCAAAGAATTTAGCAAATTTAAGTGACTGATCCATTGGCATCAACCAATCGCTTCCGCCGCGAACAACGCGAGCAAAAGCATCAGACATTAATTGATATGGATCGCAGGCATCAAAACGTTCGACACGAGCCTTGCCATCGACAGTTATTTCTAGGGTGCTTGGCGCATTATGTGAGTTGAAGGAGTCACTTCCGCCAGTGCGTAGTTCGCCCTTTGTACCTTCGATGATGAACCAATGTGTTACTTGAATATTATCCGAGGTAACTGTTTCAGCTACTGCGCCACCAATTTTGAAATTAACGCGAGTAGTTTCATCAGTGCCACCCTTGTGCCAGATAACTTGAACATCGATATCTGAAATTTCTTGAAAGTCCATCGCCCAAAGTGGTGCAACAGTTGAATAAGGTCCAAGATCGTAAAGGATTCCGCCACCAAGCGCTGGATCAAGTCGAATATTCTCTTGATCAAGGCCATCGTAAGTAAAGCAAGATCTGATGCGAGTGATTTCACCTAGTTCGCCAGATTTAACAATTTCTCTAATGCGTTGGCTACGTGGATGCCAACGGTTCCAACTTGCTTCAACAAAAATTCGCCCAGTCTCTTTTGAAACTGCAATCGCTTCTTCAACTTCTTTCGCATTCATGCCAAGTGGTTTTTCGCAGAGAACATGCTTGCCTGCGCGCATCGCCTTGATTGCCCAAGGTAAGTGCAGTGAATTAGGGAGCGAGATGTAAACCGCTTCAACTTTTGGATCTGCCAGAAGTTCTTCATAGCTTGTGTAAATGATTCCGTTAGGCGAGATTGTTAACGCTTTATTCTTATCGCGAGATGCAACTGCGTAAATTTCACCGACATTAGATTTAGAAATTGCCGGATATAACGCCCGCTTTGCAATTCCGCCAGCGCCGATAAATCCCCAACGAACTCTCTCAATTTTATCCATGACGGAATACTAGCCGACGAATTTAATTATGGACAGACGATGTATTTGATGTCGCCCTCTGCTGGTGGTGCATCCAAAATTGCTTTAACCCCATCCAAGTCCAAAACCTTAGAGATCAAAATATCTAGATTTAATTTTCCACTACCGACTAATTCCGCTGAACGGGCTTGAGTTAGGGGATTTAAAAATGAACCCTGAATTCGGAGTTCATTAACAACAATATTAAATGGATTAATCTCAAGATTTGTATCGGCAGCGGTCAGGCCGAGAACAATCACTGATCCCCCACGCCTAGTAATAGCTTGAGATTGTTTAAAAGTTTCTACTGCGCCAGCGCATTCGAATGTGACATCCATATTCTTCACGACTTTTGCCACATCTTCACTCTTTGGGTCAACGGTTCGAGTTGCACCAATCTGCATTGCAACATCGCGGCGAAATTTCTGTCTAGTAATCAAAACTATTTCAGAGGCGCCGGCCAATTTTGCAAGTTGAACAACCAATAATCCGATTACTCCCCCACCAAGAATTGCTACCTTCTCGCCACCTTTTAGTTCTGCCAAGTCGAGGCCGCGAATTGAACAAGCAAGTGGTTCGATGAATGCAAGATGCAGTGGATTCAAACCATCCACAACTGGATAAATCTGCGTATCAGGAGTCGAAACATATTCGGCCAAGCCACCATTTATATTTACACCAAGTGCGGTTAAATCTGGGCAAAATGCAGTTCTGCCCGCAAGGCAATCAACACAAGTTCCACAGACAATATTTGGATCGATACTTACAACTTGGCCAACTTTGAATTTGGAGCCCGGTCCTACTTCTTCGATTACGCCACCAAATTCATGGCCCAAAATAACTGGCTTACCTGATGGGTATTCACCCTTGTAAATATGTCGATCAGTTCCGCAAATACCGCATGCCAATATTTTGATAACGCTCTTACCGACACTTGCCTTAGGCTTTTCAACTTCGGTTATTGCTAACTTATCGATTGCTGAAAGAACTACTGCCTTCATTTAAATAGAGCTTCCATTTGGCGTAATAATTATCTTGCGCCCTTTTCCAGCTTTGAAGGTATTTAGTGCAGCTTCATAATCTTCTAACGCAAAGCGATCGCTAATCATAACTTTAGGATTTAACACACCTGAACTAAACAGATCAACGGCGCGATCGAAGGTATGTAGAACCGCCATTGATCCTGCAATTGTTATCTCTTTGTTGTAGATCCAGAAAGGTTCTATTTCTACCTTTGCTTTCTCATTTGCGACACCGAACTGTAAGAAAGTTCCGCCAGGCATTACGTGGCTCAGTGCTTCTTGGATTGCTTTGGCCACTCCAGTGCAATCAATAACAACATCCCAACCGCGAGGTTGATTTAGCGTTTTTACATCTGAAGTTGCGTGATCAATTCCAAGAGTTCGTGCAGTTTCTAACTTTGATTCATTTATATCAACGATTGAAACACTTGCTGCGCCATTGCGCTTTGCAAGCTCGGCCATCATCAGACCCATAGTTCCGGAACCATAAATCAAATAGTGCGAACCTGGAATTCTGGGTAGCACGTCATATCCGCGAATCGCACAAGAAAGTGGTTCGATAAGCGCAGCTTCAAATACATCAACACCAGCAGGTAAGATATGGCAATTCTTAACTGGAGTCTTTAAGAATTCGGCAGCGGCACCGGGATATGAAACACCAAGAGCGTTCCAGTTTTCACATAAATTTCCGCGCGCTCTGCGACAGTAGAAACATTCACCACAATGCAACGATGGATCAACCGCAACCAAGTCACCAATCTTTACTTCAGTAACGTTTTTTCCTACTGCAACAACTTTTCCTGCCATCTCGTGACCAGGGATAATTGGCAAGGTAGGAGCAAATTCACCTTCGAGAATATGTAAATCAGTGCCACAAATTCCAACGCTTGCAACTTTAACAATTACATCGCGATCTCCTGGGGTTGGGTCAGGAACGTTTTCAATAGCAACTTTGCCAACACCAGTTATTACTGCTGCTCTCATGACTATTTAGTAATCATCTTTATATGAGATGGGTTTAGCTCATCTAAAGAACGAGCACCAAGCAATTTCATTGTGCGAACCATTTGGGTGCGCAAGATTTCAAGGCTGCGATCAACGCCCTCTTTTCCGCCAGCCATTAAGCCGTAGAGATATGCGCGACCTATCCATGTGAAGTTTGCACCGGCAGCAATACATGCAACGACATCAGCGCCATGCATGATTCCGGTATCGACATGAATTTCAAATTTCTTACCTACAGCTTTTCTAACTTCTGGGATTAAAAGATAAGGAACCGGAGCCCGATCCAATTGGCGACCACCATGATTTGAAAGCGTGATTGCATCTGCACCAGCTTTTTGTACAAGCACAGCATCTTCTGCGTTCTGAATTCCTTTTACAAGTAGGTTGCCGTTCCATTGTTTGCGAATCCACTTTAAATCATCGAAAGTTACAGTTGGATCAAACATTGAATCGAGAAGTTCAGCGACCGTGCCCTTCCAGCTATCAAGTGAGGCAAATTTAAGTGGATCAGTGGTTAAGAAGTTCATCCACCATGCTGGTCTTGGAAGTGCATTCAAAATTGTCTTTGATGTCAGTGAGGGTGGAATTGTCATTCCATTTCTAACATCGCGAAGCCGTGCTCCTGCTACCGGAACATCAACAGTTAATACCAAAGTATCGAATCCTGCAGCCTTCGCGCGATCAACAAGTGCCATCGAACGATCGCGGTCTTTCCACATATAAAGCTGGAACCAGTTGCGACCATCGGGTGCAATTCTGGCTACATCTTCAATAGAACGTGTGCCCATAGTTGATAACGTGTAAGGAATTCCAGCATCACGGGCGGCAGTAGCGCCGGCATATTCGCCTTCGGTCTGCATCATTCGAGTAAATCCAGTTGGCGCAATTCCGATAGGCATCGCTGCAAGTTTTCCAAGCATCATTACCGAAGTATCAACACTTGAGACATCCCGAAGAATTCGAGGTTGAAACTCTATTTTCTCAAAAGTTTGCCGAGCACGAGTCAAACTTGATTCGGTATCTGCACCGCCATCGGTGTAATCAAATGGTGCTTTTGGTGTTCGACGCTTTGCAATAACTCGTAGGTCATAAATAGTTAACGCACGCGAGAGTCGACGTTTGCGGCCATTGAATATTGGTTTGCGAAATCGCATCAAACCGGCAAGTTCTTTGATTCCTGGAAAGCGGCGTTTGACCTTTAATTGACCCATAGGAAAATACTACACATCCAATTTGGAAGAGTATGCTTCCAATCCTTATGCGCAAGGTCTTGATTCTTAATGAAAATGACAATATCGCCGTCTGTTTAGTTGAGTTAGAAATTGGCGAAGTCATCGGACAAGATGGCCTGAATCTCACTATTCAAAATCGCATCCCACGTGGCCACAAAGTCGCAACGAAAGCCATTGCAAAAGATGATGGGATTATTAAGTACGGTGAACGTATGGGACATGCAACTTCAGATATCAAAGTCGGCGAACATGTCCACACACATAATGTCTTGGGCGATCGACTTTCAACGGAGCAATCCAAATGAGTTCTAAATGACTATGAAAGGGTTTGATCATGGAAATCGTGGAATTGGTGTTCGAAACCACCAATTAATTTTGCCCTCTGTTGTTTGTTCTACTCGAGTTTCAAGTCGCATTGCAAAAGAGATGGATGCAATTACCTTCGCCCACCAACATGGTTGTGGATTTATCGGAAACGATGTGGGGCGCATAACTGATTACTTCGCCGCACTTGCAAATCATCCAAATGTAAGTTCAACTCTTATCGTTGGGCTTGGTTGCGAGACTCTTCAAGGAAATGAACTCGCAGATAAATTACTTTCTAAGAATAAGTCCACTAATTACCTGGTAACGCAAGAAAGTGGCGGAGTCCAAGGAACTGTTGATTCTGGTGTTGCTGCCGCAAGAGAGTTACGAACAAAGTATCCAACACCGCAAGTTGTGCTTCCACGATTACATCTTGGAATAGATCTTTCGAATGAGAGCCCAGTTGTAACTGATTTAGTTGCCGCTCTAGCCGATGTCGGAGTTGATGTAACCATTTCTAGTTCACATAAGAATTCTGGATTGAATTTCTCAGATCTAATGGAGGCGGGAGTTCACGTAATTCTCTCCTTCCCTGATTCCAACCAACCGGCATCTGGTTTTCCACTAATTCCGACAATAAATGTCGCAAGTAATTCACCGCTGCACCTGGCCCTGAAAGATGATTTTGATTTATTCGCTTCATCTTCAGTCGTCGAAATTATCGAGAAGATTTACGCTGTTGTTAATGGCGAGCAAACTAAGGTTGAAGTAATCGGTGCCGGCGAAATAATTGCAGCTCGTGAGGTGCGAAGTGTCTAATCAATTAACAGCATTTGAAAGAAGTGATGGCCGCTGGGGGTTGCGCAATCACGTTTTAATTCTTCCACTGCACTCTGCATTTTCAGCTACCGCCCGCAAAATTGCTGACGATTCAAGTGGCGCTGTTGCAGTTAGCCACGATTGGTCGGGCGAAGTTGATGGCGATTTCGATCGAATTGTTAAGACAATTTCGGGCTTTGCAGCCAACCCAAATAACTTTGCGACAATATTCATCACAATTGGTACGCCAAATGAATTAGCAATTATCGAACTTGCTAAGAAAATTGGCTTGGGTAAATTTGAAGTTCTTAATGTTGCCGAACTTGGATCTATGAGCAAAATTGCTGATATCGGATTGCAAATGGCTAATTCGCTATTGAAAGAAGCCAAGTTAAGCCAACGCATAAGTGCGCCTTGGAGTGCAATCAAACTTGGGCAAGAATGCGGTGGTTCAGATGCCCTATCTGGAATTACTGCCAACCCAGCACTTGGTGTTGCAAGTGATCGCCTAGTAGGACTTGGTTCATCTTCAGTACTTGGTGAAACAACTGAAATTCTTGGCGCTGAGCACTTACTAGCCGCCCGAGCAATTACACCAGAGATTGGTGCACGAATAGTTGAAACGGTTGCAAGGTATGAACGTTCAATTAATTATGAAGGCATCGATATGCGTGGCGCCCAACCATCTCGCGGAAATATCGAAGGTGGCCTTACAACTTTGGAAGAGAAATCACTTGGCGCCGCAAAGAAAGCTGGAAGCGCACAATTTTCTGGTGTATTTGAATATGCAGATCAAGTTATTAATCCAGGCCTATATTTTATGGATACACCAGGACATGACACTGAACAACTAACTGGATTTGCTGCAGCAGGAATAAATATCGTTGTCTTCACAACTGGTCGAGGTACTCCTACTGGTTCTGCAATTGTCCCGACAATTAAAGTTGCTACTAATACAACTATGGCAATTGCGATTCCGGATTTAATTGATTTGAACGCTGGAACCATTGCAGATGGAATCGCAACGCTGACAGATGTGGGTGGCGAGCTTTTCGATTTAATTCTAGAAGTTGCTAATGGCAAGTTAACTAAGGCTGAAAAGGGCCTTCATCACGAGTTTTCATTATCACGCATGTACAACACCGTTATTCGTTAGCCAAAAACTTCTTCCAAAGCCTTACGCATAACATTTGGATCAGCATCGACACCTGTCCAATACTTAATTCCGATAACGCCTTGATTAACTAACATCCCAAGACCATCTAAAGTCACACATCCGCGCGCCTTAGCCTCTTTTAATAAATGGGTCTTTGGTGGGTTTGGAATTACATCCGCGACGACAATTCCTGATTGCAAGGTATCGAAGTCAATATTTAATTGGGCATCGACATCTGGAAATAAACCAATTGAAGTTGAATTAATAACAATATCGGTGCCTACAGGTATCGAGAATTTAGAGGCCCAGGAAACAAATACCGCTTCGGTTTTAGTTTTGGAATTTAGTAAGTCAACTAAAGTCTTTCCTCGTGCTTCGTCTCGGTTTACGACAATAATTTTGGCCGCCCCTGCAAGTGCAAGTTCTACTCCTACCGCTCGCGCAGCTCCCCCAGCACCAAACATCACAACAGATTTGCCGACTGGATCAATCACACCCTCAAGTGACTTCAAAAAGCCCTTACCATCGGTATTTTCACCAATAAATTTGCCATCGCGCAGAACTGCGCAATTAACAGCGCCAATTACAGAAGCTGATTCTCCGATTCCATCTAAATGTTCCATCACTGCCAATTTATTTGGAATCGAACAGTTAAATCCGATCCAGCCCATGGCCTTTGCTCCAGCAACTACTTCACCTAATTTTTCCGGGCCCACTTCAATGTTTATATAACGTGCATTCAAACCATGGTGGCTATATGCCGCCTCGACCATAACAACAGTCGGATTCTCATCTACGGGCTGAGCAAAACATCCGGTGAGTTGGCTAAGGAAATGTAGTTCACTCATTAGATCTCCAAATTGATTCGAGAGGCTAGGGCTGGGTCAATCTTCCATTCTTCCAACATCTTCTTGTAACTTTCGAAATCTTTAGAATCCGCTTTCGCTCCTGTGAAAACAGCACGAATCATAATATTTCTTGGCGTGTGTTCGCCTCCAATAAATTCAATAACTTCAGTGCGATAGCCGGCTAGCTTCAAAAATTGCGCACGTAGCGCATCGGTCATCAGATCACCAAGGCGCTCTTTCATAAGACCGTGCTTAGTCAATATGTTCCAAGGCTCAGGAACTTGACTCATCTGAGTCTGTAAATCATGTTGGCAACATGGAGCAATTAATAATAATTTTGCGCCACCAGTAACTGCCCAGGCAATTGCATCATCGGTTGCGGTATCACAGGCATGAAGTGCGATTGCGATATCGCAAGATGTTAATGAGGTTTGATCAATAGCCTCTGCCTTAAATTCAATAGTTTTATCTATCTTCAACTTCTTGGCAATTTCATTATTTCGCTTCAAAGATTCTGGTCTTATATCTATGCCGATTACATGAACCGGCATATCTATACTTGTTAGATATTGGTGCACTGCAAAGGTTAAATAAGCATTTCCGCAACCAAGATCAGCGATAACAATCGGTTTCTCTGGTGTTGGTTTTGCAATTTGTTTAGCTTCAATCGCAGAATTTAGTGTTGGTACAAGCAACCTCAGAAACTCTTCGACCTGTATATATTTATCGGAACGCGTGGGTTTAATCCGGCCATCCGAATCTGATATTCCAATCTCGATCAAGAATGGATCAGATGGATCAAGCAATCTTGCCTTCTTGCGATCATGTTCTAAGTTCTGCTCGCGGGCGCCCTTATCCTCATGAACCTGAGCCTCGCCCTTCTTGGTGATGCGAATTGATAGCGCACCACTTGTATGTTCGACAAGAATATTTGCATAGCCCATCTCTAAATATCCGCGGGCGCCAAAATCTTTAGGTGCGACATTCTTAACAGTTGTGGCACGGCCATCATTTTGTTCAATCTGTAGAACGATTGCATCCTTAATCAAAACCGGACGAATATCGATTCGCTCAAATGGAACTGTCATATTTCTGCGGCGTCCTGATAAAACAACGCGAACCAGAGTCGCAGTTTCGGAAATTATTTTAACTGCGCTTTCAAGCGCATCATCTAATTCTGTGGCCACTTAAATACTTTTCAAGATTCGGTTCGCAGCATCTGCGATTTGGGCATCTGTCGCAGTCATTGCTATTCGAATGTGCTTGGCACCAGCAGCACCATAAAAAATTCCAGGCGTAGCCAAAATTCCAAGGTCGGCAAGCCAGGAAACAGAATCCCAGCAATCTTCATTGCGTGTGCACCAGATATATAATCCGGCATTGGAAAAATCTATTTGAAATCCCGCTTTTACTAACGCTGAACTTAAAACTTCACGACGATTGGCGTAGCGTTCGGCTTGCTCATCTACATGCACTTCATCACCAAGTGCCGTGGTCATTGCTCTTTGAATCGGTAGCGGGACCATCATTCCGGCATGTTTTCTGACTTCGCGAATTTCCGCAATTATTTCGCGATCTCCAACAATTAGACCTGCGCGATATCCCGCTAAATTAGAGCGCTTAGACATTGAGTGCACAGCTAATAAATTCTTATTATCACCATTTGCTAATTTTAGAATTGAAACTGGTTCTGAACCCTTAGCTGGAAAACTTATATAACACTCATCACTCACTACAAGAGAATTATTGCTTCTTGCATAATTAATTACAGCTTGCATTTCACCTATGCTGTGAACTCGGCCAGTTGGATTAGATGGCGAATTAATCCACGCGATATCACTCTTCGGCCAAGTCGATGCATCGATATCAACTGCGATAGCTTCTGATTCGTGAATCATCGAACCAACTAAATATGTTGGATAGGCAACTTTGGGATATAGAACAGTTTTGGCTCGCAGTATCGAAGGCAACCAAGCAACAAGTTCTTTAGAACCTATAGTTGGAAGAACATCAAACTCGCCAGTTGCGCCAAGAATGTTTATTGCCCAATTGCGCATCGCTGCACGAAGTTCTGGGGTTCCGATCGTTAAGGGATAACTTGGAGCATTCGATGAATCTTTTAGAGCGCTCTGAATAAATTCTGGAGTTGCATCAACAGGGGTGCCTTGAGATAAATCAATTATTCCTCCAGCGCTTTCCCGAGCGCGTGCACCATATGGCGCCAACGCATCCCAAGGAAAATCAGGAAGCTTCAGAGTTCTTACTTATTCAGCTTTAGGAGGAAGTGCTTTAACAAGCGAGTGATCTGTTCCAGTTGCGCCAACTTTGGCAGCGCCACCAGGTGAACCGATCTCAACGAAGAATTCACTATTTGCTTTGCCGAATTCTTTCCATTGTGAAGGCACATCATCTTCGTAATAAATAGCTTCAACCGGGCAAACTGGTTCGCAGGCACCGCAATCAACACATTCATCGGGTTGGATGTAGAGCATTCGCCCACCCTCGTAAATGCAATCAACAGGACATTCCTCGATACAGGATTTATCCTTAACGTCCACACAAGGTTCTGCGATTATGTATGTCAATTGATTACCTTTCTTATGAATCTAACTAATCTATGCGCCTAGGATAGCGAATACCTGCAATTTCTCTAGTGCATATCTAGTAAAGGGAGGGGAATTAAATATGGGAAATCCCACTCCCTCAGCAAATGAGATTGGAAAGCGGGTTTCAATTCGCTTACATGACCCCGAAGGCGGCTTCCGAGATTTGCTCGGCACCTTGGAGGAGATAGACGCAGTTCGCAAGAAGGATGGAACCCTTAAGAAGTTTGACCACAAGGCAATTGCGCTCTGGAAGGTTGTATCGGAGAAATGAACACTGGGCTATTTATTTTCGATACCAAGGCGCGCGAATTAAAAGAGGTCTGCGCAAAAAATGGTTTTGAAGTTCAAATCTATTGTTGCGGGCCAACGGTTTATCGAGATGCTCATGTAGGAAACCTACGAACTTTCTTATTAAGCGATTTAATAAAACGAACACTTACTTTATCTGGCTTCGATTCAAATCTGATTCAAAATATTACAGATGTCGGACACATGGCCGAAGATCTTGCCGGCGCTGAAATCGGCGAAGATAAGATGCTTGCACAAGCAAAATCCGAAGCGATAGATCCCTTTGAAATTGCGCGAAAGTATGAAGCAAACTTCCATGCAGACCTGGCGAAGCTAAATGTTATTCCGGCTTCGGCTTATCCAAAAGCAAGTGAAACTATAGATTTAATGCTGGAATTAATAGAGCGATTAATCGCAAGTGATCACGCATATGTCGGAAGTGATGGATGTGTCTATTTTTCTGCAACAAGTTTTCCTTCATATGGCGAAATTTCTGGCAACCGATTGGATTCGCTGAAACCTGGCCACCGATATGAATATGTCGAAGATGGTGCAAAGAAATTTCATGCCGATTGGGCGCTCTGGAAAGCTGCAAATAATCGCACGCAAATGATTTGGGATTCACCTTGGGGGCCGGGCTTTCCTGGCTGGCATATCGAATGTTCGGCGATGTCACTTCACTATTTGCAAGGAAACGTTGATCTACATATTGGTGGAATTGATCTGCGCTTTCCGCACCATGAAAATGAACGAGCCCAATCCAATTCTGGAGCAGGATATGAAGTAGTTGAAAATTGGGTGCATGGTGAACATTTATTGTTTGAAGGAAGAAAGATGTCAAAGAGTTCAGGCAATGTTGTACTTCTAAACGATGTAATTGCTAAGGGCTTTGATCCACTGGCTCTGCGTCTTAGTTTTATGGAGAACCGATACCGAAGTCAGATGGATCTAACTTGGGAATCACTGAAGGCTGCCGATTCAACTCTAGATCGTTGGCGCAAGAAATTTGCGCAGTGGCAGAATGATGGCGAGATAGATAAGCAATTTGTTAATGAGTTTTGCCAAGGTTCTCTTGCCGATATCCAACACGATTTGGATACACCTCGCGCAATTCAGCAATTACGTAAGTTAGAGAGAGATGAATATTTATCTGGTGCTACCAAAGCATCGTGCTTCGAAATTATGGATCAAATTTTTGCTTTAGATATCTCTAGAGCACCTAAAGGCAAAGCAGAGCCGACGTTAGAAATAGTTGAATTACTGGAGAAGCGAGAAATTGCCAGAGCATCAAAAGATTTTGGGCTCAGCGATCAATTGCGGGATCAACTTACAAAACTCGGAATTAGTGTTAAAGATTCTCCGACCGGACAAGATTGGGATTGGCTCTAATTTTTTCTTACTGCCGTAACTGTTGCAATTAGCAATCCGACCAGAAGGAATATGTTTCCATAAACATTTGAAATAATTAGAATTTCATGGCTTAAGCCATATGAACCAGCACGTAGCGCAACTGCAAGCCAGGCAATGGCCGCAATAATTTTAAATTTCCGGGCCCCAAATAATTGACCAGCAAAGCTGATCCCAACCGCAGTTGTTATTAGCGCCAGCAAAATACCAATTGGTTGAAAAGCATTGTGTAGCGCAACTCCGATAAAGCTAATGGCTGCACCAAAAATAAGTGCTCCGATTGCCTTAAGCAAAGAGATCGACCTCTCGTCCCTTTGCATCAACGTTTGAGCTCTTTGTACCTTTAACCAAGGTGTAATACTCATGTCCCCAAACTTGGTTGCCTAAGTTGTTTGATAAGGCAAAGAATGGACCATCTAATTCGATCTGTGTTGGGTGGGCTGCCATCGCCTTCATCTTGGCATCAATAAATTCAGTGCCATCAATTAACGTTGTCACAAGCTCATCTGGTTTTGCGAAGGGCAGATCGTCTGCACTTTCTGCGCCAAAGAATGAGGAACCAAGTTCTTTCATCTTATCTATGCCATCTTGAATTACTGATTTAGGCATCGTGTTCCAATAAATCTTAGAAATTTCCCATGGTTCGCCGATACCAAATTTTGCATCGGCAGCCAATTCAGCGGCTCTCATCGCGACTCGATGCGCCTGAATGTGATCAGGATGGCCATATCCGCCAAATTCATCATAAGTAACTAGTACTTGCGGTTTCACTTCGCGAATAATTTTCACTAAATAACTTGCGGCATCATCTAATCCGGCCTGCCAAAATACATCGCTGCGATTATTTGGTTCTGTGCCCATCATTCCGCTATCGCGCCACATGCGATCAGGTGCACCCAAGAATCGGAAATCTGTTATCCCAAGGGCAGCCATTGCATCAGCAAGTTCGGTTTCGCGATGTTTACCAAGTTCATCGTTTGCAGTGCTTGCTAGGTGGCTAAGGGCAGGAACTAAAACTTCGCCCTCTTCTCCCCTTGTGCAAGTTACAAGTGTTACGCGCGCTCCCTCTGAAACGTACTTCGCCATAGTTGCGCCATTGTTTATGGTCTCATCATCAGGATGAGCATGCACAAGAAGCAGTGAACGATCAGACATTTTTAAACCTATCTTTTAGTAAATCGGAAGGGTGGGATCGATCTGTTTAACCCAAGCAACTACACCACCAGCAACATGTGTTGCATCGGCAAAACCGGCTTGTTTCAGCACAGCAAGACATTCAGCAGATCGAACGCCTGATTTACAGTGCAGAATAATTGGCACATCTTGCGGTAATTTTTCAAGCGCAGAACCATTTAAAAATTCTTGCTTTGGGATTAACACTGAACCAGGGATGCGAACGATTTCAAATTCGCCAGGTTCGCGGACATCAATCAACATGAATTTATCGCCCTTATCCATCTTGGCCTTCAGTTCCGTTACAGCGATTGTTGATCCCGATGCAGCTTCTGCTGCGCCATCAGAAAGCACTCCGCAGAATGATTCGTAATCTGCTAGTAATTCCGTCTGACTTGGTTTATCACTGCAAATTGGGCAATTAGGATCTTTGCGAATTCTTACTTTGCGATATTCCATTTCGAGTGCATCGTAAACAATCAGTTGACCAATTAGGGATTCGCCGATTCCAGCGATTAATTTAATTGCTTCAGTTGTTTGAATTGAACCAATTGATGCACATAGAACACCTAGCACGCCACCTTCGGCACAACTTGGGACCATTCCCGGTGGTGGTGGCTCTGGATACAAGCAGCGATAGCAAGGACCATGTTCAGCCCAGAACACACTTGCTTGGCCATCGAATCTATAAATCGAACCCCATACATATGGCTTCTTTAGAAGTACTGCCGCGTCATTTACTAAATATCTTGTCGCAAAATTATCTGTTCCATCAACAATTAAATCGTATTGCGCAAAGATTTCCATGACATTATCAACATCTAGTCTGGTTTCATGCAAGACCACATTTACATATGGATTAATTTCAGAGATCGCTTCTTTAGCACTTTGCGCTTTGCTCTTACCGATATCTGATTGACCATGAATTATTTGACGTTGTAGATTTGATTCATCGACAGTATCGAATTCGACAATTCCAAGCGTTCCAACACCAGCCGCAGCCAAATACATAAGTGCAGGTGAACCCAATCCTCCGGCGCCAACACATAGAACTTTTGCATTCATTAATCTGCGTTGTCCGCTCATGCCAACATCAGGAATAATGAGGTGGCGGCTATATCTACGAACCTCTTCGACAGTAAGTTCCGGGCCTTGTTCAACTAGCGGCTTTAAAGTTGCAGACACAAAGGCTCATCTCTTTTATTATTTTTCAAGTTGCTTGTTACAACACCCTAATTTTCGCGGATATTCCTCGCAATTCAAAATTGAAAGTGATCTACTTGTTGCAAGTTTCTCGCAAAAAGTCGCGTTATTGGTGGCATTGACCCTACGATTAGCCCAATGAGCACAGAATCCGCAGCAGCTAATAAGGGGCGTTTGCCTCGAGATGAGCGCCGTGCGCAATTACTTGCCGCCGCCCTCGAAGTATTTACCCAAGCTGGATATCACTCCGCAGCCATGGACGAAATTGCCGATCGCGCAAAGGTAAGTAAGCCTGTTCTTTATCAGCATTTTCCATCAAAATTAGATTTATATCTCGCAGTATTGGATTTACATATCGACTCACTCGTCTTTGATATTCAAAAAGCAATTGCTTCTACAAATGACAACGCCGCTCGTGTGCATGCAACAGTTGATGCTTACTTTGGATTTATAAATCGCGAAGGTGAAGCTTTTAGATTGCTATTTGAAAGTGACATGAGCGTTGAACCACAAGTTCGCGAAAGATTAAATCGTATGACTTATGACTCTGCCGCCGCGCTTAGCGCAGTTATCTCGCTAGATACTGGGTTAACTAAAGAGGCGTCAATGATGCTTGCGGTGGGGCTAATTGGAACAGCCCAAACAGCTGCCCGTCACTGGCTGGAACGTGATGGAAAGTTAGATCGTGAAACTGCAGTAGAACTTGTATCAAACCTAATCTGGCGCGGAATTTCTGGATTCCCTAAAGCAAACTAAAGGAATAAACTAAAGCCATGTCAACAAAAAAGAGCACATCAGGTTCGACCACCGAAGTAAGAATTGGTATCGCAGATTCTGCACAAGAACTTCATATTGAATGTGATCTGACCCCAGAGAAAGTAATTGAGGCAGTTACTACAGCCCTTGATTCAGGCAAGGCCCTCTCACTTACTGATACTCGTGGGCGCCAGACAATAATTGCAAACAATAAAATTTCATTCGTTGAAGTTGGGCAGAGCGAAGAACGTAAAGTTGGTTTTGCAACAGCTTAAAGTTGGAAGAAACCTTTGATCGACTGAACAATCATTTCTACCGCAATTGCAGCCAGAAGTAAGCCGGCAATTCTGGCTATCAAAGTGACTCCAGATTCTTTAATCAATCCGACTACTTTGGTTGAAAACATAAGTGTTAAACCAATTGCTAAGTGAACTGCAACGATTGCGGCAGCTAAGGCGAGTTTCATCTCAACGGTATAGGCGTGCTGAACGAAAACAATTGTTGTGACTATCGCGCCAGGACCAGCCAAGAGTGGTGTGCCAAGTGGCACAAGTGCAACATTTACATCTTTAGTCTTGTCACCGCCACTGTCTTTTCCGGTCAATAATTCAAGCGAGATAAGGAGAAGCAGCAAGCCGCCGGCACCTTGAAGAGCTTCTACGGAAATATGCAGATAGTCCAAGATAAATTTTCCGAAAATGGCAAAAGTTACGATAACTATTAATGAAACACCAGCACCTTGCCATGCCATCCGAACTCGCTTGCGCGTTGATTGATCTTTCACCAGCGCTAAGAAGATTGGTGTCGCACCAGGTGGATCCATAATTACAAAAAGAGTTACGAACGCTTGAATACCAAAAGTTGTGGTGGATATTAAAAGTATGTCCTTCATTTCCGAACCACCCTTCGCGCATTAGCCCTAGCTTCTAAAGCTTCAAAATCATCTGGCTTGGTTGTGAACTCGGCCAGTTCATTTAACTTGCCAGTTCCGTGATAATCACTGGAACCAGTAGCAATGATGCCATATTGGGCCACAACTTCGCGGAGTAATTGACTCTCTTCTTGCGATTGATCTCGATGTGAAACTTCAATTCCATCTAAACCAGCCTCGACCATTGAAGCAAAACTTTCTATTTCAACTATTTTCCCACGCAGCGATGCAAATGGATGAGCAATTACTGCAACGCCACCAGCTCCCTTAATTAATTTAATTGCATCTTCCGGGGTGGGTGAATAGTGTGAAATATAATACTTAGAATTATTATGAAGTAATTCTGCAAAGGCTTCATCGCGTGAAGCGACGATTTTCTTCGCAACAAGGGCATCAGCAAGATGCGGTCTTCCCAAGGTCGCTCCCGGAGCTAATTGCGCAAGAACGTCTTCGATAGTTATTTGAAAGCCTGCTTCATTCATGCGTGAAATAATTCGGTTCATTCGCGTCAGACGATTATCGCGAGTTGTTGCAAGAACATCTGCAAGTTCCGTATTTGCTTTATCAAATAACATCCCCAGCATATGAACGCTGGTGCCATCTAAAGTTTGGCAAGATATTTCAGAACCCAAAACAAGTGACATGCCAGGGCGAAGATAATTTGAAGCTTCTTCCCAACCCGCAACCGTGTCATGATCCATTATTCCTAAAACGGTAATTCCACGGGCATGCGCTTTATTTACTAATTCGCCTGGGGTATCCGTTCCATCGCTCGCGAGTGAGTGGGTATGTAGATCAATCATTTACTTCGGCCGCTTTCGCTCTTGATACGAAGATTCCGCAACCAATTAAAAGACCAATAATCCCAGGAATAATTCCGGCTGGTGGAACTTGATCAAGCCAGAAGTACGCGATTACGGCTCCTACGGGAGCTTCGAAGAAAACAATCAGTGCAACAAATACTGGCGAAACTCTGCGCAGAGCCATATTGAACATCGTATGTCCAAGAAATTGCGCACCTAAAATCAGCGCGATTACGAGCCACCATTGGCGTGCTTCAAAATGTAGGAACTGACTTCCGGTCGCGATCGCAATAATCAAAGATGTAATTGCACAAGTTAAATAACAGGCACTTGTATATGTCGAAGTCGAGAGCTTTTGTTGGGCCTTAGAACCAATCAACATATATACAGCGGCAAGTGCCGCACCTAGAAGTGCGAACATATCGCCAGCAAAATTTCTAAGACTGATTTGGAAATCTACGCCAGTAATCAAAAGCACTGAAAGGAATGCAACAAACATTCCACCCCATGCTCTTCTCGGAATAGTTCCACCTCGAAATTTAAAGTAAAACGCGGTGAATATTGGCTGAAGTGCGCCAAGCGCTGTTCCGGCAGCGACCGTTGTAAATCGCATTGAAAGAAAGAAGCAGATGAAGTGAACTGCCAGAACAAGACCCGCAGCACTTGAAAGCAGAATTGCTCTTCTCTCTTCTTTGCCTTTCCATTCGCCATTCTTGAATGCAAAAGGCAGCATCATTAAGGCGCCCCCAAGATTGCGCCAAAAGATTAAAGAGGCAACTGGCATAACACTTGCAGCAATTACTGGGCCTGAAGTTCCGACACCGATTACGCCAAGAGAGAGCAAACCTAAATCTTTGGCTGCCGGAATTGCAGTGTGGTCGTGTTTACTCATCCGATCAAAATAAACCAGAGCATGCAAGCAATAGCCACTCCGACAACAGCAATAATTATTGCGTAGATAGTTTTCATAGTCCGGGTAGCAACGAATTCACCCATCAACTTCTTGTCGCGAGATATGCCGAACATATAAATAAGTAATGGCAGTAAGAGAACAGCATTTATAACTTGAGTAACAACCAAAATTGTTATCAAAGGTGCACCGGGAAGCAGAATAAGCAGCGCACTCAACCCAGTGATAATGCCAAAAGTGGCATAGAACAAGGGCGCCTCTTTCGGTGAATCATCCAACGCTGAAGGGCGGCCAGTTAAATCACTAACAGAATATGCAGTCGATAGTGGAAGAATTGATGCTGCTAAAAGCGCGGCACCGATTAAGCCAATTGCAAAAAGCTCCTTGGCCATGGTTCCAGCTAGTGGTTCCAGCGCTTTCGCGGCATCGGCGGCATCGTTAATGTGGATTCCCTCTTTATGTAATGTTGCTGCGCAAGTTACAACTACGAAGAAACCAATAATTCCGGTCAATAGCGAACCAGTCCAAACATCCACACGCAGAAGCTTTAAATCATCTTTTGTTAAACGCTTATCAACTGCGTATGACTGAATAAAAGCTAAACCCCATGGTGCAAGAGTTGTTCCGATTGTTGCAGTTGCAATAAAGATCGCTTCTTGCGTAAATGGAATTGTTGGAATCAACACACCTTTGGCAGCAGCACCCCAGTCCGGGCCCGCCATGAAACCGGCTATTACGTAGGCGACAAAACCTGCCGAGATTAAAAAGAAAACTTTTTCAACTTTTGCGAATGAATTTCTAAGTACTAAGAAAGAAACAGCAAAAGCCGCAATTGGAACTGATAAGAATTTACTCAATCCGAAGAGTTGTCCTGCAGCTGCGATTCCCGCAAACTCAGCAGTCATTGTTCCGATATTTGCAATTATCAAAGCACCAGCACTAAGTACTCCTGCCCTTGCGCCATATTTTTGGCGGATCAACCCAATCATTCCTTGACGTGTAACAACGCCAATTCGGGCTCCTAAATCATGTAAAACAATTAATGCAATTGTTGAAGCAGCTAAGACCCATAACAATTGGTAACCGTAATCAGCTCCGAGAACTGAATAAGTTGTAATACCTGCTGGATCATCATCGGAAAGTCCAGCAATCATTCCCGGACCCATAACTGCTAAAAGCGCAGCAATCCGGATTTTCTTTGGAGAAATAACTTTTTTAGTAGCCATTAGAGCGCACCACTTCCTTGGGCAAAGCCTGAAGTTTCTGAAATTGATGCAAGTGCGTCTACAAGGTCATCGGCAAGAATTCGGCCAACTGGCTTATTTTTTTCATCCACAACGATGATTGAAGAGCCGCGGTTATTTGCGAATTCGTCAATAACTTCATCAAGTCTGGTGTTGATATGAACCGCTGTTGGATAAGGCGGCCCCATTAAAGTTGAGAGAGTTACATTAGGTTTTGCGGCGATTAATTCGATAATTTGAATATGGTCCATTAATTTACCCTTGGAATCCACCACGACAACGCCATCTGAAATATCGCGTTCTCTATTTTCAACTAGCAATTTCAGCGCAGACGCAACGGTATCGGATTCACGCGTAATCAACATATGCGATGTCATGATTCCGCCTGCAAGAGTTTCATCAAATTCAACAAGCTTGCGAAGCTGTTTTGCTACTGAAGTATCCATCTCCAAAAGAATACTTTCGCGGTGGTCATCATCTAAGTCACGAAGAACTTCGGCACCTTCATCGGGTTCCATTCGTGAAATCAGTTCTGCAGAACGTTCGGCAGATAAACCACGAAGCAAGCCTTGTAGTTCGTCATCTTCCATCTCTTCAAGGGCGTCAGCTGCAAGATCTGGATCAAGCATTTCGATAAGTGCGCTTCGTTCGCGTCCTGCAAGGTCTTCAATTAAATCTGCAAGGTCGGCCGGACGAAGTTGACCAAGTGCGGCTCGAGATTCAGTTGAACGGACTACGCCGGTTCCATGTGCAAGTGAAGCAACGTTTGCCCAATCAATTACATGTTCTGGAATTGGCCCACGACCAAGAGCGCCAGGAAAAATTCTGCGGATGAAAGCCTTAAAAGAAATATCAACGCCGACAACTCGAATCTCGCGATCCAGTGGTGCTAAATATAAATCAGAGGAACGAACTACTCGTAAGCCATTTACATCAACTATTTGGTGATCCAAAACATCTGCATCCAGAAGAGATTCACCTTCACGGCGAATAAATTCGGTTAGATCTACCTTTGCGCTAGAAAGTTGGATCTCGCTCTGAGTTAGTTTTGCGATTCTCGCACCATCAATAAAAGATTTACTCTGGCCAACTTTTACAATTAAACCTGAAACTGGTGGATACGAATCTTCGCCGTGTCTAACAACAACATCAACAAGACGTCCAATCTCTTTTCCGCCTTGGTATCTAACTGGGCGACCGATAAGCCCAGCAACTGAAACTAAGGATTCACGAATATTCTTACGTTGTAACACTAATTCGCTGCGCCCGACAAGTCGTTTCGCCACCGTATTGATGCTAGTTACTGGTGGCTTTTTCATAGCCCAATCTTAGGTGATGCGGCTATGAAGTTAGGAGACCGAGAGCCTTACTCCGACTAGAGACTTCGGGCGTAACGTTATTTTTTCGACAATGGCAGCGAAAGATTCACTTGCTGGACATGTTGGATCGCTGATAACTATTGGCTGGCCAATATCGCCGCCCTCGCGAAGGGCTGGGGTAAATGGAATCTCTCCTATTAATGCAACATCAGTACCGACCAGTGTTGATAAATGTTTTGCAGTTTCTAATCCCCCGCCAGTTCCAAAAATTGCAATTGGCTCGCCACATTTTGGACATGAAGTATCTGACATATTTTCGATGACACCAATTATGTGTTGTTTCAATTGATGTGCAATTCGACCGGCTCGTTCTGAAACTTCAGCGGCAGCAACTTGTGGTGTTGTAACAACTATGATTTCTGAAGCCGGTAAAAGTTGGCCAAGAGAAATAGCTATATCGCCAGTTCCTGGTGGTAAATCCAAGAAAAGTAAATCAAGATCGCCCCAATATGCATCACTTAATAATTGTTCTAAAACCTTATGCAGCATCGGGCCACGAAATGCAACAGCATCTGATCGTTCTGGCTTAAACATCTCCATCGAAACTACTTTGACACCAAAGGCCTCAACTGGAATAAATGTCTGATCAATTGCGGTAGGTCGTTTTCCAACAATTCCCATTAGTCGTGGAACTGAGTGTCCGTAAACATCTGCATCTAAGATGCCAACTTTCAAACCCTTCATTGCTGCAGCAACAGCGAGGTTTACTGTAACTGAGGATTTTCCGACTCCGCCTTTGCCTGATGCAATGCCGATAACTCTTGTTAAAGAATCAGGTTGGGCAAAGGGAATAAATTTTTCTTTGCCGCCATTTAGTAACTTCTTAACGTTATTTCGCTGCTCTTCATTCATTACGCCAAAGGTAAGGTCTAAAGATTTAACTTCAACAATCGGTTCTAGCGAATCCGAAATATCTTTCTGTAACCGATCGCGCATTGGGCAACCAGAAATTGTTAGCAAAATTGTTATGGCTGCGATGCCTCCGTTAAATTCAACCGATTGCACCATGCCAAGCTCGGGTAATGGGCGATGTAGCTCTGGGTCTGAAACCCCTTGTAAAGCCTGATGAATTCTTTCGACTATTTCTTTACTCATAAGAGATCCGGATCTATTCTTGCCGACTTTTTTAAATCTTGAATCTCGGCGCTGGGTTCGGCTAAAACTTCATTTATATGTTTAGTTATGAACTTCTTAGGGTGAAGGTCTGTAACTTTTAAATCTTCATATCCCGGCCCAAGATTTTCGCGTAAGTCCTTCGTTGCCCCTTGGGCAATATCCCGAATTTTACGGATAAATTTTGCAGAGTCTGCCGAAAATTGTGGCAATTTATCCGGTCCGATAAGAAAAAGTGCCAAAAGCAAGAGTCCTACGAACTCGCCGCCACCAATTCCAAACATTCTCGAATCCTATATCTAATGCACTTACTTAGCAGCAATAAGTTTTAATGAAACTTCTTTTGTAACGCCATCTCGTTGGAATTTCACTTTTATCTTCTCGCCAACGCTATGTGAACGTACGCTAACGATTGCCTCATCAGCCGTCGCAATTGCTTTGCCATCAATTTCAATAATTACATCCCCTGGTTTAATTCCAGCGCCCTCTGCTGGGCCCCCTGCAGAAACGGCTCCAACTTCATTCGGAATCTTTGCACCAGTTCCTGTAAATCTAGTATCGAGTGAGACTCCCATAATTGGATAGGTTGAACTTCCATTCTTAATCAATTGATCAGCGGTCTTTCGTGCTTGATTAATTGGAATTGCAAAACCTAAGCCAATTGATCCGCTCTGCCCACCAAATCCTGAACTAGTTGTGGCAATCGCAGAATTTATGCCGATAACAGCACCAGATAGATCTACAAGTGGACCGCCAGAATTACCTGGGTTGATTGCTGCATCTGTTTGAATTGCATTAATAAATGAACTCTCACTAGTCCCACCGCCCGATGTAACTGGTCGATTCTTTGCGCTGATAATTCCAGATGTAACAGTCCCGGTTAAACCAAGTGGGGATCCAATTGCGATTACACCGTCGCCAACTTGAACTTCATCGCTATTTCCGAGTTGAAGGGCAGGTGCATCCGTTACTGCAATTTTAATAACTGCAAGATCATATGAGACGTCGCGCCCAATTAATTTTGCATCATAAGTTTTTCCATTAGCTAATTTAACGGTAATGCTTGCGCCATTTATGGCGGCAATTGAAATTACGTGGTTGTTGGTAAGAATATGACCGACGCTATCTAAGAAGAAGCCAGAACCTGTGCCGCCATTGTTCCCATTTCTAACTTCGATTGAGACAACAGAAGGCGAAACCCGAGCAGCAATACCTGCAATTGAATCGGGCTTGCGTTCGATTACGCTCTTGGTCGTAACTAAATTTGTCTTTGATTCAAGAGTTGCTGAAGTTCTGCCAGCAACGCTTCCTACAATTCCCGCAATAAGCGCCATCGCGATTGCGACGCCGAAACTTACCGTTCTGGTATTTCGCTTCTTAACATCCCGCTCAGTGACAACGGGATGTTCTGAAATCCACCACGGGGTATTTGGATTATCGGCCATAGTTAAATCTTACGAGCGACGAGTGCGCCGCCGCCAATTGGAAGAATAGTTGAACTCCATCTGGAATCTTCTTTGATTGCCTTTATAGAATCGCGGCGAGCAATTGTTTCAAAGTCGCGCTGAGTTGGATCGACAACTCTTCCGCCATCTAATGCATTATCAATTATTAATACGCCGCTCTCTTTGAGCAGTCGATAGCTCTCTTGGACAACATCAACCATATCCTTTGGTGATCTCACAATCATTAGGTCGTAATTTGAATCCGCTAACTTTCCAACGACTTCAATAATATTTCCTGTGATTAACCTGAATCTTTGGGCAGAAATTCCAGCCTCTTCTAAGATCTCCTTCGCACTAGCCGAATGTTCGCGCTCGGAATCTATGGAGGTAAAGGTTGCATCTTTCGGTGCGCCATTGAAAATCCACAAGCCACTTACTCCAGAGCCGGTACCGATTTCAACAATTGATTTTGCAGATATTAAACCGACTACAAAATTTATAAGACCGCCAACGCCAACAGTTGGATCTGGTGCGCTTATCTCTGCGCCATTTTTTCTTGCCTGTTGCATAAAGAAATCTTCATGAGGAAAATTTTCAGCAAAGGCTGACATATCGCCGCGGTTATTTTTTATTTCGTCCATGGTCATAGCGAAGTCAACCACTCAGTAAGCAATCTGACACCGAAGCCAGTGCCGCCTTTCGGATTTTCACCAGAATCACTCTCGGATCGCGCTGGACCGGCAATATCCAGGTGCACCCATTTACGATTGCCTGCGAAATGTTCGAGGAAGAGCGCCGCCGTAATCGAACCGCCATTGAAATCAGGTTTTTCTGCTGTGTGATTTAAATCTGCAATTTCACTTGCAAGTGCAACTTTGTAATCATCGATAAGTGGCATATGCCAAACTCGTTCTCCAACGCTTTGGCCGGCGTCATAAAGATCTTGAGCTAAAGATATGTCTCGGGTATACATCGCGGCATATTGTCGGCCCAAGCCAAGGGTTGCTGCGCCAGTAAGGGTTGCTACATCGATTAAATAGTCTGGATCTAATTTGGCATCTGCATATGCCAAGCCATCAGCAAGAACTAACCGCCCTTCGGCGTCAGTGTTAATTACTTCAACCGTGGTGCCGCCAAAGTGTGTGATTACATCAGATGGTCGTTGCGAAGTTGAAGATAATGCATTTTCGGCGCACATTAAAAGCGCGGTAACACGAATTTTTGGAGCTAGCGATCCCATTTCAGCAATTGCAATTACAGTTGCAAGAACTGCTGCAGCGCCTGACATATCGCTTTTCATTCCAACCATCGTGTCATATGGTCGCTTTAATGAAACCCCACCGGTATCAAAGGTGATTCCTTTGCCAACTAGTACAACGTGTGGCCAGTTTTTCGAACCTTTTGGTGCATATGTAACTTGAACAAGTCTTGGCCCAGGTTTTGGCGCTGAATTTCCAACTGCAAGTAAGCCACCGAATTTTGCAAGGGCGGCACCGCTCTTTATTTCAACTCTTAAAGCGGGCGATTTGGCTCTGGTTACGAGAGATTTTGCCTGTTCTGCAATCCACAAAGGATTCTTAATATTTGCCGGGGTGTGAATTAAATCGCGGGCACGCCATACGCCAATCGCAAGTGTTTTTGCGGTTGTTAACTCTTTCGTAAAATTCCCAACGATTGTGAATTTTGCAGCGCTCAACTCTTTTGCTGCCGGGCTTTTCTGGCTCCAGGAATAACTAGCCAAGATTAACGAGACCCCATGTGCGGTGGCGCTCTGTTTAGAAGTGACTAGCGCATCTAGAACGTGTACTCCGGTGTTCTTAACTTTTCGTGAAAGTACGGCGCCAGCCTTACGTAAATCATCCGCAGAATCTGCCCCTACACCTATGAAATAGATTCGAGATAACTTCTTGTGGTCCTCAGCAACAGGAACTTCTATGAGTTCGCCTGCCTTACCAGTTGCATCTGGCCAATTAGCAAGAAGAGTAGATAAATCAATAGCAAAGTGTTTTTCGACTAATCTTGCAATTTTATTATTGCTAATTTCAACTGCAGATTCACCTTTAAAAATCGGAAGCGCAATTGCGTTAAATTTAGAGAAATCTAGATCAGATTGGATCGCAGAACTAATTATCGGTACGAGTTTCACAGTCTTGGTTATCCCGATAAGCGCAGAACTAATTACTTCTTAACGAGGGAAACCGCTGCCTGTAGTGCGTTACCAAGATTTGTGGCCTCTTCAACATTTAATTCGACGACTAAACGGCCGCCACCTTCAAGAGGGATTCGCATAACAAAACTGCGGGCTTCCTTGGTTACTTCCATGGGTCCATCACCAGTACGAGGTTTCATGGCTGCCATGTTGTTACTCCTTATAAATTTAAATCAATCAGGGAAATACAGTGGCTAAGTATCTCGCAAAAGCGGGTGCGAACGGAAATTGAGAAAAGCTCGGTATTAACCCTGATTTAACGCGGAAAGTAGACGAGATTTCCCACTCGTGATAACGCCTTGAACTGCGCGTTCTGGCACCCCAAGGGTCTCTGCAATCTCTTTTGGTGTCATCGAGCGGATGTAATGCATTGTAAGAATGAAGCGCTCTTCCTCTGGCAAGCTTGCGAGAAGTTCAGAGAGTGCGCCCATGAACACAGGTTACTCTGCTAATTAGAGCAGGCGCGGATTGCGCTTGGAATATCGCGGCACCATGCAACAAGTTCGTTTGATGGCGCACCAATAAATTCTTCCGCGCTTATGTAATCGAGAGCGCTTTGCAATAGCGTGAATGTTCCATAGGGATCGCAGACCACCACTGGTTTTGCGTGATACCCCAATTTACGGCCAACCCAAATTTCGAAGAATTCTTCTAAGGTGCCGATGCCGCCAGGTAACATAATAAATGCATCAGAAATCTCTTCGATTTTCGCTTTGCGAGTTCGCATATTTGAAACTATAAACATCTCTGTAGTTTCTGGATCTTCAAATTCAACTGTTACAAGCTTCTCTGGAATTACTCCGAAAGTTTTTGCACCGCGCTTTCGAGCACCCTTTGCTACTGCGCCCATCATAGAAATTTGGCCACCGCCCCAAACTAGGTCAGCACCACTGTTCGCAATTTCTACACCAACATCAAAGGCCAGATCTAGATACTTCTGGTCAATACTTGGTGAGGCTGAGCAATAAACGGCTATTCGCATAATAAATGAAGTCTAGTAGTTAACTGGTTTTGGTAGCGTTATCTCATGAGAAGCGCCTTCGGATTTGGAATTGCCAGCACCACAAACAGTGGTGAAGTTTTGGATGTTTGGTTTGATTCCCTTGGGTTAGGCAAGCTCGCAGAAAATAATGGGCCCGACCTCACTGAATTCATCGGGGTCGATGCAATTCGTGATGTGACGAAATCAAAGGTCGCAATCGAAATCGATTTAGATGCCGCGCCAAAAGATGTGGCAGATGCCTACCTTCGCCTGCATTTACTTTCGCACCGAATCGTTAAACCACATGGCCAATCATTAGATGGCATATTCGGGATTTTAAATAACGTTGTTTGGACTTCTGCAGGTCCATGTGCGGTTTCTACATTTAGTTCGGTCGGCCCAAAGCTTCGCGCAAAGTACGGAACGCTTACAGTATTTTCGGTTGATAAATTCCCAAGAATGGTTGATTACGTTGTGCCTGAAGGAGTTCGTATCGCAGATGCAGATCGCGTTCGACTTGGTGCACATCTTGCAAGTGGAACAACTGTTATGCACGAAGGTTTTGTTAATTTCAATGCCGGAACTCTTGGTAAGTCCATGGTGGAAGGTCGAATAAGTGCAGGAGTTGTTGTTGGTGACGGAAGTGATATTGGTGGCGGCGCTTCAATCATGGGAACCTTGAGTGGCGGCGGTAAACAAGTTATTTCAATTGGTGAACGTTGTTTACTTGGTGCAAATGCCGGACTCGGGATTTCGCTCGGCGATGATTGCGTTATTGAATCAGGTACATATATAACTGCTGGCTCAAAAATAACTTTGCCTGACGGTGAAGTAGTAAAAGCAAGTGAGCTTTCAGGCGCTAGTAATTTACTTTTCCGTAGAAATTCTAAGACTGGCGCACTTGAAGCCCTTCCAAAAACTGGAAGTTGGGGCGGCCTGAATTCAGTTCTACACGCTAATTAATTATTAATTAAATCAAACCAAGATGAAGGTAATTTCACCGCAGTTTTAAAAGCGCCCACTGGCAAAACCTTTGATTTACCATTTGTCGCAAACCCTTTAATAAATAACACACTATTTGTGGCTGTCCTGGAAACTATTTCATAGCGTTCGATATCTGGTAATCCAAAGGCTTTTGCCATTACTTTTTGTGAGACTTTTTTACTCCAACTTGCGTAATTCTTATTAATCGCCGGGTCAATACTCCAAGGATCAGGAACGCTAATTAGATGCGGGATATCGGTCCCCCAAACATCTACAGCTCGCTGTGTCATTCCACCAGTAGAAGAAGAGAAGAAAACACTAATTGGAGATCCATCGATTGTTATCGCAAGTCCATGCTCGGCATCCACTGCAGTTGCATCCACTGCGGCCTTCCAGAGCTGGCCATATTTTGCTTCGCCTTCTTTTGAAAATCCGGCAAAGGCTTGATCATATTTAGAGTTATAAACATGACAATCGCAAGCCTTCTTAATGGAATTCATTCGCATCAGTGCATATGTGCGTGAAGCAATTGCTTGGCTTTGTAGTGTTGCGGCCGGCCAAGAAGATGGAACTTCGGCGATTCCATATAGATATTCATCATGAAGGCGCAACAAATTCGTTGCTTCAATTCGATAGCCAATTGCGGCAGCCTTAACTGCGCGGAGCTGGATGTACCCATGGCTAATTAGAAAATTAGTTGTGCCATAGTTCAAAGTCACTACTGAATTGGGATTACTCCATTTAATTAGCCAAATCTTTGCACTGCCATTAGCGCTTGTAATTAAATCGCCCGCGATCGAAAAATTGAGTGGCGTATTTGGCGCTAATGCAGTTTCGCTAAGCCCCTCACTTTGAATCGTGAAGAAATCTCCCGAAGTATTGGATATCGAAAGTGCTGAAACTTGGTGGGCGACATTTACGCTGATAGTTGCAGTATCTTCGACTGGAGTTACTTGAGCATCTGGAAAGTAATAGTTGAGAATTTCAGTTGCTAACTTACCTTCTAAAGCCTGCCCCTTTGCGCCATATTGACTTAGCCCAACCCCGTGACCGTAGCCCGATCCTACAAAGGTAAAAGATTTTGGTACTGCAGCGTTCGCTTGTGAAATGGTTGCGAAGCTAATTAAAACGATTAAAGCAGCAAATTTTTTCATTCCGCTTCGGCCAACAAATTTCTCGGTGAAAATAAATAGCCCGCGCCCCAAACCATATGCATAGTTAAAAGGACCACTGGCAGAATCAATTTATCTGACATTGTCTTACCTATAACAAGTGATCCAAAAATTATAGAAGCTAAATATGTAGCAACAGGTATGAGGAATATCGGTGAGTAAATTAGGCCGAAAATAATTGATAGGGCATTTATTACAAGTGCAGTAGGTGGCGCCAAATAACGCAAGTTTACGCTGCCGCTATGGCTGCGAGAAACTGCGCGCCGCCAAGTTCCATATTGAAAATATTGTTTAGTGAGCGCTTTAAGCGTTGATCTTGGGCGATATGTAACAACGAGAGATGGATCAAACCAGATAGTTCCACCATTTTTTCGCAATCTGAAATTTAGTTCCCAATCTTGGGCGCGGGTAAATCTTTCGTCATAGCCACCAGCGGCAAGTAGCGCAGATTTTTGAAAGGTACCGAGATAAACAGTGTCTGCTGGGCCTGCGATTCCACCAGTGTGAAATCGAGAGGAGCCGACGCCAAGTGGCGAGCGCATTGCCGTTGCAACCGCTTTTTCAAATTTACTTTTTCCAACTGCTGCCATGATTCCACCAACATTTACCGCGCCACTCTTATTAAGAATTGCTATGGCATCTCGTAGATAGGTAGGTGAAATTTCAGAATGACCATCAATCCGCGAAATAATTGAATATTTCGCTCTTGCAATAGCCGCATTTAATCCACTTGCAGTTCTGCCAGTCGGGTTTTCAACTAACACCACTCTGGAATCTTTAGCAGCCAACTCCGAAGCAATCTCTGATGTTCGATCGCGAGATGGGCCAAGGGCCAAAATTACTTCGAAATCACCGCTGAAATCTTGCGCCAAGATTGCAGAAATGCTCTCGTATAAGTGGCGCTCCTCATTGAGGATGGGCAGAACAACCGAAACCCCAGTTATTCCACTAGAAACCTGATTCATATCTCTAACGGTAGCGTTTCCTCGCACTAGTATCGGGCAAATGAAGCTTAAAGTTTCCGTAATTGGTACTGGGTATCTAGGCGCTACCCATGCGGCCTGTATGTCATCACTTGGTTTTGAAGTTATTGGTGTTGATGTTGATGCCAGCAAAATTGCGCTCTTGGCATCAGGAAAAGTTCCTTTTTATGAGCCCGGGCTTGAAGAGTTGCTACAAAAAGAGATTGCTACTGGTCGCCTTACATTCTCTACTGATTTCAACGCGATTTCCGATGCAGATGTTCACTTCATATGTGTTGGCACACCACAGAGTCAAAACTCATTAGCTGCCGATCTTAAATATGTTGATGCCGCTTTAGATGCAATTGCTCCAATTTGTAAGCCAGGCTCTTTGGTAGTTGGTAAATCAACAGTTCCGGTTGGAACAGCGGCAAGACTGCGGGAGAGATTATTAAAGGCAAATCCTAAGGTCGATCTTGCTTGGAATCCCGAATTCTTACGTGAAGGTTTTGCAGTTGAAGATACCCTGCGACCAAACCGACTTGTAGTCGGAGTGGTTAATGATGCAGCCGAAGCCAAATTGAAAGAGATTTACAAAACTAACTTGGAAGCCAACACACCTTGGGTTAGAGCAGATCTACCAACATCAGAGTTAGTAAAGGTTGCAGCAAATTCATTTCTTGCGACAAAAATTTCATTTATTAATGCAATGGCAGAAGTTTGTGAAGCTGCTGGTGGAGATGTAACAGTATTAGCCAAGGCAATCGGCTACGACCCAAGAATTGGAAGTCGATTCTTACAGGCAGGAATTGGTTTTGGTGGCGGTTGTTTACCGAAAGATATCCGCGCATTTATGGCTCGCGCTGGTGAACTTGGCGCCGATCAAGCACTCGAGTTCTTACGCGAAATTGATTCAATTAATCTAAGAGCAAGGGCACGCGTTATTGAATTAGTTCGCAAAGATCTTTCAGATAATTTAACTGGCAAGAAGATTGCAGTACTTGGCGCCGCATTTAAACCAGATAGCGATGATGTTCGCGACTCTCCTGCATTAGATATTGCAGTTCAAATTGCAGCCGCTGGTGCGACTGTAACTATTCATGATCCCAAAGCTATTGAGCCAGCAAAGAAACGTTTCCCAGCACTTGGCTTTGCCGAAGAGATTGAAGATGCATTGGCAGGCGCTGATTTAGTTCTTCATTTAACTGAGTGGAAGGTTTACCGCGAACTTGATCCAGTAAAGATGAAATCTTTAGTAGCTAACCCAATAATTATTGATGGCCGCAACGCACTCGACCGCGAGGCCTGGATTGCTGCCGGTTGGAAATTTAGGGCACTGGGGCGAGCAAATTAACCAAGATGAAATCATCGACATAGTTCTAGGTTTAAAAACTTGGGCAGTTGTTGGTCTTGGAAATAATCCAGAACGAGCCGCATTCGGTGTCGCCAAACTGTTGCAAGACAAAGGTCACAAAATTATTCCGGTTTATCCTAGAGCTGAAATGGTGCACGGTGAAATCGGATATAAATCACTTGCGCAAATTCCAGAACAAGTTGATGTTGTTGATTGTTTTGTTAATTCAAGCTTAGTTGGCAGAGTTGTTGATGAAGCGATTGCAATTGGCGCTAAAGCAGTCTGGTTGCAACTAGATGTAATTGATCAAGCGGCAATTGAAAGAGCGAAGAAAGCTGGGCTATATACCGTTATGGATCGCTGCCCTGCTATTGAATATCGAAAGCGCGCTTAAATAACTTTAGATCTCTGAAGTTTTATTGACCAGATACCAAGTGCAATAACAACAATTGCAGTCGCATAGCAAAGAGCTGCATATGAAAATATTCCGATGATAACTCCGCCAACTGCGGCGCCTCCTGCGCCCATTAAATTCATAACTAAATCACTCGCACCTTGTGTTGAGGGACGCATATCAATGCTGACTGTTTCAGAAAGAAGGGTTGACCCAGCTATTAATGTAAATGACCAACCAAGCCCAAGTAAAAAGAGTCCGATTCCAAGAATGAAAGAATTGTGATGTGGAGCTAATCCCGAAATAATTGCCGAAGCAGTAAGAATCACAATTCCAATTTGAATAGTCTTTATTCGACCTATCTTGTCGCTGATTGATCCAACAATTGGCGAAAATGCATACATACCTAATACGTGAACACTTATAACAAATCCAATAATTCTCAGAGTTACATCAAAATGTGCCATATGGACCGGCGTCATAACCATGATTGAGACCATTGCTAGATGGCCAATCGCAACTGCAGCAATCGCAAAAAGTGCGACCGGATATTTACGAATGTGTGCCAATGCCGCCCGAGTTGTTTCATGTTTCTTCTGTGTTAATCCGTCAGAAGAACGATTCGCTAATAGATACGGATCGGGCTTTAGGAATAATTGAATAACGATTACAGCAAATGCAAGAGTTGTTGCCGCAATAAAATATGGGCCTACTAATTTCGGTAAGCCTAAAAACTCCGCAAATTTTCCAGAAGGTTCCATTAAATTTGGACCAGTTACCGCACCAATTGTTGAGCCCCAAACTACAAAGGATAAATTTTTAGATCTATTTTCGGCAGTAGCTAAATCAATTGCAGCAAATCTTGCTTGATAACCGGAAGCCGAAGCGGCTCCTACTAGGAATGCGCCAAGCAACATAAAGAATAAAATCTTTTGGGTCCCACCAAAGATTGCAAGTGCGGCGCCAATTACACCAGCCAAATATCCGACTGTTAGAGCTAAGCGACGTCCACCGCGTTGCGTAAGACGGGCAAGAGGTAGCGCCATAACTGCGGCACCAAGAACTGATGTTGTTTGTGCAAGACCAGATAATCCCTCGGACTTTGTAATCGATGAAACTAATAAAGAACCCGCGGCTACAGTTCCGGCAACTCCTACGCCATTTAATACTTGAGCAGCTCCTAGAACACGGACAATTTTGCGTTGATGTGATTCTAAATCTAGATCTGGCATCTACTAGAAGCCAGTTTTTTGATTGCGCTTGGTTGTTAGATTTGCGCCTTTTTCTTTCGCCTCAGTATTTATCTTTGCAAGTTCTGTGCTTACTTTCTTTGCAACTTCTTCATCGCTAATACCAAGGATTCTTGCAGCAAGAAGTGCTGCATTCTTTGCGTTGCCAACACCAACTGTTGCTACTGGGATTCCCGCAGGCATCTGAACTATCGATAGCAGTGAATCCATTCCATCTAAATTCTTAAGTGGTACTGGTACTCCAATTACTGGAAGCGTTGTAAGCGAAGCAACCATTCCTGGTAAGTGTGCCGCACCACCAGCGCCCGCAATAATTACTTTGTAACCCTTTGCTTTAGCGCTCTGTGCAAACTCAACCATTTCAAGTGGCATGCGGTGAGCTGAGACAACATCCGCAGAATAAGTAATTCCTAGTGAATCTAAAACTTTTGCCGCATCTTCCATTACCGGCCAATCAGAATCCGATCCCATGATTATCGCTACATCACTCATCAATTACTCCGTTCATGTAGTCGGTGGCATGGGCTATTTCTTGTTGTAATTGTAGAAGGTTTTTCCCACACATTGTTACGTGGCCAATCTTGCGACTAGGTTTAACTTCCTTGCCGTATTGGTGGAATTTAAGCCCAGGAGTTCTAGCCATCAAGTGCAGATATGGCCGATACATATCGCTCTTCTCCCCACCCAAGATATTTCCCATGACTACGAAGTCATCCCGCATCGCAGTACTACCGAGTGGCAAATCTAGAATTGCGCGGAGATGTTGTTCGAACTGGCTGGTGTGTGAACCTTCGATACTCCAGTGACCAGAATTATGTGGGCGAAGTGCTAACTCATTTATATAAAAATCTTCGCCAATAATAAACATTTCTACTGCCATTACTCCGACAAGTGAAATACCCGATGCAATCTTTAACGCAGCAGCTTGAACTTTCTCTGCTAACAGATATGACATTTCAGGTACAGGTGTGATGGTTGATGTACAAATTCCATTACTCTGAATCGTTAACGTTGCTGGCCAAGTTGCTGCTTGATTATGTGGTGATCTCGCAACCATAACTGAAATTTCATAATCAAAGTCCAATTTTTCTTCAAGTAAAAGTGTTCCAGTTTTTTTCTGTAAATCCTGTAACTCAGCCTCTGAAGAAATTACAAATACCCCACGCCCGTCGTATCCTCCTGATGGAAGCTTGGCAATAAGTGGAAAGTTGATTTCATTTATTCCGCCTTCATATTTCTGCCACCTAGGATTTGGTAATTCCAGTTCACTTATTTTCTTACGCATCTCTAATTTATCTTGCGAGTAAGCAAAAGATTCTGAGCGCGGATATACCTTGATGCCGGCAGCTTCAACGGCCTTAATAACACCCTGTGGAACGAGTTCGTGCTCAAAAGTTAAAACGTCACAATCTTTAGCAAATTCTAAAACTTGATTTATGTTTGTGTAGTCGCCCAAAACAAAGTTAGCGACCTGTGCTGCAGAATCATTAGGAATTGCGGCGAAGACTTTGAAATTAATTCCGAGATCGTTCGCTGGAACTGCCATCATTCGGGCAAGTTGGCCGGCTCCGATTACGCCGACTTTTGGAAAGCTCACTCGGAAAGTTTAGTCTCCAAGTGAATGACATCTCCAACTGTGATTACCGTTCCATCATCTAAGTGAAGAGCGCCGGACTCATCTATATCTAGCGCTTTCGCCTCATGGCTAATTCCACCTGGTAGTTCTACGCGAACGGCTTGGCCGAGGGTCGCACTTAGCGCACGATAACTAGGAGTTAAATCTGTTCCACTCTCCCAAGCTGCTAATTGCAAAGTTAGCTCCTGCAGAATTGAAACTAATAGCTTATTCCGATTCAAGAGTTGATCGGTCTCCAAATAAATTGAGGTTGCGGTTTCTACTGGCAAATCTTGCTTTGAATTTGAAACATTAATTCCAATTCCAATAATTACGCCATTACCACTTCGTTCCGCCAAAATTCCTGCAACTTTACGCCCATTTATTAAAACATCATTTGGCCATTTACATTTAAATTTATTTGAATTGGTTATTTCATTTAAAACTTTTGTGACAGTTGAACCACTTAGAAGTGTTATATATCCAAAATTTACTTCGCTTATCTTTGGTTCTAAGTAAATTGAAAAAAGTAGAGCAGTTGATTTTGCTGCAACAAAACTTCTATCAAGTCGGCCTTTGCCGGCACTTTGATACTCGGCAGTAATTAAATCGCCAGATTTTGGATTACTGGTGCGTAAATAATTTTGTGTTGAATCAATCTCATCTAAAACAGATACTCGCCAGTAGCCGTTAGCTAGTGCGCTTGTAATTGCATTCGCACTCAATAACTCTGGCTGCATGTAAGACTCTTTTCATCTCTAATACGAAATGTTTGTAGGAATATTCTGCCGGAACTAGTAACCTACGACCGTGACTGATGATATTCGTACAACAGCCGGAAAGATTGCTGATCTCCGCAGACGTCGTTTGCAAGCCGAAACGAACGGAACGCCAGAGGCAATCGAGAAGCGTCATGCCCAAGGGAAACTAACTGCGCGCGAACGTATTGCCCGCCTTGTTGATCCAGGCTCATTTGTTGAGATGGATGCATTCTCAAGACATCGCTCAAGTAATTTTGGTATGGATAAGAATCGTATTTATGGAGATGGTGTCGTAACTGGACATGCAACCGTAGATGGCCGACCAATCGCAATTTATTCCCAAGATTTCCTAACTTTTGGTGGAAGTTTGGGCGAAGTTGTTGGCGAAAAGATTGTAAAAGTTATGGAGTTCGCACTTAAGAGTGGAATTCCTATCGTCGGAATTAATGATTCCGGTGGCGCCCGAATTCAAGAAGGCGTTGCATCACTTAGCCAATATGGTGAAATCTTTAAGCGAAATGTTAGAGCTTCAGGTGTAATTCCACAGATCTCTTTGATCATGGGACCAACTGCTGGTGGCGCCGTTTACTCACCTGCAATTACTGACTTTGTAATTATGGTTAATGAAACTTCCCAGATGTTTATTACTGGACCTGATGTAATCAAGACGGTTACTGGTGAAGAAGTAGGTATGGAAGAGCTTGGTGGCGCCCGTACGCACAACACTAAAACTGGAAATTCACATTACCTTGCAGATAGCGAAGACGATGCTATCGATTATGTAAAGGCACTGCTCTCTTACTTGCCAAGCAATAACATGGACGAACCTCCGGTATTGCCAGCAACCGAAAGCAGCGACGTTGCACCTTCAGATCGCGCACTTGATTCTTTAATTCCAGATAATCCGAATAAGCCATACGACATGAAGGTTTTAGTTGAAGCTATTTTGGATGAAGCAGATTTTCTTGAAGTTCACACCCTTTATGCACCAAACATCCTTGTTGGATTTGGTCGCATCGAAGGACGTTCTGTTGGAATTATTGCGAACCAACCACAAGCGCTAGCTGGAACACTTGATATTGCAGCAAGCGAGAAGGCGGCACGCTTTGTACGAACATGTGATGCATTTGGTATTCCAGTTATAACGCTCGTAGATGTTCCGGGATTCCTACCTGCCACTGAACAAGAGTGGAACGGAATTATTCGTCGTGGCGCTAAATTGCTTTACGCGTATGGCGAGGCCACAGTTCCGCTTATTACAGTAATTACTCGCAAGGCATATGGCGGTGCTTACATAGTTATGGGATCAAAGCACTTAGGTGCAGATGTGAATCTTGCCTGGCCAACTGCGCAGATTGCCGTAATGGGCGCTCAAGGTGCGGTAAATATTCTGCACCGCAAAGAGATTGCCGACGCAAAGGATGTTGATAAGACTCGTAAAGAGCTAATTGATAATTATGAAGAGACCTTGCTGAATCCTTACATCGCAGCCGATCGCGGATTTATCGATGCAGTTATTGAACCTCAAGAGACTCGTCATCAAATTGTTAAGGCGCTTAATGCGCTGCGTAATAAGCGAGTTGCGCTACCTCCTCGCAAGCATGGAAATATTCCGCTGTAATGAATACCAAATTCACAATTCTTAATGGAACACCAACTGCCAAAGAGTTAGCGGCTTTAGAGAAAGCGCTTCCAACTCCGGTGGTTAAAAAGATTGAGAGAGCAAGCCTCTGGCGTAAATCACAAATTCGCCAACCGCTGCCACGTAAGTGGGGTCAAACTTTCTAATGTCAGAATTGCGTAGCGTGGTTTTAGCCTCAGCATCACCTTCCAGAAAACGCTTACTTGAAACTAGCGGAATTAGCGCGGAAGTAATTGTTAGCGGCGTTGATGAAGAAGATCCAAAATTGACTTCACTTGCACCAAAAGAGATGGTCATTGCGCTGGCAATCCTAAAGGCCCACACAGTTGCAAAATTAGTTGGTAATGAACATCTAGTAATTGGCTGCGACTCAACATTTGAATTTAATGGAAAATCTTTCGGTAAACCGCTAACACCCGAGCTTGCAACTGCAAGATGCAAAGAGCTTCGTGGCAACTTTGGCTATCTCCATACTGGTCATTGCATTATCGATACCAAAGCTGGTATTGAAATCAGCGATATATCAACCTCAAAAGTTTTCTTTGCCGATCTGACTAATGGTGAAATTGCTGGCTATGTTGCATCAGGTGAACCGCTAAATGTTGCAGGTGGGTTTACGTTGGATGGGCTAAGTGCACCATTCATCTCAAGAATTGAAGGCGACCCTTCGGGAATTATCGGTCTCTCGCTTCCACTTCTTCGCCGAGCTGTAAATTCTTTGGGACTTACTTGGAATTCAATTTCGAGAGCGGCGGTTAACGCATGAAAGCCGTTCTAATTGCCAACCGTGGCGAGATTGCAGTTCGCGTTGCGCGCGCAGCAAGAGACCATGGAATCAAATCCATTGCAATTTACTCTGACGAAGACCGTACTTCGCTGCATGTCGCCACAGCTGATGAGGCTTATGCCCTAAATGGTTTATCTGCTGCAGATACTTATTTAGATCAGAAAAAGATAATTGAGATTGCAAAGAAGTCCGGCGCTGATGCAGTTCATCCAGGCTATGGATTTCTTTCAGAGAATGCAGATTTTGCTGACAAAGTTATTGCAGCTGGCTTAATTTGGATTGGGCCACCACCAAGTGCAATTAGATTGCTTGGCGATAAAGTTTCAGCTAGAAAAATTGCAGCTGAAGTTGGTGCACCACTAGTTGCCGGAACTATTGATCCAGTTGATACCCCAGAAGAAATCGTAGAATTTGCTAAGAAACATGGGCTACCAGTTGCAATCAAAGCGGCACACGGTGGCGGTGGACGTGGCTTAAAGGTTGCTCACACCATTGAAGAGATTCCAGAGCTTTTCGCATCAGCAGTTCGCGAAGCCATTACTGGCTTTGGTCGCGGTGAATGTTTTGTTGAACGTTATTTGGATAAGCCACGACATGTTGAAACTCAGGTTTTGATTGATGCAAAGGGAAATGCAATCGTTGTCAGCACACGTGATTGCTCGCTGCAACGTCGTCACCAGAAGTTAGTTGAAGAGGCTCCGGCGCCATTTTTGAGCCAAGCTCAAATTGATCAGCTTTACACATCAAGTAAAGCAATTATGAAGAAGGCTGGATATATCGGCGCCGGCACTTGCGAATTTTTAATTGGCGCAGATGGAACAATCTCGTTCTTAGAAGTAAATACTCGCCTTCAAGTCGAGCACCCAGTTAGCGAAGAGGTTACTGGCCTTGATCTTGTGCGTGAACAATTTCGAATTGCAGATGGTCAGAGTATTAACCCGGTGGATCCAGTAGTTCGAGGACACAGTATTGAATTTAGAATAAATGGCGAAGATCCAGGTAAAGGATTCCTTCCTTCACTTGGAACAATTACAAAGTGGGAAGTTCCATCTGGTCCCGGTGTTCGCATTGATGCTGGCTTCGACCATGGCCACACTATTGGTTCACACTTCGATTCCCTTCTTGCGAAATTAATTATTACCGCTGCTACTCGTGAAGAGGCAATTGAGCGGGCACGTAGAGCGCTGAAAGAATTTGATATTGGTGGACTCGCAACTGCATTGCCTTTCCATCGCGCAATTGTTGAAGATCCAAACTTCATTAAAGATTTCAAGGTTTATACAAGCTATATTGAGAATGAATTTAAGAATGAAATTCCACCATTCTCATTTAAGCAAGGAATTGCAGATTCAAAAGCAGCTTCCCAAAAGATAATTGCCGAAGTTGATGGCCACCGATTCGAAGTCCTTCTTCACACTCCAGAGCCAATTCAAAAGCGCCACCGAGTTAAGAGCAATGCGATTACCGCTCTTGCTGGTGACTCACTTGAAAGCCCAATGCAGGGAACCGTTGTAAAGATTCTTAAATCTAATGGCGACCGAGTTGAAGTTGGCGATCTAATTGTTGTACTGGAGGCCATGAAAATGGAGCAGCCATTAATCGCGCATAAACCGGGAACGATTGCGAAGATGCATGTAAATGTTGGGCAAACTGTTGCCAGCGGTGCGACCTTATGTTTGATTGAAGATTAATTCTCAAGTGCTAGATTTGTGGCGTGAATTCAACGCTACTCGCAGATAAGAGCGAAGCTTCTCTCAAGAGATTTCTAAGTACCCTCTCGCCTGTTGATCAAGTGGGTGCCACGTCACGCGTTGAAGCGCTTGCGACAAGGAGCATTAAAACTTCAAGTAAAAACTGGGCGATAGATCTTGCGATTCGAATGGTTGACTTAACAACACTTGAAGGCGCTGATACTCCAGAGAAAGTTAGAGCGCTCTGTGCAAAAGGCGTTTATCCAGATCCCACAGATTTAACGGTGCCATCCGTTGGTGCCATCTGCGTCTATAACGACATGGTGAAAATTGCCCGAACTGCACTTAATGCTGGTGGTGGAAAAGATATTCCGGTTGCTGCGGTTGCAACAGCTTTCCCATCTGGTCGCGCAAGTATTGAGGTTAAAATTCAAGATACTAAAGATGCAATCGCGAATGGTGCCAGTGAGATCGATATGGTCATCGATCGTGGTGCATTTCTCTCTGGGAAACTTGGGCTGGTCTTTGAACAGATTGAAATTATTAAAGCTCTGTGTGGCGATAAAGCACATTTGAAAGTTATTCTTGAAACTGGCGAACTTGTAACGTTAGATAACGTGCGCAAAGCTTCATATCTAGCAATGCTCGCTGGCGCCGACTTCATAAAAACTAGTACTGGCAAAGTTGCACCGGCTGCAACCGCTCCCGTGGTTTATGTAATGCTTGAAGCGGTAAGAGATTTCTACAAAATGACTGGAACTAAAATCGGCGTAAAACCTGCGGGTGGAATTCGGACAACAAAAGATGCATTCAAACAATTGGTTCTAGTAAATGAAGTTGCTGGGCCAGAATGGCTTGATCCGGCGCTATTTCGGATTGGTGCCAGTGCATTATTAAACGACTTGCTCATGCAGCGTATGAAGATGCGCGATGGGTATTACGCTAGCCCTAATTACGTGACGTTAGATTAAAGAGAGCGATTTCGATATGAATAATTTTGAATATGCCCCAGCTCCAGAATCTGCTGCGTTAGTTGAAATTAAATCTCAATATGGCTTATTCATTAATGGAAAGTTTGTTGCACCTAAAGCAGGCAAGACTTTCACAACAATTAATCCAGCTAATGAAGAGGTTTTAGCCAAGATCGCATATGCCGAACTTGCTGATGTAAACCTAGCCGTTACTGCTGCCCGCAACGCTTTTACAAAAACCTGGTCGAAGATGCCAGGTGCAGAACGTGGAAAATATCTCTTTAGAATTGCGCGAATTCTCCAAGAACGTTCACGTGAGTTTGCGGTACTTGAAACGCTTGATAACGGAAAACCAATCCGTGAAACTAGAGATACCGATATTCCGCTTGCCGCAGCACATTTCTTCTATCACGCGGGCTGGGCCGACAAACTTTCATATGCTGGACAAGGCGATAATCCAAAACCTTATGGCGTAGCCGCACAAATAATTCCCTGGAATTTTCCGATGCTGATGCTTGCTTGGAAAATTGCACCAGCTCTTGCAACTGGAAATACCGTTGTTCTAAAACCAGCTGAGACAACGCCACTTACTGCGCTCTTGTTTGCCGAAGTTTGCCAACAAGCTGGCCTGCCTGCAGGGGTTGTAAATATTGTTACCGGAGATGGCGCTACTGGTTCGCATCTCGTAAATCATCCTGGTGTAGATAAAGTTGCATTCACTGGATCAACCGGTGTTGGTAAGGCAATTGCAAAGGCAATCGCTGGAACTAAGAAGAGCGCGACTCTTGAATTAGGCGGCAAAGGTGCAAATATTGTTTATGACGATGCCCCTATTGATGAGGCAGTCGAAGGAATCGTAAGCGGAATCTTCTTCAATCAAGGCCATGTCTGCTGTGCTGGATCACGGTTACTTGTTCAAGAAAATATTGAAGATGAGTTACTTGAAAAATTGAAGAAGCGAATCAGTCTTATCCGAGTTGGCAATCCAATGGATAAGAACACTGATTTAGGTGCGATCAATAGCTCTGCACAACTTGCTCGTATTAAAGAACTTGCGGATTCTGGAG
>Ga0194060_10000116_pt1 | contig 55274 bp, 50 predicted proteins | sample SepL225m_MetaG_FD_163427 | JGI IMG/M metagenome (GOLD analysis project Ga0194060, IMG submission 163427) | Anoxic zone freshwater microbial communities from boreal shield lake in IISD Experimental Lakes Area, Ontario, Canada - Sep2016-L222-5m | ecosystem: Environmental > Aquatic > Freshwater >... | reverse complement strand
TTTTGGAGGCCGCCGAACGCTTTAGTCCCAACGAGCATGAACCGGCATTAAAAGAGTTTCAATTAGTTGTCGGTGCGATAAAAGTTTTGGCAGAGAGTCGATATGAGCCACTCCTGATTCTCGATGCATTTCTTTTACGTTCACTTGATGTGGCCGGCTACGCACCATCTATGACGATATGTTCAAACTGTGAAAAACCAGGTCCACATAGGTATTTCTCATTAGTCGGCGGCGGATCTGTGTGCGCAGATTGCAGACCTTCGGCTTGTGCAACCCCAGCCCCTGAAACCCTTACCTTGATGCAAGCTCTACTTAGAAGCGATTGGGATATTGCCTCGGCCAGCGATGGCAAATTTCGCCGAGAAGCTAGTGGTTTAATAGCTGCATATTTACAATGGCATCTCGAACGAGGACTTCGGAGTTTGCCGATGGTGGAGCGCGTATGACGGTTCATATACCTAACCATGTCGCCGTTGTTATGGATGGAAACGGTCGTTGGGCAAAAGCTAAAGGGTTGCCACGCACGGCCGGACATGAGGCCGGGGAGGCCGCACTCTTTGACGTAGTTGCCGGTGCAATTGAGTACGGAGTAAAAGAGATTAGCGCGTACGCCTTTTCAACTGAGAATTGGCGTAGATCCCCGGAGGAAGTTAAGTTTTTAATGGGCTTTAATCGCGATGTGATTCGACGTCGGCGTGATGAGATGAATGAGATGGGTGTAAGGGTTCGCTGGGTTGGGCGACCAAAGCGTCTGTGGAGCAGCGTTATTAATGAACTTGAAGCGGCCGAAGAGTTAACGAAGAAGAATAAAGTTCTCACATTAAATATGTGTGTTAACTATGGCGGGCGTTCAGAGATTGTAGATGCCGCGGCCGCCCTTGCTCGAGATGTTAAGCGCGGTAAAGTTAAGGCCGACTCAATTACTGAAAAAACCTTTGCTAAGTATTTAGATTCACCAACCATGAGCGATGTCGATTTATTCTTACGGTCCTCTGGCGAACAGCGAACTAGTAATTTTCTGCCCTGGCAATCGGTTTATGCTGAATTTGTTTTTATGGATGTTTTATGGCCCGATGTAACGCGCAAAACTCTTTGGAAGGCCATTGAGGAGTATTCAAAGCGAGAGCGACGCTTCGGCAAAGCTTAAGAGGCCGCGACCACTGCCCACATTAGTAGAACTCCAAGTCCTGTCATCACTAACGTCCAGCGTGATTCGTGACGTGAATGGGCCTCAGGCAGAATATGTGAAGTCGCGATATAAATAACAAAGCCGGAAAATAACGCCAAGTAAAGCGCTAAATATTTATCGTTGAGTGCAAGATAGGTGCCAAGGGTTGCGCCACCGATGCGCGCAATAGCATCTACTCCTAATAGATACTTACTTGACTTAGTCCAGTGTCCACTTTTTACTAACATTGAAACTGTGTTGAGCCCATCGCTAAATGCATGAACTACTACAGCTAAGAAAACTGCAATTCCAAGGGAAGTACTAACACGAAAGGCAACACCTAGACCAACGCCATCGAGAAATACGTGACCGCCCATGGCAAGAGCGCCGATAGTTCCTGAGATCGTGTGGTGCTCGTGGTCATGTCCGTAATCTGATTCAACGGGCTCGTGGGAGCCAAAACTTCGCTCAAGGATATGAAGTAATAAAAATCCACTCAAAATTGCAACCGACACAAGTGGTACTCCAGCAAAGGTATCTGTGTTCATATCAAAGACTTCTGGCAACAAATCAAATCCAACAAGACCTAAAAGCAGGCCGGCCGATAAACCTAGAACAAGGTGGAATCTATCGCGAGACTTAAATGCCAGGGTTCCGCCGGCAGTAGTGGCCATGACGGTGAAGATGGCAAAAATGATTGCAAGATTCATAGTTTTAGCGTATCGCGATTAGGCTAGGGCTCATGTTCGCAGTCGCACGCTTCAGAGTCGCCCTTGGTGATGCCAGCGGTTTTGAAAGCAATCTCGCCCAGGCAATCGCAGCTTTGGCCACCTGCCCGGGATATATAAAGGGCGAGTACGGAGCAAATCTCGATGATTCAACGCTCTGGTCCCTCGTAACGCACTGGGAAAACGTTGGCTCCTACCGTCGGGCCCTTAGCAATAACACCGTGAAGATGCAGGCGATTCCTATTTTGGCTCAAGCAATCGATGAGCCTGGTGCATATGAGGGTGCCTTTAGCGAGTAAAATAGTTTTCACGAAAGTAACGATCGTTGCTTTTCGCCGACAGCCAGCCGGATGGAGATTATTGTGGCAACGGATCGTTTAGAAAATATCGTAGGTCTTGCAAAGCGTAGAGGTTTTGTCTATCCCTCCTCTGAAATTTATGGAGGACTGCGCGCATCGTGGGACTACGGCCCGCTCGGGGTTGAGTTAAAAAACAATGTGAAGCGTCAATGGTGGAAATCAATGGTCATGGGGCGCGAAGATGTAGTCGGCCTTGACTCATGTGTAATTTTATCAAAAGAGGTCTGGGAGGCTTCGGGCCACGTTTCAACTTTTAGTGACCCACTAACTGAGTGCACGGCATGCCATAAGCGCTATCGCGCCGATCATTTAATGGAGGCCTACGAGGCCAAACATAAGAAAGAGGCGGCCTCTTTAACCGAGGTTAACTGTCCTGCATGTGGCAACAAAGGTCAGTTCACAGAGCCAAAACAATTTAGCGGAATGTTAAAGACCTACCTTGGACCCGTTGAAGATGAATCGGGGCTGGCATATTTGCGCCCTGAGACGGCGCAAGGAATCTTTATTAACTTCGATCAAGTTATGACAACATCACGTAAAAAACCGCCTTTCGGTATTGGCCAGATTGGAAAATCTTTCCGTAATGAAATTACGCCAGGAAACTTTATCTTTCGCACGCGCGAATTTGAGCAGATGGAGATGGAGTTTTTTGTAGTTCCGGGTACCGATGAAGAGTGGCACCAATACTGGATCGATACTCGTATGGCCTGGTACATAGATTTAGGTATCAATCCAGAGCGCCTGCGCCTCTTTGATCATCCAAAAGAAAAACTGTCGCATTATTCAAAGCGCACCGCAGATATCGAATATAAGTTTGAGTTTGCCGGAACTGAATGGGGCGAGCTCGAAGGTATTGCTAACCGCACCGACTTTGATTTAAAGGCGCACTCTGCAGCCTCTGGCAAAGACTTGTCCTACTTTGATCAAGATAAGGGCGAACGTTGGACGCCATTTGTCATCGAGCCTGCAGCTGGCGTTGATCGTTGCACGTTAACTTTCTTAATGGATGCCTTCACCGAGGATGAGGCACCTAATAGCAAGGGCGAGATGGAAAAGCGCGCAGTACTAAAGCTCGACCATCGCTTGGCACCAATTAAGGCTGCAGTCTTGCCACTTTCGCGAAACGCCGATCTATCACCGAAGGCGCGCGATTTAGCTGCCCAGTTGCGCAAAAACTGGAGTATCGATTTTGATGATGCAGGAGCAATTGGGCGCCGATACCGTCGCCAAGATGAGATTGGTACTCCGTACTGCATCACTATCGACTTTGAAACATTGGAAGACAATGCAGTCACTATTCGCGATCGCGACACAATGGCGCAGGAGCGCATCGGCATAGATAATGTCGAGGCATGGCTTGCACCACGTTTACTAGGTTGCTAAAACCACTTCTACTGCCTCTGGCAAGCGGTGATCATTTTATTGATCCACCGGTTGTTCTTGCGCCGATGGCCGGAATTACCAATGCACCTTTTCGAACTTTATGCCGCGAGCAAGGTGCGGGTTTATTTGTTTCGGAAATGGTTACAGCTCGAGCTCTCATTGAGCGACGACCTGAAACTCTGCGCATGATTGTGCCTGGCAAAGATGAATGGCCGCGCTCCGTTCAGCTCTATAGCGTGGATCCAACAACGATGCGCGCAGCCGTTACGATGATTGGAAAAGAGAATTTAGCCGATCACATCGATATGAACTTTGGTTGTCCCGTGCCAAAAGTCACGCGTAAAGGAGGGGGAGCAGCCCTTCCCTTTAAACGTAAACTCTTTACAAATATTGTGCAGGCCGCAGTTGAAGCCGCCAAACCCTTTGGGATTCCAGTAACTGTAAAGATGCGCATAGGCATCGACAGTGATCACCACACGTATTTAGAGGCGGCACAATCTGCGGCCGATTTAGGAGTTGCATGGGTTGCACTGCATGCTCGAACTGCGGCACAAATGTATGAAGGAAAGGCCGACTGGTCGGCGATTGCACGCCTCGTTGAGCATTTAAAGCCAAGCGGAGTGCCAGTTTTAGGTAATGGCGATATCTGGTCTGGTCGCGATGGCGTCAATATGATCGAAGAAACCGGCTGCGCCGGTGTAGTTGTTGGCCGCGGATGTTTAGGTCGACCTTGGTTATTTGCCGATTTAGTATCGGCTTTGCAAGGCTCTGAAAATGAGTTAGTACCAACGTTGCATCAGGTTCGCGAAGTGATGTTTCGCCATGCCAATTTAATCGTTGAGTATTTAGAGTCCGAAGATCGTGGAATGCGCGATATGCGCAAGCACATGGCCTGGTATTTAAAGGGCTTTCGTGTGGCCCGCGAGATTCGTCACGATCTAGGGATGGTCAGTTCGTTAGAGGAAATGCGCAATCTTATTAATCAATTGGAGGATCAGCCTTATCCAGTGGAAGTTGGCGATAAGCCACGAGGACGCACAAGCCACGGTCGACCTCCGACTCTGCCCGATGGGTGGCTCAATGATCCCGATGAACTTGTACATGTTGAACTCGAAGATGCGTTCTCGGGGGGATAGATGTTTTTATTTCGCTGGATTCGCCGCGCATTAACTCTCATTATTATTATCGCCCTAATTGCGCCCGGTTATGCCGTATCAAAAGTTTGGCGTGCAGCAAATAATCCTACTGTCCGCAGTGCCGATGTCATTGTGGTACTAGGAACGGCACAGTTAAATGGAACACCAGGGCAGGCCCTTGAGGCGCGTTTGGTGGAGGCAAAACGTATCTTTGATTTAGGTTTAGCTCCAACAATTATTACGGTCGGCGCAGGTGCGCCAGGTGATCGCACCACCGAGGCGGCTTCGGGAAAAGTTTGGCTACGCAACCACGGCGTCCCTGCTAAGAAAATTACCGCCGTTGAAGAGGGTCGTGATACTTTAGTGAGCACCAAGGCCTATGCCGCCCTGATGAAAAAACGCATGGTGAGCGATGTAATTATTGTTACCGACCCTTTTCATTGCCAACGTGCGATTACGATGGCAAATGATCAAGGCGTAGTTAGCACCTGTTCGCCCGTGCGCACTGGGCCAAATACAATTTCAAAATCTGGATACAAGTACTTATTTCGAGAGGCCGGCGCCTACCTTGTCTATATAACCCTTGGCCGACGTGGAGTTCAAGTCAGCGATCATTTACCTGGGGCCGACATTCTTACTAAGGTTATGCCGTGACGTATAACGAACTCGATAAAGAGCGCTTCTTAGATGAACCGGCAAAGCGTCCGGGACGTACCGAGTTCATGCGCGATCGCGCACGGGTTATTCACTCAGCTGCATTACGGCGATTAGCCGCCAAGACTCAAGTTGCGGTGCCTTGGGAAAATGATTTTCAACGTACTCGTCTATCCCATTCACTTGAGTGCGCACAGATTGGTCGTGAGCTCGGTGAATCTCTGGGAGCAGATCCTGATTTACAGGACACAGCATGTCTATCGCACGACTTAGGCCATCCACCTTTTGGTCATAACGGGGAAGAGGCCTTGGCCGAAATTGCAAAGGATTTTGGCGGCTTTGAGGGAAATGCTCAGAGTTTTAGATTGCTTGTTCGCTTGGAAGCTAAAACCGTTGATGCGCAAGGTGCGAGCATCGGTTTGAACTTAACCCGCGCATCACTAGATGGTGCGACAAAGTATCCATGGCCACGAGCACAGAATCCACGCAAGTTTGGCGTCTACGACGATGATGTCGAGGTTTTTAATTGGATGCGCATCGGAGCCCCGATTGATAAGAAATGCATCGAAGCTCAGATTATGGACTGGTCTGATGATTGTGCCTACTCGGTTCATGATTTAGAGGATGCGATTTTCGTTAATCAAATCTCTGTTAAGAACTTTGATAAGGATTTGGCTGATATTTACGAAGTCATGAAAAATGATTATGGAAGTGATGCAACGCAGCAAGAGGCAAATGATGCCCATAGACGCCTGGCTGCGCTTTCAGCTTGGCCACATTATTACGACGGCACACTTCGTTCGCTAGCAAGGTTAAAGGATTCAACTTCGCAATTAATTGGTCGCTTTGTATTAGCGGCCGAAGTAGAGACTCGTAAAGTTCATGGCGATGCGCCACTTTCGCGCTATAGCGCTGATTTAGAGATTCCACGTGATCAGGTAGTTGAGGTAGATTTTCTTAAAGCTATTGCTGGCCATTACCTGATCAACGCCGCGCACTCTCAGGACCGGTATGCCAAACAGCAACTCATCATCTCGGAATTAGTCGAGATGCTTACAAAATGTGCACCGCGTGAACTCGACTCAATTTTTATTAAGGCCTGGGACGAGGCGGCCGATGAAAGGGCGCGTATGCGTGTGATCATCGACCAAGTTGCAGCCCTGACGGACCCTGGTGCCTATGCCTTACACGCACGCCTACTAACTAATCGCTAAAGTGAGCATATGAGCGGGCGGATTCGAGATGAGGACGTTGCCTATATTCGCGACCGTGCTCCTATAGATGAAATCGTAGGCGATTATGTTCAATTAAAGAGTGCAGGCGGAGGCCAGAAAAAAGGCTTGTGTCCTTTTCACGATGAGAAATCTCCCTCTTTTCACGTAACGCCAAGCAAGGGTTATTTCCACTGCTTCGGCTGCCAAACTGGTGGCGATGTCATTGCATTCCTTATGAAGATCGATCATTTAACATTTACCGAAACTATCGAACGTTTAGCCGATCGCATGGGCTACACACTTCGATATGAAGAAGGCGGAAGCAACACTCCAACTTTTTCTGCTGGAGCGCGTTCACGTTTGATTGCAGCCAATCTTGAGGCGGCAAAGTTTTATCAAGAACAACTCAATGGCCCGAACGCCCAGCATGGCCGGGATTTACTTACTAAACGTGGATTTGATAAAGCCGCTTGCATGCAGTTCGGTGTTGGCTTTGCCCCTGATGAATGGGATGGGCTGACTAAATATCTACGGGCAATGGATTTCACAATCGATGAGTTAGAAACGGCGGGCTTATCAAAGATGGGACAGCGCGGCCCGATTGATAGATTTCGCAATCGCCTAACTTGGCCGATTAGAGATATCTCAGGTGATGTTGTCGGTTTCGGCGCACGCAAACTGGCAAGTGAGAGTGAAGATCAAGGCCCAAAGTATTTAAATACTCCCGAGACCCCCATCTATAAGAAGAGTCAAGTTTTATACGGCCTAGATGTTGCAAAAAAAGAGATTGCAAAGAAGCGCCAAGCCGTCATCGTTGAGGGCTACACCGATGTGATGGCCGCGCAATTAGCTGGAATAACTACGGCCGTTGCAACCTGTGGCACCGCATTCGGAGCCGACCACATTCGCATCTTGCGAAGATTATTGATGGATGATGATGCCTTCCGTGGCGAAGTTATCTTTACTTTTGACGGTGATGCCGCAGGTCAAAAGGCGGCGTTACGAGCCTTTAGCGAAGATCAAAAGTTCGTTACTCAGACATTTGTTGCAGTTGAACCCGACGGTTTAGATCCATGCGATTTACGCCAACAAAAGGGAGATTTAGCTCTACGAGATTTAATCGCCCGGCGCGTACCGTTGTTTGAGTTCGCGATTCGAAGCGAGCTTGCACACCATAAGTTAGATTCAGCCGAGGGGCGAATTAATGCCCTTAACGCAGCAGCGCCTTTGATTGCCCAGATACGCGATAAATCTCTGCGCCCTGAGTACACACGCCTTTTGGCGGGTTGGCTAGGCGTTGAAGTCGAAATCGTTTCGGCCGCAGTTTCGCAAGGTGTGAAGCAACGACCACCTAGCCAAGAGTTGGTTGAAACTTCGAGTGAAGAGAATAATTGGCGTCCCGATCCCAATGACGCTCGTTTGATTTTGGAGCGTGAAGTGTTAAAGGCGCGATTGCAAGAGCCACTGTTATTTATTGAAAAACTCTGGACAGATATTGAATCAGATGCCTTCACGCATCCGGCATACCGACAAATGCGCAAGACAATTGATGAAAACGATATTCTCTCAATGGAGACGATTACAGATGAAAAGATTAAAACGCTCTTCACCGAACTTAGCGTCGAACCAATCCGTGCCGATGGCCGACCAACCCCCCTCTATGTTGCAAGTATCGTTGCCCGCTTACGTGAGGTTGCACTCTCTCGATCTATCGCGCAATTAAAATCAAGTCTTCAACGCCTTAATCCAGTTGAAAATGAGATCGAATATAACGCTGCATTTGCTGCTTTAGTAGCCTTAGAAAGTAGCCGTCGCTCCCTGCATGATTTGGCCCTCGGAAGCCTTTAAAGCCCCCAATTTTCGAACCGCGCCGACGTGCGCTAGAGTTTGCGCTCGTACACATTGATCCCTGATAGCTCAATGGCAGAGCAGCCGGCTGTTAACCGGCAGGTTCTTGGTTCGAATCCAAGTCAGGGAGCTTTTTCATTAAAATCTCAGGTTCAACCTTTACTATCGCCTCCATGTCGATGATTCAAAACTTCATGCGCACCACCACAAACTCTTGGCGAACACAGAGCGCGGCTCTTCGCGTAATGCGAATCTGGCTAGGTATTACCTGGATCTATGCTGGTTGGAACAAAGCCAGCGATGCGGGCTTCTTAACTCGGGGCTCATCTACTTTTATAGGCACACAGCTGAGTGGCTATTCAACGCAATCCCCACTCGGCCACTTTGCCTTTAATAAGTTAATGGAGCATTCGATTCAAGTCGGTGCCTTCGTTATGGTCTCTGAGTTCGCAATCGGTCTTGCTACGCTCTTGTGGGTTGCACCAACTCTGGCAGCCTTTGCTGGTTTCTCTATGTCATTGGGCCTATGGCTTGCAAGCAGTTTCCATGTACATCCATATTTTCTAGCCAGCGATAGTGCATATGCCGTCCTATGGCTTTCTTACTTCTTGCTAATTCTAGGAAAGCGTAGAAGCTCGGATGTCTCTCTAGATCGCCGTGGGGCAATTCGTGTTGCAGTCGTGGCTATTTTTGCTGTGGCATTATCAGGGGCTGGAAAGTTTTTCACCCAATTAACAAAGACAAGTAGCAAGGCAAGCGGCTCAACCAAAACGCAACTGACAAAGTTAGTTGATTTCCCAGTGGGCTCGGTGGCTAACTTTGCACTGGCATCGGGTGCTCCCGCGATTTTATTTAGAACTAAGACGGGGCTCTTTGCCTACTCGACGATTTGTACGCATCAGGGCTGCACCGTTGGCTACTCGGCCGGTGCAAAAGTATTGGCCTGCCCATGTCATGGCGCCCAGTTTGATCCATTCAACTCGGCCAAGGTATTAACCGGGCCTGCCCAGGCGCCACTGCCTTCGATCAAAGTCGCCATTGAGGGCGATTGGGTAGTTCTCGTTTAATTTTTTGAGGTCGGCCACAGAAAACTCTAATAATTCTGAAATACTCTCTTCCTATGACAATCAATGAGGCGGAAGTTAAGACAAGTTCATTCAAGGCCAACTTTGTAAAGGTAGGGGCTGGTTTTCTCCTTGGCTCACTAGTCGTTGGTGGTGCTGCAACTGCAGCCTCATCGGATCCACTTGGTGTCAAAGCATGTGTCGATAAAAAAACCCAAGTGATGTATTTGAGCACGAGTGGGGCATGTAGCTCCACTCGCACCTTAGTCTCTCTGGGAGGATCCTCCATCGATGTTAAGTCGATTGCCGCCCTTGTAACTCCATCGGTTGTTTCTATTGAAGTCACTACGGACCAAGGGACCGGGACTGGGTCGGGCTCTATTTATCAAAGCAGCGCAACCTCCTCTTACATTATTACTAACAACCACGTCGTCGAGAGTGCAGCAGATACTGGAACTATCACGGTAGAAATGATAAACGGCGACAACTTCCCTGCGACCATAGTTGGCCGTGATGCAACTTATGACATTGCCGTCATTAAAATCAATAAAGGCAATCTCCCAATAATTAATATTGGTGATTCATCCAAACTTAGTGTCGGTGATCCAGTCGTTGCAATTGGTTCGCCTCTAGGACTTGCCAGCACAGTTACAAGCGGAATCGTTTCTGCACTTAATCGCCCAGTGACCACAGGTACAACCGGTGCGGAGTCTTTTGTTGATGCGATTCAAACCGATGCTGCAATTAATCCTGGTAATTCAGGTGGAGCTTTACTCGACTCGGCTGGCCGTATCGTCGGCGTCAACTCCGCGATCGCGACGCTTTCAAGTGATGGCTCAAGCGGCAATATTGGACTTGGTTTTTCAATTCCAATAAATGAGGCCAAGCGCGTAGTCGATGAACTTATCGCAACAGGTAAATCCACAAGGCCATATCTAGGAATCTACTTTGATACAACCTTTACTGGAACTGGAGCCAAGATTTTGAAGTTGAGTCCGGGGGAGGCGGCCGATAAAGCGGGAATACCTGCAGGTGCGATCATTCGCTCGATTGATGGAGTAAAGATTGCCGACCAAGTCGGTGCCATCGTTCGAATTCGCTCATATGCACCGGGGGCTACAGTGACAATTCTGGTTGATCTACCAACGGGCGGTCAGAAGAGCTTTAAAGTTCTGCTCGGATCGGCGCCTTCGAATTAATCAAGGTCAATTCTAAGAAATCTGTAACGTAGTTGAAATAGGGTGAGGGTAGAATCTACTCATGGCCCTATTTCGACTTAACGTTGCTCTTCCTGATCGTCCTGGTTCACTAGGTCTGCTTGCATCTGCCATTGGTGCTGCTGGTGGAGATATACGTGAGCTCGTAGTTTTAAAATCTGAAGGCGGGCGCGGTTTTGATGATATTACCGTGGCAGTTCCGGGTAGTGACCCAAGTGATTTGATAGAGCTACTTAACTCCATTGGTGGAGTCGAAGTTATTTCGATAAACCCCGTTGGTTAATTTCAGCGCCTTGACTTGGTAGTGAGGTAAAAAATCGAGGGGCTTTAAAAGAGGAGTTTTTGAAAGAAGCTTCAATAGTTCCAATCGTCTCCTGTGTGTGGCTGGCCTTAATTAAAGCGATTGCACTTCCTCCAAAGCCACCACCCACCATTCGAGCACCAAGGGCTCCAGCGGCAAGGGCGGCATCAACTGCGGTGTTGAGCTCTGGGCATGAGACGTCATAGTCATCACGCAGCGAAGCGTGTGAGGCATTCAGGAGTTGGCCAAGCTTTGAAAAATCCTTTGACTCAATTGCTTCAACTGCATCCAATGTTCTTGAAATCTCAGTTACTGCATGGTGAGCTCGTTTGAACTCTACTTCGCTGATTAAATCCCTTGAATTATCGAGCATCTCTAAAGTCAATTCGCGCATTGATCGAATCGAAAGTTTGGCAACGACGCCGTCACAGGATGCACGTCGTTGGGCATAACCGCCATCTGTCAGAGTGTGATGCGCCTGTGTATCGATAATCAAAAGCTCAAGACCACTAGATGCCACATCAAATGGGATATTACGAGAGGTTAAATCTCGACAGTCCAATAAAAGCGCCGAACCATTCTTTGCCATAAGCGAGACTGATTGATCCATGATTCCACAAGGAACTCCCACATATTCATTCTCACCTTTTTGCGTCAAACGCGCCAAGCTTTCTAAATCATGGCCGAGCGAAAAGAGATCATTCAGGGCGGTTGCAACGCTGCACTCAAGGGCTGCAGAGGAGGAAAGCCCCGCACCTAATGCGACATGGCCATCGATTAAGACATCTACTCCCTGTTCAATATCCATCGCCCAAATAACACTTAAGACATAGCGCTCCCATTGGCCCCCCAAATCCGGGCTCAAATCTTTGAGATCAACTGTAATAATCGCAGTTTTCCTTTGGGCTGAAGCGATTCGTATCAAATTATCAGAACGTCTTCTTATAGCGGCGTAGGTTCGATCGGCGATTGCAAATGGGAGCACATATCCATCGCTGTAATCGATATGTTCGCCGATTAAATTCACTCGTCCTGGAGCTGAAGCGATAATTTCTGGAGTAGCTCCGAATATATCGACAAACTTTCTATCGATATGTGCGCTAGTCATGGCCTTGAAATGATTTCAAAGTGTCGGAGACCATCGAGTCGATTCCTCGTGAAGGTACCCACCCCAGGATGCGTTTAGCTTTTTCAATACCTGCTATCAATACCGCTGGGTCACCGGCTCGTCGCGGTGAATCTACTGTGGGGATTTCATGTCCAATGGCCTTAGAGGCGGCGGCGACTACTTCGCGTACAGAATATCCATCACCGCTGCCTAGATTATAAATCTCGTGGATGCCTAGAGTCAGTGATTCAAGGGCTTTAATGTGGGCATCGATTAAATCGATGACATGAACGTAATCGCGTACGCACGTACCATCGGCAGTCGGCCAATCAGTACCGAAGATTTTCACAGGGTTATCGGGCGTACTTCGCAAAACATTTGGTATTAAATGCGTTTCAGGATTATGACGTTCTGCCAACCAGCCGCGCATACCTTTGTGTGCACCAGCAACATTGAAATATCGAAGCGAAACTGCGGAAATGCCATGTGATTGTGCCTGCGAACTAATCATGTTATCGATCGCCAATTTCGTTGCACCGTATGGATTTGTAGGCAGGGTCTGCGCAGTTTCAAGAATTGGAATCTCTTGTGGCTCACCATAGGTCGCCGCTGACGAGGAGAATACGATTTTGGCAACGCCTGCAATCTGCATTTGATCTAGAAGGTTTCTCGTGCCAACCACATTGACACTGTGGTACAAATCAGGTTTTTCAACCGACTCACCAACTAAGGATTTGCCGGCAAAGTGCATAACTGCATCGACCCCATCTAGTGCCATTGCCACCGCAGATGGATCTAGGAGAGAACCCTGTAGAAAGGGTACGCCAGGTGGCACGCTATCGCTATGCCCGGTACTGCAGTCATCGAAAATTGAGATTTCGTAACCTTGGTTGTGCATGATCTCAACTGCCGTAGAACCTATATATCCGGTTCCACCTGTGATGAGCACCTTCATTTTTAGATGATCACTTCACGAAGTTGTGCGGCCGATTGTTCGGGACGCATATCCATAATAAAAGCGCCCATCGCAGATTCAGAGCCGGCAAGGTACTTCAATTTTCCAGGGGCGCGACGCACACTTGTAATCTGCCAGTGCAAGCGAAGTACATCTCGCCCAACTCGTACAGGTGCTTGATGCCAGGCTGCAATGTATGCCATCTCAATCCCAAAGACACCATCGAGGCGCTTCATAACTTCTAGGGCTAACTCAGGAAAAGCATCTCGATCTTGGGCCGTGAGTCCAGTTAAATCAGCGACCGGATTGAGCGGTGCTACGTGAATTTCGAAAGGATAGCGTGATGCGTAAGGAACGAAGGCTATCCAACGATCATTGCGTGCGATGATGCGTTCATCTTCGCGTATCTCACGTGCGACTATTTCATCAAATAAAACTTTGCCAGTTGATTCATAGTAGGTATTGGCAGCGGCCAACATCTTCTCAACGCGGGGTGGCAAATAGGAGTATGCGTAAATCTGCCCATGAGGATGCGAAAGCGTTACGCCAATCTCTTCACCGCGATTTTCAAAGGGTGCAATATGTTCAATGTAGGGTTCAAGACTTAACTCTTCTGTGCGATCAATCCAGGCCTCTAACAATGTTCGTACTCTTTGCGCAGATAAACTCTTAAATGATTTCCCGTGATCTGGCGTAAAACATATGACTTCACATTTGCCAGCCGACGTTCCTAAATCAGTATCTGGCCCAACTTGATCGGGAAGTGCCCAATCGCCGACAGGTGGTCGCAGTGAGGGCGAACGGTTGTCAAAGACAACAACTTCGAAATCCGATTCTGGAATTTCAGTTAAGAGATCTCCAGTGGTAGGGCAGAGTGGGCAGAGCTCTTTAGGTGGCAGAAAAACGCGTCCTTGGCGGTGGGCTGCCATAGCAACCCACTCATTTACAAGTGGATCCAAGCGCAGCTCTCCAATTGGTGGCTGCTCCTCGATCGGGCGTTGGTCGATTGCACTTCGACTTTGATTGGCAGTGTCGTAGTAGCGAATCGTGCGACCATCGGCCATCTCACGGTTATTGCGTGTTATGCCCGACGATAAGTTTTTACTCTCTGCCATAGTGTCGATACTCTACCTGTGTGACTAAGCAATCCGCACTCCTTCGTGCTGAGAGTAGTTCTCTGCTGCTGCAGGTTGAGAATGGGGCTTTGGTTATTGCCCACTGGGGTGCACCGCTCGTTGGTGATCTGGCAGATAATCTCATTGCGCGTCAAGGATCAATTGCAAATAGCTCATGGGATCGGCCACAAAGCCCTGGGATTATGCGTGAGAGTTCGCGAGGGTTTCTGGGCCGGCCTACATTGAGTGGACATCGCAACGGCAGTGCCTGGTCGACACGTTTTGAAGTTACCGATTTTCATCACATCGACAATCACTGCGCAGTGACATTGCGCGATTTTCACGCCGAGCTCCAAGTGGTTATCACCTTCGATTTAGATAGTTTTGGAGTTCTCTTGCAGAATGCAACGTTGAGTAATCTCGGAGAGAGTCAATACTGCCTAAATGAGTTTATTCACTGGCTTCCACTTCCTCAGGAGGCAAATCAAACTTTAGATTTCATTGGGCGCTGGTCAAATGAACGTCAGCCACAACGCCGAGATATAGCAACTGGTACTTGGGTACGTGAATCTCGGGAGGGCAGAAGTGGTCATAACTTCTCAATCGCCGATATTGCGCTGACTGCTCAAACGGATTTTCAAAACGGATCGGCGTGGGCGACAAGTATTGCCTGGAGTGGAAACTCACATTATTTAATCGAGCGTGGCTTTGATGGACAACAATCAATCGGAGCCGGTGAGTTGTTACTACCGGGCGAAGTTATTCTTGCTCAAGGTGATAGCTATATCGCGCCGACATTAATCTCGGTCTATTCAAATGCCGGTCTCGATGGAGTTAGTGCCGCTTTCCACTCGCATATTCGGGCGCGATCGATGCACCCACGAGGCCCTCGGCCACTGACTTTAAATATGTGGGAGGCTCTTTACTTCAAACATGATGAGTCGGCGATTAAAGCCTTAGTTGATGTTGCTGCAGAAGTTGGCATAGAGCGCGTAGTCCTAGATGATGGCTGGTTCCACTCACGACGCAACGACGACGCTGGATTAGGCGATTGGGTCGTGGATCCTGCAGTTTGGCCCAATGGTCTTTTGCCAATAATTAAATATATAAACGATAAAGGCATTGAGTTTGGGTTGTGGTTTGAAGGCGAAATGGTCAATCAAGATTCTGATCTTTATCGCGCACACCCTGAGTGGATTCTGCATGAAGGCGATCGCCTTCCACCGCTTTGGCGCCACCAACTGGTCTTGGATTTAGCGCACGAAGGCGCATTTAGCCACGTCCTTGAGCAGACGTCAATGATCCTTAATGAGCATCAGATTGCATATATCAAGTGGGATCACAACCGAGTTCTAGTCGATGCAGGACACTTAGGTAAAGCAGGTGTGCGTACACAAACACAAGCTATCTATCGTCTTTTCACCGAACTTAAGAAACGCCACCCTGGACTTGAAATTGAGTCATGTGCATCCGGTGGTGCGCGAATTGATTTAGGTGTAATCGATTACGTTGATCGCTTTTGGACAAGTGATAACAACGATGCATTAGAGCGTCAGACAATTCAGCGCTGGACGGCTCAAGTTATTCCACCTGAGATGTTAGGTACGCACATCGGACCAACGCATGGACATCAAACTGGCCGCACGTTGGAGTTATCAATGCGGGCGATCACGGCGCTATTTGGACATGCAGGAATTGAGTGGGATATTACTGAGGCAACACCAGAGGAAAGATTTTATTTAGCAACGTGGGCGAGCTACTACAAAACCAATCGCGAACTTTTACATAGTGCTCGTGTAGTTCGTGTTGATTATCCCGATTCTCACGGATATGTACATGGAGTGCTTTCGCATGACAAATCTCAAGGAATCTTTGCCTACGTTCAACTAACGCCAACGGTTGCAATTCACCCAGCGGCGATTAAATTTCCTCACCTAGATGAGAGTGCGACTTACTCAGTAAAGGCCGTTTATCCAGCGGGTAAGCCGCGCTTTATGTTAATTACTCCACCGGCTTGGATGGAGGGAATACAACTCTCAGGTTCGGCCTTAGCCAGCATCGGCGTTACGGCACCAATTCTCGCTCCAGCTAATGCCTGTTTAATTGAACTACGAAAGATCTAATCGACCCAGTTAAGGCTTCGCTCGACCGCTTTTTTCCATCCGGCATATCCCTTTTCGCGCTCACTATTAGAGCTCGCTGGCAAATAGCGCGCAGACTCTTGCCATTGACTTGCAACTTCATCTTGCGATGACCAGAAACCAACGGCCAACCCCGCCGCATATGCAGCACCGAGTGCCGTAGTTTCTGAGATAAGCGGTCTTGAGATTTCGATTCCCATGATGTCGGCCTGCATCTGCATACATAAAGCGTTGGATGTGATTCCACCATCGACACGCATCTGCTTCATCGGCACACCGCTATCGGCCACCATTGCATCCATAACATCGCGCGTTTGATAGCAGATGGCTTCAAGTGCTGCTCGCGCAAGGTGGGCTTTAGTGGCCGCACGGGTTAAACCAACGATAACGCCGCGTGCATCACTTCGCCAATACGGTGCAAAGAGTCCCGAAAAGGCTGGAACGAAATAAACACCGGCGGTATCGGAAACACTTAACGCCAAACTCTCACTCTCTGCGGCGTTGGAAATAACACCCAACTGATCGCGCAGCCATTGAATAGCCGATCCTGTAACTGCAACGGAGCCTTCTAGGGCGTAGTGCACAGGAGCATTTCCGAATTTGAAGCAGACCGTAGTTAGTAAACCATTTTTAGATCTAACAATTTCATGCCCAGTGTTAAGGAGAGCGAAGTTTCCAGTTCCATAGGTAGTTTTAGATTCACCGCGTTCGAAACACACTTGACCAACCATCGCCGCTTGCTGATCGCCTAAAATACTAGCGATTGGAACTGCTGCGCCTAATGGGCCGTCTGGGTCGGTAAGGGCATACTGTTCCGAGGAGGATTTAATCTCGGGTAAAGATTGACGTGATACTCCAAAAATCTCAAGGAGCTCTTCATCCCAGTCGAGTGTTTCTAAGTTCATTAAAAGCGTACGACTAGCATTTGTCACATCGGTTGCATGAACTCCTCCACGTACTCCGCCGGATAAGTTCCATAGGAGCCAAGAATCGATAGTTCCAAATCGAGCGTTAGGCCCTTGAACCTCTGGAACGTTCTGAAGTAGCCAGTTCATCTTGCTGCCAGAAAAATAGGGCGCAATCGTTAAACCGGTTTTGTAAGTAATAACCTCGCGCGCCTTGGGCGTTAAGGAGGTTAGAAAATCAGTAGTTCGTATGTCTTGCCAGACAATGGCATTGGAAAGAGGTTTACCAGTTGTGATGTCCCAAGCCAGCGTGGTTTCGCGTTGATTAGTTATACCAATGGCAGCTAAATCCGAGCCCACAATATCGGCAGCTTTGAGTGCAGCCACTATGACCTCTTGTGTTCGCTGCCAGATTTCAACTGCATCGTGTTCAACCCAACCGGGGTGCGGGAGTATCTGCCGGTGCTCTACTTGGTGTTGGCCCACAACTTTTCCAGCATGGTCAAAGATCATAAAGCGGGTACTACTCGTGCCCTGATCCAAACTGCCGATATATCTCACGTTAAGGCAAACCCGTCTCTATTCCGTTAGGCTTAACTCTACAAAGGCCGCAATGGAGATGCAACGCATATGTTTCTATCCCAGTTAAACCCGAAGCAGCGCGAGGGCGCAGTAAGCGCACTAGGCAGTGAGAGTTTTGATGTCCTTGTTATCGGTGGGGGAGTAAATGGAGTTGGCGCTGCATTAGATGCGGCATCACGGGGATTAAAGGTTGCCCTGATTGAATCCCAAGATATCGCCGCAGGAACTTCGAGCCGTTCAAGTAAATTGATCCACGGAGGACTTCGCTATCTCGAGCAGTATGACTTTAAATTAGTGCGCGAAGCTTTACATGAGCGTGAACTGTTGGTTTCTACACTCTGTCCGCATTTAGTAAAACCAGTCGGTTTTCTATTTCCACTTACTGAAAAATTTAAAGAGCGTACCTACGTCGGTGCAGGCCTAGCTCTTTATGATGCTTTGCGCGGTTTTCAACGCGCACTCCCATGGCATAAACATTTGAGTCAAAAGCAGATTAATGAGATTGCACCTTCACTTCGGCCTGACATTATTATGGGAGCGATTAAATACTTTGATGCTCAGGTAGATGATGCTCGCCATACATTGTCGGTAGCCCGAACTGCAGCTCGCCACGGCGCAACTATCGCTACACGAGTTAGCGCGCAAACTCTCATTCGTGAGGGCAAACGTGTCGTTGGCGTTAATGCCATGGATTTAGTAACCGGAAAGAAGATTGCGATTAAAGCAACTGTAACTGTTATGTGCGCAGGAATTTGGAGTGATGCGCTCCATGAAAAGTTTGAACTCAAAGCTGGATATAGCGTGACCATGAGTAAAGGCGTACACATCGTCCTTCCAGGATCTGCCATTAAATCTAATGCAGGGATAATTCTCAAAACTCCCGTTTCAGTTCTCTTTATTATTCCGTGGGGCGATAAGTGGATTGTTGGAACTACCGACACTGCTTATACGGGCGATCGCGCAGAACCATTTGCTAACCGCGAAGATGTGCAGTACATAGTTGATCAGGCAAATCGCGTTCTGACACCACAGATTAAGATCGACGAGATTATCGGTGTTTATGCCGGACTTCGTCCGCTCGTTGCTAACAACAAAAACTCTGCAACTACCAAACTCTCACGTGAGCACACCGTTGATCGCCCAGCACCTGGCTTCGTAAGTATCGCGGGTGGAAAGTACACGACTTATCGCATCATGGGTAAAGATGTAATCGATCGTGCCGTAAATGAGCTTCGCAAACTGAGCCCTGATTCAGTTACTGACAAACTGCCCCTAGTTGGCGCCGATGGCTATTTCGCGCTAGCACAACAGGTAGATCGTATTGCCGATGAGAGTGGTTTAGATGCTGCCAACGTTACACATCTGCTCAATCGTTACGGATCGATGATTAGTGAGATCTTAGAGTTAATCATCGATGAGCCATCCCTTGCTAAGAAGCTCTCTCCTGAACTGCCATATTTGAAGGCCGAGATTTACTATGCGGCAAGCCATGAAGGTGCTCAAAGTGTTGATGATGTAATTTCTCGGCGCACACGTATCGCTTTTGAAGCCCAAAATCATGGAGCAGCCCTTGCCGAGAAAATCGCAGAGATAATCTCTCCTGTTTTAGGGTGGACGGCCAAAGAGCGCAAGAGTTCTGTTGCAGCTTATTTATCACTTGTAGAACGTGAGATTGCCGCAGTCAAGGAGATTATTAATCTGGCAGAGAGAGTTAATTCTTAATCTGGTTGGCACATCCATCAACTGATGGTTTCGGCGTTGGTTTAATAGTTGATGTCGGGCTCGGTGTTGGGGTTGGAGTTGGGCCTTGTTCAATTGTGAAAGTTACCGGTTGTGAGCTTTGGGCGTGAGTCTTTGATACATCGTTAAAGACGAGAGTTGCATTGTAAGTACCAGCTGGAACTCCTTTAACGGCTAATGTCCACTGGCCACTAGTATCTCGTAAAACAGTTTGTGTTGGCCTTATAGTTGGAGTGTTAAGTGGATCAAATACTAACTTGACGCTTCCTGTTACTACTGGAGATAAATCCGGACGCGCGACACTTACTTTGAAGGTCAGCGCACTATTTGTATCTGTCGAGGTTTGACTCTGGATCGTCATGGAGGTTGGTTCGTTATTTGGCATTAAATCAATCTGTGTTGGCGCCCAACTTCCACGCACTAGATCCATGAATGCATTGGGTGTTCCTCTAAATAAATTTAAATCTAAACGTGCACCAGGTACGCCGTATTTAGGTGCAATTCCACAGGATGTGTACTGCCATATCGTCCACTGCGAATCACAGTTGGCTCCAGTCCATGAGTGCACATAGCAGCCACCGGCCTTTAAACCTGGCTGGTTGACTGGGTTTGATGGATCGATCGCATACTGGGCAAGCCACAAAGGGTATTGAGCAAGTTCAGCGTTTTTATTCATCGAGCCTTCAAGAAAGCTTGGGTACGAGTACATCATCGGCGTCTTACCCGTCTTCTCCTTCAAGATTCTCAAGAAGACCGATGCCCATAGAGTCACTTCGCTGCGTGTTGCATAGCTGGCACATGCTCCGCTTGAGGTTAGGCGGATGCATTTATTCTCAAGATCTAAGGCATATGGAAGATCTCGTTCGGTATAACCACCAATGGAGGCAAGGCGCCATATGGCCTTTTGCGCTTGGGCAGTTGCATCACGGATTACTGCCGCATCATCTGTCACATCGGGCAAAATTGCATAGTGGTAGAAGCCAGTGTAAATTCCCGCTGCCTGCGCGGCGCTGTGATCCATCACTAAGTATTTAAGCGAGAGGGCATCGGCATCATCGCGAGTATCTGATGATTTAATCATTACAAATCGCACTCCAGCCGAATACATCTTTACAAAATCGATGGGGGCATCATTGGGATGCTGCCATCTGCTGATATCTGCACCATGAATTCGCCCGCCAGGCCCGAGCTGCTCAATGACTAGTGCTGGGTCGGCCTCAGAGATTTGGGCTACCTGTTGGATAGTAATTGTGCGCACCGGTGAATAGATCTTTTTACCACCGACCACTGCACTTGCTCGATATGTCACTTTCGCATCGAGGGCGGTAGCCAGCGCACTAACTTTCCATGTGCCAGCCTTTGCCGTCGTAGCTTTAAAGCGCGTAGCTTTCCATACTCCGTTGTCGCTGATTTGGATATTTACTGCGATCTTTGATTTGGCAGGTTTAATGGTTCCGTAAAAAGTTAGAAGCGCCTCCAACGTTGACGGTGTTTGGCGTACTGAAAAAGTTAATTGTGAGGTTGAAGCAAGTGATACGGGAATCCCAATTGGTAATAGGCTCAGAGCCAGGAGAAGGGCTATGGCAGGTTTTTTCATAGTTCCTTAATCTCAACGTTAATTGCAAGAACCTCTTTAATGGTTGTAGCTAGTAATTGCTGTTGTTTAGCTCGAGCTGCTGAGAACTCATGGGCAGCTCCAAGTTTGCCGCTATCTGAAAAATCCAAACTCAATACTCGGCCATCGAACTCTGCTAGGCGGGCATCAAAAAAGGCCAACCAAGCGATGCGGTCTTTAACCAAAACGGCATCCAAAACCTCGTTCCAACGGCTGCGAATCTGGTCTAACTCCATAAGAGGTAACTTTAGTCCTCATCGACGAAGGCTTCTGGAGTTTAGTGGTGGGGCGCGCCTAACCACTTGTAATACTCATTAACCAACTGGACGCGCAGATTTTTGTTCCGGTCGGGCTGGATATTGAACTCATGGGCCACCCTGGAGATTATCTGCTCCACAGACTTTTCACTTACAAATCTAGTTCGTCCAATCTGGGCATTGGTTAGACCATCTGCAACAAGACGAAGTGTTTGCACCTGTACATCGGTGAGTTGAGCAGTTAAACCCTCTAAAGATTTCTCTCGCATTGAGACATTTCCATTAATCCAGGCAACATCATGAAGCTCGCTGGCGGCAATTTTGGAATCGGCTATAACTCCACACAAAATTAATAGATCGGTTGCAGATTTCTTTAAGATTATCTTTGTACCGATTGGGATGTCGATATTGCGATCTCCCATTAGACGAACATCTGAGCAACTCTCCAAGATAACCAAGCCAAGAGTTGGCTTGATCTTGCGCATTTGAACGGCGATTTTTATCGCCGAAACCCCTGCGATGTGCATATCAAGGAGCACGACATCTGGTTGCAGTTTCTGCAAAAGGCTAATTGCAACGCTTTCATTTCTAGCCTCACCGATGACATCAATTTCGTTTAGCCGAAGGGCGGGTACTAGTGTTGAAAGTTCAAATCCATCATCAACTACTACAAGTACCCGTTCATTCATAAAAAAAGCCTAACAAATTACGTAAAGCTTTAAATGTTTTTGCTCAGACTACTTAAGCAATTGAGAGATGGCACCTGATATTTTAGAGATCAACATTTCGGCGGAAAAGGGGCCACCCCCAGAAGCCTCTTTGCCCGCTAAAGCGTGAATATAAGCGCCGGATGCTGCAACCTCAGCTAATCGATTTATGTCGTTTAAAATCTCAATCGTGTTTGTGGCAACTAGAGCTCCAATGATTCCAGCTAAGACATCGCCAGTTCCTGCGGTAGCAAGCCATGGTGTTGCTACGGGAAGTTCGATGAGGAGTTCATCATTGGCAACGAATGTTCGTGAACCCTTCAGAAGAACTGTTACGCCGAGGCAATCGGCAGCCAGCTGTACCCACTTCTTAGGATCAGCCTCTATCGCCTCAACCGAAACAGGAAGACCTCGAGCGGTGAGTAAGTTGGAAAGCTCTGCGCTATGGGGGGTTATCAAAGTTGGCTGTTCAAGTGAACCTGCTAGATATAAGGCACCAGCATCTAAAACCGTAGGCACCGACTGCAATCTTGCTAATTTAAACCAGCGATGACGAAGTGCAGTTGAGAAATCGGAGAATTTCTTCGAAGTGATTCCAGATCCAATTAGCCACGCAGATACTTTTCCAGGTTGGACTACCGCCGAGGGTGTGGTGTGAAGAACTAAATGGGCTAACCCGGAGGAGCTGTGAAAGCGAATCATTCCGATGCCCGTAGCAGCGGCTGCAGATGTAGTTAAAACGGCAGCTCCCGGATATTGCGCAGAGCCCGTAATAACTCCAAGCACGCCACGTGAGTATTTATGATCTAAATCGCTCGGAACGATGATGGAGCGTTTTGCATCCTTTGCACTCCACTTTTTACTCACACGCATTTTTTTGTCCATGGGTAACTATTGCATGAAATCAATAATGAGTGATAACCCCTTGAGTAAAGTGAATGGAGCCACAGTATTTGAGCGTGCATAAATCTGGCGACGTACATCACCTAACGCCCCACTTACGTTTTTCATTGTAAGGAGTAAGGTGAAAATTACGGAAGGGAAAAAAATGAAAAACTTACTCGTATTGGGCGGGGGATCTGCTGGAACAATGGTCGTTAACAAGTTAAGAAAAAAGCTCCCTAAAGATTCATGGGATATTACGGTTATCGATCAAGATGGAGATCACATTTATCAGCCAGGGCTTTTGTTGATGCCATTTGGAACGTATGAGCCAGAGCAGTTGGTCAAAAAGCGGCAGCGCTACTTCCCAAAAGATGTAGATTTTATACAAGCTCAGATTGAAAGAGTTGATCCATTGATTAATCGGGTCTACCTCGATGATGGACGCGAAGTTGGATACGACTTTTTAGTAATAGCTACAGGCACATCACCTCGACCTGATCAAACCCCAGGCATGAGTGAGCCTTCACTTTGGTATAAGAGCGTTTTTGACTTCTACACAATGGCCGGATCACTTGCCTTGCGCGATGCACTTAAGGATTTCAATGGTGGGCGATTAGTCGTACACATTTCAGAGATGCCAATCAAATGTCCTGTAGCACCGCTGGAGTTTACATTTTTAGCCGATGCCTACTTCACTAAGCGTGGAATCCGCGACAAAGTTGAGATTATCTATGTGACTCCACTTGAGGGTGCATTTACTAAGCCAGTGTGTTCGAAGCACCTGGGATTTATGCTCGATGAGCGAAAGATAACTTTGGAGCCAGATTTCGTTATCGAACATATCGATGCGCAAACTAAAACCATGGTCTCGATGGATGAGCGGGAAATCCCCTTCGATCTCTTAGTGACTATTCCAGTCAATATGGGAGCCGATTTCATTGCGCGTTCAGGTTTGGGGGATGAACTCAATTATGTGCCAACCGATAAGTACAACTTTCTATCCGAGAAGTTTTCAAACATATTTGTCCTAGGTGATGCCTCGAATATCCCGGCTTCAAAGGCTGGATCGGTGGCCCACTTTGCCATCGATTTGTTCTCTGAAAACTTTGTTAACTACATTAACAATCGACCTATGGAGCATAGCTTCGACGGTCATGCCAACTGTTTCATCGAGTCAGGCAATTACAAAGGCCTGCTTATAGATTTCAACTATGAAGTCGAACCCTTGACCGGACGTTTTCCAATTCCAGTCATTGGCCCACTTCCTCTACTTAAAGAGAGTTATTTAAACCACGTAGGAAAGTTAGCGTTCCGCTGGATTTATTGGAACATCCTTTTAAAGGGTCGTTATCTTCCAATCCCTGCCTTAATGTCGATGGCGGGAAAAGATGCCGTAATTAAAGAGAAAAAGGAGAAATCACATGCCAACAATTGAAATTGCAGGCAGGCAGGTAAGTGTCAACGATGAGGGATTTTTGACTATCTATGACGAGTGGAGCGATGAGATAGCCAGGGTATTAGCTGCACAAGTGGAGATCGAACTAACGCCGCGCCATTGGGAAGTTATTCACTTTTTACGCGAAGACTTCAAAAAAGAGGGAGAGTCTTCGACATCTCGTCATACGCAAACTGTCGGCGGTTTTCCAATCAAAGAGCAGTTCGAACTATTTCCGAAAAAACCCGCCAAGAAAATGTCGTATATAGCTGGACTTCCAAAGCCTAAGGGCTGCGTCTAAAGGAGAATGAAATGACTACACCTGCAATCGTCCCGAACTTTGGCTCTGATAACTCTGGCCGAAAGTTAGCGATTATCTGCTCCAAAGGAAATCTAGATATGGCTTATCCAGGTTTAATTTTGGGAAATGCCGCCTTAGGAGAGGGAATTGAAACGCACTTGTTCTTTACATTCTGGGGCTTTGACATGATTATCAAATCTCGCATGAATGATCTTCAATTTTCACCCGCTGGTAATACGGCCATGCATCTTCCGGGAACAAATGCACATATTCCTCAAGCTGTTATGCCCGCTCCCGGAATGACTGCAATGGCAACTCATATGCTGAAGAAACAACTCGAGGATCTAAATATTCCAGAGGTCCCAGATTTTCTTGAACAAATTGTTGCCGCTGGCGGCCATTTATGGGCCTGTCGCTTATCTGCCGACATGAATAAGGTTGAAGAGTCAGATCTTCGCGATGATGTCGAGGGCATCATTAGTGCATCAGATTTTATTGAGATGACTGAGAACGCTCAACTGCTCTTTATTTAAATCCAAGCCAGTAGAGTCAACTCACAGCACGGAGAGGTTGGAGTAATGAATACAGAAGCCTTTGAGCGAATGCAAAATGGACGAGGTTTTGTTGCCGCTTTAGATCAAAGTGGCGGAAGCACGGCTAAAGCTCTAAAGCTCTATGGCATCGATACTACGAGTTATTCGGGCGAAGCGGCGATGTTTGATCTCGTCCACGCTATGCGCACACGAATAATTACCAGCCCGGTCTTTAACCGTGAGCGAATCTTGGCCGTCATTCTATTTGAGATGACGATGGACAGAGAGATCAATGGTTTAGGAAGCGCCGAATACTTATGGCAAGAAAAGGGGATAGTTCCATTTCTTAAGATTGATAATGGTCTTGCAGAGGAGATCGATGGTGTTGAGTTAATGAAAGCTATACCTGAAATTGATGCCCGATTAGCCAGCGCACAAAAGCATGGTGTTTTTGGGACCAAGATGCGCTCACTCATTAAGTTAGCAAACTCTCGGGGGATACAGAGCTGCATCGATCAGCAGTTCCAATTCGCAGATAGAGTTTTGTCCGCGGGATTAGTTCCGATTATCGAACCTGAGATTGACATTAACTCACCAGATAAATCGCTCGCAGAGAGCATTATGAAAGCGATGATAGTTGAGCGCTTAGATTCACTTGCACAGGCGAAGGTTATGTTGAAGTTAACGTTGCCAACACAACCAGGTTTTTATGCAGAGCTTGCAAAACATCCAAATGTTCTGCGAGTAGTTGCACTATCCGGCGGATATACACGCACCGAAGCCAACGCTAAATTGGCCGAAAACCCCATGCTTATCGCAAGCTTCTCGCGCGCCCTGACTGAGGGATTACAGCTTGGCCAAAGCCAGAGCGAGTTTGATCAAAACCTTGATGCATCGATTGAAAGCATTTTCCAGGCCAGTGTTAAGTGGGCCCCGTAACCACCATCCTGCAGATGTGCGACATTTTTCTACCAGCCTTAATCAGGCTGGTAGAAGCCTTGCGGGCTGGCTATCCTATACACATGCGAAAAACGGCAGATCTCTAAGAAAACTCCAAATGCTTCAGAGGTTAAAGATTCTTGCAGTAATAAAGCCGTAATTGACTCTCTGAGGAGCCTAAAAGAATGAACAGAGCAAAGTTTGCAGCATCAATCGTTTCAATTGTTTTGGCTCTTGGAGTAGTTATTGGAACTCCGGCAGATGCCGCAGCTCCTGGGACATCAACGGTGACATTAACTAACGCTTCAGCACCAAGTGCGGCATTAAATGCAGCAGCTATAAAAGTCAGTTGGACACTTGGTACAGGGGCCGTTGACTATGTAGTAAATCTATTATCGGGTGGCACAAATCTTTCGACAGTAACCGTGTTGGCAAGTGCTTGTACAACTTCCTGTGAAACAACTTTCTCAGGATTAACTGGTGGAACCTCCTATACGGCTAACGTAATCGCCGAAGGCACACCTATCACGGATGTAACTTTGAACTCATCATCGCCCTTTACTGCTCAATCTGTTCCAGCGGCACCGACAATTAGCGCCCCAATATCAGATGCAACCACAGTAACTCTGGCTTGGACCGCGCCTTTGAATACTGGTGGCTTACCACTTGGGGATTACACAATTACTGGCGACAATGGTTTTGCACCGGTGACAGCTCTTGCAGGTGAAACCTCAAAAGTTCTCTCAGGATTAACAGTCGGCCTTGCCTATACATTTAACATTGTGGCCAGTAATTCACTCGGCACTTCAGCGGTCGCATCTTTTATTGAAGCTGTCGGTTTGCTAACTCCTCCAACGACCGCTTCCTTTTTAGATATCTCTGTTTCTTATGGTGCTACAACACAGCCCGTTACGCCGACATCGAACAGCAGCGGTGCTTTTACATATGCAAGCAGCGACCCATCAGTTGTCGCAATACCTTCACCTGGCACCATGTTGACATATGTGGGGCTTGGAACAGCGACCATTACTGCAACTCAAGCATCTTGGAAACAGTACTCGTCAGGGACTAAAACTTTTACAGTGACAGTAAGCAAGGCATCGATAACGATTACCGCATCATCGCCAACACTGCCAATTGGTTCACCCATCCCGACCATCACACCAACGTACACATCGCTTCTAAATGGTGATTTACCCGCTGTTATTACTGGCTTATCGTGCAGCACCGCCTACACCACCTCCTCGGCCGCAGGAAGTGCGCCTGCAACGAGCTGTTCAGGAGCAAGTGCAACGAACTACATAATTTTCTACACCGCTGGAAGCGTCAATGTAACTGCGCCTCTACCAACAGTTACTGGAGTCTCACCAGCAACTGCAAGTGCAGCAGGTGCAACGGCGATCACTATTACTGGAACAGGATTTCTCAATGGAGCCACGGTTAGTATCGGTGGCGTACCAGCAACATCGGTTGCCTTCGTCAGTGCAACATCGATCACTGCAGTAACGCCCGCACATGCAGCTGGAGTAGTCAGCGTTGTTGTGACCAACCCAGATTCAGGTGCTGGAACAGGAGCTAACCTCTTTACCTATACCGCTGCCATCTCTACTCCAACAGTTACCGCTATCTCACAAGCATCTGGATCAATAGCAGGTGGAACGGCGCTCAGTATTACTGGCACGGGATTTGTCACCGGAGCCACGGTTAGTATCGGTGGCGTACCAGCAACATCGGTTGTATTTGTGAGTGCAACCTCAATCACTGCAGTAACAGGTGCGCATGCAAGTGGCGCAGTCAATGTTGTTGTGACAAACCTTGACGGTGGCGTTGGAACAGGAACTGGGCTCTTTACTTACGTTACTGGTCCAACAGTTACCGCAATCTCACCAGCGGCAGGTTTAATTACAGGTGGAACGGCGATCACTATTACTGGCACGGGATTTGTCACTGGAGCCACGGTCAGTATTGGTGGCGTAGATGCCACATCGGTTGTATTTGTGAGTGCAACATCGATCACTGCAGTAACAGCTGCACATGCAAGTGGCGCAGTCAATGTTGTTGTGACCAACCCCGATCTAGTCGTTGGAACAGGAACTGGGCTCTTTACCTATGGCACCGCTCCAACAATTACTCTAACCACTCCAGTGCTCTCAGTTATTTACGGCGCAGTAGCCCAGACACTATCTCTTGCCTCCAATAGCACCGGCACATATACATTCTCTAGCAGTGATGCAACCGTTGCCACCGTCACATCTCCTGGTGGCATAGTTACGTATATTGGAGCGGGATCTGCAACTATAACCGTGACGCAGAGTGCTGCAGGAGCTTATTCAATCGGAACCATAACGATTCCAGTTACAGTTGCAAAGCGACTAATCACATTAACACCTAACTCTGCTTCAAAGACGTACGGTGGAAGTGATCCAGTATTAACTGGATTTACAATCACCTCGGGCACATTACGTACAGGTGAGTCGATCAGCATCATCACTCAGGCACGCGCTGCAGGTGAAAATGCTTCGACTTATATGATTATGTCGAGCTCTGCAATCTTTGCAATTGGAACAATCAACAACTACACGATTACATATGCTTTGGGAGTATTTACAATCGCCAAGGCTTCATTGACCGTCACAGCCTCTTCTTCGATTGTAACCTTTGGTAGCCCAATTCCAGTTATTACTCCGACATTTAGCGGCTTCTTAAATAGCGATACGGCTACTGCTGCTAATTTCACGACAGGGTTAACGCAGCCAACATGTACAACTACGTACACAATCATTTCGGCCGTAGGTAGCCATCCAACAACTAGCTGCCTTGGGGGAGTTGCAACTAACTACACCTTCCGCTTTGTCGCAGGCAGTATCACGATCAATGCTGCAGCTGGATCACCATCTCCAACTCCATCACCAACGCCGACAGTAACTGCATCGGCATCACCAACTCCATCACCAACTCCAACTCCATCGGCGAGTGTGAGTGCATCACCAACGCCATCGGCGAGTGCAACTGCAACGACAAAGCCAGTATTGGCCACTAGCTATGTGACTGCCTCCAGAGCAATAACAGCCTCCGTAACGGTAACAATTGCATCTGCATCAAAGAGCAGCATCACGGCAAAGGCTTCCAAACCATTGCAGATTCTCTTTTCCAAAGTTACAAAGGGTACTGTTGTAACTCAAACGATTAAGGCGCCTAATGGAGTAATTTACCCACTTGGTAAGTTCAAAGTTCTGGCCAATGGACAGATCAAGCTCCCAGTTCTTAAGTTTGCAAAGATTGGAACTTACACAGTCACGGTTTCATATGGAAAGATAAAAAAGACTGTGACAATTAAAGTTAGTATTTAGGTCATCACTGCCGGTCTCTACTTCTCTCACGCAATTTCTTGATATGAGCTCCTTGAACATACTGCGCCCCTGATCTGCGCTTATAAGTGGGGCGGGTCGGGCTCGAACCGACGACGACGGAATTATGAGTTCCGGGCTCTAACCAACTGAGCTACCGCCCCTTACGGTAGTGAAGTTTAGGGCACTAAAACTCTTTCGAATCCCTAATGACTTTTAGCTCCATCCTTTGTAGCCTTTTGCCAAGCGAAGCGGAGTCTAAAATTAGCCAGAGCGCAAGTACTAGCCCAGCCCCATCTCTAACGACCCGAAAAGTTGTCTTTCTCGTCATTGCTGCGGCAGCGCCAATGGCTGCGATGGTTGGAAATGTTCCTTTGGCACTTGTCTATGGAAATGGAGCGGGTCTTCCTGCCGCCTTTGCATTGGCGACATTGGTGCTAATTGCCTTCTCCGTCGGATATGCCGCGATGAGCCGAAAAGTAATTAATACTGGCGCCTTCTACACATATATTGCGCGAAGTTTAACCAAGCCCGTTGGAGTTGGATCGGCCTACGTCGCCTTAGCTGCCTACACCGCGCAGGCATGTGGTTTGGCAGGAGCCTTTGGATATTTCATGCAGCAGTTGATCCTCGAAGGCGCCGGTGTGGATTTATCGTGGTATTTGTTTTCAGCTCTTGGAATCTTAATTGTCGCAACTCTTGGCTATCGATCGGTAGAGATGTCGGCCAAAGTTGTCGGGTTTTTTATGATCGCTGAGTTCTTAGTGTTATTTGTCTTTGAAGCCCTTGTAATCAATAAACAGCATTTGCATGCATTCCCGCTCGAATCCTTTTCGCACTCTCAAATAACTTCAGGTCCAATTGGAATAGCGATGCTCTTTGCATTTACTAGTTTTATCGGATTTGAATCTGCCGCGCTGTATGGTGAAGAGACCAAAGATCCTGAGCGAAGCATTCCACGTGCAACTTATATCGCTGTAGGGTCGGTCGGAATCTTCTACGTGTTATCGGCTTGGATTATCATTGGTTCGGTGGGTACTGAACACATTCGCGAACTCTCACAAAAAGATGGCGGGCTTTTTGTTATTAACCTTGTCCAGCAGTATGGAGGAACGATCCTTTTTGACATCACCGCAGTGCTGCTATGCACCAGTGTTTTAGCAGGATATTCAGCGATTCACAATGCGGCAAGTAGATATTTATTTGCGCTTGGCCGTGAATCGATTATGCCAGAACGATTTGGCCATCATCATAAAACTCACTTTAGTCCGCACCAGGCAAGTGTTGCTATTACAGCAGTGGCAGTTGTTTCGGCCGTCGGCTTTGCCGTTAGCGGAGCCGATCCCTACAAGGTCTATGCCGCCAGTTTGATCGCCGTTGGAACTTTAGGAATCGTTGCGTTGCAGGCGTTGGCATCGCTATCGGTTGTTGCATTCTTTTGGAAACGCCCTGATCGTCAACTCTGGCAAGGTGTGATTGCTCCACTAATCGGCTTTATTGGCTTAGTTACGGCATTTGTCTTAGCCGCGATGCATTACAACACTTTAACTGGCAGTGACAACAAGATCGTAAATCTCGTGCCACTAGCATTACTTGTATTAGCAATAGGTGGAACAATTTATGGATACCGAATGCGCACGAGCAGACCCGATGTATATGCGCAGTTAGCCGTTTCTCAGCTAAGAAAGTAAATACACCTACACTGGCTCGATGTACTCCCAAACCCCTGCGACGTTACGTGCGATTCCACGTGCCTCTAGCTCTTTAAGATATTTCTTGTGTCCCTTGTCGCCACTGCCTTTAAATAGTGGCATTAACCGTGGCAATAAATTTGGGACCAGTAGCGCAGCTTTCACTAACCAAGATTCACTTGCGCGCGGATAGATTTCAAAGCGTGGTTTATCGAGCATCTTGAGAAATGCTTTAACGACATCCTCAGTTGTCTGTGGGGGATCCATAAACTGCAAAGTATTGCCGCCTTCGATTGCCTCCCGATGCAGCATCGAAGTATCTGTCGCCGATGGAAGCACTGAGCCCGCCTTGATTCCTTTGCTCGCTAAATCCAAGCTCATCGAGAGCATCGCACCTCGAAGACCAAACTTCGAGGCCGTGTACATGGGCGTCTCACCTAAAGGGAAGATCCCACCTAATGAGCCCGTGGTGATTATGCGAGGATCCTGGCTTTTCTTGAGGAGCTCTATTGCACTTCGAATAAAGATGAGCGGTGCAACAAGATTGATATCGAGTTCGCGTTCGATACTTTCAGTGCTTCGCACATCAAAGCGATCAGTAGTTGTGATTGCAGCATTTGGAATTAGGACGTCAATATGGCCATATGTCTGGGAAATTAGATCGAAAACACGTTTAATCTCATTTCGATCAGTTAGATCTGCGGCGATGTACTGGTGGCCACTCCCTGCTAATGAGGCGAGAGTTTTTTTCAATTTAGATTCCGTACGTGAAATTAAGAGGATGTGTGCGCCTTTTTCCGCAAAGGTTCGAGCCAGATGGGATCCAATTCCGCCACCACCACCAGTGATAACTATGACCTTGCCCGGGAATGAATATTTCATCGCTTCCTTTCAAAAACTATATAAGAAACCATATTGCTACTGTTGTTGTAATTCAAGGCTAGCTATGCAAAAGTAGTTTATTCGAAGCGTGAGAGGCATATATAGATGTTAGATGAGTTGTACCCATATAGAGCAAGTTCCACGACTTACTCTCAGATTCCCGATCTCGGTATTAAGGCCAGTGAAATTATCGAGTTAGTCGATTCCTTTGCCGAGCGCGAAGATGCTATCGGCGATACAGGTCGGGTGTCGGGTTCGCTCTATAGCGGTGATCATGACCACTACAGCAAACTTACTGAAATCTTTGAAAAGTTTGCGCATGTGAATGTTTTACAACGTGATATGTATCCCTCGGCAACAAAGTTTGAGGCAGAGATAATTGCTATGACGTTAGAGATGCTCCATGGTAATGGCCCAGATAGCGATGCATGCGGAGTAATTACAAGTGGTGGCAGCGAATCATTGATTACCGCTTTATATACCTATCGTGAGCAGGGTGCTAAAGAGCGTGGGATAACTAATCCCAACGTAGTCATTCCAACAACGGCACATGTGGCATTAGATAAAGGTGCTCACTGGTTAGGTATTGAAGTGCGCCATGCACCACTTGATGAGAATTTTTTGGTTGATGTAGATGCGATGGAGGCGTTGATAGATGCCAATACCGTCGCACTCTTGGGCTCAGCTGGCAACTATGCACATGGTCTTATCGATCCGATTGCAGAGATTGGGCAGCTCGCTCTTAAATATGGAGTAGGCCTGCATGTAGATGGATGTTTAGGTGGATTCCTACTGCCATGGATTGAGGCAAATGGCCATCACGTAACGCCGTGGGATTTTAGAACCCCAGGGGTAACAAGTATTAGCGCCGATACGCACAAGTATGGCTACGCACTCAAAGGAACCTCCACGCTTTCCTATCGCACCAAAGCTCTGCGCGCGCATCAATACTTTACCTATCCCGATTGGCCCGGAGGGCTTTACCTATCTCCAGGATTTGCAGGATCTCGCAGCGGGGGATTAATCGCATCGACATGGGCATCATTGCTTATCATGGGTAAATCGGGATTTACTCAAGCTGCAGAGGAGATCTATGTCGCCGCACAAGCAATTGTCGCGGGCATCCGAAGAGATATTCCTGAGATTGAAGTGATTGGCGACCCACTGTTCCTGATTGCATTCAAATCCGAAAGCCTTGATATGTATCTAATAAATGACGAGCTGAAACGGCGTGGATGGCGCATGAATGCTTTACAGATGCCACCGGCATTACATTTTTGTATAACTCGTCCTAACGCCAAAGCCGAAGTGGTTAGGCAGTATTTAGATGATCTTAAAGCCGCCGTCGAGTATGCAAAAGAAAATCTTGGACAGGATGCGACAAGTGGAGCGATGTATGGTTTTGGCGGTACTCCTAAGGGCAATGCGACATTGGCCTTTGTAATGAGTGGCTATTTAGATGCCATGCATGAGTTAGCGCCTAAGGAGTAAATACTCGATGAGTAATGAACGTTGGATCCTTGCAATCGATCTTGGTAATGGGGGCCCAAAGGTGGCAGCCATAGATTTCAACGAGAGAATTCGCGCAGTTGCCACACGTCCAGTCGATGTTACATATGGTTTAAATGGCTTAGCTACACAAGATGCCAATCAATGGTGGGAAACTCTTCTAGATGCCGCACGGGAAGTGATTGCCACAAGCAATGTAGATCCACGGGCACTTCAGGCCATTGGTATCACTGGGCAGTGGGGGTCAACTGTTCCAGTCGATGCCCAAGGTCTGCCAGTTGGGGATGTGCTGTTGTGGTCAGATACGCGCGGACAAAAGTACATGCATGAAGTTGTGGGCGGGGCTCTGAGCTATCAAGGTTTTGCTCCTTTGCGCATCATTGAGTGGGTCAGAAAATCCGGTGGCGCTCCCTCACCAAGTGGCGCCGATCCAACCGGTCATTCGATGGTTTTGCAGCGCGAATTAGGCGAAATACACGATCGTGCGACCTATCTCTTGGAGCCGATTGATTATTTAGGAATGCGATTTACTGGACGGGCTGCAGCCACTTGCGCGTCGATGATTTTGAGTTGGTTAACCGATAATCGGCTAAATAGGCATGCCGAATACGACCAACGTCTAGTTCGCAAATCTAAACGCGATCCCAATAAGTTAGCCCCGCTCGTGCCTATGGGATCTATTCTTGGCTACGTTCTTCCAAACGTTGCCGAAGCACTAGGCATTTCCACCGATGTTCCAGTTATCTCTGGCATTCCAGATTTGCATGCCGCTGTGATTGGAAGCGGGGCAGTCGAGCCGTTTGCAACCCATGTAAGTATTTCAACGACGGCATGGATTGGTGCACGCGTTCCATTCAAGAAGACCGACGTCTTACACTCGATTGCCAGCGTTCCTGGTTTTGATGCTGGGATGCCAATCGTTGCCAATAACCACGAAACCGGTGGCGCTGCACTTCGATGGATGCTTGAGCAAGTTCTTCCCGGTGAGAGTTATGAGAGCTTAATAGCTAAGGCTACAAAAGCTCCGGCTGGCTGTGAGGGTGTTCTATTTACTCCCTGGCTCAATGGTGAGAGATCGCCGGTTGAAGATAAGAATATCCGTGCCTCATTTTTGAATTTGTCTCTGCGAAGTGATCAAGAGTCAATGGTTCGGGCAGTAATGGAGGGCGTAGCATTTAATGCGCGATGGCTATTTGATGCATATGAAAAATTCCTTGGGCGCCGTTCTGACTCTCTTCGAATCATCGGGGGAGGAGCGCAATCAGATTTATGGTGTCAGCTGCACGCCTATGCTTTGAACCGACCTATTCATCGCCCAGCCGATCCACGAGATGCCCAGCTCAAAGGCGTTGCACTGTGGACGCGTATCGCACTGGGAGAGCTCACACTGCAAGAGGCCGGAGCCTCTGCGCGTATCACCGATATATTTCTGCCAGATGGCCCTGATGCGGCGATTTATAAGGAGCTCTACAAAGAGTTTGAAAATCTCTATCCAATGTTAAAGAAACTGCATCATCGATTGCAAAAGCTAAATACTTAGCCCTGAAATGATCATGTGGACACGTGTTCCGCGACCGTCAGGGCCTGGTTCACGTGACCAGTTACCACGGCTAGCTTGGGTAAAAATCTGACTACCTAATCCCTCCTCCAGGTTTTGAGCTAGACCTTGGCCATCATCGATGAATGTACATTCCAAATCACTCCCGTTGATTAAGTGCATGGATATCAGGATTCTAGTTGCATGGCCATGTCTAAAGGCATTAGCTATCGCCTCTTCGACTGCAAGACCAAAGCTCTCTACTGGGATCCACGGCAGATCTGTTTCAATCGAGCAGTCAATCTCAACCTCTATTAAATCGCGCCAATTTCCAATCCTAAATAGCGTCTCTTCTAGCAGATTTCGCTCACCTGGAATTGGAATTTCAAACTCTTCATCCATAATCTGCATAGATTGACTAATAGCCAAATCTCGTAACCCAAGGTCGGTAGTTTCAATTGACTTTTCAAGAACTGCTGCCGCGGCAAGTAGGCGCGACTGCAGGGTTCCGTGGATGTACTGAGCCCACTGTCGAGAAACTGTCGCAATCTCAATAGTCGCATAATATACCTGAGCTTTTTGAGAATTAGTCATGCGCTGCAATGCGATAAGGATTTGCTCTTGAGAGTATACAGCCGCCTTGCTAAGCGTAAGGATTAAAACTACAAAAAAAGCGAGAAGGATATTGGAAATTTGGAAAGAGAGTGGATGGGGATAAGTCCAAAAATTTGCTTTAGGATTTATCAGGTGGAATAGGTAGAAAGGAAGGTAGACGGCAATAGCAGTCCTTAATGTAAATATTTGCGGTGAGAATTGCGGAAAACGCTTATATATTCTTTCACCAATGAACATCAAAATATAGAAACAGATTAGAATAAAAGCGGCGTTGAATATCTCCAACTTTGAATGACTATTTTTAGAAAGTATTGGCAAAACGGCCGAAGCATAAATCACCGAATACACTTTGATGTCATAAGGGGGTAGGTGCAATCCCAGTTTCAAAAGCTCGCGAATTGACGCACGAGAGAAACTCTCTATTTTCGGGTTCGAAGCCACACCATTGCGTGATCGCTCCCACAAGTTATGGGAGATGGAACGCAGTTCTTCGCTGGCGTAGCTTTTTAGAAGCTTTGATTGCATCCCGCTTTCGACTCCATCTTCGATGGTGGACTTAAATTTTTCTTGCGCAGTAAAGCGCGACCATTTGAGTTCGGTGATTACTGTCTCTTCAACGACCTTCCTAACTTTCGTCGCCAGACCATTTTGTCTAAAGGCAATCGCGTTCAATGTCTCCGCACGTTTGAGTAAATTCGCACGCTGGCCTCTAAAACTTAAGACTGAGGAAACAAGAAAGGCATTTACGGGCAGCCACATTAGTGTTGAGATAAAGCCCAAAAATATTCGATGAAATATTGAGACTTCCGAACTTAACCCAAAGGATTCAACAGTAAAGCCGACGGCTGCTCCTTGAATTGCACCGCCAATGCCGCTCAGAAGAAGCAAGAAACTCAGTGAGAGTGTTGGACGCCCTCGCATAATCCACCATAGTTTTAGGAGGTTAAAATGTGTGAAAATCCCCAACCAACCGAGCGCAATTGCAAGAATCCATATATCTGTGTCATGGCTCGAGAGCCCGGCTATCTCTTCGAGGAAAACCGATAAGGGAAATATTATGAGCATTAGAATCGGCAAGTACCGCAAATTTAAAACATCTGGACCTTGAATGGCCTCTCTGACGAGCCTATTGTGATTTTCACTCATGAATCTTGGAACTACTATTTAATCTGAAAAAAGCTCGAGCGATAAGGACTCGTTGATTATTCGTATCATCACTTGGAATATTTAGTTTCTTAGCGAGTCGAGCAATTGCATTCTCAGTTGATTTTAACGTCGTAAATCTCGCCGCTGCGATTGCGGCATTAGATTTACCAAGTGAGATCAAACGCATTAACTCAAGTTGCAAATCCGTGAAAGGCTCACTTATAAGTTGTATTTCGCTAGTTCTTGATTCACCGCCACTTTGAATACTTTCATAGGCTCGGCGTATCACTTCTATGAGCTGATCAGCCTCGGCAATGTCAGCCTTATTTACATGCATTGATGCAATCGGAATCTCTGGGAGTTTTGGTCCGATGGTACGGATATCGGTAATTGAAGTTATAAAGACCAACCCAACACGTGGGGATATCTTGCGCAATGCCAGCGCGATATCCAAGCCCGTCGGTCCTCCGCCTAAATCAATGTCAAGGAGAACGACTTGGGGCCGAAACTGGCGGAACAAGGAGATAGCAGTGGATGCATTCGTTGCAGTACCGACAACACGAAATCCCGATGAGCTTAGAAGCTTAGAGATTAATGTTCGAGTTAGTGTTTCATCTTCAACAATAAGGATGGAAATCTGTAACTCGGTACGAGTGAATTCAACGTCCATTTTTCTCCACAGTGCATAGAGGGAAAATAATTGTCACAATGCTAACATATGCAGAAATAGTTTCGATCTAGATTTCGTTAGGGTTAATCCCCGACTTTTAAATGAGAAGATTTTGATGATCCTCTGCTTACCCATGGTGTGGCATTCCATCCTCGACTGATTTCAAGTGAGTGATCTTGAAGATTTGAATCGAGAAATAGCATTTCGAGAGCAGATCTACCACTACGAAGAGGGTCTGTTGGGCGATGAAGGAGTAGTTCTCTGAGGCAGCTAGAGCGCTTTCAGAGGTTAGGTAGTAAAAGAGAGGGTAGGTGCACCATAGAGAAATGATAATTAATCTAAGACGCCTGAACTGAACCTGAACATCCGGAGATTGCTCGATGAGAAGGGATTCAAAGGGCTTGATTAGCAGATAGATTATATAGAGAAATAGTAGAGTCGATAGTGTGCCAACTGTAATCTTAAGCGGATCAGAGGCCTCGCCTATGTAGCCTAAAGACATCATGATTACGATGGCTGGGATTAATCGGGATTTAAGTGCCGCGGAGATTTTCTCTTTCAATCCCAAAACTCCAACTAAAATGACGATTTGGAGCGGAACCGTAATGATCCACGCCGCATATCGAGTTGTGTTGCTAAAACTTGAATGGCCAGAACCGATAGAAAGGTTATTACCGGTGGATGCACAAAGAAATGTTGAGAAGAGTTGCCCATAGGAAAGAGCGTCAATCACGCACATAATCGCTGCAAGGACTACGACACTTCTATACTTGAATAGAATTCGAGACTGTGTGCTTAATCCGTAGATTGCCGTTGCAAGTAACGCCATTATGGCCAGCAAATAGCCATTTGTAACTAAGCTCCATGCAGTTGCAGTTAGTTTCAATACCATCGGATTCTCCCTCATTCATCACGAAATGAATCGGATACTCAACTCGAATGTGAGTGAGGTTATCCTGCAAGTAAATGCGCAAGAGAGTTCAGGCGATGGGCTACCCCCTCAAATAAAAGAAATATCATCCTTAATCCGGCATCAGTGAACCTTTAATTCAATGGATGAGCAGACCCCCCAAATTGCAAAAAATTGGTGCTACCGCTTGCTTTGATCTATTGCTACTTCTATCTTCTGCAAGTAAGTGAATTATCTAAGAGAGCTCACTTACACGCCACATTACTTAAGGGGAAGACAATGGCAAGAAGAAGTGTAAATAAAGCAACGATTCGTACGACGATTGCATTCACATCTATTTCTATTTTCCTTATGGTAGCTCCGGCTCTTGCCACTGCATACTTTGGAATTGGAGTTTTCACAATTAAGTCAGAGAGCATGAAGCCATATATGCAAGCTGGAGATGCGATCGTCACCGACGTAGTCTCTGCTCACGATGTCAAAATTGGCGAGGTTATTCTTGCGGTTAATCCAGACAATTTGGAGCAGGTTGCTCACCGCGTTATGAAAATTAGCACAACTGATAACTTGCATTACACAATTACGACAAAGGGTGATTCTAACCCTGTAGTTGACACACCAGCTTTAACTTTTCATACGAATGCACCAATACGAAAAGTAATTGGTGTAGTGCCAAAGATTGGATATGTCTTTGATGTAATCTCGTCAACGTTGACTAAAACTGCCGGATCCTTAGCCCTTATTGCATATCTTGTTTATTTAGTTCGAAAAACTAGACGTATCGTTGAGCCCACGGATCCATCTGTAACTGCGCTACTTGGAGAGAGCGAGATTGCAGAAAGGGTTGAAATATTGGTCAGAGAACATCTAAAGAATGCAGCTCCTATGACAGATATTCCAAATCTGCATCCTAATGAGAAAATCGATTTACCCACCGTAAATCACTCCCCATCCAGCCTTGTTTGAGGCTTTTAATCACGAGAAAAACAATCTTCTCACTTAGTAAAGCGCTAAGTGAGTTTCGAGAAGAAGAGGTTCGATTATGTTAGGCAAGTTCAATCTAGTAAAGACGTCGTGGTCAGTAACGGGCCTCGCAGGCAAAGTCGCCGTTGTTGGGGTAGCAACAATTATCGGTATTGCTAACGTCGTTGGCAGCGCAGGTGCGAGTTTGAATGCGATTGCATCAAATACAACTCCTCAAGCGATTAACTCTGGAACATTAAGTTTAATTCTCTCTCCAGGCGCATTTGGAGCTTCAACTAGTGCCGGTTTTGATACCTATGCAAATAAGATGAGACCGCTTGACTCCTTCAGCCGTTTTGTTACATACACAACGGGTGCAGATATGGGTATTGCCTCACCTACTTTGGCAGTTACTGCCACTGGCGATGCGATCATGAGAGATGCAACATATGGCCTACGTGTTTGGGTGCAACGCTGCACGACGGCATGGGCAACGGATGGAACGTGTGGTGGCCTCCGCTCTGATCTATTTGGGGTATCTGGCACACCAGTTGCGATTTCAACTCTAGCAACTGCTACAGCTATCACAAGTTTCAATTTAGCTGCCTCTGGTGTCAACTATCTCAAGTACACAATCTCACTGCCAACTAAGACTGAGACTAATACAAATGGAACTATCAGTGGATTCGGCGCAGAGGGAACAATTCAAGGTAAGGCTGCGGCACTTACGTGGACCCTAACTGCTGATCAATCAGCTACGACAGTAGATACAAACGCATAATCTAGAAGGGTAGTTTCCATGAAGGCAAGATCGGTCTGGTTAGTTGTAGTAGCGTCAATGCTGCTGCTTGCAACTTCCCAGGCCGATTTCGCCTTTGCCGCACTTCGCTCTTTTAGTACGAACTCAACTTCGCAGTCGATTTCCACGGGGAATTGGGCGGTAGTTGCAGGAGCCGACCAAAATGTTACGAGTGCCGATAGAGCCGGAAGTGCATATTCCACAACGTTCTCTTCCATTAGTTCAAAGCCTGCGTGTACAGTCGTTCATTGGGCACTCTATAAATCAAAAACGAGCAGTTCATTTATTGGAACGTTGAAAAAGCAGGTAAATGTCGATTACATCGATCCAAATGTCATGGTGGGTATGCCAGTTTCAGGTTCAGGAATTGTGGCTGGAAATACTATTGAGGCGATTGATCCAATTCTAAAGACATTGACACTCACAATCGGTGGTAATACTGGAAATAATCAGGACCTCACCATCGGTATTCCCAGTGGCTTTGATTCAAGCTCATCAGCTTTTAATGCAACTACCTCTCCCTATCCAGTTTCTCCAGAGGGTGCAACGTGGAATAATTCATCCTCGGGCACTGCAGATACGGTAAAAATCCAAGATTTAGATAAGTTCAATAAGTTGAAAGTTGGAATGTTGGTCCAAGAGCTAGTTAATGGGGCTATTGGCACAAGAATTGCAAACTCAGGAACCAACGTGATTAAAGAGAAGTTGACGGATGGTTCTAAACGTATAGTTCTGACAAATGGTGGCAACTCAACTCTAAGATATGGCGAACTGCTTTTCAATAACTTTTGCCCTGGTACAAGTTCTGGTTCAAATACTGGTCGTGCTTTCTTCACGATTAAAAATACAGGTGATTTATTAGTCAATAGCATGAGTGTTACACAGACAGGCACAGCATTGAGCGGAGGCAACTCTGTCACATGGTCAATATGTGGGGGTCTTTGGAATGAATCTACCGGCGCCTGTTCAGCTTCCATAACTTCACTTTTGACTACTACTTCAATTTCCGGCAATCAACTCTTGTCACTCTCACTGGCACCCGGCGATTATGTCAGGGTACGAGCCGAATCATCACCAGCCGGAGGTACGGCCACTCTGAACATTTCCATCTCGGTAAGCACTTCAGATCTACGGGCGGCAACGAGCACTACTGCCTAATGGCCCCAACCCATTTGAAGTAGTGACCGGCAAGAAGTACACGTTGATTTTTTGTTGGATCGGCGCCGACACCAAAATACTGCGAGATTTTTGTAACTATCTGCTCAACGGATTTTTCAGTAACAAAGCGCAGGCGCGAAATCTCCAAATTACTTAATCCATTCCCAATGTGGCGCAATGTCTCAATCTGAATATCGGTTAGGCCAGCTAATATCGAGATGAAGAGTTGTGCATTGAGTAGATTTTCTTGGCCGGCCCAGATGGTTGAGCCCTCTTGCTGCACAGCTAGAATCGACAGCGCAATGGATTGGTGAATTAATCCCACAACGTTGTCACAACTCTTTAAAATCAACTGTGATCCAGCTGGAATCTGGCCAACGTTAGTTCCTAGAATTCTAAGATCTGGAGTGCTCGAGATTATGATTAATCCAAGGAGAGGGTTAGTTTCTCTAAATCTTTGGCACAACTCGATGGCTCCTCGATTATTGAAGCCGATGTCTATGATGACGACACTAGGCTTATGGAGCAAAAAGAGAGAGTAGGCCTCACTCTCATTAGTGGCCTGACCAATTATCTCCGCACCTAGACTCGACAGGGCAGGCGCCATAAGCGCGAGCTCAAAGCTCAAGTCGTTGATAATGAGGGTTTTCATGGTAGTAATTAAATCTATCGTCCTAGGAGTACACATGCGCCCTGAATCTCTAGGGCTAACCCTTCAATCAGTGATGAGTTAACGGTCACATTTTTATCTAAAACTCTCCGAAACTCGTGAGCGTGTATTGCATGACCAAGCATTACTCTTCAACCAATGATTAAGCGTGCAATCACATCAACGGTAACTCTGCTATTAGGAGCGGTTTTTTTTGCGCTCAGCACACCTGCTTTTGCCGCTCCGATCTATCTTTTTCCAGTTGCCGATTGCGCAGTCAACTACGCTCATGCACATCATGACTATGCCGCTACCGATATCTTGGCCAAGGCAGGCTGTAAATTCATCGCGCCGATAAATGGTGTAGTAGATGAGGTCAATCGCATTGATAGATGGAGTGGAAAAACCAATCGTGGAATCGATCGCGGAGGTTTGTCGGTTTCTATAATCGGTGATGATGGGATTCGCTACTACGGTTCACATCTACGCTCAATCCCAGCCAGTATTGAACCTGGAGTAGTAGTGGTCGCTGGGCGTTTGCTGGGCTCGATCGGTGCAACGGGAAGTGCGCGAGGAACGGCAACACATCTGCATTTTGGAATCTCATGGCCAACGCCAGCCGATACATGGTGGGTTCGCCGTGGTGAAGTACTGCCCTGGAAGTATCTAGATGCTTGGAAAAAAGGGAGAGATTTATCGCCAGTCAAAGAGGTTCAAGCTCGCAAACTTAAGGTGGGAGAGCTTCCACCGGTTCCTAAATAAAAAAATAACCCCCACTGTTTCCAGTGAGGGTTATTTATAAAGCGGTGTTAATTAGGCAGGGTTTACTGCATCGGCCTGAGGACCCTTTGGACCCTGTACGACCTCAAATGAAACTGCCTGACCCTCTTCAAGAGACTTGTAACCGTTTCCTTGAATTGCTGAGTAGTGAACGAATACATCTTGTCCGCCACCATCAACTGCAATGAAACCGAAACCCTTTTCAGAGTTGAACCACTTAACTGTACCTGTTGCCATGTTTTTACTTTTCCTTCGATATGTGGGTGTTCCGAGAAATCCTCGGATCACGGTCTTCCTCTTGCGCCAGCGATACCGAATATGTATTACATGAAACGGGTACTGATTAAGCGTCGGACTGAGGTCAACTGTAGCGCCTACCCGTCCGTATACCTAAAGTGGGACTGGACAGTTTGAGGCAGGCGGGTGTCTAATTAAGCCACTAGTAATGAGCTATACGGCGGCCGGGGAAGGTCGCAATCGGCGTCCTTGCTAGGAGTTTAATATGCAACGTTTGACCCGTTCCTCCACGGCCTTGGCTGTACGAGGCCAACTCACCATCCATAGCGCGCCCTCTGCGCTGCGCAGCCATATCGACTGGGCGATTACCGACCTTCTCGGTGCATCGGCTCTATGTCAGTGGACACCACAGATGCTCAAAGCCGGCACTTACAAGTGCAGCATTTCATGGCGCGATCGCCAAGGAGTTGCCGCTGCAGTGGCCAGTGCCCTGAGAAGTTGGCACTACCTCTACTTTGAGGTTCAAGAGGACACCAATGATGGGGGAGAGTTATTTCGTTTTACTCCAGAGCTTGGAATTCATCGCGCGATTACTGATTTAACTGGGGCGGTATTGCTAAATCAGCATCAAGTGGAGTCAGTGCTCTCTCAAAGTTTTGATGAGGAATCGATACGCAACGGGATAGCACTCATCATTGGAAATGACTGGGAGAATGAGTTAGAGCGTTTTCGAGGCGTTAATCACCAAGAGCTTTCCCACCTTCGCGCGATTTAATCGAATATCATTAATGCATGAGTCAACTAAACGAATCACCAATTATTACGGTCGAACGTCGCAAAGCGGTAACAATCATTATCTCTGCAGTCATTCTCGCGCTCGCACTCGGCGTTGGATTAGCTAAAGTTGGCACGGGTTTTGCAACTCGTGCAGGTAATGGAATCACTGTGACGGGATCTGCGAAGACAAATGCAACTTCAGATAATGCAGTGTGGACGCTTTCAGTAAGCCTTTCTGCGCCAAATGTTGGTGGCGCCGTTAAATCTGTCGACTCAGATGTTGCCGCACTTTCAAATTATTTAACCAAGGGCGGAATTCCAGCTGACGCGTTAACTCTTGGTGCAGTCTCAACATATGCCAACGAGGAATACGTCAATGGAAATGCGACGGGTAGAACGCTTTCATACCGTGCAAATCGAGATGTCACTGTTCGTTCGAAGGATGTACAACTTGTTTCAAAACTAAGTCAAGATATTGGTTCTCTACTTCAATCTGGAATCCACGTAAATAACTATGGACCTCAGTACTACATCTCCAACTTGCCAGAACTACGCCCACAGTTAATGAGTGATGCGATGAAAGATGCCAAGGATCGAGCAGAAGCGTTGACTAAGGCCGTCGGCGGAGCACTTGGATCTCTCGACAATGTGAAGGCAGGTCCAATCCAAATCACGACTCCAGATTCAACGATGACAGCAGATTACGGCGCCTACGATACAAGCACGATTGAAAAAACTGTCACTGCTACCGTTTCGGTAACCTTCAAAACTAACTAAAGCGGAATATTGCCGTGGGTTCCACGACGGTGTGGAGCATCGGCAATCGTTTTAGCAAGTGCACTGCGAGTCAAAGTCGGTTCGACCATCTCATCGACTGCACCGATTTCGATTGCTCGTAAGACTCCACCTGAAACCTTTTCATGTTCTGCAGCAAGTTCTAACTCCATGGATTCACGTTGTTCGGCTGGCAAATCGGCGAGCAATCGACGGTGTAGAACGCGCACTGCCGCCACGGCGCCCATAACTGAAACCTCGGCCTGAGGCCAAGCAAATACGCGCGTTGCACCCAGTGCCTTTGAGTTCATGGCAACATAGGCACCGCCATAAGCACGTCGCGTGATCAGAGTGACTCTAGGAACTACCGCTTCACCAAATGCGTGCAACAACTTTGCACCGCGCCTAACTGCGCCCTCCCACTCTTGTCCCGCGCCAGGTAAGAATCCCTGGACATCGGCGATAACTATGAGTGGAATTCCAAATGCATCGCATGTTCGTACAAAGCGCGCCGCTTTTTCTCCAGCTGAGGCATCTAATACTCCAGCAAGATGGGCGGGGTTATTGGCAAGCACTCCAACGGTTGCACCACCCAGGCGACCGATGATGGTCGTCATGTTCGGCGCCCACATTGAGAGAAGTTCAATATATTCACTCTCTTTATCTAGAATCGCATCTATCAAGGGATGAACTTCATATGTGCGAATCTTGGATTCTGGAACAAATTCGGAGAGATCAATATCTTTTACTTGCGAGCTCATGAAGCCTTGATTGGCAAAGAGGGCGGTTAAATCGCGAACATCATCAAATGCTTCCTGTTCGGTAGGTGCGATGATGTGTGCAAGGCCGCTGTTTTTCTTGTGCGCTTCAGGTCCGCCCAGTAAGGCCATGTCGATGTCTTCACCGGTAACACTTTTAACGACATCAGGGCCAGTTACAAAGATGCGACCTTCAGGTGCAAGGACTACAACATCGGTAAGGGCTGGTCCGTAGGCCCCACCACCTGCAGTAGGTCCAAGAACTAACGACAACTGTGGAATGCGACCGCTAGCTGAAATCATTGATTGAAAAACTTCACCGAAAGCATCAAGGGATGCAACACCATCGCTCAATCGCGCACCTCCTGAGTGCCAAATTCCAATGACTGGAACTTGCGCGCCCATGGCCGCTTTGTAAGCCGTGACAATTACTTTCGAACCATCAACACCGAGTGCTCCACTCTTAATCGTTGCATCAGATGCGAAGATGACGACTTTATTGCCCTTTACAAGCCCAGTAACTGCAATCATTCCGCAGTTAGTACGGGGAACTAGAAATTCAAATTTTCCATCATCGACTAATCGTGCGATCCGAATCTCTGGATCACGCGCATCAACTACTGGGGTTGACATCTATAAGCTCTTAAAGACCAATACAACGTTGTGGCCACCAAAACCGAAAGAGTCATTTAGTGCGGCGATATCACCGGCAGGTAAAGCTCGAGGTTTGTCGCGAACTACATCGACCGTGACGGCTGGATCTAAGTCATCGATATTAATCGTTGGAGGAGCAAGTCGATCTTGCAGTGTTTTAACAATAAAGACCGATTCAATCGCACCGGCTCCACCGAGCAAGTGACCTGTCATGGATTTTGTTGCAGAGACTGCAACGTGATCTGCATCGGCGCCAAGTGCTTTGCGCAACGCATTTGCTTCGGCGACATCGCCAGCCGGAGTCGATGTTGCATGGGCATTTAAATGCACGATGTCTTTAGTAGTTAAACCCGCATCGCGTAGAGCGAATTTGATTGCACGCTGTACACCAGAACCATCAGGGTCCGGAGCGGCAATGTGATAGCCATCTGAGGTTAATCCTTGGCCCGAAACTTCGCAGTAAATCTTGGCTCCGCGTGCACGTGCATGTTCGTACTCTTCAAGAACGAGGATTCCGCCGCCTTCACCTAAAACAAAACCATCGCGATTTAAATCATATGGTCGGGATGCTCGTGCAGGATCATCATTTCTAGTCGATAGAGCTTTCATCGCAGCAAATCCCGACATCGGCATCGCATGGATTGCAGCTTCTACGCCGCCGCTAACAACAATGTCGGCGCGATTATTTCGAATCATGTCTAATGCATAACCAATTGCCTCAGCCCCTGAAGCACATGCACTCACCGGAGTATGAACGCCGGCTTTAGCTTGTAGCTCAAGACCAACATTTGCTGCAGGTCCATTAGGCATCAACATAGGAACTGTGTGAGGGCTAACAAGGCGTGCGCCTTTTTCGCGCAAAATGTCGTACTGGTCGAGCAACGTTGTAACGCCGCCGATACCAGAGGCGATGACAACGCCTAAGCGCTCCTTATCAATATCGGGAGATCCTGCATCTTTCCAGGCCTCACGCGATGCGATGACGGCAAACTGCTCGGATCTATCTAAGCGACGCATCTCTACGCGCTCCATCTGCTCACTTGGTTCTACTGCAACGCGTGCAGCAAAATGAACAGGGAGTGTTTGTGCCCAATCCTCAGTTAATAATCGGACGCCGCTGGTGCCGGCAAGAAGCGCGGGCCATGTGGTTGCCACATCTCCGCCAAGTGGCGTAGTCGCACCTAGACCTGTAACGACTACGCGACGGTCAGACATAAGAAAGTTTTCTACTAACTACTTAGCTGCATTGACGATGAAGTTAACGGCATCTCCAACAGTGACCAGATCGGTGACAGCCTCATCAGGAATCTTCACTCCAAAGCGCTCTTCTGCAGCAACTACAACTTCAACCATGCTCAGTGAGTCAACTTCAAGATCCTCAGTGAAGTTTTTTTCCATTTCGATCGATGCAGCAGGAATACCAGCTACTTCTTCTACGATCTCTTTTAAACCTGCTAGTACATCTGCTTGTGAAAGTGCCATTTTATTTTCCATCCGTTAACTGGTTATGTTTGCTCATCAATAGGTCGTTATTCTCTATGAAAAAACCGATACTTACGAGTATCAGCGCGCGTAAGTGGTGAAAATCTCAAGGTTTGGGCGGCAATTGCACCACTTGAGCGGCATAGACCAGGCCTGCGCCATATCCAATCAAGAGCGCAAGAGTGCCATGCAGCTCAGGATGGGCCTCTAAGAGCACATCCATTGCTAGTGGAATTGAGGCCGCCGATGTATTTCCATTGACACGAATGTCATCGGCAATGACAACTGATTCGGGAAGTTTGATCTCTTTGGCCATGGATTCGATGATGCGCATATTTGCTTGGTGCGGAATAAAGGCACCAAGTTCATCGGGAGAAACACCTGATGCCTCTAGAGCTTTAATTGCAACTTTGCCAACTGTAAAGACGGCCCAACGATAAACGGTTTGGCCTTGCTGGGAAATATTTGGCCAACCAAGTTCGGTGACACCTTTGTCGGGTGAGTTTCTAAAAACTGTATAAGCCGGGCTCAAAGTAATCGCCTCACGTGATTCGGCGTCGGAGCCCCACACTGAAGGCCCGATCTTAGGTTCGACACTTTGCCCAATGACAACTGCGCCTGCTCCGTCACCAAAAATAAATGCCGTTCCTCGGTCACTCATGTCGAGAAAGTCTGAAATCTTTTCAACGCCAACGACTAAAACATTTTTAGATGTTCCAGCTCGAACTAAATCACTTGCCATTGCAACGCCATAACAAAAGCCAGCACAGGCAGCAGAAATATCGAAAGCTGCAATTTTTGGATTTCCTAACTCAGCGATTAACGCAGTTGCCGCACTCGGCGCTTGGAAAGGATAAGTAATGGTTGCCAAAATTAATGTATCTATATCGGCAATTGTTAGCTTGGCACGAGAAAGAGCCGACTCGCATGCAGCCTTTGCCATCGTGATAATAGTTTCATCAGGGCCAGCAAAACGGCGACTCTTAATTCCGGTACGTTGCTGAATCCACTCATCATTTGAATCGATGAGGTCGACAATTTCGCTATTTGGAACAAGGCGTTTGGGACGATACGAACCAACCGAGAGAATTTGGCTATTACCCATTGCGGGAAGTTTTATGCTCATGCGTGCCTTCCTGCAAATTCGCGTGCAGCGACTAGATCATCTGCACTCTTTAACGCGAAGCTTTCGATTTCAGGTGCTGCGCGCTTGAGCAAGCCAACCAGAGTTCCAGCCGGAGGCAATTCAATGACACCCGTTACTCCTATAGTTTTCAAAGTATGCATGCAGAGATCCCAGCGCACAGGATTTGCAATCTGATTGACTATTCGCGCCACAATCTCGCTCTCAGATCGCACAATCTCGCCATCTTTATTAGAAATAAAGGGAATCGATGGTTGATGAAGGTCAATGCTGTCGGCAAGATCGCTAAGCGGAGCTACTGCGCTAGACATAAATGAGGTGTGAAAGGCACCGGCCACGGCTAGGGCGCGAACGCGCGCACCTGTCGGTGGATTCTGGCCCAAGGTTGCAAGCGCAGTTAAATCTCCAGCGGCAACAATTTGGCCACCACCGTTGTCATTGGCAGCGATTAAACCAAGGGAGTAGATCGCAGTAAGTACTTCATCTCGATCCCCGCCGAGTACTGCCGACATTCCAGCTGGAGCTTGCGCTGCTGCCTTTGCCATCTCGATTCCCCGCGCACGGACAAGGTGAAGGGCATCGGCATCGGTAACAGCTCCACATATTGCCGCAGCCGCGAGCTCTCCAACTGAGTGGCCGGAAGTAACTGCAACATCTTTAACAGCCAATGCGTGAGCGGCTAACAGTGAGGTAGCAACGATAAGTGGCTGTGCATTTGCGGTGTCTTTAATCTCATCGGCATCTGCAGTTGTTCCAAGGCGTACAAGATCTAAGTCGATATCTGTCGACCACTTATTTAAAAGTGAAAGCGAAGCCGGATCTTGAATCCAGGAGTTGAGCATTCCGGGCGATTGTGAACCCTGACCGGGTGCGATAAGTGCCAACATAATTGTGAAATATTACTGGCAATTTCCACATACTACCTAGTACGTGAAACGAGCCAAATCTGTGCACTGTGCTGCTGGACCGAAATCTTTGAGCCAGGAGCTGAAATTACTGGTTCGTATGTTTCAATCTCTTTGCTTGCATCGAAGATACATCGAAAAGTTTCACCCCATTGTTGATCGGGCAAAGTAAAGGTGGTCTGAGATGTTGAAGAGTTCATGAGAAGCAATAGACCGCTCGATGGATCGGCCTCTACAAAAACAGTAATACTTCGCTTCTCTTCATCGGCCCAGTGGTTGTCGGTCATTTCATGTCCGCCAAGTGAAAACCACGCTATATCTTTTCGCTTAGTTCCCTGATCTACGATGCCAGTGAAAAACTCTGACGTCACGTCTACCAAATAAGTTTGGCGAATCTTTGCCAGTGTTTGCATCGTGGCTAAAATATCTTGAGCTTGCGCATCTAACTCCCACGGCAGCGCCCAACCTCCATTAAAAGTTGCATCACTTTCGCTATCAAACTTAAGGGGGAGTGAGTAGGCGTTATTTGACCCAAGCTGTGACCGATTGGCCTCATCGCCCATATTTATCATTGGAACACCCGATGAGAGCATTAAGGTCGCTAACATCGATTTCTTAATCCAGTGACGAATCGTATTTATTCCAAGGTCTTGGGTTTCACCCTCTACGCCAACGTTCCAAGATCGATTAGAACTACTTCCATCGGTATTGCCTTCGCCATTAGCTGCATTGTTTTTTTCCTTATAGGTCACCATGTCATGGAGCGTGAAACCATCATGGGCAGCGATGAAGTTGATAGATGACGTAGGTCCCCGATAGTAAAAAATTGAACTAGAGCCGCTAATACTGTTGGCGATATCAGATACACCTTCACCAAAACCACGCTCAAGATCACCTAACCAGAATTGACGTACTGAGTCACGGTAAACATCGTTCCACTCTCGCCACGGATGTGGAAAATCTCCAAGAGAGTAGCGCGTAACATCCCAAGGCTCTGCAATCATTTTAAAGTTTCGCAAAACAGAGTCTGATTCAATGGCAGTTAAAAGCGAGGAGTTAAAGGCGCTTTGACTCGTATAAAGGGCGGTCGTTAAATCAAAACGGAAGCCATCAACGCCTACAACTTCCACCCACCAGCGAAGTGAATCTATTATCTGCCGAACTGAATGCGGGTTACTAGCTGCGAAAGTATTTCCACAGCCAGTTACATCTATGTAGTTGCCTAAATTGTCATGACGATAGTAAGACTTATTATCGATCCCTTTATACGAAAGAGTAGGACCGCCAACGCCACCTTCGGCAGTATGGTTGTAGACAACATCTAAAATGACTTCAATGCCCGCGTTATGTAATTGGTCTATTGCCCATTGCAGTTCGCTAATCGGATCTTGCGTTGCCGCATAAGAACCCTCGGGTGCGCTAAAAGCTAATGAGTTATAACCCCAATAATTTTTTCGCCCCCGCATATAGATGGCGGGTTCAGTAATAGAGGCGGCAATTGGCAATAGTTCAAGGGCTGTTACTCCCAAGGATTTTAAATGTGCAATCGTGCTTGGATGACCTAAGCCTTTATATGTTCCGCGTTCATTCTCAGGAATATCGTTGTTCTTGGCCGTTAAGCCCTTCACATGAGCTTCATAGATAATTATTTTCGCCCAGGGCACGAGAGGGCGCACAATTTCGCGGACTCTATGATCGGTAACAACGGAGTAGGGAACAAAACCGGCACTATCTCGGCCATCGCGCAGTGAAAGATCACCGTCTCCCGTTGCATCGGTGGCAACGTGCCCAAAAATCTCTGGAACGTAGGAAATCGCCCCGCTTAATTGATGCGTGTAAGGGTCGATTAAAAGCTTTTCGGGGTTAAATCGGACGCCATGCTCGGGAGCCCAGGGGCCGTATATGCGATAGCCATACCGCTGGCCAGCCCGAACTCCAGCTAAGTAGCCATGCCAAATCGGTCCATTTCGATGGGACATCGCAAAGCGTGTTTCAACCAAAGCCCCGTTGATCTCATTAAATAGGCATAACTCAACTGCATCAGCGGCATTTGACCAGATGGCAAAGTTTGTTCCACCGTCGGTAACGGTGGCGCCAAGGGTCCGGGGATCTGCAGGTAGCACGGGGCAATTCTGCCGTGAAATGCCAGGGTTTGCCTTACGACACCCTCTCTTCAAAGACCTCGAGCAAGCCCGCTTCCCGATGATTAACAAACTCTGGAAAGTAAATCACTGCATCTATTTCCTGATTAGCTCTAAAAATCCTTCTAAAATACTCACAGCCAATTAAATAGAGGGCTGCGGGCAGCAGATCCACGGAACGTTTAAGAAACCAAGGCGTTCCATTCTTTAGCATCCACACAATGGATTCAGATTTTGGTTTCTTGGCAATTGGTTCAAGAATTATCGGTGCAATATCCCAGCGATGGCTCAAGATTTCGCGAAAATGTTGAGCAAGAAGTTGATGGCCAAATTTCGATGGATGCATACGGTCGATATGCCAGACTTTTCTTTCATAAATTCCATCAAGATCGCGCGTGCGTAATATCTTTGAACCAAACTCGGCAGCAATGGCTTGGGTAACTTGATTTACAGCATTGATTCGGCGACTCAGAATCGTTCCTAAAGTTTTTGGCATCGGCACAATCAACGTTGGATCGTGCAGTTGCAGTAGCAATACTTCTGAACCAATCGCCTTTAGTTGCTTAATTATTGCGCGAAGATTTAGGTGGAGCTGCTCTGGTGAAAAACCATTTCGAAGCGCGTCATTACCTCCGACAATCACTGCGGTAATTGTCGGCTGGTGAAGAATTACCTTTGGGAGTTGATCTAGAAGAACTTCATCTGATTTAGCGCCTGGGCGAGAAAGGTTGATGTAAATCAGGGGATCCTTAAAGTTTTTAGCTAAGTAATAACTCCAACCCTTTGAAACTCCATTGCCGTCAGTGTCACCAACTCCAGATGCGGCGCTGTCTCCCAAGACTGCGAAAACTGCGACGCGCTCCATTTACGCGACCCTCAAACGTTTGGGATCTCTTGGGACATCTCCGTGAAGTTTGAGCATGAGTGCAAGTGTTGCGCTCCAAGGAAAGTTTTCGGCCTGGTGAAAACAACGCTGGGGAAGCGTTGGATCGTAGCGCAGTTCAAGAACCTGTTCGATTGCATTAGCAAACTCATAGCCTGTATTTCCTGCGATCGCCCCTACTGGTTCGGTGGTATTTAATAATAGGAACTCACCGACTGCACTGGTGTTGGATGCAACAACTGGCGTTCCTGCAGCAAGTGATTCAAGGGCGGCTAAGCAGAAAGTTTCAATAGGCCCCGGCGCAAGTGACACATCTGCTGAAGCAAGGATTTCGGCTAGTCGTTCGCGATCTGCAATATAGCCGAGGAAAGTTACTGGAAGGCTATTACTCTTTTCACGAAGCTCAACATACATTGGACCTATTCCAACATAGATTAAGCGGGCATTAATTCCTCGTTCGATAAGAATTTTAAGAGCCTCGATTGAACGAGCTGGATGCTTTTCGCGAGACATGCGCCCGCAATGTACTAGCAGCACATCGGCTCCTTGTAGCAAATCTTTACGAAAATTTTCATTGCGCAGAAAAGGCGAGAACTTATCTAAATCAACACCTAAAGGAACCCGAACTAAGTTTGTGGTTTTAATATCTTCAAACTCTTTAGAGGCAAACTCAGTAGTGGTAATGACATGTTTAAATCTTGAAGAGAGCCTGCGGTTGTGCCAGTCAACAATGCGCTTAAGTGAAAATGAAAAGTAGTTCTGAGCTAATCCACTGAGGGTTTCATGGCTAAATACTACGGCAGCGATATTTCTCGCTCCGGCCCAGGCGCCAATCTTTGAGAGCGTAAAACGATCTGATATTTCAAGAACATCTGGTTTCAAAGTAATTAACAGCTTTTTAACGTCTCGATTGTTGCGAATAATGCGATATCCGCCGCTAAAAGGGATTTCAATTGAGGGCAAAGTGATTTTTGTGCCGCTCGTAGATTCTTCGCAAAAAAACCCTGTACCAGGGACTATGTACGTAAAGGAATGTCCACGTGCTATGTAGCCAGTGCCTAACTGGTGAAGCGTAGTTTTGATTCCTCCAGATTTAGGCCCGTAAAAGTTAGCAATATGAACTATCTTCATGCGACGTTTTCCCTCAGTAGTTGGGATTCTTGCGGCATAAGGGCTCGATAATGGTTTATTAGCTGCTCATTTATTAGCTTCCAATTTCGTTCGATGACTGACTCACGTGTGCGCTGTTGCAAAATCACTGGGTCCTGCATATGGATTAACATATTTATTGCTCTATTGAGTGCAACCGAATCAGCAGTATCGATTAAATAGCCGGTCCATCCATGTTTAACAAGATCTAAAGGTCCGCCAGAATTTGGCGCAACTACAGGTACGCCGGATGCCAAAGCTTCTTGAATCGATTGACAAAAAGTTTCATGTTTGCCGGTGTGTACAAAGTAATCAAGGGATGCATAGAAGCGCGCTAAATCATCACCGCTTTGATATCCAGAAAAGAAGGCGTTAGGAAGAATTCGCTCTAATCGCGCTCTTGCTGGACCTTCACCGACAATCACAAGTTGAATATCATCGCGAGCATCGAGAACTTCTAAATCATCAACTCTCTTTTCATTGGCAAGTCTTCCGACATAACCAACAATCTTGCGGTCGGGACGTTCACCCAGAATTTCACAGCGTAAATCAATATCGCGCTTATTAGGTGAAAAACGTATTGAGTCAACCCCGCGTTGCCATAAGTGAACATTTTTTACGCCACTTTGTATTAAATCATTGCACGACCAAAGTGAAGGCGCCAGCGTACGATCACTTGCAGAATGTATTTTTGCAACCCACTTCTTTAAAGAGTTGTGAGCGATTGTTAATCCGTAGTGACGGGCAAAGCCAGCAATATCTGTCTGATAAACCGAGAGTGTTGGAATCTCCAATTTTTGTGCAATTTTGGTTACATACTTTCCAAGAAAAATCGGTGAGGCTAAATGAATTACATCCGGTGCAAATCCATCGATGAGTTGTTCTAGATTGCGCTGCGGGAATGCCAACGGAATCAGACCCTTCATTTCAAGACTTGGAACTGTTTTAATGCGGAAGCCGGCAAACTCTTTTGGACCATCGGCGCTATCTGGTGCAATCACTAGCGCCTGATGTCCTTGGGTTTTTAGGTGCTCCAAAATTCGAAGCACCGAGTTGGTTACTCCATTTACTTGGGGTAGAAATGACTCAGTTACGATCGTCACTCGAATAGGAGTACTCATGGGCCTATGTTCAGCCAGCTTTAAAGACTCAACTTCACATTGAGGTTACGTGTTGGCAAATCTGGCGTGAAATCTAGCTGCGGTGATGGCGGCCCCTATTACTGGCCAGTAACCTATGTCCATGAAGATCGCCGTCTGCGTTAAGCAAGTTCCCGATTCATGGGCTGAAAAGAAGATGGTGGATGGTCTACTAGATCGCGCCAACGTCGATGCAGTCCTTAATGACCTTGATGAATATTCCGTTGAGGAAGCGCTTCGAATCGCTGAAGCTCATGGCGGAAATGGAGAGGGCGGGGCTAACAC
>Ga0194060_10000114_pt1 | contig 55648 bp, 57 predicted proteins | sample SepL225m_MetaG_FD_163427 | JGI IMG/M metagenome (GOLD analysis project Ga0194060, IMG submission 163427) | Anoxic zone freshwater microbial communities from boreal shield lake in IISD Experimental Lakes Area, Ontario, Canada - Sep2016-L222-5m | ecosystem: Environmental > Aquatic > Freshwater >... | reverse complement strand
CACTTCATGAGGCCGTCGGGATTAAGGTATGTCTTGGGCTCCCACTCGGGGCAGGCGATTGTGGAGTATGTTGTGATTGCGGGTATGTTGCTAGCAGCCTTGGCGATTCTGGCTCTATTGCTTGGAACATTTACACAATTTGGGACACGGGTGTTGAATTTGGTAGGGTCTGAGTATCCATAAGGAGGACGCAATGCAGAAAAATAGTAAAAACGGGCAAGGCATGGTTGAATACATCATTATTGTGGCGATCATCGCATTAGCGGCCATTGCCATATTTGGTGTGTTTGGCGATACGATCCGGGCTAAAATGGGCGGTGCAGTTACAGAATTGGGTGGCGATGCAACAAAGGCTAAAGACGCCCTTTCGACAACATCTGATCAATACCTGAAAGCTTTAAAATAAGCCTTTCCCTCGACTGGAGGCTGATGTGATAGCACTCCCCTTGATTCTATTGAGGCGGGGGCAAAAGGGCGGACAGGCTCTAGTTGAGTCCTGTGTGGTGATTGCCATTGTTTGTCTTTTGTTTTTTTCAACATTTCAGATATCCCAGTTGTTTGCCTCCCAGGAGGTCCTTGATTACGCCGCCGGACGCGGTGCCCGAGCCATCACGGTCGGATTTAATCGGTTTATGGTCGAGAAGACCGTCCTCGTGGGCGCCATCCCGAACGCCGGACGCATGATTAATCCTGTCTATCAGGGCGGCCCCAGTGTTGAGCATGCACTGGAAACGGCCCGCATTCCGTTGTTTCTTGGGGCCGAGCATGAAGGCCGCTTGCAGGCCATCCTTGACTATGAGAACTGGAATACGATCAATTATAAAAAGCCGGCGGTATCCATGGGGGATGGCACTTTCCGCTATGAAGTCGATCAGAAGGTGCCGCTTTCAGACCCATTCCGTCGCGCCTATTATGCGGCTGACTCGGTGGAATTGAGCGGAGAAAACTATCTGGACGAGCACTATACCCTCTATATGGAGACGGATGATGGAGGATGGCGGTGAGGACTACCCCGCACGATTCATGCCTGCTGCAACGGCAGGGAGATGCCCGTTCAGGGCAGGCGATGATTTTTATTGTCATGATCCTGATCATTCTCTCGTTCGTTGCATTATGGAATTTCGATCTTCATAAAATCATCTATGTCAAAAACGTGAGCCAGAATGCGGGGGATGCCTCTGCCCTGGCGGGTGCACGCTGGCAGGCGATTTCGCTGAATCTCATTGGGGACTTGAACGTCATGCAGGCGGTGGCCTTGACCCATGGGGATACGAACGGGGCCGCAGCGATTAATCAATTACAAGCCCGCCTGTGTTATGTCGGGCCGATGATAGGGCTTATGTCTGCTCAGCAGGCGGGAAAGAATAACGGAATTTTCAATAACAACGGTTTCTCGGAACGACTGCGCAGTCATGCGGATGAGGTGTTGACTAAATACACGGCACGAGGGGCGGATGGAACGATGATGTTTACGGAGCCGTATCCCGGTGCGTGGACGGACTATGCGGCCATGATCTATGCGGTGGCGGATAGCGGGGTGGCTGTGGCGCCGGACAACGCCCGGCTTTATTCGGATTACACCGGCGGGCACATGTTGCTGATGCCTGACTTTTATGATGCCGTCGCGGGTTCTGATTGGTGCTGGTTTTTTCATCACGCCTATGCCTTCCTGAAGAGCTACGTCGATTATCATTCCTGGCCTCCACTCCCGGATGTTATCCCGAATCCAGACCCCATAAATTGTGAATATTTCGGGCTTGGTTTGACGCTGCAACCGATGCTGGGGGATCCCGAGGCGGTAACGATGATGAATCAGGTCAGCAAGGATCGGGGGTTATCCCCGGACCTGGTCGATGCGAGCGTAAACTCGATGATTGCGGTGTGGTATTGTTACGACAAGAGCGCATGGGGAAAATGGGACTCGATTTCCCCTGATGGTGAAAATCAATTCCCGGCGGCTGGTACCGTTAAAGCACAGTATGACTATGCGGGCGCCGATGCCGTGACTCGGGTCTTGGCGGAGTCACCCCGGATGACCCCGCAGGCGGGCAATACCAAGATTACCTGGACGGCGGCGGCAAAGCCCTTTGGCTACCTTACTGCGGATGGGGTGGATATACTTCCCAATGCCTACGAGCTTGTCCTGCCTTCCTTTCATGACGTGAGATTGATCCCCGTCGATGCCTCGTCGGCGCCTGCTGGCGGCGCGTTCAATCTCGACTGGCGCGATCATATTGAAGGGCATTTGAAGGATTATGTTGCGAGGGGCACCACCGTTGCGGGATGTTGGTACTGCATGCAGTTGGTGCTGTGGGAGAGTCCGATTTTTCGACAAACCGGAATTGACTGGCTGAGTCAGAAAGTTAATCGGGATTCCTGCGAAGGTCATGGAGGCGGTGGCGGCGGACATGGCGGTGGTGGCCGGAGAGGGCATTGAAGATCACTATGAAAAGTGAACGATCAGGTCAGGCCATGGTGGAATTAGTAGTGGCACTGGTGGGGATTCTGGTGTTGGTGGCCGGGATCCTTCAGATTTCCAGCATGGGGGTCAGCCAGTCGCGGTTGATGACCGAAGCCCGGCGGGAAGCCGGACGGAAAGCCATGCTGGATAAGTCCTCGTTTGCCGGTCCCCAGTTTATAGCGGGCTGCACGGTGGGGGAGGACGGGATCGCTTTCTCGCATGATGACAGTTCGGTTTCCGCAGATGGTGGCGTGTTGAATATGGGAATTGTCCGTTATGCCCATCCTGATGAACTGGATGATATCCGTCCGGATAACGCTGTATCTGTCGTGGCCGACAGCGACTTTCCCCAGAACATGATGGGGCTGGTGGATGGAGAGAAAAAAGTCAGGGTGACGCTTCTCCCCATTATCAGGGAGCTGGTTTATCGGAGTGATTCGGTTGAGCTATGCGGCAAAGCATGGATGACTTGGACGAAAGGGCTCTATTGAGCATGCGTCATAACCGGATATGGCTGTTGACGGTGTCAGGGATATGTTTTTCCGCCGCCCTACTTCCGGCCCGTATTTTTTGGGAGGGAGGGGGCGATTTGTTTACTCCCGCCTCTTTTGGTCGGGAGATTTACAAAGCCGTGATGGAGATTAATGGAGGAAAGGCGGATGTATGCGTGGTTGCCTGTGAAAATGGCCTGGCATCCGTTCAGGCTTCTCTGGCAACCAATCGCGATCCGACGGCCGCCTGGTTTTCCGGGGACTCCCTTGGCCTTGGCCGTGTGTCACGGGACGGGAAGACGCTTCGGTTAGCCACCCTCAGTTTCGGGCCCGGCAGGCCGGACTTGATGGTGACGGTGATTCAGTCGACATCTGAGGCGATCGCTTCGCGGCCTGAGTATGCCCGTCACCGGTTGAGCGATATTCCTGTTCCCCCGGGTGCGGCGGTGCTTGGGACGATGAATAATACCGATACCCGGACGACGGTGGAGCGCTTGGTGTCCCGTATGTCGATGGAGACGGTGGCCAGGTTTTATGAAAATGCCATGGCCAGGAATGGCTGGATCAAAATGGTCAAGTCGGTGGAGAATACCGGTCTTTTATGTTATATCAAGGGGGCAGACGTCTGTTGTGTGATGGTTGCCGCCCAAGATTCAAATGGCGAAACGGGCATAACCCTGCTACATAAGCAGGGTGCCGTGAATTGAATGGATAAGAGAGGGAGCTCATGAAACAACGCATGGTGTTGGTGATATCGGTTGTGGTGGGATTGCTGGCGTTCTGGATGACGCAGCGGTATTTCCATGTACGAATGGCGGAGTTGGACAAGGAACGCGAACTGTTATTTGCCAGCGAGAAAAGGGTGGACGTTCTGGCTGCCGGCCGAGAGCTTCCGGCGGGGACGGTTTTGCTCAAGAAGGATCTCGTCGCCAAAAGTTTAGCCGGTCGTGATGTGAGTAAGAATACGATTCCGGTGGAGGAGTTGGACCGCATTCTCGGCAAGAAGCTGAAATACAGCATGGATGCCGCAGAGACGCTCATGTGGTCCTATGTGGATGTGCCGTTTCGCCCCGGTTCAGGGTTGGCCCCGGTTATTAACAAGGGGATGCGTGCCATCTCCATTTCAATCGGTGGTGCGGCCGGCGTGAGCGGATTGGTGCAGCCCAATGATCGAGTGGATGTTCTGGGGTCATTCACCTTCCCTTCCCGCACGGATCCAACCAAAGTGGAATGGGTTACCCTGACAGTCCTTCAAGATGTGACAATTCTGGCGACAGGACAGACTCTAGGCAAGACGGATCTCGGTGATCGGAGCAAGGCAAGCACTGGCTATAGCACAGTAACAGTCGAAACCACGCCGCGTGAGGCCGAATTGCTGGTGTTCGTTGAAAACATGCGTGGACATTTGACGCTGGCATTGCGCAATCCAGAGGATGTCAGCTATGAGAAAAACCTCCCGGAAGTTAATTTCAATATGTTGGAACGGGAAATGCCAGACTTGAATGCCTATCGACAGCAGATCATTCGTCATAAAAGCGGCCAATAAACCAATATGTATCTTGAAATCCGAAAACATGATGGAGTGAAGAAGGACATGGATCTGGTCCCCGGGCTCTATACTATTGGATCCGAGGCGGAGAACCATATTGTTCTATCGGGCCCGGGTGTGTCGGGACGCCATGCGATCATCAGCCTCAGGGGAGGTTCATGCTGGGTTGAAGACCTGACCTTTGGAGACACTCAGATTGATGGCGCCGTTGTTCATGGCCGTGCAGAGGTAATCGAGGGGCAGGTTTTGCAGATTGGCACATGCAGTCTGAAGTTCTTCTCGGAGCGTCCCCAGTCGGTGCGGGTTGAAGTGGCCGTGGCTCCGCTGGCTCCGGTGAACGTTAAGTCTGAGTCTCTCTCCATACCCGTGCAAGTTCGGCGGCAGGCCGTCAAGCAGCAGATTCACAAGGAACTCCTTGAGCGCATGGATATAAAGCGGCTAACGGCCTCCCAGATAGACGAGGGGGAACTTCATCGTCGCGTTTTGGAAACGATTGAAGGCATTGTCAAGGAAGTGGCGCCGCGTTTGCCCCCTGAAATTTCGGGGCAGACCTTGATCAAGGAAATCTATGACGAGGCGGTGGGCCTGGGCGCCATTGAAGACCTCTTGGCGGATCCCGACGTCACGGAAATCATGGTTAATGGATCCCAGCACATTTATGTGGAACGGAATGGCCGGATCGAACTTACCGGCCGTACGTTTCTGGATGAAAAGTCCGTTCTGGCCGTGATAGAGCGAATTGTGTCCCCGCTGGGGCGGCGTATCGATGAAAGCCAGCCCTACGTGGATGCCCGGTTGCGGGATGGATCCCGTGTGAATGCCATCATTCATCCGCTTTCCCTGATCGGCCCCTGTCTGACCATTCGGAAATTCTCTAAAATTCCGATGACATCGGACGACTTTATCCGTTACGGAACCTGGACAGCTGGGGTGCGTGATTTCCTGAAGGCCTGTGTTGAGGCACGAAAGAACATCATTGTGTCCGGGGGAACCGGGTCCGGGAAAACCACACTGCTGAATGTTCTGAGCAGTTTTCTTCCATCAAGCGAGCGGATCCTGACGATTGAGGATGCGGCGGAACTTCAATTGAAGCAGGAGCATGTGGTTTCGTTGGAAGCGCGGCCTCCTAATATCGAGGGGAAGGGGGCCGTGACAATTCGGGATCTGGTGCGGAATGCGTTGCGAATGAGACCTGATCGTATTGTTGTTGGCGAATGCCGTGGCGGGGAGGCGCTGGATATGCTGCAAGCCATGAACACGGGGCATGACGGGTCTCTGACTACCATTCATGCCAATACCCCCCGTGACGTCATTTCCCGTATGGAGACCCTGGTGCTGATGTCCGGCTTGGATCTTCCACTACGTGCCATTCGGGAGCAGATCACATCCGCTGTGGATCTGATTATCCACGAAGCGCGTTTGAGCGATGGGAGCAGGAAGGTTGTGAATGTAACCGAGGTGGTTGGAAGCGAGGGGGAGCGTACCACCATGCAGGATATTTTTGTGTTTGAGCAGACTGGGGTGGATGCTGCGGGAAAAGTGCTTGGGCGGGTTGTCCCAACAGGCTCCATCCCTACTTTTCTTGATGAACTCAAGGGACGTGGTGTGGCCGTGGATCTTTCCGTGTTTGATCCCAAGCGGCAGTGATGATTTTCTGGTGGAGGTGTATGGATTCGATCTTCATATTGTGGATGGTTCCGGGGTTATACTTGTTATCCTTAGGTGGACTAACCTTTTTCATTTTGGAATCATTCCAGTCTGCCGCAACTGACTATGCGGCTGCCTATTCTGAAAATGCGTCACGCCAGATGGAGGATCTTTTCCTGTTTATCCCGCCCCGCCGGATATTAGAACTGGCATCCGCGTCATCCGCCGTTTGTTTTATTATGGGATTTATTTTGTTCGGTGGATTCGAAGGACGCTCATTTTTGATCGGACTGGGGCTAGGTGGTGTGTTGGCGGTAGGGGGATGGAACATTCCTGGCCGGGTTCTGGCGGTGCTGAAACAGCGACGACTGCAACGTTTCAATATTCAGCTTGTTGACAGTCTGGTCAGCATGAGCAATGCCCTGAAGGCGGGATTTAGTGTGCAGCAGGCCATCGAGTTGGTGGTGCGCGAAGGACAGAATCCCATCGCCCAGGAATTCAGGATGTTTCTCCATCAGACGCGGGTCGGGTTGCCGATGGAAGAAGCGTTGGAGAGCCTGCAAAAAAGGGTGGGGAGCGATGATCTTGCCTTGATGATCGCCGCTTTTGAAACGGCGCGGAAGACGGGGGGCAATCTGACTGAGGTCTTTGAAAAAATCGCCCATACCATCCGTGAGCGGATGAGAATTGAACTGCGAATCCGGACGCTCACGGCCCAGGGACGACTGCAAGGCGTGATTGTCAGCGCCATGCCACTATTGCTGGGCGTCGCCATGTATTTCCTGGATAAGGGGATGATGCTGGCCTTTCTGAGATCTGGATTCGGAATTACCCTGCTTGTGGCAGTCGTTGTTCTGGAAGTGATCGGGGCCCTGGTGATCCGAAAAATAGTCAATATCGACATCTAATCATGAATACTGGGATTGAATTTGGATTGTGTTTGTTGTGGGCCATCTTTGCGGGGCTCGCCGCCTGGTATTGTATCCAAGTGCTGCGGCAGGTCACCTATGTGACGCTGGCGGATGGACGTCGGCAGGAACGGCTTATTCCGTTCATGTTTCGGTTACTGTTTCCTTTGGCGCCGAACTTGGTTCCGCTATTCCGGCGGCCGACTTTCGAAAAGAACAATGCCATTGTTTCAAAAAAGCTGGTAGCGGCAGGGTTTGGGGGGCTTTTATCCTCCGAGGAGTTTCTTGCGATGAAAGTGCTCCTGCCCTCCGTTCTGGGACTGATGTTGTCGGCACTGATTATGGCCATGATCGCCACCCTGCATGGCAAGATCGGTCAGGTTCTTCAAAGACATGAAGTTCCGTTAATCATGATGATATTGCTCTGGTTCTACGCCTATCCCGGTCTTTGGTTGCGGCGTGTGCTGGCGGATCGTCATGGCCGGATACAAAAATCCCTTCCGTTTGTGCTGGATTTGCTGACGCTTTCGGTCGAGGCTGGTTTGGATTTCATGAGCGCCATGCAGAGGATTGTGGAGCGAGGCAAAGTGGATGCACTGGGAGAGGAACTGCTCCGGGTTTTGCGGGAAATTCAGTTGGGGAAAACAAGGCGCAATGCCCTCCGCGACATGTCGGAACGGGTGGATCAACCGGACATGAGATCGGTGATGAATGCCCTGGTTCAGGCGGATGAATTGGGTGTCGGGATTGCTTCTATCTTGCGGATCCAGTCTGACCAGATGCGACAGCGCCGCTTTGAGCGAGCCGAAAAAATGGCGAACGAGGCCCCTGTGAAAATGCTGTTTCCGTTAGTCGCCTTTATTTTTCCGGCTGTGTTTTTGGTGTTGTTGGGGCCCATTGTGCTTCAAATAATCCGGCAGATTTGAGGCTCGGAGGTTGACATCATGGATCCTGTCTGGCTATTTTCAATGCTCAAACAAGAATTTTTGACATGACAAATGCAGCACATTTATTAATTGCCGAGGGACCGGCATCCGGACGCGAAATACACGTCCCGAGCGCCGGGGTTCGCATCGGGCGTTCCTCTCGCAACGATATCTCCATAACCGATGAGGCGATGTCTCGTTTTCAATGCCGATTTTTCTTTAAGCCCAGCGAGGGACTTTGGGTCTCGGATCTGGGAAGCGCCAACGGCACGATGGTGAATGGGAAGTTAGTTCAGGAGCAACGACTCATGGTGGATGATGTCATCAGGGCGGGTGATACCGGCATCCGAGTCGTCAATGACCGGGAGGGGGACGCTCCCACTATGGCCACTCCCAAGGCTGCTGAGCTGGCTGGAACGGACTCCGTATTGCTCGCTTCTCCTTCTCCAAAACAGGTGGAGCCAGCACTTGATCTCGGGCTTCGCAAAGGGAGACGGGTGGGCTTGGCTGCTTCGAAGAATTCCCTGCGCCGGAATCTGCTTTGGTTGGCCTCTCTCATGGTTCTTATGGTATTGGCGGTTTGGTTTAAGGATCCGTTTATGGCGTTTTTCGCACCGCCAAAACCGGTGCCTGTCCAGCCTCCGGTTGACTTGCCTGCACTGGAATTGACGTTTGAGAGGGTTGAAGGATCGGCATCCAACATTTTTAGGTATTTTCTGGATTTGCATCATGAATCTCTAATGGTGCAGGTTGACGATTTGCTGAGGGATCGCCATGTGCGACGAGATAAAAAAGTGGCGCCGGAACTTCTGGCCAACCTCGCCCGTTCCATCCAGGCCACCGGCGTGATGGATCTGCGCGAGGATTACAGCGGGTTGGCGCCGGGCATCTATGAGTTCAGTGACCTGTCGATCACAATAGGGGCGGCTACCCGTCGCATCAAGGTGCTAAACCAGGTTGAGCCGGAGATTTTCGGTGAAGCTCGCGCCATGATTGAGAAGTTCGGTATTAATGAGCTGGGGCTGGCCGCTCTGGCTATTGAGCCTACCGTTTTAATAGAGAAGGCGAGAGCATCGTTACTGCAGGGAAAGAAGATGTGGGACGAACGCGAAGTGCGCAATGAGAACCTGTTTAATGCCATCCGGGCCTACAAGGAGTGTGAATGGTATCTAGAAACCATTGAGCCGAAGCCTCCCTTCTATGGTGAGGCCTTGAGTGCGAAAACGGACTGTATCCGGGAGCTTCAGCGACGCTATGATGACCAGTGGTTTCTGGCCGAACGCTCCGTCAAATTGCGAGAATGGAAGGAGGCGGAACGGCAGTTGAAAGTAATCTGCGAGATGATTCCCGACCGATCTGACGAGCGTAATCGTAATGCCAGCAAAAATCTAGTGGATGTGGAACGTCACCTGTCGACGGAAGAATAGCATGGCAACTCTAACATCAAAACTCGGTTTGATTGCGATTGTGACCCTTCTGGGCCTTTCTTGCAGGGCGCAAGAGGCTGGAGGCCCTATCAGTGTTCCCGCGAAACGTGAGTCAATAACAGGGCTTGTGTTGCTCAGGTCAACGCCTCCCGGGGCTGATATCGAGATAAGCGGGGCTCATCGGGGAAAGACTCCTCTTCTGCTCACGGATTTGATCCCTGGGCGGTATCGCCTCAAGGCTTCGTCATCGGGGTATTTAAGTCGTGAGGTGGAGTTCGAGGTTGAAAATCGGGTCCCCCTGTTGGTGTCGGTGTCGCTGGCCTCAGATTCCGCTGTATTGACGGTAAGGTCTGATCCGCCAGGGGCGTCGGTCAAAGTCAACGGGCTTTCAAAGGGCGTTACACCTTGCACAATAGATCGTTTGCCGGCTGGCGAAAACGAAGTGATTGTATCCTTGCAGGACTATACGGTTTATCGATCCAAGGTTAAGTTGTTGGCTAACGAAGCACAATCTCTGGATATATCGTTAGTACTCGTTCCAGGCGCATTGTCGGTTTTTTCCTCGCCTTCAGGAGCCAGAATATTCGTGGATGAGAAACTGCTCGGGCAGACACCGTTGACATTGGATGCCATTGAAGCCGGAACCCATGCCGTACGTGCGGAGATGGATGCTTATGTGTCTGTGTCAAAGGATGTCGAGATCAAGCAAGGCGAGAAGAAGGTTGAAGAATTCCGACTAGAAATGAACGTAGGCACACTCGTGGTGATGACCCGGCCTGAGGGTGTCGAGGTTCTTGTGGACGGTTCCGAAAAGGGAAGGGTTATGCAAACTCCGGACAATCCTGTTGCCCGCTTCAGCCAGGATCTGCCTGTCGGTGCCCATACCATCAGTCTTCAACTGAAGGGGTATGGCACGGTGGAGCGGCGGGTGACCCTTGAAAAAGGGCAGACGGTTACCGTGAAGGAAGTCTTGAAGCGAGTATTTGTCGCTGACACCATGATCACACTCCGTAATGGCGAGATAGTGTCGGGGTATTTGACGGAAAAAACTTCCAAGGGCGATGTCAAGTTGGAAACCCAGCTTGGTATCTATAAGACGATCAAGTCGGAGGATATTTCGTCCATGGATCCGGTGAAGCCTGATCGGAAGAATTAGTCAGTCAGTGGCAAGACCTATCGCGCCAGCCATACATCTTGTCATAGGCTTTCAGGTATTCACCGCTGCGGATGCGCTGCCACCAAGTTTGATTTGTAACATACCAGTTTACCGTTTCACGCAGGGCGTCATCAAACTTGTGCGAGGGCTCCCAACCCAGTTCCGTTTTGGCGCGGGTATTGTCCATGGCGTACCGGCGATCATGGCCGGGCCTATCCTTGACGTAGGTAATCAGACTTTCCGGCTTTTCAAGGATTTTTAAAATGCCCTTAACGATCTGGATGTTAGGGACATCATAGTTGCCGCCGAGGTTATAGACTTCCCCCGATATTCCTTTTCGCAGAACGGTGTCGATGCCAGAGCAGTGATCCATGACGTAAATCCAGTCCCGAACATGCATGCCGTCTCCGTATACCGGAAGCGGCTTGTCGACAAGGGCATTGGCGATCATGAGGGGGATCAGCTTTTCAGGAAACTGATACGGGCCGAAGTTGTTTGAGCAGCGGGTGATGACGGTGTCCAGCCCATGCGAGTGCTGGGCTGCCCTGACCATAAAATCGGCGCCGGCCTTGGTGGCGGAGTAGGGGTTGTTCGGTTGAATCGGGGTATCCTCCGTGAACGCTCCGGTCGGGCCGAGGCTTCCATAGACCTCATCGGTGGAGACCTGTAGGAACCGCCCAACCTTGTTTTTTCTGGCAGCATCGAGAAGGATTTGTGTGCCCATGATGTTGGTTTTGATGAACTGGCTAGGTCCCATGTGCAGGCTGCGATCCACATGGCTTTCGGCGGCGAAGTTGACTACGGCGTCAAATTTGTGATCCCTGAATATCCGATTCACATCGCGTTTTGATGTGATATCGCCATGGATAAAGGTATGATTGGGATTCTCATGGATATCCGTCAAGTTTTCGATATTTCCCGCATAGGTGAGGGCATCCAGATTGACCACTTCGTCTTCCGCATGTGCGGCAAGAATGTAGTGTGCGAAATTACTTCCAATAAAACCGGCGCCACCTGTAATCAGCATTTTCATGATAGTGTCTCCAGACTGACTTCATATATAAGCGGTCACTTCTCGCCTGTCCAGCACTCTCTGCTTGAAACTAGGGGGGGCTTTCCCTATCATATTGACCTTTTCAAAATATCCGTCGGTATGGCGGTTGAACAGCAAGCAAGGAGTAATAGAGTTATGTCATTGATTGAAAGTATTGTGGCTCGTGAGATTTTGGATTCCCGTGGAAATCCGACGGTTGAGGTCGATGTAACCCTTGAGAGCGGTATCGTCGGCCGCGCGGCGGTTCCTTCAGGCGCCTCCACTGGAGAAAATGAAGCCGTTGAGTTGCGTGACGGTGATGCGAAGCGTTATCTGGGGAAGGGTGTACGCAAGGCCGTTGCCAACGTCAATCTTCGTTTGGGGCCGAAACTGGTAGGTTGGGATTGTCGTGATCAGGTTGGCATTGACAACCAGATGATTGAATTGGATGGCACGGAGACAAAGTCCAAGCTGGGTGCTAATGCGATCCTTGCGATTTCGCTGGCCACTGCCAAGGCGGCGGCGGAGTATTGCGGCCTGCCCCTGTTCCGTTATATCGGCGGCACCAACGCCAAGGTCACCCCGGTGCCGATGATGAATATTATGAACGGCGGCGCCCACTCGGATGCCCCTATTGATATTCAGGAATTCATGATCATGCCCAAGGGAGCTAAATCCTTTGCGGAAGGCCTGCGCATGGGGACTGAAGTATTTCATGCCCTGAAGAGCGTGCTGAAGGGAATGAAGTTGAGCACGGCGGTGGGCGACGAGGGTGGCTTTGCTCCTAAACTGGCTAGTAATACTCAGGCGCTGGATGTGATTATTGAGGCGATCAAGAAGGCGAGTTACAAGCCAGGTAAGGATATTTTCCTGGCTCTGGATGTGGCTGCGAGCGAGTTCTATGACGCCGGCAAGAAGCGTTATATTTTCAAGAAGAGCGATGGATCGGCGCATACAGCCGACCAGATGGTCGAATTTTATACCAAGCTTTGCACCAAGTACCCGATTATCAGCATTGAAGACGGGATGTCTGAAAATGATTGGGATGGCTGGAAGAAGCTGAGCGATGCCTTGGGTGGTAAAGTTCAACTGGTCGGTGATGATCTGTTCGTAACGAATACCAAATTCCTAAAGAAGGGCATCGAACTTGGCATTGCCAATTCGATCCTAATCAAGGTGAACCAAATCGGCACGCTTACAGAGACGCTCGACGCGATCCGGATGGCGACCCAGGCGGGGTATACGGCGGTGGTTAGTCATCGCTCCGGCGAGACCGAGGATGCAACCATTGCTGACATCGCGGTGGCTACCAATGCCGGACAAATCAAGACGGGTTCGCTATGCCGAACCGATCGCGTATGCAAATACAACCAGCTTCTCCGTATCGAGGAAATGCTGGGGTCGTACGCGGTCTATGGCGGCGTGATCTAAGGACGGGGTGCGGCGTAAAGAATCAAGGGTGATCATCGGCGAACGGAAGTTCGTTCGCCGGTGACTCCGTGTTGTTGCGGATGCCAATGAATTTCTGGATCTTGGTATATCGATTGGCTTGGATGGTGGTAATCGCCTCCTGTGTGGTTGCCGTCATTTGTGTTTTTCTGCCCAAGACTCACAATTATCAGAATCTTCAAAATCGTAAAGAAGCGCTCGAACAGGGGAATGCCATTATGGAGTCCCGTATACGACAGTTTGAGCAAAACCAGAAAAGGTTTCATTCGGATCCTGAGTTCGTTGAGCGTAGTGCGCGTGAACAGGGTATGGCCAAGCCCGGCGAGACTATTTTTCGCTTTCCATCAACCAACGCCTCTATCAGGAGCGTGCGACTATGATCATAAACATTCGATTGAGCTCATTCTTCCTGATGTTGGTAGCGGGGGTACTATGTTCAGGGATGGGGTGTATAAAAATTGATGCCACCGTTAACTTTGGGCGGGAGGGGAATGGTTCTTTCAGAGCGATGTACGGGATGCCCTCTTATATTCTGAAACGGGTGGAGGCGGACCGACAATTAACCCGTTCACTGGATTATGCCGCCGGTAAACCCAGCGCTTCTTCACAAACGGAATTGGATATCCCTTTTTTGTATGATGAGGTTGCCTTGAAGTCCCGGTTCAAGGGTTTGTCGTCTGATGAAGTAATATTGGAGGCCTTGAAAACACGGGAACAAGGGGGATGGAGATATGTTGATTTTACCCTCAAGTTCAGCACTTTGGAATCCCTCTTCAAACAGTCTTTTTTCAAGGATTTCGGAGTAAGTTTTATGCATATCGATGAAAATACCTGCAAACTGGTGGTCACACTTCCCCCGGTCGGCAATACGCCTGATGCCATGAGCATGGCGACGCCAGAGAGTCTTGCCAAGCTGACTCCCTTCTTGAATGGGTTCAGGGTGATAACTCGTATTACTGTTCCGGGTGATATTCGTAACAGTACCTCACTGATGAGCGACAGCCAGCGGGCAACATGGGAATGGGATTTCGACAAGGATGCACGGGCTCTCGAGAGACTGTCCCATGACAAAATAATCATTGTATTTGATGCGGCAGGAATCAAAATAAGAGATTTCGAGAAACCGGCGGGGACCACCGTCCTCAGTCGAAAATCATCGTGATGCGCAAGTAATGCTTGCGTCGGAAAAACTAAGCCGTTAGATTTACACGTTTTTGCTCGGGTGGTGAAATGGCAGACACATCAGTTTGAGGGGCTGATGACCGCAAGGTCGTGGGGGTTCAAGTCCCCCCCCGAGCACCAATCCTCGCTCGCCGCCTAGTGTGGAGTGAAGCTTATAGTTAGTGATTTCATGAACCTCCTCATTGCAACCGGTAATCGTCATAAGTTTCAGGAAATATCCGCAATTTTGAAGTCGCCAAAATTGTCTTTTTCCAGTTTGCGTGACGTGGCCTCTCCGCCTGATGTTGTTGAAGACGGTGATACCTTTGAGCTGAATGCCATAAAAAAAGCAGTAACGCTTGCAAAATATACCGGCCTATGGACCTTGGCGGACGATTCCGGGTTGGAAGTTGATGCTTTAAATGGCGCACCCGGAGTCTATTCGGCCCGGTATGCCGGCGAACCGGCTGATGATGCCGCAAATAATCGAAAAATCCTGAACGACATGAAGGGGGTTCAGGCACGTCAGGCGCGCTTTAGGTGCGTCATTGCCATGTCGGACCCAGCGGGAGTGGCCCGGACCGTCTCCGGTGCCTGTGAAGGGGCCTTGCTGGCCACCATAAGGGGGGGCGGGGGGTTTGGCTATGATCCTTTGTTCGTGCCCAACGGCTATGATCAGACGTTTGCTGAACTTCCTGCGGAGATCAAAAACAGGATTTCTCACCGGGCTTGTGCTCTGAAAAAGGCCTTGAAGTCATGGCGGAGCATTCTCGAACCTGGACGGCCATGCTGGCCAGCCTGACAAATAATCGTTAAGCCTGTTGAATTCTTGGCATGATTCAATTACTATCCGCGCCAATCGGGTTACCTGCGACCGTATTTGACAGAAGATGGAGAGGATGAGGTGGCTATGTTTGAACTAAAATATAATCCGGGATACAACACCTTTGATTCAGATTCGTACACGGTTCACCTTGAGAACCCAAAAGAACCTGAACTGTTTCGTAATACGTTCCCGTATGATGAGGTTCCTCGCATCGGGTTTAATCACCGTTTGGTGCCTATGCGGATGCCTAAGGATATCTGGATTACCGATACAACGTTCCGTGACGGCCAGCAGGCCATGCCCCCTTATACCGTTAGGCAGGTGGTGGATATCTACAAACTGTTGCATCGCCTCGGCGGGCCGAAAGGGTTGATCCGCCAGTGTGAGTTTTTTCTGTATACTAAGAAAGATCAGCAGGCGGTCGAGGAAATTCAGGAGCTCGGTTATAAATTTCCTGAGGTGACCGGATGGGTTCGCGCCCGGCGCAAGGATCTGGAATTAGCCAAAAAAATGGGGTTGAAGGAGACGGGTATCCTGACATCCTGCTCGGATTATCATATTTACATGAAGCTCAAAATGACCCGGCGCCAAGCCTTGAAAGAATATCTCAAGGTGGTTAAGGAGGCCCTGGATGTGGGGATTATACCCCGCTGTCATTTTGAAGATGCCACTCGGGCTGATTATTATGGATTCGTTGTTCCATTTGCCACGGAACTCATGAAGCTGGCCGAGGAAAGCAAGAAGGTTATCAAGATTCGAATCTGCGATACGATGGGACTTGGCGTCCCTTATCCGGGTGCGGCGATGCCCCGTTCGGTGCCGGGACTGATTTACGGCCTTCAATATTATGCCGGATGCCCCAGTGAGTGGCTTGAGTGGCACGGTCATAACGATCTATACCTAGTCAGTGCCAATGCCGTTACGGCGTGGCTCTATGGGTGTTCTGCTGCCAATGGCACCTTGCTTGGGATCGGGGAACGAACCGGTAATCCTCCTGTGGAGGGGATGGTGGTCAATTATCTGCAGTTACGCGGGAATGACTGCCATGTTGATACCACCGTTATTACCGAGATAGCGGAATATTTTGAACATGAGCTCAAGGTTAAAATTCCTGCCAATCAGCCACTGGTGGGTAAAAGCTTTAATGTTACCCGCGCTGGCATTCATGCTGACGGGCTGTTGAAAAACGAGGAAATCTATAATGTATTCAATACCGAGAAACTATTGAATCGCCCGGTTGAATTGGCTGTGTCCGATGTAAGCGGTTTGGCTGGAATTGCGCTCTGGACTAAGAAGTATTTCCGGAAAGCTAAAACTCCGGTCACCAAGAATGACCCTGGTGTCCAGAAAATATACGAGTGGATGATGACGCAGTATGATGCCGGTCGGACGACGGCGATCACTGATGATGAGTTGTTGGATCAAGCCAAAATTCATCTAGCAAGCTGGATGAAAGAAAACGGCTATGAGCTTTGAGATTGTCACCTTCGGCGACCCTGTCCTGAGGGTCAGGGCCGAGCCTGTCACTCGTGTGACGGTGGCGTTCAAGCGGCTGGTAGAGGGGATGATGGAAACTATGCATGCCGCCGACGGTGTCGGGCTTGCTGCCCAGCAGGTCGGGCATACCGTAGCGGTCTGCGTTATGGATATCCCCCTCGAGTTGGATGTCGAACTGGAAGGTGGCCCCAGGTTGAACCCGGACATCGAGATGCCGCTAGTCATGTTTAATCCAAAAATAGTGTCCCGTAGCGGGGATCTCACGCGGCGAGATGAGGGCTGTCTCAGTTTCCCAGGTATACACACCGGCGTTCAGAGGGTGGCCGAGGTGGTTGTGACTTTTGTGGATTGGAAGGGCGAGATTCAATCGCTACGATGCCGTGGATTGCTTGCCCGCGCGGTTCAGCATGAGTTGGATCACCTTGATGGCGTTCTTTTGGTGGATCGGATGTCGCCGGTAAAGAAAATCAGCATGGCAGGAAAACTCAAGCGTTTACGGCAGGAGACGGAGGAGCGGATTCTGGCAAAGAAGGCGCTGGCGCAGGCGTCATAACAGGACTCGTTCCCGCCTTTTTCCGATTCAGAAATTCTTTGGCCAAGGCCCGATAGGCGTCAGCGCCACTTGATTTTCCGTCGTATAGCGTCACCGGAAGCCCGTGGCTTGGGGCCTCGCTGATACGGATATTTCTAGGAATAACCGCCTGATACACTTTGTCGCTGAAATGGTTACGAACTTCGTCTGCCACCTGTTGGGCTAAATTTGTCCGCCCGTCGAACATGGTCAGCACAATTCCCTCAACTTTCAGCAAGGGGTTGGCGCCGGATTCCCGGAGATGGTTGATTAGCCGGGTGATGACGCTGAGTCCCTCCAGCGCATAATACTCGCACTGAAGGGGAATGATGACCGACTGGACTGCGGTCAGAGCGTTCATCGTCAGGATGCCTAATGAGGGAGGGCAATCCACAATCACTACATCATAAGGGGCTGAGGCGAGAAACGGATCAAGCGCTTCCTTGAAACGGTGCAGATATCGATCAAGCCTGGCGACGTCCACCTCGGCGCCGGCGAGATCAACTTCGGACGGGATCATGGAGAGATTCTCAACCTGCGTGGGCTGAACCTTGTCTGCCAGGTTACCATGCCCGAGCAGGGCCTCGTACACGCTGCAGCCAGGTTTCGGTTGGATACCGAGTCCACTGGTGGTATTGGCCTGTGGATCTAGGTCAATCAACAGCACTCGCTGTTTGCGTTCTGCAAGGCAGGCTGCAAGATTAATGGCAGTAGTCGTTTTTCCGACTCCGCCTTTCTGGTTAGCTAGGGCTATGATGTGGCACTGCATGGTTTACTTGATGATGCCGGCCTTTCTGGCGTAGGCAAAAATGCCTCCTGCCTCGACCACCGGCGCCACGGCGCCCAAATCTTTTAAAGAATACGATTGGTTTGATGTCAGGTTCGTGAGTTGCGCACCATTCACATCGATTTCCGCCACATCACCGGTCTTGAAAATGGTGCAAAGGCGTATGGCTGTTTCGAAGGGATATAATTCACCTGTTGCAACAGCATTTCGAAAAAAAATGCGGGCATAGGATTCAGCGACGACCGCATTTACTCCGGCGGCGCCAAGACATACTGGTGCATGCTCGCGTGAGGATCCGCAACCAAAGTTCCGGCCTCCCACAATGATCGTGTAATCGGCTTTCGTGGCACCTGGCTTTACGAAGGGAGGATAACCATCTGGCAAACCGCACAAGGCATAGGATCCAAGCTTTACATATTCCTCGGGAATCGTGGGGACGAGGTTGAGATATTGGGCCGGAATGATCTGGTCCGTATCAATGTCGTCTTGCACCACATAGACTGCTCCGCGTATCGTTTTCATAAGTATTCCGCCTGAATTTACATGAATTCCCGAGGATCAGTTATGTGTCCGCGAATGGCGGATGCTGCCACGGTCAAGGGGGAGGCCAGGTAAATTCGGGACAGCTTCGACCCCATCCGCCCTGGAAAATTCCGATTGGTTGTGCTGATCACGGCTTCATTGCCGGATGTCCTGCCGTAGGTGTCCGGCGGGCCTCCCAGGCAGGCGGCACAGGAAGGGGGCGCAATGTCCTCGCAGCCCGCCACGGCAAATATTTCCACGAGTGAAGTGCCGTCAATTTCCGTCTTGATGAGGGCTTCAGCGACTTCGACCGTGGCCGGGACAAGAAACGTCGGGATTGTGACCTGATGCCCCTTAAGAACGCGGGCCGCAGCAATGAAGTCCGTGATTTTTCCGCCCGTACAAGACCCTATGTAGGCCCGGTCAAGTTTCACGTCATTCCGCTCACGAGCCAAGGCGTAGTGGCTCGGAACATGGGGCTCGGCAACGCACGGCTCGAGTGTGGATGCGTCATAAGTACGCTCGCTGTCAACAGGGGCGTCAACATCCCCGTACACGGCGTTGAATGGCAGACTGGTTCGGGCTCGCACATAGTCGAACGTTTTTTCGTCCGGCTCGATGATCCCGTTTTTACCGCCCGCCTCAATCGCCATATTGCAGATTGTCATCCGCTCCTCGATTGATAGTTGACGGATGGCCTCGCCGGTGAACTCCATGGCGAAATAACTTGCCCCGTCAAACCCGATATCACCAATGATTTTCAGGATGATGTCTTTCCCCATGATGTAGGGGGGGACCGAGCCATTGACCCGGAATCGCATCGTTTTCGGAACCTTGATCAGGAGTTTTCCTGTTCCCATGATAAACCCGGCGTCGGTGTTACCGATGCCGGTGGCAAAAGCGCCGAGAGCCCCGTGAGTGCAGGTGTGCGAATCCGTTCCGAAAATGACTTCCCCTGGACGGACATGCCCGGCTTCCGGAAGCGCAACATGGCACACTCCCTTGTACCGGGAAGTACCGGGATCGTAGAAATAGGGGAGCTTCTGTTGGTCCACAAAATAACGAAGGCTATCAATGTTTCGATGAGCCTTTTCATCCTGGGTAAAGACATAATGATCGGGGATAATGACAACCTTTAAGGGATCCCAGACCTTTGCAGCCGCACCGAATTCCCGCTGAAAGACTCCGATTGTTCCCGGACCGCAAACATCGTGTGTCAGCAGAATGTCCACTTCCACCCATACGTTGTCGCCGGGCCCGATCACGCGCTTTCCGGCGGCGCGCGCCAGTATCTTTTCTGTTATTGTCATGCCCATGATGTTGTCCTCGTTACTTTCGTGCCTGCCTGGATTTGACGAGTGCGAAAAAACGATCCTCATACTCTGAAAAAAGTCCATGCTTCTGCAACTTATTTCTTAACTCGGTCATCCGTGCGGGCTGGCGCCCGGCGAGTTGGAACTCGGTTTCAATCTCATGACGGATTCCGGCGTTTGGCGAAAACATCTGATGGCTTTCCATTTCGCGGACATTCGCCGGAAAGGAGTTGCCGCTGACCTCTGTCATCATTTTCAGGAGCGAGACCTCCCATGGAGAGTCGACACCGGCGACGACGGCGGACAAAGGGTCGTCTTTTTGGCGGACCGCATTGGAGACACGGTCTAACACGGCGTCGAAGGTGTCCGTTATGATTTCCTCATTGATTTCCACTTTACGGATAACAAATCCATACTGGAGGATCCTGATATCTCGTGAGTGGTCGCGCAACCATTCCACGTAGTGTTCGGCTTCCGTCCCAAAGCCTTCCAGTACATTCTCCGCGATTGAGAGCGGGGTAATGATTTGCGGCCGCTGAGCCAGAATTCGCCCTTCGCGGATCCGGACTTTGTTTACCTCGTCCATTAACTCACTCACCAGATGGTAATGAATTATTGTGGCGCCAAAGGTCTCCAAGCGTTGGGCCGGCGCCACAATGACGCGTGTATTGTTGATGGCATACCAGAAATCAAATTGACTAGGTGAATTCATGAAGTAATTCATAATATCAGATTGATGGCGGTTGGCAAATATCAGATCGCACTCCATGCGGTCTAGTGTTGCCAAGGGATGGAGCTTTCGATACTTTCTATCCATGTCTGAGGGGGGTATACTGATAACGGTTCTGCTTGTGGTGGTGATCGTTTTCCTGCTGCGTCGTTTCCTGAAAGGGGCCGGCGATGAGAGGATTTGCTCCCGTTTGGAGGCGATAGAGAAGGCGCTGGACCGAAGCGAACGCTTGTTGCGCGAGGAAATGGCGCGGAACCGCGAGGAGTTGCGGGAATCCATGAAGGGATCCAGCGAGAGCGTGGTCCGTAGTGTGGGCGAAATTTCCGGGGCGCAGCATAATTACCTTGAAAACTTTTCACGGCAGATCGGCATCCTCACCCAATCCAATGAGCAGCAACTGGAACAATTGAGGCAAAGTGTATCGGGAGGTCTACAAAAGATCCAGGAAGACAATAGCCAGAAACTCGACATGATGCGGCAAACCGTGGACGAAAAACTTCAGGGTACATTGGAGCGCCGCTTGGGAGAATCCTTCAAGTTGGTCAGCGAGAGGCTTGAGCTTGTTCAAAAAGGGCTTGGGGAAATGAACGAGTTGGCTAATGGGGTGGGGGACTTAAAGCGTATACTCACCAACGTGAAGACGCGTGGAACCTGGGGCGAGATTCAACTGGGCGCCATACTTGAGCAGATTCTGATTCCCGAGCAGTATGCCGCCAACGTGGCGCCCAAACCTGGATCCGCAGAGCGGGTGGAGTTTGCCATAAGATTGCCCGGACGGGACGATTTGGAAGGTCAACCGGTCTGGCTGCCGATTGATGCCAAATTCCCAAAAGAGGACTATGAACGTCTCACTTATGCGCTGGAACGGGCTGATCCGGGGCAGGCGGATGAGGCTTCCCGTCGTCTAGGAGAGTCGATCCGGAAAAGTGCGCGGGACATCAGGGATAAATATATCTCTCCTCCGCATACTACGGATTTTGCCATTTTATTTCTTCCCGTTGAAGGGCTCTATGCTGAGGTCATCCGCCAGGCGGGGCTCGTTGAATCTCTTCAGCAGTCTTGCAGGGTTATTGTGGCAGGGCCAACCACTTTGGCGGCACTCTTGAACGCTTTGCAAATGGGGTTCAGGACACTGGCAATTCAGAAACGTTCCAGCGAAGTTTGGAAGCTGCTCGGGGCTGTGAAGACGGAGTTTTCACGTTTTACTGATTATTTGGAAGGGATTAAGAAGAAAATACATCAAGCCTCGGATTCGATCGAGGATGCCACTAAGAAATCAAGGCAGATTCAGCGGCGGCTGAAGGATGTGCAGGAACTTCCCGTAGCTGAGGTATCCGGTTTGTTAGGAGCCGAGTTCGACGAGACGAATGAGCATTCCAAGAGCGAGTCCGTGGCGAGCTTGACGGAGTGAGGCAGGATGCTTAAAGTACTAAGATTAGATGTGTTTGGGGCCATAAATGGGTGACATTATCAGATTAAATTTGCGGAAAAGCTCCGATAAGGGTGATGCCCAGCTTAAGACTGGGGTAGAGGCGTCATCTTGCTGTACTATCAATACCCTTCCTAGGGTTCGTGCCAGCCTTAGGCCCATGTTGGCTGTTGATGCAAAGGGCCATATTCTTGAAGCGAGTGACTCCCTGTTGCGCATGTTGGATCAGACGCGGGAATCGATTACGACCATTATCATAGGGGACGTGATCCTGCGTCTGGATGATTTATTGATTGAACTTGTTTTCAAGGCTGTGTCGATGGGGCACAAGATTGTGATGGACGCCCTGATGGTTCGACATGATTTATCCCTAATAGAGTGTGAGGTTGTGGTGGGGGCAGTGGGGCAGGGAGTCGAGGGTAAATGGATGATGATCCTCGAAATCGAGGAAACCATTAAAGCACAGAAGGCCGAGGAATCCTCCTTGGTTTCTAATGACAAGTTGGCGCGGGCAGAGCGTTTGGAAATGGCGGGGGTAGTGGCGGGTCAGATTGCGCATGATTTTAATAACCTTTTGACCCCCTTGCTGGCTTATCCCGATCTCATTAGGCAGGAAGTCCCGCAGAATGCCACCGTCGATGAGTATCTCAATATTATTGAAAAGACATCCAATGAGATGCAGCATCTGACCCAGCAGTTATTGGCGCTGGCACGTCGCGGGCGGGTCGGGACAGAGTTGTTCTGCATCAACACGGTAATCAGGCAGGTCGTTCAATCATTACAGGTATCCTTGCCCCAAGGAGTCGCCTTGACTTGTCATTTGTCAGATAATCTCTTGAATATTATGGGCAGTCGCGATCAGATGCGACGCGTGATAGAAAATCTATGTCAGAATTCCCTTGATGCGATGGGGCCTTCCGGAACGCTTAGCATCATAACGGAGAATGTCTATCTCGACGCACCGGTGGGCGCTTATAGCGCTGTAACCATGGGAGAGTACATCAAGATTAGCATTGCTGATACCGGTTGCGGGATACCGGACGGTATTCGCGATAAAATATTTGACCCTTTTTTTACCACAAAACGGACGACGAAACAGCACGGCTCAGGCTTGGGATTGAGTATTGTGCATGGTATCGTGAGGGATCATCGTGGATATATTGACTTGGATAGTACGCTGGGGCAAGGTTCCTCATTTTATATCTATCTGCCCATTTCTCGGGGTATTGCGCAAGCGGGGATCGAGGGGAATCTACCCAAGGGAAAAGAACATATTCTGGTTGTTGATGACGACGCCCCTCAGGTTCAAGTCCTGCTCAGTCTTCTGCATGTTCTTGGATACACGGCGAAGGGGGCTGCCAGCGGGGAAGAGGCCCTTGCCTTTATGCGTGATCAGGGCGAACGTTATGATCTAATTATTCTCGACATGGTTATGGATCAAGGCATAGACGGATTAACGACCCTTGTAGAAATAAAGAAGGTGAACCCTCAGCAACGGGTGATCCTGATGTCGGGTTATGCCAAGGCGGCGAGGAGAATTGTGAAGGCACAGCAGCTCGGCGCAGGAACTTATTTGAGAAAACCCATTACGCTTGAGCGTTTCGCTAAGGCAGTCCGCGAGGCGTTGGATCAACCGCAGTCGGTCGTGGAGGAGAAGCGGCGCCAAAAGTCTCCTCGTATTTTAGTTGTGGATGACGAGCAAATGATCAGGAAGCTGTTCGGATTGATAATTATATCGGAGTTTCCTGAAGCTGTTATTGATCAAGCGTCGAACGGCAAGGAGGCTGTGGATGCGTTTGTGGAGGGCCGCCATGATCTTATCATCATGGATCTGCAAATGCCCGGGTACGACGGTCGCGAATCATTCTTTGAGATCAATAACATCTGCAAAAAAAACCAATGGCTTCCGCCCCCCATTATTTTTTGCACCGGGTTTTCCCCGCCCGAATCGTTGGGTAGTATTATTAAAGACGCGTCGCTTCACTGTCTTCTTAGGAAACCAGTGAAGGCCGAAACTTTACTTGAGGCCGTCAAGGAACGGTTGCGTGGGTGAGTATGAACGTTTTCGCGTCAGTGCAAGGGATGCAGCAGTGTGCCTTGGGACAAAAGAAAGCCGGACATCGGATCGGGTTGATTCCCACCATGGGATTTCTTCATGAGGGTCATCTGTCTCTTGTCGCGTTGGCCCGCAAGAGGACGGATTGGGTCGTGCTCAGTATTTTTGTCAATCCTATTCAATTTATGCCGGGCGAGGATTTTCTGCAGTACCCCCGCAATTTTGAGCGGGATGAGGCTTTGTGCGAACAGGCTGGAGTTGACTTGGTCTTTTATCCGGATCAGAAGGAGATGTACTCCACCGATCACAGTGTATTTGTAGAGGAAACCAGTCTCTCCAGTGGTATATGCGGGGCGAGTCGACCTGGGCATTTCAAGGGTGTGACCACGGTCGTGGCCAAGTTATTTAACATCGTTATGCCTGATGTGGCTGTCTTCGGGCAGAAAGATGCGCAGCAGTGTCGCGTTATTCAGCGTATGGTGCGGGACCTGAATATAAATGTCGAGATTGTTGTGGGGCCGATTGTGCGAGAGCCGGATGGCTTGGCGATGAGTTCCCGCAACCGGTATCTGTCCCCGTCCGGCAGAAAAAAAGCCCTGTGTTTGAGGCATTCACTGGACCTTGCAGAAAAGATGGTGCAGGCGGGCGAGCGAACTGTTTCGGTCATTCAGGAGGCGGTGTGGGCGACACTTTCATCCGAGCCCGAGGCGAATATTGATTATGTGGCATTTCTTGACCATGAAACGCTCACTCCGGTGCTATTAATTCAGCGTCCTGTATTGCTGGCCTTGGCTGTCCGCATTGGCGCTACGCGTCTGATTGATAACACGGTTCTCTATAGCCCCTAACGGTTTTTTCGGTATGAGGTGATCAGGGAGAGCGTTTTCTGTCAGGCGCGTTTGTCCCCTGATTATGTAACACTTGAGTTTCAATATTAGTCTCATCCGATTGTGAAACGGCCGTTATCGTATTAGTGGCGAGATCGTCTTCCTCATTGCCAAAATCGGGGGCCTTAATGAATTTAGGGACTGCGAGGGCCGCCAGGAGAAGAACGATAGCAAGAATGATTAATACATCGGCGAACGATAAACCTCTTCGATTAGTCATACGTTTCTCCCTTATGCCAGAATTGGACGCTCCCTCCATGCGCCCTTACTCTAATGGACGATTTCAGCAGCGTCAACAAGGTTGGGTGCCCGTGTTTGAAAAGAGCACCGGTGGGTTTTAAGGCCCTGACTTCTGAAAATCAGTTCGAAGTCAGTTTTCTCTTCCTCCGAGGGGAGATAAGGAGGGATCTCGACAAACCGGATGTCTTGGCGCCACAAGCCCACTATGGTCGTGTAATAGTCCTGATGATCGGTGCACAGATGAATGGTGCCCTGGGGGATGAGTGCCTTCAAAATGAGGTCTATGAATGTGGGTGAGATCAGACGGCGGCTGTGATGACGACGCTTGGGCCATGGGTCTGGGAAATAGACGTAGAATGTGTTTACGGACTCTCCCGGCAGAGCCGCTATTATCTGAAGTGCATCGCACTTGACCAAGCGAATATTATCAAGTGATCCGATCACGGCTTTCCGGTCAATTTTTCGTAGGCGGGTGAGCGAGCGGTCAATCCCTATAAAATTGATACATGGACAGGTTCGCGCACGTGCCAGAAGAAAACGCCCTCGTCCGCATCCGATATCCACCTCCACCGGCTGTGGGATCGAATAGAGACTATCTATTGAAAGAGGTGCATCCCCCTCCGGTATAGGAATAAGAAAAGTATCATGAAAGACCCGGTTGCTGATACGTTCCCTTACCATACATGACTGTTCCGATCCCAGTTGTGGAAGAATTTGAAATATAAATCAGGATCGTCCGAAAAGCCTGGAATAAAAGCTTGGGCGACCGAGTCTATTCATCTCCGCCTCGATGTAATCCAAAGCAAAAAGCTGGAACTTAATCCCGGAGGACGGGGTATAGTGCTTGGCGGCATCGGTCAGCCCTTCTTTGCCGGCTTCAATCAAACGGTTCATGGCGGCGGTTTCCAGGGTGCGTTTCTTGGCCAACGATGTCAGGAGGGGCATGAAGATCTGAATGAGACGTGTTTTTGCCTCCCAGTCATTTTTTTTGCATGATTCCACATCACGTTCAATTGCTTTTTCCCGGCTCGCTTCCGGCGTGGTATAATCATTTTGTTTAAGATTCAGTGCAATCTTCACACTGGAACCTCCTTTGCTGCAAAAGTGTCGCTCCGATTACTCCGTAGGTAATCATATCGGGAACACGGTTACAAGTGAGGAGTGAGGGGACGTGTGTAGAGAAAGATACCGAGTAGGCAAATCCCGTACAGGCATAGATCCACAATCAAGGCCATGTCGGTAAGAAGGGTCTTTTCTGGACGGCCCCCACCTTGTTTCCGGTAGACAAGGTCAAGGTAACGGAAAATGCCAAACATGACGAATGGAATGGTGGTTGCCAGCAGGGGTGTTCCGAACTTATGGACAGTTTCCATAGAGAGTGTATAGATGGCATATGAAACGATGGTGGCGGCACTGACAATGGCAATCAACTGATCCAACAGTTTCTTGTCGTAATAATCCAGACTAGCACGATGGACTACTGAAGTTTCTTCCAAAAGCAGTTTCTCGTGACGTCGTTTGCATAGAGCTAGAAAAAGCGCGAGCAAAAAAGCGCATACGAGGAGCCAGGGCGAAATAGGTATGACCACCGGCATGGCTAGGCCGCCTCCGGCGGCACGCATGACGAAACCCATGGCAATGATGAAAACATCTACCAAGGCAATTTGTTTAAGCCAGAACGTGTAAATGAACTGTAGTCCGATATAGAGGCTAATTACGATGGTAAAAGGCTTTGATATCCACAGCGCGCCGCCCATGGCGGAGGCCATGAGAAGCGCCGCAATGACGCTGATCAGCGGAATCGACACGAGTCCCGATGCAATGGCCCGATACTTTTTTGTTGGGTGGATGCGATCCGAGGCAAGATCCCTGAGGTCATTGATGATGTATATGCCGCTGGACGCAAGGCAGAATAAGAAGCACGCCAGCAGAACCGAATAAAAGGTGGTCAGAGGAATGGAAAGATTCTTGTCGCCCATGGCAAAGAAAAAGGCTGCCAGCACGACAAGATTTTTCGTCCACTGATCGGGTCTTAACGCCCGCAGAATATCCAGTGGATGATTCATTACGCCTTCGAGGGGGGCGGCGTAATTGCGTTTCGAGGGGATCGGCGGAGGCCGTTTCTCACCCAGAGGAGCCCGACAATCTTTAGCGCTTCCCGGAATATCCCTCCACTCATTTTTGAATATCCGGCGCGTCGGTCTTCAAAAGTGATGGGGATTTCCTTAACCCTGTAGCCCTTCATCCAGGCGGAATGTGTCATTTCGATCTGGAATGAATATCCGTTTGATTTGATATTGTTCAAGTCCATGGATTCAAGCACCTTCCGCCGGAAACATTTAAATCCGCCGGTGGGATCCTTGAAGGGCATGCCCGTGATTATTCGCACATACAGGGCGCCCCCCATGCTTAACAACAAGCGACTAAGGGGCCAATTGGTAATGCGTATACCATTGATGTATCGGGATCCCAGAATTAAATCTGCCTGTTCCGCCGCTTTTAGAAAATGAGGGATCTCGCGCGGGTTATGCGAAAGATCGGCGTCCATCTCAAAAATGTATTCATAAGGCCGCTTCAAAGCCCACTGGAATCCCTCAATATAGGCCCGGCCAAGGCCCATTTTTCCCGCCTGATGAAGCACGAATAGGCGTGAATCAGCGGCAGACAATTCATCCAGCAGTCTGCCTGTGCCGTCCGGTGAGTTGGCATCCACAAAAAGAAGGTCAACATCGGGGGTAATATCCAGAATGGCCTTCGAGAGGGTGCCAACATTTTCCTTCTCGTCGTAGGTTGGAATGATAATCAGGACTTTATTCATAAACGATTTAAGAACGGTAATTAGGGGCTTCTTTAATGATTTTCACGTCGTGGGGGTGAGCCTCGGTGACTCCGGCTGAAGAGATGCGGATAAATCGGCCCCTCTTTTGAAGTTCATCAATGGTTCGGCAACCGCAATACCCCATTGAGGCGCGCAAACCACCGCAATATTGAATCATGACTTTTCTCACTGACCCGGAATAGGGAATGATGCCCTCAATGCCTTGCGGCACCAGATTATCTTCATGAATATTGCTCTGTCCATAACGCTCCCGGCTTGCCGAACCTTCCCGCATGGCGGCGAGACTGCCCATCCCGCGATAGACAACATATTGACGACCTTGATGGATGATTTTTTCTCCGGGACTTTCATCGGTTCCGGCAAAGAGCGATCCCGCCATGATTGTGTCGGCGCCGGCGACAATGGCTTTAGGAACATCACCGGAGTGACGGATGCCGCCGTCGGCAATAATCGGAATACATCCGCGGAGTTCTTTGGCACACTCGTAAATAGCCGAAATTTGTGGGATACCCACTCCGGCGACCACACGGGTCGTGCAAATGGATCCAGGGCCGATCCCCACTTTTACGGCATCGGCGCCAGCTTCAAGCAAGGCGTTAGCGGCATCCCCAGTGGCGATATTCCCGGCAACCACATCAATGGCGGGGTGATGTTTTTTGACCCACTTCACCATGTCGATGACCCCCCTTGTATGGCCATGTGCAGTATCCACCACAACAACATCTACCTCCTCACGGGCAAGAATCGCTACGCGTTCTTGATCGTTTGGCCCAATGGCCGCCCCGACGCGAAGGCGATAACGAGCATCGCGGTTATAGAGTGGCTCGACGTTTTCGACAAGGGTCCGAACATCACTGAAACTGTAAAGACCGGCCAGCTTGCCATCCTGATCCACCAAGGGCAGTTTGCCGATCCGGTGTTTTTTCATCAGTTTATAGGCATCCTGCAGAGTAGTTTCCGCAGGGGCGGAGATGACATTCGACGTCATGACTTCCGTCACGCGTGCCTTGTTATCATTGGCGAATTTGATATCGGCGGCGGTTAGGATGCCGACCACGCGGTTGTTTTCATCAAGAATGGGAAATCCGCTGAACGTGAACCCCTTTTGTTCTTTTGTCTTGTGTACGGTTTCAAGGGTATCGGTCGCGCGAAATACGATGGGAGCCCGGATCAATCCATTCAGATAATGTTTTACGCGCGCCACATGGTCTGCCTGTCGCTTCGGTGAAAGATTTTTATGAATAATCCCGACCCCCCCCATAAGAGCCATGGCGATCGCCATGGGACTCTCGGTAACGGTGTCCATCGCGGCGCTGGCAAAGGGCATATTGAGCGTGATATTCCTGGTCAGGCGACTTCGGATATCGGCCTGTTCGGGCAGAAAATCAGCATATTGTGTAATCAGGGAAACATCGTCAAACGTCAACCCTTCCTGGGGGAACTTCTCCATAAAAGATTGCACAAAAGCATTCAGGCTCATTAAGTTTTCTCCGCACATCAGTTGACTGTGTTGCCTGTTAAGTATGTATTCATGCGGGATTGGGGTCAAGCGATTTCGGTCGCGATTTCAGCCGCGATTTCAGCCTCGACATGAGGGGGACTTGCATCGCAGGATGCGCGCTATGAGTTTATCTTTATCACAGCCAAAGACATCCCTGCGGTCCGCGCGGTGGGAGGCTTCGCTTGTCAAACTAGCTCGATGTCGCGGAGATAGCGAGGCGATTTCCAAGCGGGCCGTTGAACTATCTCGTCAGTTAAACATTTCGCCCTGGATTGCCTTGGGAATCGCCGAGCGCCTGATTTCCTTGAAAGATGCTCGGATGTTGGACCGGGTGGGGCGATGCAAGGAACTCCAATGTGCCATTCTTGACAAGCGGCGCTCGATGGATGAATTGCGAGTGATGATGCCGTATGCGGTTCATTTTCTGGCGGTCGAACTGATGGATGTACTGGGAAATGAAGCCCGGGATGTTCGGGTTGTCATCCGTATTCTCAACGCCGTGCTGAGTGCCGAGTGTAAGAGAGGCGATGATGAGACGTCGTTTCGAGTACGCACGCGCCCGATTGGCGATTATGCGGCCATCGTGCGAAATATACTGGGTATCATGCGTCGAACCCGCTGTGATGTGCGCATGGCCCAGGATATTGATGCCGGGCATCTGACGGAACAGTTCGCCATCGACCATGTCAGGCAGAGACGCCGCCTAGCGATGGAAGAACATCAGTTGCAGCAAGGTCTTAATTGACCTTTTTCAATTCTTTTCGCTTGGCAACTATTTCCTCTGCCAAACTGAACGGAACGGCTTCGTAGTGCTCAAAATGCATCGTGTATGAGGCTCGGCCTTGCGAGATCGTGCGCACCACGTTCGAGTAGCCAAACATTTCACTCAGCGGAACCATGGCGCGGATAACCTTGTACTCAGCCTGTTCATCCATGGATTCGATTCGGCCACGGCGTTGACAGACGGAGCCTGTGGCAGCCCCCATATAGTCTTCCGGCGTCACCACTTCCACGGACATCACCGGCTCCAGAAGATGTGGCTTGCTTTCCAGGAACAGCTTGTGGAATCCGGCGCGGGCGGCCTCAATAAAGGCAAATTCATTGGAGTCAACCTCGTGATAGGATCCATCGTACAGTACGACCCGCATATCCACCACGGGGTAACCGCCGACCGGCCCCTTGACCAAAGCCTTGAGAACACCTTTTTCCACCGAGGGAATAAAATTCTGGGGGATGCGACCGCCGCGTACTTCATTTACAAACTCGAAACCTTCGCCCGGGGCGAGGGGTTCGAGGCGCATACAGACATGTGCATATTGGCCGCGTCCACCGGATTGCTTGACATGCTTGTACTCACCGTCCGATTGGCAGGTTCCGGTTTCACGATAAGCCACCTCGGGGCGGCCCACTTGAGCCAAGACGCCGTATTCGCGCTTCATTCGCTCCACCAGGACTTCCAGATGAAGTTCGCCCATGCCGGCTATAATGGTTTCCTTGGTCTCGTCATCAAAACTGACCAGGAAGGTAGGGTCTTCATCCGCCAGCGAGTGGATGGCGTGGCTCAACTTTTCGTCATCAGCCCGGCTCTCCGGCTTGATGCTGATCGAAATCACAGGAGCTGGGAACTCAATGGACTCCAGCAATATCGGATTGTCTTCAAAGCATAAGGTGTCGCCGGTCTTGGTTTGCTGGAGACCGACGGCGGCCACGATATCGCCGCATCGTGCCACATCAATGGATTCCTGACGGTTCGCATGCATCCGCAGCAGACGGCCAATGCGCTGTTCTTTTTTCTGTGTGCTGTTATAGACCGGTTTACCCGATGCAATTTTTCCGGAATAGACACGCAGATACACGATCTTGCCCATATGCTTATCGGCCGCAATTTTGAAAGCCAGCGCTGAAAATGGCTCGTCTTCGGAATGTTTCCGGTGAACTTCGCCTTCGCCCACCTGTCCGATGACCGGCGCAATATCTGCGGGGGATGGGAGGAAATCCACCACGCCGTCAAGGAGCCGTTGAACTCCTTTATTTTTGAAGGCGGAGCCACAGTAAACGGGAATCACGCGACGGGCGATCGTGGCTTTTCGGATGATGCCCATTATTTCCTCGGTCGACAGGTCGCCGGTTTCGAGGAATTTTTCGAGCAGCGCATCACACTGTTCGGCGCATTTCTCGACAAGATTGGCACGCCATTTCTTGGCCATCTCCATTTTGTCCTCTGGGATGGGGTCCTCGGTCCAAGTGCGCCCGCGATCCTGCTCGTTGTAGGAAATCGCCTTCATTTTTACCAGATCGATAATGCCCGAGAAGCTTTCTTCTTTTCCAATCGGGATCACGACCGGTACGGCATTGGCGCCCAGAATGTCCTGAATTTTCGCGACGACACCGAAGAAATCGGCGCCGGTACGATCCATTTTATTAATAAAGGCGATTTTTGGGACACTGTATTTTTCGCTCTGGCGCCAGACCTGCTCGGATTGGGGTTGCACGCCCCCTACCGCGCAGAAAAGGGCTACGGCGCCATCCAGCACACGCAGGCTACGTTCCACCTCGGCGGTGAAGTCCACATGCCCTGGGGTATCGATCAGCGAAATGCGATGTTCCCGCCAATACGTCGTGGTGGCGGCGGAGGTAATGGTAATGCCTCGCTCCTGTTCCTGATCCATCCAATCCATGGTGGCGGCGCCGTCATGGACCTCGCCAATTTTGTGGGTCTTTCCCGAATAGAAAAGGATGCGCTCACTAACTGTGGTTTTTCCCGCATCGATGTGGGCCATGATCCCTATGTTTCGAATCTGTGAGAGCGCAATAATTTCATCAGCCATAATAAGTACCTCGCAAAACAGTTTTCAGAACCGAATCCCCTGTTAAAAGGTCGCGCACTATGAGGCGACTGAACGTGAGAATCAAGAAAAATGTAGTAATAAATCATTAAAATCGGCATCCGCCTTGTGCGTTATAGGGGTATTGTTCGGATCAGCTGCATTGATCTTTATCAGTGCCCGTCAATTTGCTAGAAGCAATCGGGTATGAGAATCAATGCGACCGATCATGTGAGCAAAGGGCCCAAAGAAGGGTATTACAAGTTTAATCCCCGGTTTGTTGAGACCTGTGTCTTTCAAGCCGAAACGCTGTCTGAACTGAACCGGTGGCGGCAATGTCTGTTTTCATGCAAGTTGATAGGCATGTACACCGCGGGCGAATTGAAAGGGGTCGGATACGGGAACATCAGCGTCCGGACACCCGGCGGCTTTATGATTACGGCCACGCGAACCGGCGGGCTGGAAAAACTTGCGGCGGAGCATTATGCTGAAATTTCGAGGGTGGATTTGGAGCATAATGCCGTTGACTTCCGGGCGGCGACGTCAGCCACAATGCCCTCATCCGAATGTATGACGCATGCCATGTTCTATCAGGCTTACCCCACCATCGGGGCCGTGATTCATGTTCATAGCCTTGACTTCTGGAGGCGACTTCTAAACCAGGTCCCCACCACCGCTTCTGATGTGGAGTATGGAACCCCGTCGATGGCCTTTGATATTTTGCGTCTATTCAGGGAGACGGATCTGGCCGCCTGTAAATTAGTTGCGATGGCAGGACACGAGGAAGGCGTCATTTCTTTTGGCCGCAATCTCGATGAAGCTGGGACGATTATGCTGGAGGCGTGGCGGGGGGTATCCTGGAGCGCTGAAGCAGGAAAAGCAGTCCGCCGGGGAGGCCCCAGAGAAGCATGAAAATGTAGGGGATAAAGGCGAGAAGAAGCGCCTTGTCAGAGCCGATTCCCAGTGCCGACCAAAGCTGGATGGACGCGAATTCGCGGATTCCCGTCCCTCCAGGAGTAAGGGGAATGGCGCTGATTAAGCCGACCATGGGGGAAAAAGAGAGGTAGTCTATGAAGGCGACCGGCATTCCCATGGCACAGCCGACGCACCAGCCCACGCCGACAAAAATAAGTTGAATCGCTAACGAGGTCAGGGCAAGGCGCAGGAGAAGGCGCGGGTTGGCGCGGCAGACATAGAAGGCATTATATACCCGCTCAATGGTGTCCACAACTTTACCGACAAGCCGGATATGATTCCATCGCTTCATAAATGGGAAAACCTCGAAAAGATGAACGCTAAAGGCCACCACGCCTCCACCGAGCAGTATGGCGCAGGCGGTTAGCGTCGGCCAGGCATAGGCACGGGATGTCGAGTTTGACATGAAGAAGTTCCAGCGTGCCAGAATGACCGTACCGACAATCAGGGCGAGCACAAGCAATCCGATAATCCGGTCAATGAAGACGGTCGAGACCGCCTCGGTTTTTTTGTGGTTCGTTTCCCGGGCAGTGTAATAGGCCTTGACCAGATCCCCTCCTGTCGGGCCGATCATAAATGAATTAAAGAAAAGGCCTATAAAGAAGATGGAATTGACCCGACTCCACCCCAGTCTCATGTCTTGGGCATCCAGAATCATTTTCCATCGAACCATGCAAAGGAGAAGGGGGGGGAGGCAGAGCATAAATCCCGCGAGCAGCCACGGCCAGTGTCCGGCGGTGGACTGCAAAGTTACACGTAATTGGGACATATCCATTTTATTGAAAATGTAGGCCAATACGGCAACGGCGATGCCGAGTTTCAAGATCAAAATGAGACTCTCTCGAATTTTCTTCATATGGGTGTCAAGATATCCTTCAAGGTCTGGTCAAGCGGAATGAGCGGGGCCCATCCAGTATCGGTGTGGATCCGCCGGGTATCCAAAGTCGGATTCTGGTCAAGGGGGCGATACAGGGCGTTGTCCCGGACGATGTCGGGTTTGACGTGGGCGAGTTCGCAGAGGCGGTTGAGGACGTCGCCCACCCGGACATCACGTCCGGACGCGATGTTATAGGCTTTCCCCGCGCTTCCTTTTTCCAGCAGAAGCCGATAGGCGCGGACGATGTCGCGCACGTCGGTGAAATCGCGATGATTCTCCAAATTTCCAACTTTCATCTGCGGTGTGGCCCCGTCTCGAATTTCGGCGACCTGTTTGGCGAAGGAGGCAATCGAAAACTGAGGGGATTGACCAGGACCGATGTGATTGTGAGGCCGGGCCACCATGACATCGAGGTTGAACTGTTTGGCATAAAGTTGGCAGAACTGGTCGGCGGCAGCCTTTGAAATAGCATAAAAGGTGTCGGGGGCAAGTAAGTCATCTTCCTGGATGGGGGCTGGACGCGTTCTCATGCCGTAGACGTGCGATGTGGATACAAAAAGAATGCGGGCGGGTGATTGGGCTCTTCGGAATGCTTCGAGGACATTGGTGGTGCCTACCACGTTGATATCAAGGATTTTAGACGGGGCGACGTTTCCCGAAGGAACAAAGGCCCAGCCAGCCAGATGAACGCAGGCATCAGGATTGAGTTTAGCCACGGTTTTTTCAAGCTCGTCGGCCTCCGTGATGTTGCCGGTAACAAAGGTCGAAGGGGACAGCCAGGCCGGCGTCTTTCCGATGTCTAAACCAATCGCCTCATGGCCGTTGGACGTCAATTCGCCGATCAAATGCCTGCCGACAAATCCACCCGCTCCTGTAACTAATATTCTCATGTCGGTTTTTCTTCGATCTCAAATCTCATGCTGTGCGGCACCATACGATTATTCCCACGCAGCCCGAATGATTTTCAGTCCTGACACAATATCCTCGGCGGCCACGGACTGGGAGGGCTCAAGAACCCTGATAATATCATCCCGAGCCACATCCTTGAACAGGGAAAAGTTAATGGTTCCCGCAGGCGGCATGAGGTGATCCGTGGCAGGAGGACTAACATCATGGATGTGCATTCCGGCCAACCAGGGGCGCAGGCGCTTGACCCAGCGGGCATGACTTGTCAGCCCGAGGTTTTCCCGAATTTGCCCATGTCCCATATCGTGCCAGCATCTAAGCCATGGGGAGTTGAAATGGCAAAGCAACCGTTCCATCTCAACTTCAGTCGGGATGGCTTCCCAAGTGGGCAGAATCTCGAATGCCAGGGTGCGTTGAGTTTCCTCAAGCAGAGGCATGAGGCGCTCGATGCCCTCGTAAAGATAAGGGAGTTGAGCGGCCACCGCCTTTTCGCGTGCCAGCAGGAGATTCATGCGAGCCTTCTCGTACGCTTCATCATATTGCCGTCCGGCGCGGGTAAGTTCGACAAGATGGGGAGAGAGCATTTTCATCTCCACATTGCCTGCATGAACCACCACGATGCGGCTCCCGATCTCGGCAGCAAAGCGAATGGTGTTTTCAAGATAATGCAACGAGTTGGCCCGGATATTGGGGTCAGAGGCCGACAGGGTGAAGGGTTCGGGAGAAGGGTAGGGGACGGGAGGGAGCGGGCAGTAGGCGTGGAGACTGTCCGCTATTATCTGTCCGGAAGCAATCCTGCTGCGCACACCCGAAACCAGATTCGGGGTCAGGTCGAAGCCCAGTTCCACATGATCAAAGCCTAGGGCGATAATTTCATCAATCATGGCCTCGCCGGTTTCATGCCGGCGCGCATTCCAACGCGTTGTTAAGCTAAAGATCATGGGTCAACATAAAGAAAGCTCCCTGAATTAGAAATCCAGGGAGCTTCCGGAGATTCAGTGACTGAATCAGACGATATTGTACGCCGCGCGAGCGCGGGCACGGGCTGCCTTGCGACGGCGTTGCTCGCTGGGCTTCTCGAAGTACCGATGGGCACGGATTTCTTTCATGATGCCTTCCTTGTCCATGATCTTCTTCAGGCGCCGCAGAGCTTTATCAACGGTTTCGCCGCGTCTAATTTTGACTTGAGCCACGTGTAATGTCACCTTCCCTTCGTGATCCGGAGCCTGATTAAGGTACTCCTCGAATCAAACAGGCAGAAGATATACGTGAGATCGGCGATGAATTCAAGGAAAAGAAACAGGGCCCTTTTCAAAACGCATCCCGGTGCCCTCGTGTGCGTGCCGTCAGTCAGGGAATAGACCCAGGGAATCTTCCTCTATGAGCTGCTTCTTCTTGCCCCAAGGTCTCCGAACAGGTATCTTTCGCCATTGCTTTAAGGAGTTATTATGAAGCCAGTACAACTTGTTGTCGTTGGATCCATCGGCCTGGATACCATTGAGACCCCTGACGCCAAGAAAGAGGAGATTCTGGGTGGATCGGTCAGTTATGCGTGTGCCAGCGCCTCTTTTTTCACCCCGTCCGGAATGGTCGGGGTGGTGGGCTCGGACTTTCCGGAGCCTTGCCTGGATGTGTATCGACAGTTCGGAATTGATCTCCAGGGGCTTCAAAAATCCCACGGGAAAACATTCCGCTGGTCCGGTATCTATGAACAGGATATGAATAATCGCCGAACACTTGCCACCGAGCTTAATGTGCTCGCGACCTTTATGCCCGAACTGCCGGATGATTATGCCCGCGCGCCCTTCCTGTTTCTGGCCAACATCTCACCCGAGCTTCAACTCCACGTGTTATCGCAGGTCAAATCGCCACGATTTGTGGCGGCCGACACCATGGATCTCTGGATCAATATTGCGCTCAAACCTTTGCGGGACGTGATTTCCGCAGTGAACCTTCTCACTTTGAACGAATCCGAAGCGCGCCTGCTGGCGGGCGAAAATAATCTGGTTAGAGCGGCAAAGAAGATACTGGGATGGGGGCCGCAGTATGTGATTATAAAGAAAGGTGAGCACGGCGCCATGTTGTTTTCCAAGACGGGGATTTTTGTGGTTCCCGCCTACCCGCTGGAAATTGTGCATGATCCCACCGGCGCCGGGGACACCTTTGCGGGCGGCTTGATGGGGGCATTGAGCGAACGGGGTGAGGTGAGCGAAGCCGCCATCTGTCAGGCAATGGGTTATGGCAGTGTCGTCGCCTCTTTCGGGGTCGAGGATTTCAGTCTCGGTCGGTTGCTTAAATTGTCTCGCCCTGAAATTAATCACCGGTTTAACTCCTTTCGGCGGCTGACTCATTTTGACGCATTGCCGGGGACGTTAACTTAAGAACTCATGCGTGTAAAATCACAATTAAATGTGACGGGTCTCATGGTAGGGCGGCCATGCCGCTGGCCGCCGCGGTGCGGCGCTCGACGGCGTGAGCGCCCTACCTGATAAATTGATCGGAGAATGTTTATTTGGAAACGAAACCTAATAATGTGACAAAGATTCCCGGATCGGTCATCCGGCGATTGCCGAAATATCTGGTTCAGGCGAAGCGGTTGCGCCAGGAGGGAATCGAGTGGGTTTCTTCAGATGTCTTGGCTGATACCTTGGCCCTCACGCCTTCCACCGTCAGGCAGGATATTTCGCATATCGACTTTCATGGAATTTCAAAACGGGGATATTCGACGGCCGGGTTGGAGACCGTTCTGGCCCGTACATTGGGCGCAGACCAGGAAAGCGTGTGCGTGGTGATTGGCGCCGGGAATCTTGGACGCGCCTTGGCGATTCATGAGGAATTCGCGCGGCAGGGCTTCCGGATTTGTGAGGTGTTCGACAATAATCCGGCCGTGATTGGTAAGAAAGTAGGCCGGTTTATGGTTCAGGATATGAGCGAATTGCCCAATATCGTGGGTCGGCTCAAGGTGATGATCGGTATTGTGGCGGTCCCTCATGATGCGGCCCAGGCTGTCGCGGATCGCCTGGTCATGGCAGGTGTCCGAGGGCTATTGAATATGACGACGGCGCATATCACTGTTCCTGAGAGGGTGGCACTGGTCGATGCCAGGATCATCGCCAGTTTGCGTGAGTTGGCCTATGCCGTGAAGGTGAACGAACGCCCCTCATAGCGCCCTGTGCGTCTTCCTCGTGACATTCCCGTGAAATTCTATTACAATAGTGGACAATTTTAGGAGTATCGAAGAGGAGGGTGCTTTTCATGTCGCATGCTACGCCGAAACACCATGAGGCTACGATGATGATTGACGGAAAGGTTTGCCCTGTCAACCCGGGGAAAACCGTGCTGGAAGTGGCCCGCGAAAACGGAATCGATATTCCCTCCCTGTGTTACCACCGCAAGACCGGCCCCGCGGCAACGTGTAGGGTCTGCGTGGTCGAGGTGGAGAAGATGCGTGGCTTGCAGGCGGCATGCTCCTTGCCGGCCGGTAGCGGCATGGTGGTGAAGACGAATTCCAAGCCTGTTCTTGAGGCGCGGCGCTGTGTTGTGGAGTTGATGCTCGTCAATGGACAACACAATTGCATGTCGTGCGAACGCAATGGCAACTGCGAACTTCAGGATGTCGCCTATGATCTCGGTATCGAAAGTCCCAGTTACGTGGCCAGCGATCTGATTGAGCCTGTTGACGAGTCGGCGGAAATGGTGGCGCTTGACCGCCGCAAGTGCATCAAGTGCGGTCGTTGCATCGCCGCGTGTGGAAATGTGGTCGTCAACGAGGTGCTTGATTTTGGCAGGCGGGGCAGTCAGGCCCGCATCGTCTGTGATGATAATCTCAAGATGGGGGATTCGTCGTGTGTGCAGTGCGGCGAGTGCTCGCAGATGTGTCCCGTGGGCGCCATCATTGACAAGAAGAGCCGGGGCAAGGGGCGGGGTTTCAAACTGGAGCAGGTCGACACCACCTGTCCCTATTGCGGGGTCGGCTGCCAGATGACCTTGCACGTCGACCGGCGTGCCAATCGTGTGGTGCGCGTCACGGGGCGCGAGGTCGTTCCCAATGACGGGATGCTGTGTGTGAAGGGTCGGTATGGGTTTGAGTTCCATGCTAGTCCCAAACGACTGAGGCATCCCATGATCAAAAAGAACGGCAAGCATGTGCGGGTGTCCTGGGATGAGGCTCTTGATTATACGGCTGAACGGATCAAAGCCATCGTGGACAAGCATGGCCCGGACGTCTTCTCCGCGTTTGGGTCAGGCCGCATCACCAACGAGAATAATTATGCCGTCTCCAAGTTCACCCGCGCGGTCATCCGAACCAACAATGTCGATCATTGTGCCCGGACTTGTCACGCTCCCACTGTCGCGGGGCTGGCTACCGCCTTCGGCAGCGGGGCGGCCACCAACTCGATTGATGAAATCCTGGAGACTGATGTCATGTTTGTGATTGGCTCCAACATGACCGAGGCACACCCGGTCGTGTCGTATTTTGTCAAGCGCGCGGCCAAGAATGGCGCCACCCTGATTGTCAGCGATCCGCGCAAGATTGATCTGGCGCGCTGGAGTTCCCTGTATGTACAGCACCGGGTTGGCACCGATGTCCCATACCTTAACGGCTTGATCCACGAGATCTTTAAAAACGGCTGGCAGAACGACGAGTTCATGAGGACCTGCACCGAAAATCCGGATGATATCCGCCGGTGGGTGCAGGACTACCCGGTCGAAAAAGCCTCGGAACTGTGCGGCGTGCCCGTCCCGACGATGCGTGAGGTCGCGCGACTCCTCGGCACCGCAAAGAACGTCAGCGTGCTTTACACGCTGGGTATTACTGAACATATTTGCGGCACCGACAACGTCAAGGCCATTGCCAACCTCCAGATGGTTCTCGGCCATCTGGGCAAGCGGGGCGGGGGCGTGAACCCCCTTCGGGGCCAGAACAACGTCCAGGGCGCCTGTGACATGGGCGCATTGCCCAATGTATACCATAATTACCAACCGGTGGACGATTTGCGCGTTGCGGAGAAAATGGCGAAGGACTGGGGGGTGCCAACCTTGTCATTAAAGCCGGGCTACAAGATGCCCACCATGTTGCATAAGGCTACGACCGGCGGCACAAAGGCGCTGTTTTGTGTCGGCGATAACACGGTCCAGACGGAACCCCACATGGCCAAGACCATCAAGGAGATACAGGCGCTCGAATTTTTCGTGGCGGTGGATATCTTTCCCACCATTACGACCGAATACGCAGATGTCATCCTGCCTGACGTTTGCTTCAACGAGGACGACGGGACGTACTCCAATCTGGAACGGCGCGTGCAGCGTCTGAGAAAAGCGGTGGAGCCGCCGGGCGAAGCGCGTCCCACGTGGTGGATCATGCAGCAATTGGGCGAACGGTTCGGAGTGGATTTGCGATTCACGTCCGCTCAGGGAGTATGGGAAGATATGCGCCGCACCAGCACCAGCATGGCCGGAATCACTTATCCCCGACTTGACGGCTTGGGCATCCAGTGGCCCTGTCCCACGCTCGAGCATCCCGGCACGCCCATCCTCCACCTGGGTGGAAAATTCACGCGCGGCAAGGGGCTCTTCTGTCGCACGGAGTACCGGCCGCAGGCTGAGCCGCCGGATGCCGACTACCCGTTTATTCTCTCTACGGGCCGTCGCTTGTGGCACTACCACACGGGTACGCAGACCCGAAATTCCGTGGGACTCGAGGCGATGTTCCCGGAGGAGTTGATGGAGATCAATCCGCAGGATGCCGCCAAAATGGGGGTTAAAACAGGAGATATGGTGGCCGCCACCAGCCGCCGCGGCACGATCACCTTGAAGGCCTGGGTCACCAACCGGTCGGCCGTCGGCGTGTGCTGGACCTCGTTTCATTTTTTCGAAGCCTGCGGCAACGTGTTGACGATCGACGCCTATGATGACGTCACGGAGACACCCGAGTATAAAGCCTGCGCCATAAAGATCTCAAAGGTGTCCGATGGCACGGCGCCGAACGCCTGCATTGAACGCCAGGCTCGTCCCTAATCAAGGAGATAACATGACTCAAAAAAATGATCTCGCAAGTCTCTTCGCAACCGCCATTCGCCGTGAACGCGATGCGGCAATTTTTTATCAACAGATTATGGAGCGGGTGGCGAATCCGGCTGCCAAGGCCGTGTTTGCGCAACTTGTAAAGGACGAAAACGAGCACGAGCGTTTTCTTGAGAAGTGTCAGGTTGAGCCCTCGCTGCTGGCCGATATTGATCCGCATTGGGATTGTCATTTGGCCACCGCGACAGACCTGCCCCCGCTGTCCATCGACATGAAGCCGGCTGACGCCATTGCGCTGGCGATGAAAAAAGAGCAGGAGGCGGTGGATTTCTACCGAATGCTGGCGGCCAAATCCGCCGACGGCAAAACAAAAGTTCTGTTCAATGGCCTGGCCAAAATGGAGCTGAGCCATAAGAACCAACTTGAGAGTGTATTCACCGCCATCGGCTATCCCGAGGTGTTTTAAGGGAAGGACGATTGTATGAGTACCTTAGAGGCTTCTGCTTTCGACATCACCTCCGTTCTTAATGCCTACCCCGGGGCCGGACGAGACCAACTTATCCCCATCTTGCAAGACGTTCAGGCCCGACTGGGCTATCTCCCGCGGGCGGCGATTCTCAGCATCAGCGAGCATTGTTCGCTGCCCGTGAGCCGTGTTTATGGGGTGGCGACTTTCTACAACCAGTTCCGGTTTCACCCGCCGGGACGGAATCATATTCAGGTCTGCCGGGGAACGGCCTGCCACGTCAAGGGATCGCTCAGAATTCTGGACGTGATTCGGCAGAAGCTCGAAATTGAAAATGAGCAAACCACTCAGGACGGTGAGTTCAGCCTTGAAATCGTCGCCTGTGTTGGCGCCTGTGGCTTGGCGCCTGTCGTCTGCATTAATGGCGAAATTCATGGCGGTGTGACCCAGGCGTCGCTCAGCAAAATCATCGCCTCGTATCGTGCGACGAAAGGAAAATCCCGTGCAAAAGTCAACTGACGTCAACCCGATCCAAACCTGCTGGCCGGCATTTGAAACGCTCCCGCCCCATGCCCTTGATGCGTTGGTGGGCGAGGGGGGTACAGATCGTCTGGCCCGCCTGCGGCGGGAGAAAACCGACATTCCGGTAATCTATGTGGGGGCGGGCAGTTGCGGGCGCGGCGCCGGAGCCGGAAAGGTTATGGATCGCATCTTGGAACATCTCAAGGCGAACGCCATACAAGCCGAGGTCGTCGAAGTCGGCTGTATCGGACTTTGCGTTGCGGAGCCGATTGTCGATATCCAGTTGCCGGGCAAGACTCGCGTGTCATTCCAGCGTGTGACGGAGGATAAGGTCGGGGCTCTGGTGGATTCGGTGCTGGAGGGGAAAATTCCTTTAGACCAGGTCCTGGGACAGTTCAGGCATCCCCGGCACACTCCCTGGGAGGTGGTGCCCTTTATGGATGAGCATCCCTTCTTTGCTCAGCAAACACGCTTGGTGATGATGAACTGCGGCCTGATCCAACCGACCTCCATCCAGGAGTACATTGCCGGCGGCGGCTACCGATCCCTGGCCAAGGCGCTGGGCGAACTCACGCCCGAGGCCGTCTGCTTGATGGTCGAAAAAAGCGGGTTGCGGGGACGGGGCGGCGCAGGGTTTTCGACCGGCACAAAGTGGAAGTTTGCCCGGCAGGCCCCGGGTTCGCCGAAGTATCTGGTCTGTAATGCCGACGAGGGCGATCCGGGCGCGTTCATGAACCGGGCGCTTATGGAGGGCGATCCGCACCGCCTGATTGAGGGCATGGCGCTGGCCGCCTTTGCCATCGGCGTCTCTGAGGCTTTTATTTATGTGCGGGCCGAAAAACCTCTCGCCGGCCAGAGAGTAAAGGATGCCATTGCCCAAGCTGAGGCCTATGGATTCTTGGGCGGGTCTATTTTGAACTCTGCATTTAGCCTGCGCATTCAGGTTCGCATGGGGGCGGGAGCCTTTGTCTGCGGTGAAGAGACGGCCTTGATCCACAGTATTGAAGGCAAGCGTGGCATGCCGCGGCCCCGGCCGCCATTCCCGGCCGTCAGTGGTTTGTTTGGCAAGCCAACTGTGATTAATAATGTCGAAACGCTCGCCAATATCCCGTCGATTGTCGGCCGGGGTGCCGAATGGTTTGGGACCGTCGGGTCGTCCACGTCCAAGGGCACCAAGATATTTGCGCTTTCTGGCAAAGTGGCCAGAACCGGGTTGGTAGAAGTGGCCATCGGTACCACAGTGCGGCGGGTGGTTCTGGAAATTGGCGGCGGGTGCGCTAATGGGAAAGCCTTCAAGGCGGTGCAAATCGGCGGTCCGTCCGGGGGATGCGTGCCGGCTTCACAACTGGATACAGAGATCGATTATGATTCGCTCCGCGCCATCGGCGCGATCATGGGGTCCGGTGGGATGGTCGTGATGGATGAAGACACCTGCATGGTGGATGTGGCCAAGTTTTTCATGGATTTTATCCAGCGGGAAAGTTGCGGGAAATGCACACCCTGCCGGGAAGGCACGCTGCGGATGTTGCAGATCCTGCAGGATATCACCGGGGGGCGCTGCGAGTTGGAACGGCAGGAACTCCTTGAACGGGATCGCGTGGTGAAGTACATGAGTAGCCTCGCGGTCACCATCCGTGACGCCAGCCTTTGCGGTCTGGGCCAGACCGCGCCCAATCCGATCCTGAGTACCCTGCGCTGGTTCCCTGAGGAGTACGAGGCGCACATCAAGGAACGGCGCTGTCCGGCGAAGGTGTGCAAGGAACTTCTAGCCTACTCAATCGATAAGGATGCCTGCAAGGGGTGCACGATTTGCGGCAAAAAATGTCCGAGTAAGGCCATTTCAGGCGTGGCAAAACAATACCATGTGATCGATCCGTCGCTCTGTACGCGGTGTGGGGCCTGTGCCATTGCCTGCACATTCGGGGCGGTGTCTGCAAGCTAGACGAAGGGAATTCTGATGAAATCTAAAGCTGAATTGATGAAGGCCATAAGGGCGGCATCGCGAAAAGACAAAGGCGCATTTCGCTTGTCCTGCAAGGCGGCGCTCCTGCTTGCCGCCAAACACCGGGTCTCGCCGGGTCGTATCGGGAAATACTGCGACGAGGAAGGCGTGAAACTGCGATGCTGCCAATTGGGTTGTTTTTAGTCTCTTAGAGAAAAGATGATCGCCTGCCCCAATATGCTGATGATCGGCGCGACGGGGCGTAATGTCGGCAAAACCGAATTTGCCTGCGAACTGATCCAACTGCATTCAGCGACCCGACCGGTGTTCGGAGTCAAGGTCACCACGGTTCAGACTCGCGACGAGCCCTGTCCGCATGGCGGTCAGGGCTGTGGTGCGTGCGGTTCGTTGACGGAAAATTTCTGTCTGACGGAAGCACGCCTCGAAGATGGCGACAAGGACACCACCCGCATGTTGCGCGCTGGCGCCCGGCGCGTCTTCTGGTTGAGGGTTTTGCATGACCATCTGGAGGAGGGGATGAGGCGTCTATTGGAGACGATTCCCGACAAAGCGTTGGTGGTGTGCGAATCTAATTCTGCCCGGACCGTTCTGACGCCGGGCGTTTTTCTCGTGATTCAGGAGGCGGATGTGTCGGCCATCAAGCCCTCCTGTCAGGCCGTGCTTGCCCTTGCGAACCAGCTGGTGAGATCCTCCGGCAGCGGCTGGGATTTTCAGCCGGGCCGGATTGCTTTGTCCGGAGACCGCTGGGTGATCCGGCCCAACGCCACGGCTATCATTCTTGCGGGCGGCAAGAGTCTTCGCATGGGCCGCGACAAGAGTATGCTGGCTGTCGACGGCCAGCCCATGATTGGCCATATTGCCGGCCAACTCAGCTATTTTCAGGAACGGCTGATCAGTTCAAATGATCCTGAAAAATATGCATTTCTCAAACTGCCGGTGGTGTCGGATCGTGAGCCCGGCTACGGGCCGCTGATGGGTATTCTATCCAGTGTTGATCGGGCCGCCCACGACCTCTGCTTTGTCACAGGCTGCGATATTCCGGCTCTCGACCCGGGGTTTGTCATGCAACTTTTGGCGCAGGCGGAAGATCACGATATTGTCATGCCGCAGCATGCGGATGGACGGGTGGAACCGCTATTGGCGGTTTACCGGAAATCCATCATTCCTGTCGCGGAAGCGGAGTTGCGTGGGGGCAATCGGCGGATCGTGTCGCTTTTCGATAAGTTACGTGTCAGATTCGTCGCGGCGGATCAGGAAAACTGGTATCATAACTTGAACACGATGGAGGATTACCGACTGTGGACGGAGGTCGCATGAATACGGTTTCTTTTCGGGAGGCCAATGACCTTATGCTGGAAGCGGCGGTGCCGTTACCCGGCGAGGACATTGATCTGGTGTCCGCGCTGGGGCGCGTGCTGGCACAGGACGTTGTGTCGGATGTCGACATGCCACCGTTCGATAAATCCGCCATGGATGGGTATGCCTGCCGCCGGGCGGATCTTGCTGCCAGTCTCACGGTGGTGGAGGAAATTCCAGCGGGCCGCATGCCCGGGCTGCCCGTTGGCCCGCGGCAATGTGCCCGCATCATGACCGGTGCGCCGGTGCCGGATGGCGCCGACTGTGTCGTCATGGTCGAACAGACGGAGACGCTTCCCGATGGCCGGATCCGGATGACCAACATCAAGACCGCCGACAACATTTGCCGGAAAGCGGAAGATATCCATAGCGGCGAGTGTGTCTTGGGGCAGGGTGAGATCATCACCCCTGCCCAGATGGCGGTGCTCGCCTCCGTGGGGTGCGTGAGACCCCGGGTTGCCTGTCGGCCGCGTGTCACCGTGCTGGTCACCGGAAACGAACTGGTGGAACCCGACGGCCTGCCTGTGGGAGCACGGATTCGTAATAGTAACGGCACACAACTGTGTGCACACCTTCAGCAAATGGGCGTCGTGCCGCAGTATGGGGGTATTGTTGAGGATACCCGCGACGCCATTGATCAGGCGGTGAAAAAGGCGATGCCTAAAAGCGACCTGATTTTGCTGTCCGGCGGGGTTTCCGCGGGCGTATATGACCTGGTGCCTGAGAGCCTTCGGCAAAACGGTTTTGAGTTTCTCTTCGAGCGCGTGGACATGCAGCCGGGCCGACCGACTCTCTTTGGCCGTTGCGGCAGCCTTTATTGTTGCGGGCTTCCCGGCAATCCGGTTGCGACCTTTGTGGTTTTTGAATTACTCCTCAAGCCTTTTCTCTACCGTCTCATGGGGCATGACAGTTTGCCACACTTGGTGGAGGCCGTTCTTTTCCGTGATGTGTCCTGCAAAGCCGGGCGCAAGCAGGTCACCATCCCCGTGCGATTTACGCAATCTGGCGTCGTCGAGCCCCTTGAGTATCACGGGTCCGCCCACATCAATGCCATGACTCGCGCGCAAGCCCTGCTGACCTTCCCCATGGGGCAGGATACACTGCGGGCTGGAGCCACCGTTTATGTACGACCGATTTAACCGTCGCATTCATTATCTCCGCCTCTCGGTCACCGACTTGTGCAACTTGCGGTGTACCTACTGCATGCCCGCCGAAGGCGTGCCGTTGGTGCGGCACGACCAGATCCTGTCTTTTGAGGAGATTGCCGAATTGGCCCGGGTGGCGGTTGAACTGGGGGTGGATAAAGTCCGGGTAACGGGGGGGGAACCGCTCGTCCGTCGCGACATTATCGAACTCGTCCGGATGTTGGCGGCCATTCCGGGGATTGCCGATTTTGGCATGACCACTAACGGGGTGCTTCTTGCCCGCCACGCCGTGGCCCTGCGTGAAGCCGGGCTTCATCGCGTTAACATCAGCCTCGATACGATGGATCCCGCGCGGTTCCAAACGATCACGCGCTGCGGCCGGCTCGAGGATACCCTGGCGGGGATTGATGCGGCCCTGGCTGCCGGCTTTCGCAAGGTGAAATTAAACTGCGTCGTGGCCGTGTCCCCGGATGAACCCGACGCGCGATCCGTTGCCCGCTATGCCGCGCAGCGAAATCTGGAGGTGCGGTTTATCCGCAAGATGGATACCGTCTCGGGACAGTTCTGGCGGGTGGTGGGCGGTGATGGCGGCCATTGCCAGAGTTGCAGCCGCCTGCGCGTTTCCAGCCTGGGACGGATCTATCCGTGTCTTTTCAGCGATCTGTACTATGATGTCCGGCAGTTGGGTCCGCGGGCGGCCATTCTGGCGGCGGTGGAAGGTAAACCCGAAGCGGGGCGAACGAGCGAAAACCGGTTTCACCATATTGGAGGTTAGGTATGGAGTTTACTCATTTTGACGAAAAGGGACGGCCGCGCATGGTCGATGTTGGCGATAAGCCGCCCAGCCATCGCACGGCCCGGGCGGAGGGCCGGATCGGGCTGCAGCCGGAGACCGTGTGCCGGATTCGGGAGAACCAGATCGGCAAGGGGAACGTGTTGATCACGGCCGAATTAGCCGGGGTGCAGGCGGCCAAACAGACCGCATTGCTTATCCCTCTTTGTCACACGCTGTCGCTCAGCAAGGTGTGTGTCGAGGCCGTCCTGGAAACCGATAGCGTACGGGTAACGGCGGAGATCAAATGCACCGGGCAGACGGGGTGTGAGATGGAGGCATTGACCGCAGTGAGCGTGGCGCTTTTAACGGTGTACGATATGTGCAAGGCGGTGGACAAGACGATGGAACTCGGCTCTATCCGGCTTCTGGCGAAACAGAAGGTGGCCTGTGGATAATCCCGTTGTCATCTCTGTGAATATTTCCGTGGAGAAGGGCACCACCAAGAAGCCGGTGTCGAAAGGAGTCGTCACGGCCACCGGAATTGAGGGCGACGCCCATGCGGGCGCCTGGCATCGGCAGGTCAGTCTGCTTGCCCGTGAGAGTATTGATCAATTTTCCATTCAGGCCGGAAAGACCTACCAGCCTGGCGACTTTGCCGAGAACCTGACCACGGCCGGCGTAAATTTAGCTTCTGTCTCACTTCGCGACCGGTTTCGCATTGGCACCGTGGTTTTGGAGGTCACGCAGATTGGCAAAGAATGCCACGGCGACGGGTGTGCGATCTTCCGGGAGGTGGGTAAATGCGTCATGCCGAAGGAGGGCATCTTCGCCCGCGTTCTGCACGGCGGCGAGATCCATCCCAGCGACGCCCTTCAGCACGAGTCACGGCCCCTGAAAATGGTCATCATCACCACCAGTGACCGTGCCAGCCGTGGTGAGTACGAAGACCGCAGCGGGCCGGCCATAAGGGAGCGAGCCGAGCGTCATTTCCAGGGTAGTGAGTGGTCTGTCGTCATCCAAAACCGCCTCATTCCCGATGATGCAGACCGGTTGAAGGCCACCTTGCGCCAGGCCCTTGATGAAGGCGCCGATATGATATTCACCACCGGTGGAACAGGCATTGGCCCGCGGGATATCACGCCGGATGTCGTGGCGCCGATGCTCACCCGAACCATCCCTGGAATCATGGAAGCCATACGGGTCAAGTATGGCGCCACGATCCCTTCCGCGCTACTCAGTCGCGGTGTAGCGGGCCTGATCGGCTCGACCCTGGTCTACACCCTGCCGGGAAGCGTCAAGGCTGTGAACGAGTATATGGACGAAATCGGCCTCACACTGAATCATAGCCTGCTGATGCTGATGGGGATTGACGCCCACTAGGAAAGTGTTTTCACATCGCCTCCCGCCCGGGAACATTCTATTGTCTCGTTCCGTGACCTATATTCTTCCAAGAGCATTATTTGTAGTTGCCCTGGGCCTGGCCTGTGTCGCTCAACCGACCCGGTCACTGGCTGGCTGGGTTGAGGATCGTGACGGGCGGACAGTTATTCATGTGAAACTGTTCGATCTGCCCGATGTGGCCAGCCCCGATGTGGCCAGCCGGGCGGGAGTCGCGGCCGTGGAAGCCTTTAAACAGGAATTCCCCCGGATCTTCGCGGAGAAATACCGTGCCCGCTATGAGGCGAACCCCGCCCGCTATGGCCGTCACAATTGGGCGCAAGTTAGCGTTGAGTTGGAGCGGTTCACCGGGATCACCGTCAAGGGTGTGGAAGTGGATCTCCTGGCCATTGCCGGCGGATTGGCGCCGGATGTGCTGTATCTTAACTTCCGGAAATCGGAGACCTATATCCAGAACCGATTCCTCTCTCCACTGGACCGGCCCGAGGATGGCTATTTCTCTGCCATGGATCAAGAGGCGTTGGATTTCCGGATCAACCCCAAACTGTGGCCGGTGATCAGGCGTCCCGGCCCGGGCGGCACCCACGTCTGGGCATTGCCCTATGGCGGCGCCATGGGGAACGTCCTCATGTTCCGGAAGGATTTGTTTGATGCCAAACGGCTGCCGTATCCGACGGCCGACTGGACGATGGACGATGTAATGACGGCGGCGAAGAAGCTGACCGACCCGGTTGCCGGCACCTATGGTTTCTTTCTCGTGCGGGGAAAGCATGAGGCTCATTACTGGCTGCCGATCCTGTGGTCCTATGGCGGGGAGGCGGTGGTGGCAGAAGGGACCAACGGCCAATGGCGGTGTGCCTTCGATTCCCGTGAGGCTGCGGAGGCCTTGGATTTCTACCTGCAAATGAGCGCCGAAAAGTGGGTGGATTCCCGGGGAGTGATTCGCCGCGGGTATTCCTGCAAGGACACCGGCGATTTCATCGCCCGTCAGGAGCGTGGGCAGATCGGGATGTGGTTCGCCTATATTGATGAGAAGTTGATTGCGACAATCAATCCTGAGGTGACGGGCATGGTACCGATTCCCATGGGACCACGGGGGAAGCGGGGAACCGAGTTGAACAGTATGATGATGGGGTTGTTCTCCGGCATCAAGGAGCCCTCCGTGCGTGATGCCGCCTGGGAATATATGCGGTTTTTCGACGGGCGTGAGGCAACGGCTATCAAGACCCGTGTGATGGTGGAAAGCGGGTTGGGGCGGTTCATTCATCCCCGGTACCTGAAGTTGTTTGGTTATCCCGAAATCGAGCGGCTGTCACCACCGGGTTGGGCCAGAACGTTTGACATCGCCATGGAGACCGGCAAGCCCGAGCCTTATGGCGGCAATAGCAATCTCGCCTATGAGATGATGACCCTGCCGCTCCAGTTTGCCGAAACCCTTGCGCTTAGGGATCAATTGCCGCCGGAACGGTCCCGCCGTCTCAATGTGCTGGAGGCCATCCTGCGCAAGGGGGTCAGCCGTGCGAATGACCAGATGATGGGGATTGTGTCGCCGCGTGAGCGAATGGCCCGGCGAACCGGGGCAGGGGTGATGCTGGGGATAATGGTCGGAGCGTTTGCAGTGGGGTTCTTCCGTGTGGCCCGGATTTTTTCGCCGACGGACGGTGCGTCCGCAGCACGGGGTGGCCGGGGCCATCTCCGTTGGGTGACGCTGCTACTGTTTCCCGCCATCCTTACCTTGGCTCTCTGGCATTATGTCCCACTGGCCCGGGGATCCATCATGGCGTTTCAGGATTACCGCCTGGTGGGCGATTCGGTGTGGGTTGGGCTGGATAATTTCGGGGATATTCTCTTTGATGGCTTTTGGTGGCAGGCCCTTTTCAACTCCTTCCGTTATAGTTTTCTGATTCTGGGACTGACCTTCCTGCCACCCATCCTGCTGGCGATTCTCCTTCAGGAAATTCCACGGGGAAAAATATTCTTCCGGTTGGTCTACTATTTGCCGGCCGTGGTGACCGGGATTGTCACCATGCTGTTGTGGAAGGAATTTTACGATCCTTCCGAACATGGCGCGTTAAACGCCCTGATCCTTCGAATTCCGGCCATTGGATTCATTCTGTGCGGGATTGGATTGCTGGCGGTGGCGTTGCTTTTTGCCCGGCGACTCTGGCTGAACGAGATGCGCCGGGCGGCCTGGGGGGTTGCCGGGGTCGGGTTTGTCTTGCTGGTCACGGTCGGACGTCTGGCTTGGCCGATTCTGCTGCCCGGCGGCGAGCCGTGGATGGTGGTGCTGGGGCATCTCCCGATCCGGTTATTCCAGCATACGGCCGAGGCGTATCATTGGCTGGCCGATCCGGACACGGCCATGCTGTCCTGCGTGATTCCCATGATCTGGGCGGGGATGGGGCCGGGCTGCCTGATTTACCTGGCGGCGCTAAAAGGGATTCCCGACGACTTGTACGAGGCGGCCGATGTGGATGGCGCCACCTTTATCGACAAGCTCCTGTTCGTCGTGTTCCCGATGCTGAAGCCGCTGATTCTCATCAACTTTGTCGGCGCCTTCATTGCTTCATTCTATAACGCGACGGGCAACATCCTGGTGATGACCGGCGGCGCCGCGAATACCGAGGTGGCAGGCCTGCATATCTGGTACAAGGCCTTCACCTTCCTGAAATTCGGGCCCGCCACTGCGGCCGCCTGGATGTTAGGCGTGATCCTGATCGGGTTTACCGTGCAACAGTTGAAATTCCTGGCGCGAGTGGAATTTCGCGCCACCGGCGGGAGAGAATAAATGCCGATTGTGTCGCAAATAGGCCGTCGCCATTGGAAGACCCGGCTGTTGATCGGGCTCATGTATGGGCTGTTGCTGGCCGGTGCGGTGTCCATGGTATATCCGTTTCTGCTGATGCTGGCAGGATCCTCAAAGTCATCCGTTGATGCAGCTGATCAGGCGATCATCCCATCATTTATTAGTGATGATATAGCGCTATATCAGAAGCATATTGAGGGGGTATTCAATGAATCGCTCGCCCAGATGCGGTGGGCGTACGGGGCCGAGGCGGCCACGTTCCAGAAGCTTGAAAGGCCTGCGGACTGTAACGCCCTGGTTTCCGAATGGCGTACGTTTCTCCAGACTGAAGGATTGCCTCCCACTATGTACGAAATCGGCTATTGGGCCACCCCCCAGTCGCGCGGGACGATTGCTGCCTCGCTCCGTGATTTCAAACGTGAGATGGAGCAAGCTTACGGCGACGATATCACCCGGCTTAATGCCGCCATGGGGACGACCTTTTCCAGTTGGAATGCCTTCTTCGTGCTTCCCAGAAACGGGTTTGAACGGAGGGTAAAAACAGGAACCCGTCCCTTTGACACGGCGGTGGCAGAATTTGCCCGGCGGCAACCACTCGAAAACCGGGTCTATTTCAGCGTTGAAGGTTTCTTCAAGGAGGGCTACCTGAAGAACCAATATACCCGTGAACTGGCCGCTTACAACCGGATCCATGGCACAACCTTTTCCGCCTGGCGCGATCTTCATCTGGCCCGCCGCCTTCCGGATCCGGATGTGTATTCGCAATTGGAGCGGGATGACTGGGAGCGCTTTGTCCGGGGGATATTGAGTCTGGCTTGGATCCGGGCCGATGCCAGCGCGGCGTCCGGATATCGTGAGTATTTGCGAGCCAAGTATGGCGAGGTGGCGACATTCAACCGCCGGTATCAAACCGCCTACGCCGGGTTTGAGCAGGTTCCCTTCCCGAGCCAACCCCCGGAAGAGGGAGTGGGGTTGTCAGATTGGGAGGCCTATCTGCAAGGGTGGCGTGATCCCGTGACCGGCGCCCTGATCATACTGCCCGCTGAAGCGCTGAGTTTGGATACCGTGGAGTTCCGTTTTCGGGACTGGTTGCAAAAGTCGGCGGGGAAGGGGGGCGATCTCCTCAACGTTCTCCCGCCCCAGCAGGCCTTTCACTATCTCGCGTTCAAGGCGAACACGGGGGCGCTCAGGTGTGAGTTTTTGACACGCAACTTCCGGAGTGTCGGCGATACGGTGATGCGGCATGGCCGGGCGGTGATGAACACCGCCATCTACTGCTGTCTATCGGTGCTGTGCGCCCTCATCTTCAATCCACTGGCCGCGTATGCCCTGAGCCGATATCGGCCCAGAGCGACCTATAAGATCCTGCTATTCCTCATGATTACCATGGCGTTCCCCCCCATGGTCACCCAGATTCCGGTCTTTCTGATGCTGCGTCAGTTCCGTTTACTGAACACTTTTGCCGCCCTGATTCTGCCGGGGCTGGTCAACGGGTATACGATATTCCTGTTGAAGGGATTTTTTGATTCGCTGCCCAGTGAACTTTACGAATGTGCCCAGCTTGACGGGGCGGGGGAGTTCCGTCTTTTCTGGCAGATTACAATGAGGTTGAGTTCCCCGATCCTGGCGGTTACCGCCCTGGGCGCTTTCACGGCGGCCTACACTAACTTCATGATGGCCCTGCTGGTGTGTCAGGATGAGCGCATGTGGACGATCATGCCCTGGTTGTATCAGTTACAGACCAACAGCGGGCAGGGGGTCATGTTTGCCTCCCTGATCATGGCCTCCCTCCCCACGATGCTGGTGTTTGTTTTCTGCCAGAAGGTCATCATGAAAGGGATTGTCGTGCCGGTGGAAAAGTAATCTGCCTGCCCGCCAATATTACCGTTGATATAACGCTAAATCATGCGAAATAATGATCCATGCATAACCCGTTTAGCATTGGTAATTTAGTTCAACTCAGGCAGTTTTCAGACAAGGAAAGGTGTCATATTGGGCATCATATTGTCTGGATAAGTGGAGTTGTGGGGCCGGGTGGGGTCAAGTCTCCATATTCTGCAAATGAAATGACCCGGTAATTGCGATCCTCCGGACTCTCTACTGACTCAATACTGACCACAGAGAGATCGGGGTCGTATTGAGACAATAGACAAATGCTAGTTCATCTTTTAAAAAGAATTTAACATGAGTTCCCTGAAAGCATGTTGAATATATGAAAGTCCAATGTCCATATACGACCCCGATGCCCTTCGATGCCCCTTCGCCGCCACCTGTATCGCAGGCATGCTGACTGCTTTGGTTGCATTCCAAGCGGTGATTCTGGCTTTGTTCATGGTTGGAACTCAATTAGAGCCGCAAACTGTTCTCCGATCTATGTCCGTACCCATCAGAACTATTTGGGCGGGCTTGGGGTTGGTCACGGGCGGGTTGATACAATATTTCTGGCTCGATCTTTGGGCCAAGAGAAAAGATATGAAGAGAATCGCATGAAAGCCCAACCAGCGGCCGCACTGTACACCTCACCCTGACGGGTTCGGTGCCAGATAGCCGCAACGTTCGGCAATACATGAAATTATTGTATAATTCAGAAACAATGTGTTGCCATAAGGCACACGTTGTAGTACATTATGAGCATGGATCACTACCAATGGAATCCCGAGAAGAATGAGCAACTCAAGGCAGAGCGAGGGCTCAGTTTTGAACAAATGGTGATGCATATTGAGGGTGGCGATCTTCTGGCTGTGAGTGAGCATCCAAATCAGGGGCGATATCCCGGTCAGCAGATTCTGGTCGTTCGAGTTGGGGATTATGTGTACTTGGTGCCGTTTGTGGAATCAGCGGAGGGTCGTTTTCTCAAGACGATCATTCCAAGCCGAAAAGCAACACGCCAGTTTTTGGGAGAATACGATGAAGAAGACAAAACTTGATCCAGAGGAGCAGGATATTCTCGACTCTTTTGAGCGTGGCGAATGGAAGCCCGTAGCCAATCAAAAACGGGAAATTGCCCGCCATGTGCAGTACGCGAAGAACACATTGGCGAAAGATCAGAGAGTCAATATTCGAATATCATCAAGAGATCTGGAGCAGCTTCAAACCATTGCGGTTGAAGACGGCTTGCCCTATCAAACACTCATGGCTAGTGTCTTACACCGCTTCGTCTCCGGACGATTTGTGGAAATATCCAGCCGAACATCCGGTCGCAGCGTACACGCTGCCGCGCGCCGCTGAACCGGTACGTTCGGGGCCGAGGAATGTATTGACTGAACGCCAATCGATCTGCTATACGTAGAACGAAATGGAGATCGATGCTATGGACACTGTAACCGTATCGCCGAAATATCAGGTAGTGATTCCGCTTGCCGTCAGAGAACGAGCCCATATCCGGGCGGGTGAGCGCTTGCAGGTCATCTGTTTCGATGATCGTGTTGAGATGATTCCTGTGCGTCCCATGAGCAGCATGCGGGGCTTTCTCAAGGGGTTTGACGCCCGATTCGAGCGCGACGAGGAGGACCGGGTATGATTGTTGTAGACACGTCAGGTTGGATTGAGTTCCTATTTGAGGGCAACAATGCTGGCGTGTTTGCACCTCTGATCGAAGATGTCGATAACCTCGTTGTTCCCGTGATTTGCCTGTACGAGGTGTTCAAGAAAGTGAACGCGGTTGCGGATGAGCCGAAAGCGCTGCAAGCCATAGGCCAGATGAAGCAAGGCCGGGTGACTGAAGTCTCTGAAGCCATTGCGCTCCGTGCGGCTCTGATCAGCCTCAAACATCGTCTCCCCATGGCGGACAGTCTGATCTTGGCCACCGCATGGTCGGAACAGGCGACGCTCTGGACCCAGGACGAACACTTCGCCGGTCTGCCCGGAGTCGAATACAGAACAGCCCGAACCAAGGCACCCAGCGTACGCGGCAAGCCGCGCCGCTGATGCCTCCCGTTGGGGCAGAGAAACGGAAGGAAATGGAATGACGCGAAGCAGGCATGGGTTCATCTGCTGCATAGTCTTCTTGTGGTCCATGGCAGTTGCCGGCGGTGCGGAGCCTGTGAACCGTTTTGACAACGTCGTCAAACGGTTGGTTCAGGCCGGGCTTCAGTATGGAGGCGGTCGAGAAGGTCGTGGCACTGAAGGGGGCATTGCCGTTAAATGAGATATTGCGCTGCCAGGTTCGGTATTTCACGGATGGGGCGATATTTGGGAGCCGCGC
>Ga0194060_10000113_pt1 | contig 55756 bp, 42 predicted proteins | sample SepL225m_MetaG_FD_163427 | JGI IMG/M metagenome (GOLD analysis project Ga0194060, IMG submission 163427) | Anoxic zone freshwater microbial communities from boreal shield lake in IISD Experimental Lakes Area, Ontario, Canada - Sep2016-L222-5m | ecosystem: Environmental > Aquatic > Freshwater >... | reverse complement strand
CCTAATTTCCCGAGCAAATTATGACGAGGCCATGTCTGGCAGTTCAATCTTGAGCTCCTTGAGAATATCCCTCTGTGCTTTAGTCAGCTCAGTGAGGATGTGCCCATACTTGCCAGTGTAGGTCACTTTGGTGAGCGTCTCCATTTCTCGCAGAAGCTCACGCACCGTGTATTTTTCAATCAGTCCAGATGTCCTCATTCTCTGACGTAGTTCGCTGATGAGGATCAGAGCGATAAACTGGATGAAAAGTCTACCGTCAGCCGTCGCTGACTTGTGCATCCGCAAACGCTTCATGTCCAGCGAGTTTTTTAAATCATCGAAGCACTTCTCCACTGCATCCTTATCACGGTAAACCTTTATGGCTTCCAAAGGCTCCTTAATTCCGCTCGAAAGCAGTGCCTGAAATCCTGCGTACCGGTTGATGTGTTGGCTTATGGCTTCCGTGTTATACGAAACTGCCAAACCGCGCTTGGGCGTTCTCTTCTGGATGAAAAAATCAGTATAGGCCTTCTTGTGCTCAGCAACAGGCTTGCCCGATTCAAGTTCTTTTTTATACTGGAGCAATTCTTCATTAAAGGTGTCTACATCTTTGGCATGGCTGCTCGCATTATAGTACAGGTGAAGATAACAACGACGATTCTCCTTTCCCCAAGGATAGAGTCGCGAGTGGACATACAGTACTTCGTCATCAAGCTTGCGATACCCGGCAGGCCCATGGATAGTTTCATGGATATCGTCAATGGCGTTCTGTAACCACTTGTTGTTCAATGGTATACCTATGGTGAAACGATCACGGTGCTGCACCAGTTCATCAATGTTCTTTTTGCTGTAGAACCCTTTATCCATAATAAAATGCAGTCGCTTTAGCTCAAGCGCCTTAAAGGTCAACACAAGATTGTGCAGTGTGGAGACATCGTTTATACTACCTGGAACGCGATGGTAATAGAGGGGCAACGCTGTTTTCTGTCCGAAAAGCATGGCGAGATTGAGTTGGGGAAGCTTCTCGTCATCACGGTTATAGCCATATTTGATGAATTCATTCAACTCCGAATACGAGGAAACAGAGGTTATGTCATAGCAGAGGTAATCGTCTTCCAGTGCTTTTTTTATCCATTTAGCCAAAAATGTCTCCTTCTCATCAATCCCAATGGAAGAGATTATCTCGCTGATTCGCTGACTGCTGAGGGATGTCGCAAGGCTTGGTTCATGGCTTTTCGCCCATGATGAGCAGTGGGTAAGTGCCCCTCCCTGGGTAGCCAGATAAGAGGCCATCGCCAGTATTTGTCGGTAAGTTTTCGGAAAGCAGCTCTTCAGCAAGCTCGCCAAACCGTTACTTTTGGACAGCTCATTGAGCACTACGGCAGGCCCGACGATTTGAGCTGTTGCAGTAACTGACGGATCCCGAAGCGCAGCCTGTTGTGGGCTTAGCCGTTTCGAGGGAATGATTTTGCCTGTGGCAGGGTCAATCTTGCCGATACACACCTGCTTGTTACGCGACTGCTTGAGTTCTTTGTTCCAGACAGCGACCGCTTCGTAAACGTAGGTTACTCCCGTTTTTTTATTGAGCTGACGCACTTGATAAGCCATGATTTTCTCCTTTGGGTTATAGTTATAATTATAACTATCAAAAGCGACAAAAACAAGGCCTATTTTGCGATAAGCCCAACTATTTTATGAGAATATGCTTCTCATAGTTATATATCGCTCGGGAAATTAGGTCTATAAAAGACAGAATTATACCAATTACATTTCCTGGAGCAAAACCGAAATACTTCTGATATGGCAGCATCCGGAGTAGATCTTTTTGAGCAATGGGGAGAAAGGCAAAAAAATGCCAGTAATCTTCAAAACGGCTATCCGGATCGTCCTGCTTTATCTTTTTCAACGATTGCCCAACACCTCACGCACCGCAGGCCCCGACAAGCGGCTGCGGCCTCCTGAAAGAGGATGAACCCTGATCTGCGTGGTAATACGCTCCTTGAGCGCCGGAACATGGGAGATGATGCCTATGATCTTCCCGTTCTGCTGAAGTGCCGCAAGGGTCTGCAGGGCGGTATCAAGGGCATCCTCATCAAGGGTGCCGAACCCTTCGTCAAGAAAGAGTGAATCAATCCGGACATTCCGGCTCGACATCTGCGACAGCCCGAGGGCCAGCGCAAGGCTCACAATGAAGCTCTCTCCTCCCGAGAGATTGAGGGTGGAACGCATCTCACCCGCCTGATAGTTGTCGATCACATTGAGGCCAAGGGGATGGTCGGATGAGCGGACGAGGAGATAGCGATCGCTCATGTTGACCAGTTGGCGGTTGGCGTGGCCAATCATGATGTCGAAGGTGAGCCCCTGGGCAAAATTGCGATACCGCTTTCCGTCGGCTGATCCGATAAGCTCATTGAGGGTTGTCCAGCGTGTACACTCAACCTGTTGGGCAGCAAGAGCACCTGTTTTTTCACGTAACAGAGCGGCGGCACTCTCGTGCGCAAAGAGTTGATGCTTCAGCACTTCAATGGCGGATCGGAGTGTGGCGCAACTGATTGAGAGCTGTTCGATCTCCCCCTCCAACTCTTCAGGCGATTGCCTGGTAAGCGCCAACTGTTGCTCGTTCATCAGCTTGCTCTGGCGTTCGCTCTGCAGGGTTTCAAGCTCAAGACGGCGTGCCGCCAGCCGCTTTGCCCGATCTTCAAGCTTTTCCAGCGCATCCCGATCCAGCCGTGCCGCAAGAAAGCGTTCGAGACTCTCAAAGCCGACGGCAGCCAGCTCCCGGGTGAGCTGCGCCTGCTTCTCTGTGATCATCAGTGCCCTCCCACCGGATGAGGTGGCAACCATTTCAAGGCGTGCCGAGAGATCACCAATCTGCTGCGACGCTTTGTCACGGCTGCTTCGGGCATCCTCAAGCGACGCTTCTTCAGCTTTTACTCGCTTAGCAAGAGAGCGCTCCACCTCATCCGGTTTTTGTGCTCCAAAGAGTTGCTGCCGTTGCTCCTGAAGAGCTGCAAAGGTTGTTTGAGCGGCGAGGGAGAGTCGCTCCCTCTCGCCAAGCTCCACGTTTTTCGCCACACGAAGCTCATGCTGAGCCTTGAGGCTGCTCTCCAGTGCAGCGATCTGCTGCAGTGCCAGGGTTTTGCGATCAATGGCACGTTGCCACTCGTCAGCGCGCAAGTGCAGCACCAGCAGAACATCACCCCATGCGCTCTCCTCTCCTGTGAGAATGTTGTACACTGCAAGCTGCCTCCGGAGACTCTCGTGCAGAGCCATCCGCCGCTCTCTGCTGTTGTTGAAGGACTCCTCTCCCCTTTTCACCTCCGCTGCGGCGCTCTTCCGGCGAAAGGCATCCCCATCCTCACGTCGTTCCGTTTCGGCCAACTGCTGAAGCAATCGCTGCACCTCCCCCTCTGCAAGCTTCTGCGCGGTGTCAAGTTGCTCAGCACTGGCAAGCCTCCCGGCACACTCTGCCGCCTGACTGCAGGCAAGCGCAAGGCTCTGCATTGCCTGTTCCTGGCTCAGCTCTTCGTCAATCCCAAGCTCTTTTGCAAGGTTGCATACCAAGCCATGCTCATCGGCCAGCGCTCTCTTTTCGGAAAGGATCTGTCGTTCACCGTGCTCCCGGTCGCTTGCCGCTTTGGCCATCTCAAGCCTCAGTGTCGTGATCTTGCCAGCACTCTCCTGCAGCGCCAGCCTGGCAAGGCGAAGGGTATCGTCATCACCTGTTGTTTCAGGACTCTCCTCAGCCCAGGGGTGATGAAGCGAGCCGCAGAGAGGGCAGGGCGAGCCATCAAGCAGCAGCGTGCGCTCCTTCTCCAGTGAGAGAATTTTAGAGAGCAGCTCCGCCTGATGCTCAAGCCCTTCAACGATCTGCGCCTCTTTTTGCTGAAGCAGAGTAACGCACTCAATCTCCAGGGTTGTGCGAGAGAGAGCTGCATCAATATCCACAAGAGTCTGCTCTGACACGACAAGACGCTCTCCGATTTGAGCGGCATTGGAAACTCGTGTGGCAAAAGCATCAAGTAATCTGGTGCGCTCCAGCAAACGCTCTCTCTCCTGACGTAGTGGCGGAATATCCACTCCGGCAAGAAGATGGGCAAGTTTTTCCGAAAGCTCTTCGCGTCGGGCACGGGATATTTCAAGAGCAGCCCGCGATGCTGTTGCCTCCTGTTGCACCTTGCGGTGAAGCATCTCGGCATCTGCAAGCTCTTGTTGCCTCAGCTCCAGTATGGCTTTTGCCTCATGTTCACCCTGCTGCGCTTCAAGATGCTGCTCCACGACAACTTCAAGACCACTCAGCGAAACAAGGAGAGTGCGGTCACTCTCATGTTGAGCCAGATAGCTCTTCGACTTCTCAACCTTTTTCCTCTCCTGCTGCAGTTCAGCCTCAATGCGGCTCATCTGCCTCTCCAGAGTTGCTCTCTGTTCGCGAAGCAGCCTCACCGCATCCTCCTGCTCCCGACACTGCTCAAGCTTGACTGATATCTGCACATCAAGTGCCCTCACGTCGCGAAGAACAACAGAGAGTGTTTTCTCCTCCTCTTTCACCTGCAGCAGCTTCTGCACCGCATCATGGAAGAACTCTCTCCGTTTGGCAAACGCTTGTTGTGCATCCTCCAGGGTGCTCTCCAGCGCGCTTTTTTCGTGCAGCTCCCGCTTTTGAAGCTCCTGAAGCTGACAGAGGGTTGAGTATGCGGGTTCAAAGGCTGCCGCACGGCGAGCCTGCTCCATCCGTTGACGATCGGCAGTGAAACGCTCCTCAAAGCTCTTCAGTTCATCGAAACTTCCCTTCATTCCCTCAAGTTCACCCTGCATGGCCGAAATCTGCCTGAGCCAGCGAAAAGCGGTTTGTGCCTGATGCTGCCTGCTGCAGATGTCGGCCTCACCCCTCTGTTTTGCACCCAACTCCGCCTCTACGGCAGCAACGCTCTCTGCATCAAGCAACTGAATACCGGAACACTCATCCCTGAGTGCTTTCAGCTTCTGCTGTTCAAAACGGTGGCGCTCATGCACCTTCATGGAGATCAGGGAGTAAATCTCTGTGCCGGTGATCTGCTCAAGCACCGGTGCCCGATCGTCATCACGAGCCTGGAGAAAAGCGGCAAATCCACCCTGGGCCAGCAGCATTGAGCGGGTAAATTGTTCAAAATCCATGCCCGTTCGTTGTACCACGGCGGCAAGGGTATCCTGCAATTTTGATTCAAGAATTTTGCCGCTCACATCGTCAGCAATCTCATGTTTCTGGCTCTGCAACTCCCCGCCCGGTTGCTTGCGGGAGCGATGCTGTGACCAGTGGCATCGGTATCGTCCCTTCAGGGTTTCAAACACCACCTCCGAAAAACACTCTCCGCTCCGGCGCGACATGATTTCGTTGCCGCTCTTGGTGATTCTGCCGAGACGTGGTGTTTGACCGTAAAGTGCCAGCGAAAGGGCATCAAGAACGGTGCTCTTTCCGGAACCGGTGGGTCCGGTAATGGCAAATATCCCCTCCACAGCGTACTCTGGAGCTGTAAAATCAATGAGCCATTCACCCACGAGAGAGTTCAGGTTTTTAAACCGTAACGAGAGTATTTTCATAGGGGTTGCCTCTGCAAGGGGGGGAGGGCGGAGAGTGGTTCGTCATGTTCATGAAGGGAAAGCACGATCTCCTGGTAGGCCTGTACAAGAGCCGACCGTTGGGTATCGGGCACCTTTCCTGCGTTGAGACAGCGCTCGAAAACATCAAGCTCTCCAAGCTCATCCAGTGATTCATGCTCCGAAAGCTGCTGCTTGAGAATAGCAACTGTTCGTCTGTTCTTTATCCGGCGGATTTCAAGCCTCGTCCCTTCTACCACCTCTTCCAGAAGCGCACCCAGGTTGCCTGCCAGCTCAGTGCCAGTGTATTCGATCTCAAGCCAGGCGCAGCTCCCCTCTGCCTTGAGTTGGAGCATACGGGAGGTGATGGTTTCGATATCGCCACTGATGCGCTCAAGCGGCTGAAACCGTGGCACCGCAATCTCACGGATCTTCCGCTCACCATCGGCAAACTCCACAAGCAGCACCTGTTTCTGCTGACCTGCCTCACCAAACCCCATCGGCAGTGGCGAACCGCAGTAGCGCAGGTGCTCCTCACCCCCCACCCTTTGAGGCACGTGCAGATGGCCGAGAGCAAGGTAGTCGATACCGGTCGGAAAAATTGAACGACTCACACGGGCCAGCGAGCCGATATAAAGCTCGCGCACTCCGTCGCCATCTGTCGTTATGCCTCCTGCCGTAAAGAGATGGCCCATGGCAATCATCGGCACGGAAGTGCCCTCCTGCTGTCGCAAAAGCTCTCCTGCCTGGCACACCTTTTGGTAATGGAGTTCAACACCTTCAACGAGCTTGCGACTCTTGTCGTCCACGCTCTCTCCAGCCTCCACGCTTCTGATGTCGCGGTCGCGCAGATGCGGCACGGCGCAGATGACGGCCTCCAGTTTTCCCTGTCGGTCGCGAAGTGCCACCACCTCCCCGGACACGTTGTCACTCACCGAACCAACCACGTGCACATCAAGTGCCCGCAGAAGTGCTTTTGGAGCATCGAGAAACGAGGCCGAGTCATGGTTTCCGGAGGTGATTACCATAGAGCGGCAAGGGGTGTAACAAGCAACCCGGTGGAGAAAACCATAGTACAGCTCCTGTGCCCGATTGCCGGGCATGCTGGTATCGAACAGATCACCTGCAACAAGAAGGACATCAACCCTCTCCTGCTCAATCAACTCGACAAGCCAATCCAGAAAAGCGGAAAATTCACTGTAACGGTTTCTGCCGTAAAGCGTATGGCCCAAATGCCAGTCGGAGGTGTGGAGAAAGTTCATAAAGATTATATCCGTTAGTACCCCAGTTTTTTGTCGCCCATGGCAGGCCGGGTGATTCCCTCTGCCTGAGGAAGCGGGAAAGTTACAAATTAATTTGATCGACAACTGGGTGCAGCCTCAATCTTCAGAGAGCACAACTCATCATTGAATGTTGCACAACCAGATTATGCCGGAGGCAGACAATAGTTAAAAATTGTATGATTTTTGAATCATGGAAAGATTTTAATACCGTTTTTACAGTATCATGCGCAATGATTCCGTGAAGATTTTCTTATTTTTTATCTGAATTACACCTGTTCACGTCGGAGAATATGCATACCGAAAAGCTTTCGACCTTTTACCGTAAGGAGATACCCGGCTTGCTGGTCACCGGAGTACCTTTTCAGCCCTGCCAGCTACTAAAACAGGAGAAACATCATGGCTACCAATAAAAAAGCTTTGTGTGTCGGAATCAACAAGTTCAAAAACTATCCTGCCGCCGCATTACAGGGTTGCGTGAACGATGCCAACGACATGTCTGCATTGTTGCAGAAACTCCTTGGTTTTCAGGCAGCCGACATCACCGTGCTGACTGATGCCAAAGCGACAAAAGCAAAGATCATCAGTACACTGAATGCAATGGTTGATGGTGCAAAAGCTGGCAAATTCAATTATCTGGTTTTCAGCATGTCAAGCCATGGCACCCAGGTGCCAGACCTGAGCGGTGACGAACCTGATCGTGCTGATGAAGCCTTTTGCCCTCATGACCTTGCCCAAAGCGGGAGCCAGTGGGATACCAGCCACATCATCCTTGATGATGAACTGAGCGATCTTTTTGCTCAATTGCCCCCGAATGTGCTTCTGGAGGTATACCTCGATACCTGCCACAGTGGCACAGGGCTAAAGTCCATTGACATGCTGCTCGATCGCCGCCCCCGCTACCTCCCCCCTCCCTCTCTGGAAGCATTTCAGGAGGTTGAGAGCAAACGGTCACGCGGGCTGCGTCACGGACTGCAGGAAAAGGGTATCGTGCATCACATTCTATGGGCAGCCTGCCGTTCCGACCAGACCAGCGCTGATGCCAATATCTCCGGCGGCTGGCATGGAGCATTCACCTACTATTTCTGCAAAGAGATGAATGACAGCAAGAATTCCCTCTCACGAACAGATCTGCTGGCCAAAGTTCGCGCCGACCTCAAGGCGGGCCACTATACCCAGACTCCGCAACTTGAGTCAGATGCTACAAATCGTAAATTGACAATCGGGTGATGCTCGTACCGCTTTCAATCGATGCAACAGTTGAATCTTGGGGTCAGTCGGACATTGCTGGCGGCTGACCCTTACTCTTTCCCGTTTTTTTTTCTAAATTCCCCTCAGTTGAAACAGGCTCCAGAGAGCTGCTTCAGAAACATGTCTGCTGTTTATTATTATTTTTTCAGTTCACGTAAACCATAGTAAATCTTTTTTGGTCTCATCCGACAAACGATAATTACTGCTATTATGTATTTCGATCCCCTGTATTTTGTTTTTGCCATGCCTCCCATGCTGCTTGGGTTGTGGGCCCAGTTCAAGGTTAAATCAGCATTTAAAAAATATTCGCAGGTACGCACCCAGAGCGGCATGAATGGTGCTGAGGCTGCCCGTCGTATTCTTCAGCGCGGTGGCCTTGGCAATGTCACGATTGAGAGTACTGACGGGATGCTCTCAGACCATTATGATCCGGGCCAGAAGGTGCTGCGGCTCAGTGAAGAGGTCTACACTCTGCCAAGCATTGCCTCGGTTGGTGTAGCGGCCCATGAAGCTGGCCATGCGCTGCAGGATAAAGCGGGGTATGCTCCGCTGCAGTTGCGCTCCATTATGGTGCCAGCCGTCTCCATAGGGAGCAATCTCGGCCCCATTATCTTTATGGCCGGCATGTTTCTCGCCGGAACACTCGGCACAACCCTTGCATGGGCCGGTATTATCCTTTTTGGGGGAACGGCACTCTTTGCGCTGGTGACACTCCCTGTTGAATTTGATGCAAGCCGTCGGGCAAAAGAGCTGCTGGTGTCGCAGGGAATTGTTTCGAGCGCCGAAATGCAAGGGGTCAATGCTGTGTTAAATGCTGCGGCTCTCACATACGTGGCTGCTGCCGCCCAGGCGATTATGCAGTTGGTCTATTTTCTATCAATCATGAACCGCAGGGACTCATAGTATGCAGAAAAGCTTACGGAAGAAACCGTTGTCACTCCTCTTGAAGGAGGTACACAGCGAAAACAGACTGAACAGGATTCTCGGGCCAGTTGCCCTCACCAGTCTTGGGGTCGGCGCAATTATCGGGACTGGCATCTTTGTGTTGATTGGTGTCGCCGCCCACGACAAGGCAGGTCCGGCAGTGACACTCTCCTTTGCCGTTGCAGGGATGGCCTGTATTTTTGCAGCCCTCTGCTATTCAGAGTTTGCTTCAATGGTCCCGGTTGCCGGCTCAGCCTACACTTATGCTTATGCAACACTTGGTGAACTGATGGCATGGATTATAGGCTGGGATCTGATTCTTGAGTATGCAGTGGCTTCAGCAACCGTTGCTCATGGATGGTCAAAGTATTTTCAGGACTTTATAGGGATTTTTGGCCTTGGTGTGCCTCTCCTTTTTTCCAATGCGCCGTTTGACTTTGATCCTACAAGCGGGCTTTTAAGCTCAACCGGTGCATGGTTTGATCTTCCTGCCGTGCTTATCACCTTTGCTGTTACTGTGGTGCTTGTCAAGGGCATCAAGGAGAGCGCCAACTTCAATGCTGGTATGGTCATTGTGAAGGTTGCCATCGTCCTGCTGGTTATTGTGCTGGGAGCAATGTATGTGAAACCGGCAAACTGGATCCCTTTTGCGCCGTTTGGATTTTCAGGACTCAGCCTTTTTGGACACACAGTGCTTGGTGAACCTGGCGCAGGAGGCACACCGGTTGGTGTTCTTGCCGGAGCTGCCATGATTTTCTTTGCCTATATCGGTTTTGACTCCATCTCCACCCATGCCGAGGAGGCAAAAAATCCACAACGGGATATTCCCATTGCCCTGATCGGCTCCCTTGTGGTGTGTACCATCCTTTATATCGCCGTGGCTGCTGTTATCACCGGTATGGTGCCGTACAACAAGATTAACATCGATGCTCCGGTCTCCAATGCCTTTATGCAGGTTGGTATCGGCTGGGCGCAGTTTATTATTTCGCTTGGAGCCATCACCGGTATCACCTCCGTGCTGCTGGTGATGATGTTGAGCCAGCCCAGGGTTTTTCTCGCTATGGCACGTGACGGACTGCTCCCGAAATCTTTTTTTGGGGCGATTCATGAAAAGTTCAGGACTCCCTGGAAATCAACCATTCTGACCGGTATTTTTGTAGCAATTCTGGGAGGCATGCTTCCGTTGCGCCTGCTGGCTGAACTGGTCAATATCGGCACCCTCTTCGCCTTTGTGGTGGTCTGCCTGGCCGTGCTGATCATGCGAAAAACACACCCTGATGCCAACAGACCTTTCAGGGCTCCCCTGGTTCCTTTTGTGCCCATTGCTGGTATTCTCACCTGTCTGATGCTGATGTTTTCGCTGCCTGTTGAAAACTGGATCAGGCTCTTTGTCTGGCTCTTGATCGGAATGGTGATTTACTTTTTTTATGGCCGCAAACATAGCGCGCTCAACACCTACCAGGAAGAGGCATGATCATGATGAATGCTATCCGCAATGAGATGGCTGGAACCTGCGCTAAAAACAAGTCATGCTGATTACCTTTGAAGGAATAGACGGGGCAGGAAAATCCACCCAGATAGCAAAGCTGGTTCATTTCCTGACGAACGAGGGGGTTGATGTGCTTACGCTCCGTGAACCAGGAGGAACTCCCGCCGCTGAAAAAATCCGCGCCATTCTGTTGGATAACGCTCACAAGGTCACTCCGGTTGGTGAACTGCTTCTCTTTTCCGCAAGCAGGGCTGAGCTGGTCCAGGAGGTTATCAAACCGGCCCTTCAAGAGGGAAAAATGGTCATCCTTGACCGTTTTTTTGACTCTACCACTGCCTATCAAGGGTATGGACGCGGCATTGATCTTGTTCTTCTGCAATCAGTTATCTCTATTGCAACCTGCGGTATCACCCCCGACATCACCTTTTATCTTGATCTTGCACCGGAGGAGGCACTCAAACGAAAATTTGCCAAAAGCTCCATTCCGCCTGCATTTGAAAGGGAGGAGCTTGATCGAATGGAGCGCTCTGGAGTTGAGTTTTACCAAAAGGTTCGGCATGGATACCTTGAGATTCTTCGCCAAAACCCCGACCGATTTGTCTCTTTTGATGCGCTTCAGCCCGTGGGCACCCTTCATCAGCAGATCACCGCAACACTCAAAGAGCGCTCCCTGTTTTAAGAGTTTTCCTTCGAGAAGTCGAGACTGCGCTGTACCGAAACTTTTTTCTCTGCTTCTTTTGTTTTTTGATAAAATTTTCTAATAGTTTTTGAAAGATTTTCCTTAAATTGGGCGACTCATTACGCTACTTCCCACTCACTTACCAGTGACGCATGCACGAAAGCATTCTTAAAGAACGCAACCTGAGTACTTCGCATACGTTAATTACGTTGCAGGATATCAGGACGCTGAAAGAACTCTATCAGCTCAAAGCGGAGACACGAGAACTGAGATTGCCCATCGTCAAAAATATTATCAAGCAGAGAGTTGTCGGGCAATCCAGTGTGGAATCGCTTAAAAATGCCCTCTATTCACTGCAGACTATTTACATTGACGACGATACAGGCCAACGCCTTCTTCGCCTTGATGATACGCGGCAGATTGCCGTCGATCTTACTTATGAAATTCGGGAGTTACAAAAAGATATCTACTACCTGGAATATGGCGAAGACAAGTTTATTGATTACCTGGCCAAGTTCATTCCTGATTTCAGAAGCTACATCAACCAGGGTGTGAATATGCTGAAAAACAAGCATTTTCATGCTTTTATAACTGATCGAGACGGGACGACCAATAACTATTGTGGTCGTTATCGCTCTTCCGTTCAGCCGATCTATAATTCTGTCTTTCTTACCCGCTTTGCCAAGCACCGCTGCAATTATCCTCTTATTATCACCTCAGCTCCACTGAAAGATTTTGGTATCCTGAATGTCTCCATCAACCCGGCCAACACCTTTATCTACGCAGGCTCAAAGGGCAGAGAGTTTATTGATCTCAACGAAGAGTTCCACAGCTTCCCGATTGAGGAGAAAAAAGAGGAGCTGATACATCTGTTGAATGAAAGAATGCTGGTACTCCTTCAGGAGCAGGATTTTGAAAAATTCAACTTTATTGGCTCCGCTCTCCAGATAAAATTTGGCCAGACAACCGTTGCCCGTCAGGATATTACCCACTCCATCAGAGATGATGAATCGTCGGCTTTTCTGGAAAAGGTGAAGAGTGTGGTGTGTGAAATAGACCCAAGTGGCCGGAACTTCAGAATTGAGGATACCGGACTTGACATTGAAATTATCTTGACCATTGACGGAAATTCTGACGACGCACCAATCAAGGATTTTGATAAAGGTGACGGACTCGCTTTTATGGTGAGCGAACTTGGTATGGCTTCTTCAAAAGGGCCAACACTGGTCTGTGGCGACACTCCCTCCGACATTCCCATGCTGGATAAAGCGGTTGAGATGTTTGAGGATGTCTGGGCAGTCTTTGTAACAAGAGATGAAGCACTGAAAAAGCAGGTTGAGGAGATCTGTCCGAACAGCTTCACGGTGCCTTATCCCGACGTTCTTCTGACCATTCTTGGTCTTCTTTCCCTGTAATTATGATGTGCATTACGATAACCATTTAACTACCGGCATGAGCAATACTTTCAAAGGGGCAATCTTCGATCTCGACGGAGTCATCACGGGTACTGCAAAGGTTCACAGTCTGGCCTGGGAATCGATGTTCAACTACTTTCTGAAAAATTATGCGGAGTCAAACAAGGAGACTTACCTTCCGTTTGATCCTGCTCATGACTATCACAAGTATGTGGATGGCAAACCACGGATGGAGGGTGTCAAGAGTTTTCTTGCATCAAGAGATATTGATCTGCCCTTTGGAGAGTCGGATGATGAGCCAGAAAAAGAGACCATCTGTGGTCTTGGAAATCGGAAGAACAGCCTTTTTACCGATATTCTTATCAAAGAGGGGCCTGAGGTCTATACCACAACCGTTGATCTTATCCATGAACTGATCAAGAAGGGAGTCAGAATTGGTATCGCTTCGTCCAGCAGAAACTGTCAGCTTATTCTCAAACTTTCGAAACTGGAACATCTTTTTGAGACTCGTGTTGATGGAGAGGTCTCCATTCAGCTTGGCCTCAAGGGCAAGCCGAACCCTGACATTTTTGTTGTAGCGGCAAAAAACCTGGGTCTTGAGCCTCATGAATGTGTGGTTGTCGAAGATGCCATTTCTGGAGTGCAGGCTGGCTCCAGAGGAAACTTCGGACTTGTGCTGGGCATTGCCCGCGACATTGAGGGGGCGAAACTGAGGGAAAACGGTGCAGATATTGTTGTCGGTGACCTTGGTGAAATCACTCTTGCTGATATTCAGAACTGGTTCACCAGTGGTCTTGAATTTGAGGGATGGAACCAAACCTATACCGATTATGCTGTCAGGGAAGAGAAACTTCGGGAAACATTGACGGCTGTTGGCAATGGTTACCTGGGGGTCAGAGGCGCTTATGAAGGTTCCTCATGTTCTGCACATCACTACCCGGGAACCTACCTTGCCGGTATCTTTAATCGAGTCCCCTCTCTGGTGCATGATCAGACGGTCTACAATAACGACTTTGTCAATACACCGAACTGGCTCCCGATTGAGTTCAGGATTGGTGGCGGGGAATTCATCAGCCCTCTTGAGCAAAAGATTCTCAGTTACCGCCAGAATCTGAATTTCCACAATGGTCTTATGGATCGCGATATTGTCATTCAGGATAATCTCGGAAGAATTACAAGTATCAGCTCCCGCCGTTTTGCCAGTATGGATGATCCCCATCGCTGTGCCATGAAGTTTACTCTCAAACCGGTCAACTACAGCGCAACGATCGAATTCCGCAGCAGCATCGACGGAAGGGTGCAGAACAAGAATGTCGCCCGCTACAGTGAGCTGGCGAGCGATCATCTGGAACATGTGGAGAGTTTCAGTGAAGATGATATCCTCATGCTGCATGTCCGCACCAATACATCACACTACGATATTGTTACTGGCATCAAGACAAGGATTCTCTGTCATGGAAAACCTGCCTCGGTTCAGCGGTCAGTCATCCAGGAGGATCGCATGATCAGCGAGCTCTTCACGCTGCCTCTGAATCCACGCAAGGGTGTCACTCTGGAAAAACTTGCCTCTTTTCACACATCCCTTGATGCAAAGAGTTCAAATCCGGTCAAAGCTGCGCGTCTCTCACTGGAGAGTGAGGACTCTTTTGACTCACTGTTCAAAGCAAATGCGCATGCCTGGGAGGCAATCTGGAAAAAGGCTGATATGGTCATTGAAGGTGATCGTGTCAGCCAAAAGCTGCTCAGGTTCCACACCTATCACATGATGTGTACTGCCTCCCCTCACAATCCCGCTATTGATGCCGGAATGCCGGCTCGAGGTCTGAATGGCGAGGCTTATCGTGGCCATATTTTCTGGGATGAGATCTTTATCCTTCCCTTCTTTAACCGTCATTTTCCGGAGATTGCCAGGGCGCTGCTTATGTACCGCTACAACAGGCTTGGCGCCGCAAGAGAGTATGCCCGGAACCATGGTTACAAAGGGGCCATGTACCCATGGCAGACCGCTGATGATGGCGTTGAAGATACACAGGTGATCCATTTCAATCCAAAAAGTGGGAGCTGGGGCCCTGACCTCAGCAGTTTGCAGCGTCACGTCTCCATCGCTGTCTTTTATAACACCTGGCGCTATATCTACGATACCGATGATACACCGTTCCTCAATGAGTATGGTGCTGAACTGATGTTTGAAATTGCCCGTTTCTGGGCATCAATTGCCACCTTCTCCCCGGAGAGCGGCAAGTACCACATTGAAGGTGTCATGGGGCCTGATGAATTTCATGAATCCCTTCCGGGAAGTGGCAGGGAGGGGCTGAAAGATAACTCCTACACCAATATCATGTCAGTCTGGCTCTTCGACAAGGCGGCTGAGATTGGTGAAAAGATGGATCCTCTGACCCTGAAGCGCATTGTTTCAAAGATAGATCTTGATCTCAAAGAGTTTAAACAGTGGCGCGAAATCAGTAGCAATCTCAATATTCTCATTGATGAGGATGGCATCCTGGAGCAGTTTGACGGCTACAACACTCTGAAAGAGCTTGATTGGGCACACTACCATTCGCTCTATGGCAATATCCACCGGATGGACAGAATCCTGAAAGCAGAGGGTGATTCGCCGGATGAATACAAGGTTGCCAAACAGCCTGATGTGCTGATGACCTTCTATACCCTCTCTCCCGGGGAGGTGGCCGAACTGCTCACCAGAGTTGGCTACAAGGTTCCTGACGATATGACGCTGGTCAGAAACAACTACGCCTATTATGAACCGCGTACCAGTCACGGGTCAACCTTGAGCAAGGTGGTGCACAGCATTATATCAAGCTACCTCTCTGACGGGCATGAAATGGCCTGGAAATGGTTCTCCGAAGCGCTGAAAAGCGATATCAAGGATACCCAGGGCGGAACAACGCAGGAGGGTATTCATTGTGGAGTGATGGCTGGTACCCTTGATACGGTGACCCGATATTTTGCCGGTATCTCTTTCTATAATGAAAAAATCAATGTACACCCAAATCTTCCCGCACAGTGGAAAAAGCTTTCGCTTGGTGTCTGCTTCAGAAAGAACCGCTATGAGATCACCATTGAAAAGAATGATATCACCGTGACTCTCGTTGAATCTGAGGGAGTTGAAGCACCAGCCTGTGTTGCAGGGGTCCATCTCACCCTGGCTAAAGGCGTTCCCTATCATTCAGCATCAGTCTGAAGATGACTTATGGGGCGGAATTGATGTCCGCCCTTTATTCCTTTTACTCTGTAACATTTTGTTACCTCTTTGTTGACTTATTGTAGATACTATGCGCCTTTCCAACTTTCGATATACCCTCCCAAAAACAAAGATAGCCGATGTGCCAACCTCGCCGCGAGAGAAGTGCAAGATGATTGTGCTGAACCGGCGAAAAAAGGATATAGAACACAAAATTTTCGACGAGATAGTCTCCTATTTCAAAAAAGGTGATCTGCTGGTGCTGAACAACAGTCGGGTGTTCCCTGCTAAAATATTTGGTCAAAAGGAGAAGACTGATGCAAAAATTGAGGTTTTTCTGCTCCGGGTGCTCAACAAAGAGGCTGGATTGTGGGATGTGCTGGTTGACCCTGCCCGAAAGGTGAGAGTTGGCAACAAAATCTATTTTGAAGAGGATGTTGTTGCCGAAGTTGTTGATAACACCACCTCGCGCGGGAGAACGATACGCTTTTTAAATCCTGATATTGATGTCTTCAGCCTGGTTGAGAGAATTGGCAAGATTCCTCTTCCCCCCTACTTTGGCCGTCCATCACGTAAATCTGACAAGGAGTACTACCAGACAGCCTACGCCACTGAAACCGGTGCCGTTGTTGCTCCAATGGCAGGCCTGCATTTTACCATGCCTGTGCTGCAGAAAATTCAGAAGATTGGAGTAAAAATATTGCCGATCACGTTGCATCCCAGCTTGAGCTCCTTTAACGCCATTGAGGTGGAGGATGTCTCCAAGCATAAAATGGATTCCGAGTATTTCAATATTCCCTATCAGACAGCCATGGAGGTCAATGAGACCAAGGTTAATAAAAGTGGTCGTGTAATTGCTGTGGGCACAACGACTCTCCGCGCACTTGAAGCCAATGCCACGGTTGACGGAAAAATCAAGTTCGGAAAGGGTTGGACCGACAAGTTTATCTATCCTCCCTACCAGTTTAAGGTGGTCGATGCGCTCCTGACCAATTTTCAGCAGCCTGAAACAACGCTACTGATGGCAGTCAGTGCCTTTGCAGAGCACCGCCTTCTTATGGAGGCCTATAAAATCGCCCTGAAAGAGGAGTACCAGTTTCTCGCCTACGGTGATGCCATGTTTATCCATTAATTTCACAATCGATGAATACCATAGCCATTATAGCCGCAAGCGGAATTGGCAAGCGGATGCAGCTCAAGGATGGAATGAGTAAGCAGATGCTTGAAATTGGAGGCTTTCCGGTGATCTATCACACCCTGAAGGCATTTCAAAATGCCAGGAGCGTCAGCGCCATCTACATTGCCACCAAAGAGGAGAACAGGGCAACTCTTGAGGATATGGCTGCCGCATCCGGATTCAGCAAGCTGAAAGCCATTATTGAGGGTGGCAAAGAGCGGCAGGATTCGGTGAAGAACTGCATCAAGGCGATTGAGGAGGAGCGGCATCTTTCCGGTATTGAAGCAAATACCATTCTTGTTCATGATGGTGCCCGGCCATTCATTCAGCCCGATGAGATTGACAGAATATCGCATCTCTCCCTTCTTTTCGGGGCCTGTGTTCCAGCCACAAGACCAAAAGACACCATCAAATATCTTGGAAGCGATCCTGAGTTTTTTGGTGAAACTCTTGAGCGGAGTCAACTGCTCCAGGTGCAAACCCCTCAAGGGTTCAGAAGTGAGCTTGTGGTGCAGGCGCACGAACAGGCTGAACTTGAAGGGTGGTATGCCACCGATGATGCGGCTCTGGTTGAGCGTTTTTTTCCGGAACAGCTCATCAAGATTTTTGAAACCGGCTACCATAATATCAAAATTACCACCCCGGAGGATATTCCCGTTGCAGAGGCAATCTACCAGCAGAGAATGTCGCTGCAGGGATAATTTTGACAAGTCAACATTCGGTTTGTTTATTCCTGAAGCCTGTCGTATATTCTCACCGCATCTTAAAAGGGTGAGGTAGCTCAGTTGGTTAGAGCACAGGATTCATAACCCTGAGGTCGAGGGTTCAACTCCCTCTCTCACCACCATTCACAAGCGGGTGTAACTCAGTTGGTAGAGTGTTTGCTTCCCAAGCAAAATGTCGCGAGTTCGAATCTCGTCACCCGCTCCACTTCAGTGGAGCATGCTTGTAACTCCTTTGACCTGTTGCCTTAAATGACTCCTGCATCAGTTTTTATTGGCCCGGTCAGCCTTGAAGAGATCAATACCACCCAGATTATTGATGGCCAGATGGCTCGTCACCTCGGTATTGAGATGACTGAAATCGGCATTGATTCCATGACTGCAAAAATGCCGGTTGACCATAGAACCATTCAACGCATCGGCATTCTGCATGGCGGCGCGTCACTGGCCCTGGCTGAAACGGTGGGGAGCATTGCCGCCTCGTACTGCGTTGATCGTCACTTGTATTACATTGTGGGCCAGGAGATCAATGCCAACCATCTTCGACCGGTCAGAAGCGGTTTTGTCTATGCCACGGCAACTCCTCTCCATCTTGGTAAAAGCTCACAGGTATGGGATATTCGAGTAAAAAACGAAGAGGGAAAACTTACCTGTGTCAGCCGCTTTACGGTCGCTGTCCTGAAGAAATCGCTCCATCTTTAGGAGTTGGCAAGGGCTTTTTTTAAGACGCTGGCAGTTTTTAGGAAAACTTTTTATACCTTGTCCCTTTCGCTGTAACCGCTTTTATACATTTTTTTGCTGATTTTGGTATGCAGAGCTCACCATCAAACACCCTCACCGCTCCATTTGCCTCCCCTTCTGATGTTTCGGAGGAGATTCTTCAACAGCTTGCTGCACAGCAGAAAACCCGAAAGAGGTGGCTGCTTGTTCAGCCAGTAAGCACGACCAGCATGATGGTTGATTCCGGTACGGTCAGTATGCCGCTGAATCTGATTATGGTGGCCACCATGGTTGGCAAACTCTTTGATGTCACCTTTATTGACGAGCGGCTTGGAGAGAAGGTACCCGATGACCTCTCCAGATTCGACGTTATTGCCGTTACCTCCCGGACGCTTAATGCCTCCAAGGCTTACAGAATTGGTGATGCTGCACTGCGACAGGGAAAAACTGTCATCCTCGGTGGCGTTCACCCCACCATGCTGTATGACGAAGCCTCCCAGCACTGCACCAGCGTGGTTTACGGTGAAATAGAGTCAATCTGGACGGAACTTGCCACCGATGTGCTGAAAGGCAAAATGCAGCGGATCTACCGGGCAAAAGAGCTGAAGCCGATGAGCGCCATGCAGCACCCCGATTTCAGCTATGCGCTCTCCTCAAAGTCGTCAAAAAAGTACAGTTCAAGGATTCCAATTCTTGCAACGAAAGGGTGTCCGGTAGGGTGTAACTTCTGTACAACCCCGACAATTTACGGAAAAAACTACCGCTACCGGGAACTCGACCTGGTGCTTGACGAGATGCGCTATCATCAGAAACGACTCAACAAGGAGAATGTCAACCTCTCCTTCATGGACGACAATATCAGCTTCAGACCACAGTATTTCATGACGCTGCTTGAGGAGATGGCCAAACTTGGGGTACACTGGAATGCCAATATCTCCATGAACTTTCTTGACAAACCGGAGGTTGCCGAACTGGCTGGTCGCTCAGGTTGCGATCTGCTCAGCATCGGTTTTGAGTCGCTCAACCCCGAGACACTGAAAAGTGTCCATAAAGGCTCCAACAGGCTTGGCAGTTACGAGACGGTGGTAAGCAATCTGCACAAAAACGGCATTGCTATTCAGGGCTACTTCATGTTCGGTTTTGATGGAGACACCGAGGAGAGTTTTCAGCTCACTTATGACTTTATCATGAAGAACCGGATTGAGTTCCCCGTCTTTTCGCTGGTGACACCTTTCCCCGGTACCCCATATTTCGAGGAGATGAAGCCACGCATCCGCCACTTCGACTGGGACAAGTACGACACCTATCACTACATGTTTGAGCCAGAAAAAATAAAGGGCGAAAAGCTGCTCGAAAATTTTGTCAAGCTCCAGCAAGAGGTCTATAAGGGGCGCGCCATTCTCCAACGCATGAAGGGCAAGCCGCTGAACTGGGTATGGCTCGCCAACTACGCCATGAACCGCTTTACCAGCAAACTATCAACGAAAAACTATTACTGAGCCTTTTTGAGATCTGCCTGCAAGGGGTGGCCTTGCAGGTCAGAAGCTTGAGCCACCCATGCCCGTCTGTTTGCGTGCACAGTGCCTTTATCTCTTCTCCTCCTTGTTCGGTAACTCCACCTTCAGATGCAGCTCACGAAGCTGCGCAAGAGCAACCTCAGAGGGAGCCGACATCATGAGATCCTGCGCCTGCTGATTCATCGGGAAGGCGATAACTTCGCGAATGTTCAGCTCGTCACAGAGAATCATCACCAGACGATCGAGACCGGGAGCAATGCCACCGTGCGGAGGAGCGCCCAATTTGAAGGCTTCGATCATGTGGCCAAAGCGCTGGTCGACCTCTTCGCGGGAGTAACCGGCAATACCAAAGGCCTTGTACATGATCTCCGGTTTGTGGTTGCGGATAGCACCACTGGAGAGTTCAATGCCATTGCAGACGATATCGTACTGATAGGCAAGAATATCAAGTGGCTGCATGGTTTCGAGCGCCTCCATCTCTCCCTGTGGCATCGAGAAGGGGTTATGGGAGAAGTCGATCTTTTTGGCCTCTTCGTTGTACTCGAACATAGGGAAATCGACAATCCAGCAGAAGGAGAGTTCATCCTTGTCGAGGGTAAAGAGATCGCCAAAGTAGCTTCTTATCCCGCCCATGATCTTGCAGGTGCTCTCCCACTTCCCTGCCCCAAAAAAGACAACATCGCCGGTTTCAAGAGCAAGATGGTTTTTGAGAGTCGAGAGATCCGCTTCCGACAGAAATTTGACAACAGGCCCTTTTGGCCCCTCCTCTTTGAACTGTATATAGGCAAGTCCTCCGGAGCCAAGCTCTTTTGCCCGTTTTTCAGCTTTGTCATAGAAAAGCCTTGATTCATTGCCACGTCCTTTGAGCACAAGTGCCTTGACGCAGGATCCAGCGACGGTATTATTGGCAAATACTTTAAAGCCTGAACCAACAAAGAGTGGCGTAACATCCTGGATCTCAAGAGGTATCCTCAAATCCGGCTTGTCCGTACCGAAACGGTTCATCACCTCTTTATAGCTGATCCTCGGAAAAGGGAACTGCGTGATGCGCTTCTGCGACATCGTGCTGGTGAGATGCTCAATCAGCCCTTCAAGGATGGTAAAGAGGTCGTCCTGCTCAATAAATGCCATCTCCATATCAAGCTGGTAAAACTCACCGGGACTGCGGTCGGCACGGGCATCTTCATCGCGAAAACAGGGGGCTATCTGGAAGTAGCGGGGAAATCCCGAGACCATCAGGAGTTGCTTGAACTGCTGGGGAGCCTGGGGCAAAGCATAGAACTTGCCGGGATGGAGACGGCTTGGCACCAAAAAGTCACGCGCTCCTTCAGGAGAGCTGGAGGTAAGAATCGGTGTCTGTATCTCTAGAAACTCTTTCTCTTCGAGGTAGTGACGCACAGCAGCAGTCAGTCGGCTGCGAAAAATGATATTGTCGTGAATCTTTTCACGACGCAGGTCGATAAACCGGTATTTGAGACGAAGCTCCTCTGAAGTCTGCACCTCGTCTGCAACAGGAAAAGGCAAGGGTTGTGCGTTACTCTCGACAGAGATTTTGCTGACAACCACCTCAATCTCGCCTGATGCCAGTCGAGGGTTCACAGCTCCCTCTGCACGAGGTACGACAACTCCCTCGACACAGATAACGGACTCTATATGCAGATGCTCAGCCATTGCAAAAAGCTCCTGCATTTCAGGCTGAATAACAAGCTGACTTATGCCTGTGTGATCTCTCAGATCAATAAAAATCAGTCCACCATGATCCCGCTTGCGGTGAACCCAGCCAGCCAGCCTGACTGTGCTCTGTTCACGTGCCGTGTTCAAGAAGCCACAACCGTCGGAGCGAAACCGGTTCTTCAAAGTTAGCGTGCTGCCTGCATTGCCCATAGATATCGATTGTCCTTTGGAATTAAGATTTGGAAGAGCAGTAAAGCTCCAAATATGAAGAATTTTTAATAATTTATGAAACGGGTGGCGATTGGTTCAGTAAACCAGTTCACTCCCAAATTCTGTAATAAGAAATCGGATGACCTCATTTTTCTGTGAAAGCTCCTGAAAAATGGTAAAAACACTCTTCTCTTTGGTACAGGCATCTTTTTCGGCATCATAAAGAATGGCCACCTGCAGTGGCAAGGCATAAAACTCCGATATCTCCTGCTGAAGTGTTGCTCGCTCCTGCAAAAGCTCCTCATAGGAGAATTTTCGGCAACAGGCTATCTCCAGTGTACCCGATGAACTGCAAGAGACAAGCTCGCACGATTGCAGGTGAGTTGCCAGAATCGTATGAGTTTTTCTTGCAAGATGATCAAGAAACTGCTGCCACTCCACCTTCAGTGATGCAAGATTTGCAACTTTTTCAAGATCTGTTGCGGGGTTCGCTGAATCTTGTTGATGGTGAACGGGTAAACGGGGCTGTTTCGATGCAGGATTTGAAGCAAAATTTGAGAGTTTTTTCTGCCATGAGCCAAGGTCAAGCTCTCCAGTTGGCACTGTTTTTTTGGCGGGTTCGGAGCGTGACTCGGCCACTGCAACAGAAACAGGAGCTGGAGCGGATAAAGAGGGCGCGTTCAGGAGCTGGTCAGGTGCTTTTTTTTTTGAGGCGCTGCCGTGACGGCAGGAAGAATCGCGGCGGAAACTGCGGGAGCTGAGTGAACGATATCTATCAGTTTCAACAGTGCCAGCTCAAAGCGGAACTGATACTCAAACTGGAATTTCAGCTCTTTCTGAGTCAACAGGAGAAAATCAACCATCTGCATGACTGAAAATGGTGAGAAATTGCCTGCATCCCGCTGATAGCGCTCACGTACGGCATCAGGACGCTCCACAAGCCGGGTAGAGGAGAGATTCTGCACGACGAGAAAATTTCGAAGATGTTCTATGAGCTTCTCAAGAAAATCCAGTTCGTCATACCCGTTCAGTATCACAAACTGCGCGACATCAAGCATCTTCGCCGGATTTTTTGCAGCAACAGCATCAGTGACATCAAACATCGTATCGTCATCAATATAGTTCAGCAGATCGGCGACCCCCTGGTAAGTGATAGCTCCCTCATGGTCATTTTCGGCTGAAAAGGCAATCACCTGGTCAAGAATGCTCTGCGCATCACGCATGGAGCCCTGTGCCTTGCGCCCGACAAGCTGCAGTGCGTCCCCCTCGACCGCAATATGTTCGGCATCACAGATCGACTGAAGCTGCTTCTGGATATCTTCCAGGGGAATCCGTTTAAAGTTAAACCGCTGACAGCGGGAAGAGATGGTGGCCGGAATTTTGTGCAGCTCTGTTGTGGCAAAAATAAAGATGGCGTGAGGTGGCGGCTCCTCAAGCGTCTTCAGAAAGGCATTGAACGCGGCAATGGAGAGCATGTGCACCTCATCAATAATATAGACGCGGTACCTCCCTTTCTGCGGCCCGTAACGAACATTTTCACGAAGCGCACGGATATCATCAACGCTGTTATTGGATGCTGCATCAAACTCCGAAATATTGAGACTGGTGCCAGAGTCGAAGTCACGGCAACTTTCGCATTCGCCACAAGGCTCGGTCACCTGTTGCAGGTATTCTGGATCATCCATCAATTTTTGGCAGTTCAGCGCCTTGGCAAAAATTCTTGCCGCTGTGGTTTTGCCGACACCCCGCAACCCTGAAAAAATATAGCCGTGCCCCACCCTGCCAATGCGGAGGGAGTTCTGGATCGTACGGGTTACATGCTCCTGCGCCGTAATATCGGAAAATCGGGCAGGTCTGTACTTTCTTGCTATAACCTGATAACTCATGACATGTTTTGATTACTCTCCTCAAGCAAGGCTGCAAGGGTGATATTCATGCTGCTCTTCAGAGATTCCGTCACTCCCCTGCCTATTGTCTCTAAATGTACATTATTACTCTCGAAAATCAGAGAGCCGTTTTCTTCACCTGCAAATCCGGAAGGAATGATCGTATAGAGATCAAAGAGTGTCAAGGAGTAGAGATCCCGGCTGACAGCAAGATCACCGTTAGCCGTACCATGAATCAGCTCATGCTGTTGCAGCATCTCGATCACTTTTCTTATTCGGGCCGGATCCGAGGTGTGGTGGAACTTCACAACTCTCTTGATATTCAAAAAGTGTCCGCTCTTCTGGCCACTCCAGACAGAGCTGAGCACTGAAAGAACCAGTGGAACTCCATGAAGGGGGTTGAACCGCTCCGAAACAGTGTTGACGGGTCTCAGTGCTCCAAGGCAAAAGACAAATTCCGCACCGGTCAGTATCACCACCCAGCCAATATAGATCCAGAAAAAAAGCATCGGGATAACCGACAGCGCTCCGTAAATATGCTCGAAGGTGGAGAGATGGCTAATGTAGAAGGTAAACCATCTCTTGGAAAGCTCAAAAAGAACTGCGGCAAGCAGAGCGCCCGAAAGAGCGTGAACAAACCTCACGCGCCGGTTCGGCACCAGAATGTAGAGCAGAAAAAATGCCAGTATTGAGTTGATAAATGGCAAAAAGGAGAGAAGAATGGTTTTCACTTCAAGCAGTGGTCCTTCAGTAAAGATTGTGTACCAGACATAGGAGCTTGCCGCAAGACTGCTGCCGATGAAGACAGGACCAAGGGTCAGCACTGTCCAGTAGAGGGTAAAGCCCTGCAACCCCTTGCGTGGGGCATGTACTTCCCATATTTCGTTCAGGGTATTATCAACCGTTGAGATGAGTGAGAGGGCTATAATGAACAAAAATACCCCTCCAACAAGAGGGACACTGGTAGTTTTTCCAATAAAATCAGAGAGGTAGTGGTTCAGCAATGAACCTGCACCCGGCATAAAGTTCTGAACAAGAAAATCTTCCACCGACCGCTTGAATGGCGCAAAAACCACAAAAACATTCAGGATAGAGAGAATAATGGCAAAAACAGGCACAATGGAGAGAAGCGTCTGAAAGGCAAGAGAGCTTGCTCCAGGAAAAATCTTGTCGTTGATAAAGTTTTTCCAGAAAAATGGGAGAAATGCCCGGAGATACTCCAGGAAAGGGACTCTCTCTTCTGACTTCATTTTTCTCTTCGTTGCCACCATGGTTTACTCCCCTGCTTTGGTAGGTAGAGAGCTCTCTGCTGCAACCGATTTCACTCTGGTCATCAGCAAAAGACCAAGAGTAAAAAAGAGCAAGAGCGATGCAAGAGCTGCTTTCTGACTTCCAGCCCGGGATGAGACTAGACCAAAAAGCAGTGGACCAACGACTGCTGAAGCCTTTCCAAAGGTGCCATCATAAAAGCCAAAAAACTCGGTGACATGTTCACGGGGTGTCAACCTGGTCATCATTGAGCGTGATGCTGCCTGGGACGACCCCATGGACATACCAGCAAGCATTCCTGTATAAAAGAAGAGATCCTTACTGTCGGCCATAATCGCAGAAAGAACCACGACAAACCAGATCATGAGGGTGATAACAATCGTTCTTTTGGGGCCAATTTTATCGGTGACAAAGCCAAAAATAACCGATCCGAAAATAGCTGTTGTCTGCACCAGCATAAAAAAGATGATCAGATCACCCGTTGTAAAGCCAAGAGTGTTCTGGGCATAAATCGATGAAAAGGCGATGATTGTCAGAATTGCGTCATTGTAGAAAAAGTAGGCAAGAAGAAAACGGGCAAGATCAGGATAGTGCATGATATGCTGCACGGTATACTTCACCTCCCTGATCGACTGGCCAAGCGCTGTCAAGGAGATTGCCGGCCTGCTCTCTCTCTTTTGATCCCGAAGCACAAGAAAGAGTGGTGCGGCAAAAAGGGCAAAAAAAACCGCAGCCACAAGAAAACTCATCTGCACATTTGCCGCATTGGCGAGCACAATCCCCTTGCTCAGGAGCGGTTTTACCAGCAGCAGAATGGAGAGAGCACCCAGATAGCCCATGGCAAAACCATAGCCAGAGAGCCTGCCAACACTTTTATCGGAGGCAAGTTCCTTGAGATAGGCATCATAAAAGACCAATCCACCCTCAAAACCCATGTTAGCCAGTACGAAAAGCAATGCACCCATCACGGCCATTCCCGGTCCGGAAAATGAGAGGAGAGCTGTGGCGACAATTGAGGTAAGGGTAAAAAAGAGAAGAAAGCGCTTCCGTTTTCCGGAATAGTCGGCCGCAGCGCCAAGAACAGGCGACACCAGCGCAACAAGAAGCATGGAGAGACTGACGCTGAAGCCCCACAAGGCATCACCCGAAGCATCGCCAGCACAGATAACATTTTTAAAATAGAGAGGAAAAGCAAACGTGACCATCATCACGCTGAAAGAGGTGTTGGCAAAGTCAAAGAACAGCCATGAAAAGACCTTGTATTTCTGCTTTGCGCCCGGCAACGTCCTATACCTCGGCGATATGCAGAAAGAGAGACTCGAAAAGTCCTCTTCCGTCAAGAGAGCCAAGAATCTTTTCGCTCGCCCTCTCGGGATGGGGCATCAAACCAAGGACGTTTCCCTGCCGGTTGACAATGCCTGCAATATTCTTCAGCGATCCATTGGGATTGGCTTCGTCAGTGATCTTTCCACCCGCATCTGTATATTTGAAAACAATCTGCTGATGCTCTTCAAGCCTCTCAATCACTTCAGAAGGGGCAAAGTAGTTGCCTTCGCCATGGGCAATCGGTATACTGAGCAGCTCATCTTCAGGATAGAGACTGGTAAAGATGGTTGAACCGTTCACCGCCCTGATATGGGTCTGGCAGCAGAGAAACTTTTTATCGCGGTTCCTCGAAAGAGCCCCTTCAAGCAGCCCGCTCTCAAGGAGTACCTGAAATCCGTTACAGATGCCAAGCACCGGAAAGCCTTTCTGTGCAAATTCAATAACCTCTTTCATGATGGGGGAAAAACGGGCAATAGAACCAGCACGCAGATAGTCTCCATAAGAAAAACCACCCGGCAGAATAATTGCCTTTGCCCCCTGGAGATCGTGGTCATTATGCCAGAGCATCACCGGCTTGATGCCAGGAAATGAGGCAACAGCATGTTCAGTATCATGATCACAGTTTGAACCAGGAAATACAACAACCCCAACGGTTATATCAGACATAAAGTCACTTCTTTTAATTGTCGTGAGCAGTTCGAGCATCAGCCCCCCGGCGGGGCAGATATCGACAGTGCTCAGTTACTAAATCTGAACCAACTCCAGAGAGTAATTCTCCATAACCGGATTCGATAACAGCTTCTGAGAGATCTCGTTGCCAATGCGCTCTGCTTCAGCAAGCTCTGTTTCATGAATGGTTACCTCGATATATTTGCCTATTCTGGCAGACTCGACCGTTCGATATCCGAGATTTTTCAGGGCATGATCGACCGCTTTGCCTTGAACGTCAAGAATTGACTGGCGCAGAGTAACCTTGATTTTTGCGATATATGGCATGATCACAAGTGATGGATGAACAAAAAAATCAGGTCTGCCACTGACCACGGAAAAGCAGAGTGATTGACCTCACAATACCGACCAGAATATACAACAACATGGCAAGAAAAAAAGCCTTCGAATGAAAGAGCAACACACAGAACATGGCAATAATGTAGACTGACATCTGTACCGGCTGCCGTTTGAAGGCATCACGCGTTGGTTTGGGAAGCGTATCATAATTGACTTTGCTGATCATGAGCAGCGACAGGGCAATTGAAAGGCCCGCAAGAACCATCCTCATTGAAGCAACAGGAAAAACCGGGTCACCACTCATCCAAAGCACAAACCCGACAATGGTCAACGCCTGTGCGGGAGTTGGAAGACCGGAAAACGACTCCTTTTTATAGCCGATCATACTGATATTGAAACGGGCAAGCCGGAGCCCGCTCCCGATCATCAGCAATGAACTGACACAAATACCAGTCATGCCTGGCAGCCCCTCAAGACCAAATTTATAAACAAGATAAGCTGGGGCTGCACCAAAAGAGACAAGATCTGAGAGCGAGTCGAGCTCAAACCCGAAATCGGAGGTGCCATTGGTGACTCTCGCCACAAAACCATCGATGGTATCAAAAAATGATGCAAGAATAATAAACCAGCAGGCCGCCACAAAACTGCCTTCGCCCGACATCACAATTGAGATATAACCCGAAACCATGTTCATGACGGTAAACACTGAGGGGACAAACGAGCGCGACACAGCAGGAAAGCGAAGCGATCGCTCTCCTGAACTGTTTTTCAGAAATGGAGGGTACCTTTTCTGAGATTTTTGTTGACCTGCATCAGCCATAGATCAAAATATCCCTCATCAGGATACTGTTCAGAGTTTTTGAAGGGCAGAAAATACCATGATACAGCTTTGCTTTTTTGACAAAATAAAGAAACTAACCTTAATTACCACCCTTTCATTTTTGGCGGTCAATGGGCGCGACAGGTGGAACGAATATTTTGCAGGACTTTGCCTCTTCCAGTCGCATCTGCCCAACGGAAAGTGGTGCTTCATAAACTCTGTGAGAGCATCACCAAGGTTGATTTTTTTCCTTCAATATCTCAGGATCAATCCACCCATGGAGAGGCCTGCCCCGGTGCCAATGAGCAAAAATTTCTCACCGCGCTGGAGGGCGTTGTCGCGTACTGCCTGATAGAGTGTTGAGGGAAGAGAGGCCGCGACACAGTTGCCAAGCCATGTGAGGGTTTGCACGATTTTATCCTCCGGCCAACCATAACGCTGAAGCAGAGACAAGCCTACCTTGCTCGACTGGTGAGGAATAACAAGGTCGATATCAACCAGACTTTTTGAGAGGCCTGGATAGAGCTCTTCGAGAAACGCCTCATCAAGAGTTCGCACCATGCGAAGCACCGCCAGACCGTCCATGTGGAAAAGGTCATCATCCGGGTTATGACCAGGTTTTGCCGGATGGCGTGCCGATCCTCCTCCCTTGATAGCGGTAAAAGAGGCGCCGTCACCCCAGGTTTTAAAATGCGCATGGTGCAGGCATGAGAGGTCACCATCAGCGGAACGAGTCACCACCACAGCCGCTGCAGCATCACCAACCAGTGTCGCTGATTCGGGCTCTTTCGGGTTGACACCGCACGAGGAGATATCTGAACTGACGACAAGAATATTGTTGTAGCGCCCCGCATACAGAGAGGTTGCTGCAACATCAAGGGCCGTGATGAAGCTGAGGCAGGTGGTGTTCACGCTCATGGCTGGAATACCCGATCTGCCGAGGCCAAGCTGGCACTGTATCAGCGCGCCATTGTCAGGGATAGCCTGTTCAGCAGTTCCTGAGGCGTTGATGATAAGACTGAGCTGATCAGGCCTGAGCCCCGCTTCGTCAAGAGCTTCGCGAGCCGCTTCAGCCGCCATGAAAGAGGCGGTTTCAGTCGTAACCCATCGACGTTCTCGCACACCATTGCGTCGCTCCACCCAGCCTGAAGGGAGCCCGTAGTTTTTTTCAAGCTCAGTACTTGAGATAATGCGCGGCGGAAGATAACGACCAAGGCCAATAATTTTGAGAGGAGAGTTGGTGTGCATAAGAACATACGCTGGTTTTTGATAGTGTAACATAAAACAAAAGAATAAAATTCAGCCATCTTTCGTGTTGCTTCGTCCATTCGTTTGCCTGACGCTCGACTCATTCAGGCAAGGCGGCTCCCGTTGCATCAGAATAAAGACTGGTCGAAATGGTCGGTCAAAATGGAAATATATTGTGTGGTTATCTGTTATATTCCAAATGAGAACCAGCCGTTTGAAGTGCTCTTGAGCAGTGACAATCAGGCAGGTTTGGGGGTTTTGCTGCGGCGATGTACATTTGAGAACCATAAATTGTTGTTCTATATGAATGTCTGAGAAGAGTAAGAAAGAAAGCCTGCACCACCTGGCAATGGATTCAACAATAAAGGCCGGGGTGCTTGCATCCGTATATTTTAAAAAAGGTTCTTGCCATGGTTGCAATTATCTGCTTTTAATCCCATTATTGTCTTTATTTGATGCCTGATAATTTTCGATTCGAGTTACCCATGAAACGCGGTATCCCCATACTCATCATCGGGATACTTTTTTTGCATTTAATCTCCTGCACGCCCATTATGAACAAGCACGAAACCAGCCCTTATCCATACACCACCGTTCCCGGAGACTCTCTTCACACCAGAATCTATACCCTCAAAAACGGGCTGACCGTCTACATGAGCCCCTATCATGACGAGCCGAGGATCTACACCTCTATCGCCGTCCGGGCGGGTAGCAAAAATGATCCGGCTGAGACAACAGGTCTTGCGCACTATCTGGAGCACATGCTCTTCAAGGGCACAGATTCCCTCGGCTCTCTTGATTATGAAAAGGAGCATGTCGAGCTTCAAAAAATTACTGATCTCTATGAAGAGTACCGCTCAACGGCCAACATTGAAAAACGGGCGGCGATCTACAAGAAGATCGATTCACTCTCCAATGCTGCGGCTGGTTTCACCGTCCCCAATGAGTATGACAAGCTACTCAGCTCTATCGGGGCCCAGGGCACCAATGCCTACACCTGGGTCGAACAGACCGTCTATGTCAACGATATTCCGTCTAATAAATTTGACCAGTGGCTGACCATTGAGGCAGAGCGATTCCGCAATCCGGTCATGCGCCTCTTTCATACCGAACTTGAAACCGTGTATGAAGAGAAAAACATGACTATGGACAGTGACAGCCGAAAAATATGGGAGAATCTTTTTTCCGGACTCTTCCAAAAACACACTTACGGAACACAGACCACCATTGGCAAGGCTGAGCACCTGAAAAATCCCTCCATCAAAAATGTGATCGATTATTACCGAAGCCATTATGTGCCGAACAACATGGCACTCTGTATCGCAGGCGATTTTGAGCCCGATGCCATGATCAGGTTGATTGATGAGAAGTTTTCGGTACTGGAGCCAAAAGAGCTGCCTGCATTTACCGCGGCTGTTGAAGATGAAATAACCAAGCCATTGATCACAAAGGTCAAAGGGCCTGAATCTGAAGAGCTGGTTATCGGCTTTCGTTTCAATGGTGTCAACAGCCCTGATGCCGATTACCTGACTCTTGTCGACAAAATCCTGTTCAACCATACTGCCGGTCTGATTGACCTCAATCTGAACCAGCAGCAGAGAGTACTCGATGCCAGCTCATCACTGATCATGATGAAAGATTATTCCACGCACATTCTCACCGGAAAACCGCGAGAGGGACAGAGCCTTGAAGAGGTACAACGTGAGCTGCTTGATCAGCTTGACCTGCTGAAAGAGGGCACGTTTCCTGACTGGCTACTCGAAGCGGCGATTAATGACCTGAAAGTGGAGCAACTGAAACTCTACGAAAGCAACCGCGGCAGGGTTGAAGCATACGTGGACAGCTTTATCTGGGGTATGCCGTGGCAGGAGCATGTCAGCAATATTGATCGCCTTCAGAAGATTACCAAAGAGGAGCTGATCTCGTTTGCAAAAAAACATTATAGCTCAAATTATGTCGCCATCTTCAAGGAGCACGGCACACCTGAGAGTGAAACAAAAATCCAGAAGCCCCCGATCACCCCGCTCACGGTGAACCGGAACAGCTCATCGCAGTTTGCCGAGCAGATCCTGGCCAAAAAATCTGAAGCGACCAGTCCATCCTTTCTTGACTATAAAAAAGATATAGGCTTTTTTGAAGTTAACCCTTCAGTAAAGCTGCACTATCTGCACAACAGTGAAAATGAGCTTTTCTCGCTCTACTATGTCTTTGATATCGGAAAAAATAACAGCAAAAAAATTGATCTTGCGCTCGACTATCTCTCCTATCTTGGCACTTCGGAGCTTACCCCAAAAGAGTTCAGCCAGGAGTTGTACAAGGTAGGTGCAAGCTTCTCGGCATTTACCTCCGACAACTATGTCTACCTGAAACTTTCAGGACTTCAGAAAAACTCGGCGGCGGCAATCCGGCTACTTGAAAAACTTCTTGTGGATACCCGCCCGGATAAGGATGCGCTTGAAAAGCTGAAAGCCGGAGTGATGAAAGAGCGTGCTGATGACAAGCTCTCCAAGAAAAAGATACTTTTTGAGGCCATGACAAGTTATGGCAAGTATGGTCCTGTGTCGCCCTTCACCAACGTCCTGAGCAACAGTGAGCTTGGAAAGGTGACATCGAAAGAGTTGCTTGAAGAGATACAGTCGCTCTTGCAGTACAGCCACCGGGTTCTTTACTACGGCCCAGCCTCTTCCGTGGAGCTGCTCGGGGAGCTGCATGCAGTCCGGCAATACCCCGCATCATTCAAAACCCCGCCAGCAAACGATCCCTACAAAGATCTTGAACAGAACGACAATCTTGTCTATATCGTTGACTATGATATGACACAGGCTGAGGTGATTCTGCTGACAAGAGATGAGCTGTATAACCCCTCCATTGTGCCTCTCTCGACACTCTTCAACGAATACTACGGTGGTGGCATGTCTTCTGTGGTCTTCCAGGAGCTACGCGAAGCCAAGGCACTTGCCTACTCGGTATTTTCTGTCTATAAAACTCCGAAACAGAAGAAGGAGCACAACTTTATTGTCAGTTACATTGGCACCCAGGCCGACAAACTGCCCGAAGCACTCGAAGGAATCAGCAAACTGATGAGGGAGCTGCCAAAATCGCCACAACTCTTTGCATCGGCGCAGAATGGCATTTTGCAGAAAATCTCAACTGAACGGCTCACAAAAACCGAAATTCTCTTCTCGTACGAGGAGGCACTGCGGCTTGGGCACGACCACGATATCAGAAAAGATATTTATCAGGGAGCTGGAAGCATGAACCTCAACAACATTGAGCAGTTCCACAAGAGCCATTTCAATAACAGGAAACATGTCATGCTGGTGCTTGGCAACAAGAAAAATCTTGACATGGCAACTCTTCGGAAATATGGAACCGTCAAAGAGCTGAACGTTGATGATATTTTTGGTTATTAACAGAGTGATACCCTGCACCCTTGCCCGGATAATACGATGAAGATTCTCTACAGGTATATATTCGGGCAGTTTGCAAAAGCCTTCTTTTTCTCCTCTCTGGTCTTTGTCAGCCTCTTTATTCTCATTACAGCGGTCGAACGACTTGATGCGATTATGGATAACCATCTCACGCTACTGGAGGTTATCCGTTTTTTTCTGCTGACCATTCCGGCCACTCTTCTGATCACTTCGCCAATCAGCACACTCCTCGCCTCAATACTTGTCTCAGGTAAACTCTCTCTCTCCAGCGAACTTCCAGCCATTCGCTCGGCAGGTGTCAATATGCGCCAACTGCTCACTCCATTTCTCTTTGGAGGCCTTCTTATTCTTGGCATGAATCTGCTCACCGCATGGTGGATCGCGCCAGCAGCATTCAGCGAAACCCATCTCTTTGAACAACGATATTATATTAAAAGCGACTCCAGGGCGAAAGAGAACCAGAATATTCATCTTCTTGAACCTGGCAATAAAATGGTTGCCATAGGAAACGTTGATCCTGATGACTACTCAACCCTGAATTTGGTCTCCATTGAGGAGTTCAGGGGGGCAAGAGTTCTGTCGAGAATCGATGCAAGCTCAATGCGTTATGATAAAAAAGAGAAGGTGTGGATCATGCGGAGTGCTTCAACCAGAGTTTTTACAGAAAATAATGAGGCGTTTCGCTTTGAGCCGTCAAAATCGGTCAAACTTGCCCTTTCACCCTCTTCACTGAAAGAGCTTCACCTCCATCCGGATGAGATGGATATTATCCACCATTACCGTTATCTTTCAGAAAAACAAAAAGCTGGTTTGGCAGGGCTTGAACCGTCGATGGTCGCTTTTCACACCAAAACATCCATGCCATTCGCCTCACTCATTCTCATCATGATAGGTGTGCCACTCTCCGCAAAAAAGAAGCGTGGTGGACTGGCTTCTGAAATTACCATCTCGCTTTTTGCGGGATTTCTTTATCTCGGATTGCAGAAAACTGTTGCGATGGCCGGAAACCAGGGTGCGATAAATCCTCTTCTGGCCGCATGGCTGCCCAATTTGCTTTTTCTCGGCATCGGCTACGTGATCTATAAAACAACTCTTGACTGACCCCCCCCATGCACTACCACCCTGTTATCGTTCTGATGACCGATTTTGGTCTTACTGATCCCTTTGTTGGACAGATGAAGGGGGTCATTCTCTCGCTTGCACCGGCAGCACAAATTATCGACCTCACTCATGCCATCTCTCCACAGAATATTGCACAGGGAGCCTTTCTGCTTGGCAAGTCAAAACAATTTTTCCCTGACGGCACCATTTTTGTCGCTGTAGTGGACCCTGGAGTCGGCACCTCGCGTAAAGCGATAGCAATCAAAACGGACCGATACACCTTTCTTGCACCTGACAATGGTTTGCTGACAGCCATTCTACAAGGTGACAACATCCGACACTGCGTCCATATTACCAAAGAGCACTATATGCTCAGAACTCAAAGCTCCACCTTTCACGGGCGAGATGTTTTTTCTCCGGCCGCTGCACATCTTGCTGCCAGCGTTTCGCCGCTGGAACTTGGTGATGAAATTGATCCCTCAGCATGTGCCAGAATCTCCTTGCCAAACTGCACAACATCTGATAACGGAAAATCATGGAATGGCCAAATCATCGCTATCGACCATTTTGGAAATCTGGTCACCTCGCTCGACAGCGAGAGTCTTGACCTTTCAAAAGAGTGGTTTGTTGAGACGGCTGGTTGCCCTCCTCTGCCCATCTCTGTTACCTATGGAGAGGTTGCTGATCAGGAGCTTCTTGCCTATGCGGGAAGCAGCGGGATGATCGAAATTGCCGTACGAAATGGTAATGCAGCAAAACTGCTTGGGCTGAAAAATGATGATCCGGTGTGGATGTCGGAGACTTGAACACTGGAACTTTCCATGAACAAGTTCAAGATCCGTGTGCGGTAACCGGTCGGATACGGAAGGCTCAATATGAACACAACGCCCTGGACCCAAGGATGGCCAAGGCCGAAGAAAATGTCTACCAATATTATAATGGAGAGCAGGCAAACACCCATTGCAGCTCTCCATTGTCCTGTGATTTCGGGAGTATGAATCAGTTCCCGATATACTCCTTCAAAATCTTGCTGTAGGCCGACTGCCTCAGCCGCCGTATCGCTTTCTCCTTGATCTGGCGGACACGCTCGCGAGTCAACCGGAACTTCTCACCAATCTCTTCGAGCGTCAGCGGGTTTTCCATGCCAATACCGAAATAGGATTTGATGACATCGGCCTCTCTTGGTGCGAGGACTGAAAGTGAACGTTCAACTTCAAGGGTAAGAGAGTCGCGGTTCAGGCCATAATCAGGGAGATGACCATCGTTCTGCAGCACATCAAGCAGGCGGTTATCGTCGCCCTGGGCAAACGGGGCATCGACCGACACATGGCGCCCGGCAATTTTCAGAGTGTCGGCAACATCCTGTGAGTCCATCTCAAGAAGAGTTGCAAGCTCCCTGGTGTTGGGGTCACGCTCAAATTCCTGCTCAAGCTGGCTGTACGCCTTACTGATTTTATTGAGGGTACCCACACGGTTCAGCGGAAGCCTCACAATTCTCGACTGCTCGGCAAGAGCCTGGAGAATAGACTGGCGAATCCACCATACCGCATAAGAGATAAACTTGAACCCACGGGTCTCGTCAAACCGTTTTGCCGCCTTGATAAGACCAAGATTACCTTCATTGATCAGATCACCAAGGGTCAGCCCCTGGTTCTGGTACTGCTTGGCTACAGAGACAACAAAACGCAGATTACCCTTGATCAACTTGTCAAGGGCGCGCTTTGCACGCTTGTATTCAATCGTATCAACCGGCATGTCAAACCCCTCTTTGATCGCCTTGGTCAACCTTACCTCATCCTCAGCGGTCAAAAGATCATATTTTCCTATCTCCTGCAGATATCGGTCAAGAGAAAGGCTTTCCCGATTCGTTATCTGCTTGCTTATTTTGAGTTGCCTCATGTAAAACTCCCCTTAAGAACTTAGGCAATTTATACCAGTCGAGCCGGTCTGCCTGATAAACCGTAAAAGTCGGAATGTACCACTTTTCGCGGATTTCAGCAAATGAAAAAAGAAAACACCCGCGCAAAAAATAAAGTGAACCAACAGCCACTTTATTCACTGAGAACAGCAAGGTTCCTGATCAGTTTTCCAAGATTATCCTCCGAATCCCTCACCTTTTCACGCTCTTTGTCAATAACCTCGGAAGGAGCATTATCAACAAAACCACTGTTGGAAAGCTTCTTGCGAACCGAACCAACGTAAGAGGTGATATTGTCAATCTCTTTCTGGAGACGTACTCGCTCCTTGTCGAATGATATTAAACCCTCAAGCAGCACAAAGAGTTCATTTCCTTCAATAACCGAGGCTGCAGCGTGATGCGGGTGCTCTGCACTCTCCATAAACGCCGGAACACATTGACCAAGCGCAGCTATCAGTGGAAGATTTGCCTCAATCACATCGTGATCGGCTTCATTGGCTGATCTGAAAAGAATTCTCGCTTCGCTCTTGTGTGGAACGCCGAACAATGAACGCAAACTTCTGATTTCGTTAACAATCTTCTGAATCAGAGAAAATTCCCTGCGATCAACTCCGGCAATTGCTGCATCCGCAAGAGGCATTGACGACAGGGCAATACTCTCCTCTCGGGCATGAGGCACAACATGGTGCCATATCTCATCGGAAATAAAGGGCATCACAGGGTGCAGGGCTTGAAGAGTACCCTCAAGAATAGAGACCGCAAGGCATACCGCGTTGCGAGCCTCTTCTTTGGTCAACTCCCCCGCAAGTTTCACCTTCAGCGCCTCAAGATACCAGTCGCAGTAATCGCCCCAAAAGAAGTCGTGGAGCAGCTTGACAATGTCGTTGACTCTGAACTGGCTGAAGCCATGATGATAGCGCTCAAGCATGGCATGATAACCAGCAAGAATCCACTGTTCCGCAAAATCAAGAGTGACTGAACGAGGATCAAACGTTGTATAGCACAACGAAAAATCATCCTGATCAGTGAAATACTTCTCGCGCTGCATAAAAACAAGGCGTGTGGCATTCCAGATTTTCGTAGCAAAATTGCGACCCAACTCGCACTTCTCCTCGCCGAACAGCACATCCTGACCAAGAGGCGCAATATAGATTATGGTAAAACGAAGGGCATCGGTACCATAAGTGTCAATCACCTTGAGCGGATCAGGCGAATTACCAAGCGACTTTGAGAGTTTCCGCCCCTTCATATCGCGGATAATGCTGGTAAAATAGACATCACGGAAAGGCACAGTGCCTTTAAAATAGAGACCCGCCATAATCATTCTGGCTACCCAGAAGAAGATAATGTCCGGTCCGGTCACCAGCGTACTGGTGGGATAAAACGATTTGAGATCATCATTGTCGCTCTGCTTCTCTGTCCAACCCAGCGTTGTCAACGGCCAGAGCCATGACGAGAACCAGGTGTCCAGCACATCTTCATCCTGCACCAACTTGTCGGTGCCAGCAAGATGACATGCCTCCTGATATGAAGCAGCAACCCATACACGCCCCTCAGTGTCGTACCAGGCGGGAATACGATGTCCCCACCAGATCTGGCGCGAAATGCACCAGTCCTGAATGTTCTCCATCCAGTGGCGGTAGGTATTGATCCATTGCCGGGGATGAAACTGAATTTCCCCATCATTGACCGACTTCAGAGCTGGCTCGGCCAGAGGCTTCATCTTCACAAACCACTGCTCGGAGAGATAGGGCTCTACCACCACATCTGCCCGCTCGGAGTAGCCAACATTGTGCTCATACTCCTCAACACGCTCCAGATGACCAAGCTCTTCCAGATCCTTGAGAATTTTCGCCCTGGCATCAAATCGGTCCATACCACCATAACCAAAATCGTCGGTCATCCTGCCATCTTTACCGATAACGGAGAGAATCGGGAGGTTGTGCCGCTGGGCAACCTGATAGTCGTTTGGGTCATGCGCCGGAGTAATTTTCAGCGCCCCGGTTCCAAACTCAATGTCTACGTAGTCATCAGCAATAACGGGAATATGGCGCCCTGCAACCGGTACTATAGCATACTGCCCGACCAGATGACGATAACGCGGATCTTCGGGGTTGACGGCAATGGCAACGTCTGCCAGAATCGTTTCGGGCCTGACGGTCGCTATGGTGATATATTCGCCAGGATGGTTGACCAGAGCATACTGCACATAGACCAGTTTGTCGCGACGCGGCTTCATGATCACCTCTTCATCGGAGAGGGCAGTCTGCGACACCGGGCACCAGTTGATAATACGGGCACCCCGATAGATCAATCCGTCACGATAGAGTTCGACAAAGGAGTTGATGACCGCTTTTGAAGCGCCTTCGTCCATGGTAAAGAGGTTGCGACGCCAGTCGCAGGAGATACCAAGCTTCCGAAGCTGCTTGAGAATGAGACCACCGTACTCATCCCGCCACTGCCAGACATGGTCAAGAAACTCCTTGCGTCCCAGATCGTGACGGGTAATCCCCTCTTTTTTCAGCTTTTTCTCCACCACGGTCTGCGTTGCAATACCGGCATGATCGGTACCTGGCAGCCAAAGAGCCTCTTTACCCATCATGCGGTTATAACGAATAAAAATATCCTGGAGCGTATGGTTCAGCACATGACCCAACGTCAGACTTCCGGTAACATTGGGAGGTGGCATAAGCACCGTATAGGGCCTTTTACCCTCATGGAGTAGACGAAAACTTTCTGCATGAAAGCTCCCGACCTCTTCCCAGTGGGCGCTCTGCCACCGCTCTTCTACGTCGTGATGGTTGTAACTTTTTTCGAGATTGAATCCTTCGATCTGATCACTCATGATTATGACTTGCTCTGGTTTAATCCTTCTTTTCAGGCACTGGACGTTTCTCAAAAATAGCATCGATAATGCCATAATCGAGCGCCTCCGGTGCGTTCATCCAGCGATCACGCTCTGAATCCTCCCTGATCTGCTGCACATCCTTGCCGGTATGCCTGGCAAGCAGTTCGTCAAGCAATGTTCGAATCTTCTCAATCTCCCTCGCCTGGATAACAATATCTGTCTCCTGTCCATGCGCGCCACCGGAGGGCTGATGAATCATGATGCGTGAATGGGGAAGCGAAGCTCTCTTGCCTTTGGCTCCGCTGGCAAGAAGAAATGCGCCCATGCTTGCAGCCATACCGACACAAACTGTCGAAACTTCTGGACGGATGTACTGCATGGTGTCGTAGATGCCAAGACCGGCAGAAACGCTCCCTCCTGGAGAGTTGACATAGATGTATATGTCGCGGTCTGGATCTTCAGATTCAAGAAAAATAAGCTGGGCCATAATCAGACCGGCAACATGTTCGTCAATTCCGCTACCGAGAAAGATGATGCGTTCACGCAGCAGCCTTGAAAAAATATCGAAAGCCCTCTCCCCTCTTCCTGAAGTCTCAATGACCATAGGGACAAGAGAGTTGGTAATCCCCTGCTCTATTGCGCCTGAGTACATTTTGCTGGCATGGTGTTCAAAACCAAAATTAATATTTGCCATAGTCGCTCTATTTTTTAAAATCGGTTAATGGTTGAAAAACAGGTCGGCAGCAAAAGCGCCTCATCCAAAAAGCTGCATATCATCGATATGTCGCCCTCCTGAACATTGAGCTGCAAAATACGCAGTGACAACAATAAATCAAGTGTTCACACTCCAATCTGCAAAAAAAAGAGAACTCTCTTCCCTTTTCTCCGGAAGATGGAAAAGGAAACCATTTCCGCTATATTCAGCGAAGTCAGACAACCACCAAAACATCAACAAACATGCAGGTACGCCTCATTGCTGTCACCGCTCCACTCATCCAGGTTGACAACCAGCCGCTCACCCCGGAAGGGCTGATTGCCTACTGTGCAAGAGTATCCAGCCCCCATCAGGAAACCGTTGATTATCAGAAGCTCCTCGCCTATTGCATTGAGCACAAGCACTGGAGCATTTTTGAGATGGTTGATATGAGTGTTGAAATTATCACCTCGCGTGCTATTTCTCCACAGATTTTGCGCCACAAAAGCTTTCAATTTCAGGAATTCTCACAACGCTATGCCAAGGCACAGGAGATTGAGCACTATCAGCCGCGCCGACAGGACAGCAAAAACCGCCAGAACTCTCTTGACGATTTGGATGATGCCACAAAGCTGTGGTTTGCTGAAGCGCAGGAACGGATGGCCAGCACAGCACTTGAGCAATACAATCTGGCGCTTGAAAAAGGCATAGCCAAAGAGTGCGCTCGTGTGTTACTGCCTCTTGCCACCCGGACGAAGCTCTACATGAAAGGCTCGGTCAGGAGCTGGATTCACTACCTTGAGGTACGAACCGACAAAAGCACACAACAAGAGCACCGAGAGATTGCCCTGAAGATCAAAAAGATATTCGTCACACAATTTCCTGTGACTGCGGCTGCGCTGGGGTGGGTAGTGAATGTTGGAAAACGTCAATGACGGGTTATGCCATGCCATTGTAAAGGTTTTCTTTCATTATGAAATACACGAAGAATAACAACGGTGTCATCTTCTATTGAAAAAAATAGTGAATACGGAAATTTCGTTACTTGTATTCTTCTAACATTTTCAACGACTTTCCTGTACAGATCAGGATTCAGTTTTATTTTTTCAACAGTACTATCAATCTCAGCGGTAAATTTAAGCCCAAAACCCTTCGCCTTTGACTCATACCATTCAACAGATTCGCGAAACTCAAAAGATGCTTCCTTTGAAAATTTAACTCTCTTCAGCATAGCGATTATAAATCTCCTGTTTCAGTTCTATCCAATCTGTTGCAGAATCAGGATCGGCTGTATAGCCAGCTAATCTGTTCAGGAGAATTTTCCTCTCATCGTCTGAGATAAGTTCCAATGCCTGCGACTCTTTAATGTCATCCCATATTTCTGTTATGAGACCAAGACGTTCAACGACATTAAGCTTTTTTATTCCGCAAACAATTTCGGTTTTACTTATTAAACGCTGCATATTGCTTCGACGAAATAATATTGTTAATCCCACCTACACCTTCAGCATACCAAGCAGACTTACCAGCTCACGTTTCAATTCACGACGTGGAATAATGCGGTCAAGAAAACCGTGTTCAAGCAGAAATTCTGCACGCTGAAACCCTTCGGGCAGATCTCTTTTGATGGTATCCCTGATCACTCTGGGACCAGCAAACCCGATGAGTGCTTTGGGCTCGCTGATATTGATGTCGCCAAGCATAGCAAAAGAGGCGGTAATGCCACCCATGGTTGGATCCACCAAGAGAGAGATATAGGGAAGCTTCCTCTCACTGAGCCGTGTAAGTCTGGCTGCTGTCTTGGCCATCTGCATGAGGCTGAATGCCCCCTCCATCATCCTGGCACCACCAGACTGGGATATGACAAGAAGCGGAGCATTCAATTCAAGCGATTTATCAACAGCACGTGCTATTTTTTCACCAACAACAGAGCCCATGGATCCGCCGATAAAGCCAAAATCCATCGCTGAAACGACAAGCGGTGCTCCTCCGCACTCTCCATAAGCGTTGCGGCAAGCTTCTGTTTTTCCCTTTTTTTCAAGGGTATCATGCACTCTGTCAGAATATTTTTTAGTATCAGTAAAGTGAAGAGGATCAGCAGCACGAAGCTCATCAGCAAATTCGGTATACTTGTCACCATCAAAAAGAATAGAAAAATACTTGTAGGGAGATATCCTGAAATGGTGAGCACATTGCGGACAGGTAAAAAGATGATCTTCAAGCTGAATTTTGTGAAGCGCTGCTCCGCACTCGTCACATTTCCACCACAATCCTTCCGGCATGTCACGTTTGTCAGTAGGACGTATTGAAGGTTTTACCCGATTAAACCAGCCCATTTTTACAATGAAGAGTAAAGGTTATACATTAAAGCTCAAGATATAAAGTCTGCCTGAGTTCTCAAAAACAGCCTTAATATAACCTTTATTGCTGGACAATGAACAAGGAGTATCACCATTGTTGAACATCAGAAGAGCCCTCTTCACTGCAGCGCTGCTCATCTTAACCCTTTTTATGAAAGGAGCCGCGTTTTCCGAAGCAGTCGCTTCACCGAATACTTTTGTCTATCCAGACACACTCAAACTTCCCCAACATCGATACGCCCTTTTTCCGGCAATGAGACCAGCACGAAAAACTGTTGGACTTGCTTTTTCTGGTGGTGGGGCCAACGGGCTTTCACAGATTGGCATTCTCAAAGCTTTTGAAGAGGAGGGCATTCCCATAGACTGTATTGCAGGCACAAGCATGGGAGCTATTATCGGAGGGCTTTATAGTTGTGGATACAGCCCGGCAGAACTTGAAGAGATCGTTCAGAGCCTGCCCTGGGAGTCTATTATCTCTCTTAATAACGATTACAGCCGTTCAAATATTTTCCTTGAGCAGCAGCGAATACGCGACCGGGCATCCATAGCCATCCATTTTAAAAAATTAAAGCTGATAATTCCAAAATCGCTCAATTCTGCTCAAAAGATAACCGGGCATATCGATCGACTGGTATTAAACGCTCTTTACCATTCGTCAATTGATTTCTCAACCTTGCCAATCAATTTCAGAGCTGTCTCGACTGATCTTGTCTCAGGATTGCGGATACCGCTTACTTCCGGTTCACTGTCAGAGGCAATCAGGGCCAGCAGCACCATCCCGATACTCTGTGAACCGATCATACTCAACAACTATAATCTTGTTGATGGCGGGCTTGTCGCGAACCTCCCTGTCGATGAACTTGAAACATTTCCTGCCGACTATAAAATAGCGGTCGATACACACGGCAGCTTGTACTCCACCGGAGAAGAGCTGGATCTCCCCTGGAAAGCGGCCGATCAGGCCATGACTATTCTTACGAAATTACAGTATCCTGCGCAGCTTGCGAAAGCTGATATGGTAATCATCCCCGATCTCAATAACCATAAAGCCACCGATTTTACCAAAATCAAGGAACTTGTCGATTCTGGCTATGCCAAAGGCAAATCTGAAGCAGAAAAAATAAAACAGCAGATTAAAAAAAAGAGTCCTAAAGGTAACGCAATCGGAACCTGGATCAAAACCACCCATTCTCGTGACGAAAATCCGAAACTTGAACAGATTGTCTCCCCGCTTCTCCACAAAGCAAGCGATCTGAACACAACCCTCCAGGAGCTGCTTGCAACAGATCTCTTCACCAGAGTCTCCGCAGAGCTTGATCAACAACATAAAAAGGTTGTTTTTCATCTTGAGCCACTTCCGGCGATACACCATGTAACGATCGTGGGGGGACCACCAGATCTCCCCGCGCCAGAAAAGATCGAAAGCTGTTTTAAAAAGGTACTTGAAAAAATCTATACCAACAGTGACGGCACAAAATCTCTTGAATCACTGATAAAAGAATACAGAAAAGAAGGATATAGCCTTGTCACCATTACTGATACCGATATCAGCAATGGTGTGCTCAAAATAACTCTCTCCTCAGGAAAACTGCAGGGTATCGAGATTCGCAGAAACAAAAACATGACACAAATCACCCCGATAACGCGGGAGATAAAAATTGATACAACCCGTGCGCTTCATATCCTGAAAGCTGAAGAGTCAGTTGACAATCTCTATGAAACAGGGGTCTTCAACAGGGTCTCCATTGCTGCTGCAACTTCCTCAGCATTATGGGCAGAAGAGCCGATCCTCAGATTTTCTCTTGAGGAAAAACCCTCCTCAGTGCTGCGTTTCGGATTTCGGTATGATGAAACAAATGATGCTCAGCTCCTCATTGATATCAGAAACGAAAATTTTGGTGGCAATACCAGCTCAATCGGAGGCTGGCTGAAAACGGGACGAAACAGCTCTCTCGCAAATATGGAGTTTTCCATGCCACGCATAGGAGCCTCTCACTTTACAATGTCTTCACGTATTTTCTACGACCAGCATGTTTTTGAGCATCTTGAAACAACAGGCAATGTCAGCAATTACGGAATACAGAAATATGGCATTACCCATGCGTTTGGAGCAAGAATCAGAAAAAATGGACAGTTTATTACGGATATGACCCTCCAAAACGCCCAGTCATATACCAAAGGGAATCCTTCAGGTGAACTGAACCAGGCGAACAGCACCATGCTCTCTTTCGGGACACAATTTACCATCGATTCAAGAAACAACGCCCTGATACCAACATCCGGCACTTATACAAATCTCAGATATTCTATAACAACTGCCCTGCTTGACAATCATGATCTGTTCTGGCAATTTTCAGGCAACCACGAAGAAAATATTGGCCTTATGAACAGAACAACTCTGCAACTCTCTGTACTTGTCGGTTTGAGTAGCAATAACATGCTTCTGTCAGAAAAATTTTTTCTTGGCGGGCCAGGCACAACGTACAGTCAGCGATTTATCGGACTGAAAGAAAACGCCCACTCTTCCAATAATATAGCTGCAGCAGCTATTCAACTCGGCTATAAACCACCGTTTGAAATTCTCTTCCCCACGACGTTGTTTCTGCACTACAATATCGGAAATATCTGGAATACTCTGGATGACATCTCTGCGGCCTCACCTCTTCAGGGTATTGGAACAAGCATGGTATGGGAAACTCCGATTGGACCTGCGAGGCTGACCATTTCAAAAAAGCTGCCTCTCCCTGAACAAGATCACAGTACTGGCTCTCTCTTTTCAGGAGTTTCTGAAACAATCTTATACTTTAGTGTGGGCCATGCCTTTTGATTTTAAATGAAGAAGAAATAACCTTCGGATTTAATAAATTGGGTTCCGGGAAAAAACTGACTTGATTTACACAAACCATAACAGATAAGGAAATACTAATGAAAAAAAATCTGATCGCTCTTTGCATTGTTTCAGTGTCAGCAACGTGCATTTCTGGAACACTCTCTTTTGCCGAAGACAAAGTCGCTGAACCAAACCCAACGGTCATAATAGAGGGAAAAAGCAAAATAAAAACGGCCAAAGTAAAAGCTGTAAGCAGAAAAAAGAGAATGGCTGATTTGAAAGCTGCTGCAACTCTGGAAGAAGAGAAAAAACGCGAAGAGTTAAAGAAAAAAGAGGCTGAGGCTGTGATGGAAGCTGAAAAAAGAGACAGCGAAGAGCTTCAGAAAAAGAAAGCTGAGGCTTTAAAGGAGAGTGAGATGAAAGCGAAAGAGATAAAGCAAAAAGAGGCAGAAGAGGTTAAAAAAGCAGAAGAGGTTAAGAAAAAAGAGGCTGAGGAGTTAATAAAGGCAAAAAGCAAAGCAGGTTATAGTATCAGGAAACGATAAACTTCGATTGTAAAGCTGGTACTTTCCATGAACATGTTCAAGGTCCGTGTGCGGTAACCGGTAGGCTACGGAAGGCTCATGATGAAGCAGTATTATTCACAAGGCGCCTAAAATGCGGGGCCTTGTGAATAAACCGTGCACGATAGAGCAAGAGAAGATGAAATCCGTATCAAGAACGTTATAAGTCGAATTTGTTCGTCTCTTATGGTTAAATGGACAGGACTTTTTTATTTTCTCACCCTGCAACTCTGAGATAACTGATACAACAAACATACCCATGACAGCCGAACAGAACAAGGTGAATACTCATCAGAAACCTCATATCCTTGTCTGTAATGATGACGGAATTGAAGGCGAAGGGATACACGCTCTGGCGGCTGCAATGAAAATAATTGGACACGTCACGGTCGTCGCACCTGCCGAACCACACAGCGGCATGAGCCATGCCATGACGCTTGGCACTCCACTGCGTATCAAGAAATATCTGAAAAACGGCCATTTTTTTGGCTACACCGTCTCTGGAACCCCGGTTGACTGCATCAAGGTCGCAATGAGCCACATTCTGCCCTCAAAACCTGATCTTATTGTGTCAGGCATCAACTATGGCAGCAACACCGCCATCAATACCATCTATTCCGGCACGGTCGCCGCTGCGCTTGAGGGGGCAATTCAAGGCATTACCTCATTGGCATTTTCGCTGACGACTTATGAAAATGCGGACTTTAGCTACGCCGCAAAATTTGCACGCAAACTGGCAAAAAAGGTTCTGGCCGAAGGACTGCCGCCAGACACGATACTCTCATCGAACATTCCGAACAGAGCGGAATCGGAGATTGCCGGAGTTCTCATTACCGAACAGGGGCGCTCACGGTGGGAGGAGGATGCGATTGAACGACATGATATGTTCGGAAATCCCTACTACTGGCTGAGCGGTACACTCTGCCTGCTTGATGATACATTGCGAAAGGATGAATTTGCCGTCCGCCATAACTATGTGACCGTGACACCAATATCATGCGATATGACCAACCACAGCGTCATCAGTACACTGGATGCATGGAAACTGAAAAAATAAACGCGTGAACACTTTTCTGCTTGACTATAAACAGATCCTGACGCCAACAAAGGGATTTTCCAGGATTTTTCGTGACTATACGTCAGAAAGTGCTGAACGTGAAGCGTTGATGACTGGCAGTTTTCACCTCGATTATCAACGAGAGGCTGATTATTACCGGCAACTTGGGCTGCTCAGCTCAAGAACCTTTGATCGGGAGAGGCTTGTGCGACTTCTTTCGCGGCAAAACAGTCGCTGGGGAGGCTCAGATCGGCAGCTCAGGGAGATTGAAAAGCTTCGTTCCCCGCGCTGTATGGCCATTGTCACTGGCCAGCAACTCGGCCTCTTTACCGGGCCACTCTACACCATTTATAAAGCGTTGACTGCCATTATTTTTGCTGAGCGACAGAAAGCGCTCTTTCCAGAATACGATTTTGTGCCGATTTTCTGGCTTGAAGGCGAAGATCACGACTATGAAGAGTCGGCACAAACAGCGATTTTTTCCGAAAATCAGGTCGTTCACTTTACCCAGGAACCCTACCGGAGAATGCCGGATCAGATGGTTGCCAACTCATGCTTCAGCGAAGAGATCAAGCAGACCGTCGAGGAGTTCCTGCGCCTTCAGCCAGAAACTGACTATAAACAGAGCGTTTCAAAAATCCTGAGAGAGTGTTACTATCCAGGATGCACCTTTGAAATCAGCTTTGCAAGCACCATGATGCGGCTCTTCAGTGATCAGCCGCTTATCCTGCTCTCAAGCCAGGATCCGGATTTTAAAAAGCTTGCAGCAAAAGTCTTTCTGCAGGAGCTTTCATCGGCGCCAACCTCATCCTACAATGTGATTGCACAAAGCACACGACTGGAGAATCTTGGCTACTCGGCACAGACAAAACCGCGCGCCGTCAATCTTTATTACATCAATCAGCACGGACAACGGCAAAAAATAGAGCAGCCGTCAGAGGATACCTTCACGATTGTACCCGACAAGCAGCACTATTCACGCCATCAAATACTGGAGTTATGTCAGGATCACCCCGAACGATTCAGTCCTAACGTCGTACTCAGGCCAATCGTCCAGGATCACGTTTTGCCCACCTTCGCATGTATTGCTGGCCCTGGAGAGATCAGCTACCTTGCACAATACCGGACAAACTACGAATTGTTCGGGCTTACAATGCCCTTTGTCATTCCAAGAGGAAGCTTTACTTTGGTTGAACCGAAAATAAGTAAAATCATGGATAAGTTACTTCAAATAACCGGCAAACCAGGATTTTCGCGCAAACAAATTTATAACGCAATATTTGGAGATCTTCAACAACTGAAAAGAAATGCTGTTGGAATCTCGGAAAACCCTCAACTGGATACGCTGTTCGCCGTAACAAAAGAGGAGATCAGACGGGCGCTTGCTGCACTCGAACCAGCACTTGCAAAAATAGATCCAACCCTTCAGCCTTTTCTTGCGGCCTCATCTCTTCAGTCAGAAAAAATTATTGAAGCTATTGAACAAAAAGCATGGAAAGCGAGCAGACGAAAACATGAAGAGCTGCTTGAACAGATAGTGAAAGCTGAAACCGCACTTTTTCCCGAAGGAGTACCCCAGGAACGGCTTATCAATATTTTTTACTACTTGAACAAATACGGCATGGAGCTGATCAATACCCTGAAAAACCTTTTGAGCGGACACTCTACCGAAGCACATATCATTGTTGAGCTTTAGTGCCTTTTGGCTTTCTCCCGGAGTAAATATCGCAGAAACAGCCTTGTAAAGGCAACAGAAATATCATAACCATTCGGAGTGGTTCCAGACAACACATGAGAGATTCATCAAAATCCATTGCAAGCTGGACGATTATCCTCTTGATTCTTCTACAGTTTGTACCACTCAACCGCATCAACCCTCCGCCCATTCAGGAAATTCAGTTCCCTGAAAGCATAAAAAGCTCTCTCAAAAAAGCTTGCTATGACTGCCACTCTTACGAAACCCAATGGAGAGGAGTTGCCTACATTGCCCCAGCCTCATGGATAGTGTCAAGTACTGTCTCTTCGGGCCGAACAGCCCTGAACTTTTCAACATCAGGCGATGCACAAGAGATAACTTCAGGATTGATGAAAATCAGGATCAGAAATGTCGTATCGAAAGGGGTCGCCCATCAGCAACTGTATTACCTTCTGACTCCAGAAAGAGAACTGACCATGACTGAAACAAGATTGCTTTTGCAATGGCTTCAGTAAGCCACAAAATCACTTTCACGCTTCTCACTCGCATGGCGTGATACCGCCTTTCTGAGCCCCAATGGGAGAGATTCCTTTTCCATATTTTTATTCGCTCTTACAACTGAAGAAAATTCCTGATAATTTTTTTCCCCTCTGTCGTCATGATTGATTCAGGATGAAACTGAAGGCCATAAAGCTTGAGCTCTTCTGCATCCATCCCCATAATCACACCATCATCAGTCCATGCCCGAATAGAGAGTAGTTCGGGCAGTGATTCTCTTTCAACAACAAGTGAATGATACCTGGTGGCCACAAAGGGATTTTCTATTCCCTTAAAAATACCACCACCGTCATGGAACACCGATGAAGTCTTTCCATGCATGATACTGGCAGCCCTGATCACTCTGCCGCCAAGAGCTGCACCTATAGATTGATGTCCAAGACAAACCCCCAGTACGGGAATCCTCCCCATGACCGTCTGAATCAATGAGACAGAGACCCCTGCATCATCAGGAGTTCCCGGACCTGGAGAGATAACAATCTTTGCCGGGTTTTTTGCAACAATAGCCTCAACTGAGAGCTCATCGTTACGGTACACCTCAACAACCTCCCCTGACTCACCAATATACTGTACCAAATTATAAGTAAAAGAGTCGTAATTATCAACAACCAAAATCATGCGATCAACATGCTTAAAGTATTACACAAAAAACTGATCCGCAGCCTCAACTCCAGCGACAAATCGAAACATTGACTCATAAGCACTACTCATGGTCACCTTACGACGCGCCATTACCTTTTTGGCAGTTTCAACCGCTTTTTCAACATCATAGCGTTCAAAACCTTCACTTCCTCCCCATGAAAAAGAGGGAACCTCTTTCGGGGGAAATCCCCCACCAAAAATATTTGCTCCTGTGCCTACGACAGTACCAGTATTGAACATCGAATTTATAGAACTTTTACTGTGATCACCCATCAAAAGACCAAGAAACTGCAATCCCGTCTTATATAACTGGCCATTGATACGCAGTGTAATCGAACTGTAGTTGTTCTTAAGATCACTCGTATTGGTTCCTGCGCCGAGATTGCACCAGGATGAGAGGTAGGAATGACCAAGAAAACCGTCATGCTGCTTATTGGCAAAAGGTTCGATAAGAGAGTCTTCGATTTCACCACCAACTTTTGAGGCCATTCCAACAGAGACGTTACTGAACACTTTTGAACCAATTTTGACCCTCGACCATGGTGCCAGAAAAACATTCTGCATCAATACGGCCTGTGGCTCAACAATAGCACCGGAGCCAACAGCAACAAAGCCATCATCAGCGTCAAGCACCGCACCTGCTCGAACAACAGCTCCTGGACCCACATAGATATTGGAAAGATTGATCATCGCAACAGAGGGATGCACCTCCCCCTCTATACGACCAAGTTCAAGCGTTTCAGCATCACGCAAAAGCTCTTCAGGATGAAAAGCAATAACGTCCCAGAGATTGTTTATCACCCGAAACCCCGTTACCGTTTCGGCAACAAGTGCTTCAGAAAACGCTGCTGTGTCAAAAAGATCCGGCATCTGAGCCCCGTCCTGAGCAAAGAGCAGTGAACTGTCAACTCTCGCAAAGAGCAGATCGTCCCCCTGCATGTAAGCTGTCCCGGAATCAAATGCACCCTCCATAATCACTCGAGCCACTGCATCGTCGCAGACAATACGGCCATTGACCAGCAAAACATCACTCTCATCAACCCGGTTAATGAGAGTGTCTGGATGCTGTTCTGCATAAAAAGGGGCAAGATATCGACGCAGATGATAGGTAAGCTTCACTCCGCCCCTTATCGACTGCTCAAACTTTTCCCGAAGAGAGCGCAAACCGGTATAAAGACCATAAACAGGTTTAAGGTTCACCAGAGGTCTCAGCTCAAGAACCCTCGTATCTTCAAAAACAACAATCTGCATAAGGCAAACAGCGTATAAATTTTACTATTTCCCGCGACTTTACGTCACAATCTACTCATAAATATATTTTGCAATATAAAAAAACCGAGGATATGACCGGTGTTAGTTACCAGAATTAATGGATCCATAAAAAAAAATTTCCGATACCTTTCCAGGAGCTCTTATGAAAAACATTGATTGAAAAAAATAAAAAGATCATTATAAACGTTTATATTAATCGGCAAATATGTTTACTCTCCTAATTTCCAATGAGGTAGACCCATCATTGTTAAACGCTCTAAATCCACAGAGAGAAAAATGGCACGAGTAAACCAACAAGCTCCAGAAATAACGGAAAAAAAGCATTGGAGGAGCCACCACCAGACATCCGGATACACGAAATGGATGAGCGTCGTTGACAACAATATTGTTCATACCTGGATTGAAGCTACAACAGATGTTATTCTGGACTTTATGGACGTAGAACTTTTGCGGGTTGTACTTCATGAATCTGCACTGGTAAACAGGCAATTCCATATTCTTTTTGATCTCCGTAGTGTCGTCAATATTACTTTACAATACAAGCGGGCAATTACTGACCTCTTTTTTAACTGGAGTCCCATTCTCGGCATGATTGGTTTTTACAATATTTCCGAATCAATGCGTATTACTGTTGAAACTTTTGCCGCTGTCGCCCCACAAAAGATTTCTGTAATCTTTGCTGAAAATTATGAAGAGGGTATTGGACATATAATCTCCTTTAAAGAAGGAAAAAGTATGTCGGAAAAGCTTGACAAGAAAGAACTGGCAATAATACCGTCAACCAAACAGTTTCTGCAGGTAATTGCAAGAATATCGTGGCTCAATATGCTTGATGAAACAGTAACAATACCTCCACGTAACACCCAGTATTACTTGTTTTTCAAGGCAATAGACTCTTTACGCTGTGACCTCCTGGCAAAGGAGATCGAGAGCAAGAGAGAAATCCAACTGCTTCAACAACGTTATGAGCATCGCATTACGCAGATGGTTATACAAATGAACGCACAAGCAGAAACAAACAAAAAATTTATCCATGAAGCAGAAAAAGAGGCAACTACTCTGAAAAGACGGATTGAAACACTGGAAAGTGAATTGAACAGAAGCTCAACAACACATTCAAGTAAATTACAAGAACTGCTGGACCAGATCTACTCGGTAGATGTTTCGCCAACGATAAAGAGAACTTTGACTGATTGCTGTTCACGCCTGATCGAGGCCCACGCAGTCGAAAAAAGGCTGAGTGCTGAATTGACTGAATCTGACTCACTCTTTTTATCTCAGCTTCAAAAAAAATTTCCAAAGCTCAACAAGCGAGAATTAAGAATATGCATGCTTGTGAAGTTAAACTATGATACAGCAGAGATTGCTCATTCCGTCGGAATATCAACAAGAGGAACGGAGAGTCTCCGATACAGAGTGCATAAAAAGTTAGGATTGGGAAAACACCAGTCAATCAAAACATACCTTTCAGAGTTTGCCATCACATGATACTCTGCAACACAGCAACTCCCCCGGGAACTACTGAAATTGCAATCCTGCCACTGACATCATCAATAACCTCTCCATCAAGATGCATGACATCAGACCCTTCAAGCATCGCTTCGACCGCTTTAGCTTTGCAGCAGAGTACCTTCGAATCATGCACATGGGTGCCATGAAGATATTTCAGGAGATAGCCAAATATTGCATACTTCGGGATTGCTTTGAGAATGCAAACATCAAGCAACCCATCAGACACATCTGCAGATGGCGCAAGTTCAAATTTGCCGCCCTCAATTTTTCCATTCATCACTGAAAAGGCAAAAACTGGTTCATAAAGCTCAAGCAAAGAATTCTCCAGAACGATACTTATACGCATTTTTATTGGCTTGTAACCAAAAAGAACCATGAGTACTGCATAAACATAAACCAGCTCCCCCTTCCACCAATGTATCTGCTTCACCCTTTTCGCAATTCTCCCGGTAAACCCAATCCCCAGCGAGTTGATAAAAGAACGCCGCTTTCCGTTACCAAAAGAGACACTTCCAAGATCAACAGATACGCTTCCGCCACTAAAAAAATGTTCAACACCAACCGGTAAACTTTTATTAAAATAAAGTGTTTTAATAAAATCATTTGCTGATCCGATTGGCAGAACACCGATACGAACGTCTTTTCCAGCGACAGCATTAGCGACCTCATGAAGTGTTCCGTCACCACCACAAGCAATAATACTGCAATACTCCGCTGCCTTGGAACGTGCAATATCCCCTGCATGACCAGCATGTGTCGTAGTTATTAATACCGAGTCTGTTCTCCCTGACAAAAGCACCTTAAGCCACTGCTCCTTACGAGCCGCACGCCCCTTATTTGCGACAGGATTGAAAATAAAGAGGGTACGTGAACCATTATCCATGATATGAAAACAGAATTAAAACTTTTGCGTTGTTTGCCAGCGGAAATGAAGCTCCCTGCCTCAAGCACCGCAGTATCCGGTTATAACAGAGACTTTGTAAAATTTCACCGCAAGCGATTGGTAATGCAACCTTTAGAGAATAGAGAGAGGTGGCGCAAAAAAACGAGAAAAACAAGTCTCTTATCAATAAGCACTACTATTATAATCACTTCATACAGAAAAGCTCAAAAACGCATGGCATCGACTCAGCCAGAAAAAAATATCGCACTAACGTGTTTAATAAAGAAAAAAAGTGTTTCTCAATAGAACTACGAATATTTTTTGCATTTATCTAAAAAAAAACAAATATTACGGTTATGAACACGCCAAGCCAGAAGGAGATGTGGAGTAAAAAAAATGAATAATAGTGAATTAAATTTAAATATGTTTCGGGATTTTCTTTCGTGTACCAAATGGCAGGCAGGCGTTTTTACAAAAAAATCAGAACAATGATGTATAATTTTGGGCTATCTCTTAAAATCAGCATCTTCTGATGCTCTTGTTCGGAGCTGGTTAACAAGGAGAAATTGGCAGCGTTGACCTGTAATTACTACAACAAATAATCAGAAAAGACAAAACAATGAACACACAAGCCGAAGTGGGTAAAAAATTACCAGCGGACTACGAGAAAGAGATTGGAGAACTCAGAAGCAGGGTAGCAAATCAGGATTTAGAACTGACAAGAGTTTCAACAGCTATTGCCGAAAAGACCTCTTCATTGCGGAATCTTCTTGATCAGATACATGCTCTTGAAATTGACAGTAACGTCAAAAGAACAATGACCGATGCGTGTTTGACTCTTATTGAAACTGAAACCATCGAAAAACGGTTTAATATGGAGTTGACCGAGTCTGATTCTGTCTTTTTATCGAAACTCCAGAAAAAACATGCTAACCTGAATCAGCGAGAACTCAGAATAAGTCTTCTCGTCAAGCTCAATTACGATACAAGAGAGATTGGCCGTTCTGTCGGCATTTCTACAAGAGGAATGGAGAGCATCCGTTACAGAATGCACAAAAAACTTGGCCTTGGAAAGCATCAGTCCATCAAGACCTATCTCTCAGAACTTGCTATAGCCTGAGAGGGGATAAGATAAGGATATTCAAAAACAAGCCTCAGATGTCAACAGACGGCTGAGGCTTGTTCTTTTGGAACAACTGTAGCATCTCCTCTGTTGTCACCGGGAAAAGCTCTTAATGTTGACAAACTCACAGATACCATAACGAGAGAGCTCACGGCCATAGCCGGACTCTTTTACACCGCCAAATGGCAAGCGTGGATCTGACTTGACCGAGCTGTTAAAAAAACAGTTCCCAACCTCAAGTTGATCAGCGAGAAGAATCGCCCTGTCAATATTTTTGGAAAAAACTGCAGACCCCAGGCCATAAGGGGTATCGTTGGCTATGCGTATTGCATCATCATCATCCAGCGCTTCAATAATCACCGCAACTGGCCCGAATGTCTCTTCATCGTATGCCGCCATCCCCTTCTGCACTCCTGAGAGCAGCGTTGGAGGATAGAAAAATCCTTTTCCGTCATGCATTTTTCCACCGCAAAGCAATCGTGCCCCCTGTGCAACGCTGCCAGCAACCTGGGCGTGCAGTTGGTCGCGAAGATCTCGGCGCGCCATCGGGCCAAGGTCAACCGTTGCATCAAACGGATCGCCCATCACCGAAGCCTCCATGCGCTGCAGAAGAAGACGCTCAAACTCCTTGATGACTGACGATTGCACAATAAAACGTTTTGCGGAGATACAGCTCTGTCCGCAGTTGAGCAGACGCGCAGCAGCACATATAGCAACAGCCTGCGGAATATCAGCATCATCAAGCACAATGTAGGGATCACTGCCGCCAAGCTCAAGCACGCTTCTTTTGATGGCTCGCCCGGCCTTTGCTGCAACAGCACGGCCAGCAGCGGTACTTCCCGTCACCGATACGCCCTGAATGGCGGGATGATCAATCATGAAGCCAGTCAACCGGTCAACATCTTCAAGGTCGATATGCACTGTTCTGTACAAATGTTCAGGAAAACCTGCTTCACGGAAAAGCTCTTCGATAGCAATGGCTGAACCAGTAACACTCGGAGCATGCTTGACGATAATGCCATTACCGGCCATGATTGCCGGGGCAGCAAATCGAAAAACCTGCCAGAAGGGAAAATTCCACGGCATGATGCCAAGCACAAGACCTATGGGCTCAAAAGTAACCAGGCCTCGAACACCGCCATCAAGCAGACTCTCTTCCTGCATTAAAAACTCTTCTGCATGATCGGCATAATAATCGCAGACCCAGGCTGACTTGACCACTTCAGCAATAGCCTGCGCAAGTGGTTTGCCCATCTCAAGCGTTATCAGCGCTGCATGACGCTCTTTCTGTTGACGCATGAGCTCAGCCAAAGCTCTCATCAGCCCACTACGATCCTCCAATGAGACCTTTTTCCATGAAAGAGCATCTCTGCGGGATGCCTGCAGGATCTCTTCAATCTCGCCGGATGTCATCGTCTGATACTCGGCAATTGACTCTTCTGTCGCAGGATTAACAGTAATGATCATGAGGCAAAACGGTTAGTGATGAAAAGAAATTAATCGACGCTTTCATAGATTGCAAGATAACTCTCGAAACGGTCGGGATCAAGACGACCAGCCTCTACCGCCCTCATAATCCCGCACCCTGGCTCTACAGTATGGGAACATGAAGAGTAACTGCACTCCTGCATCAATGCGAGAAACTCCCTGAAATAGAATCGCAGATTTTCGCGGGTGATCCCTGAAAGATTGAACTCCCTGATCCCTGGTGTATCAATGATATATCCACCCTTTGGCAGAGCAAGCATAACAGAATTTGTGGTCGTATGCAGCCCTTTTCCGGTCTTCATATTGGTTTCACCCGTACGAAGCCGATCTTCTTGACCGGAGAGCTGATTGATCAAGGTTGACTTTCCAACACCAGAGTGCCCACTGAACGCTGAAAGTTTTCCAGCCAG
>Ga0194060_10000112_pt1 | contig 56011 bp, 53 predicted proteins | sample SepL225m_MetaG_FD_163427 | JGI IMG/M metagenome (GOLD analysis project Ga0194060, IMG submission 163427) | Anoxic zone freshwater microbial communities from boreal shield lake in IISD Experimental Lakes Area, Ontario, Canada - Sep2016-L222-5m | ecosystem: Environmental > Aquatic > Freshwater >... | reverse complement strand
TGAAGGATACTGAAGTCGAAAGATCCGCCAGAGAATTGTGATACCCGGATGAGTGTGACTCATCCCTTGTCTTTGCCTTGCTCAAATTGGTCGACGCTCCAACTCGCGCCTTCATCCAGGCGCAGCATGGCAGCGAGAAAGGGCAGGCATTCATCGAGCACGGCCGCAAGCGTCCACGGCGGATTGATGACGAACATGCCGCTGCCGTGCATGCCGTGGCCTTTGGTCGCCGGCGCGCGCACGCTCAGCGTGGCGTGCAGCCAGTGGCCGGCGCCGGCCTTCTTCAGCCGGTCGGGCAACTGGTTGGCTTCGATGGTCGGCAGCATGGGATGCCAGACCAGGTAAGTGCCGGTGGCGAAGCGCTTGAGGGCATCCTTGATGGCGGCGGCGACCTTCATGTAGTCGCTCTTGATCTCGTAGGAGGGGTCGATCAGCACCAGGCCGCGGCGCGAAGGCGGAGGCAGCGCGGCCTTGAGCACCTCGAAGCCGTCGGCCTGCTCGACGGTGACGCGACGGCCGGCATCCTTGAACTGGCGGCGCAGCAGGGCGAAGTCGGTGGAGTGCATTTCGCACAGGCGCAGGTGGTCGCGGGTCCCGGCCTTGTCCCGCATCAGGCTGGCGGCGATGCGGGGCGATCCGGGGTAACGGCGCAGCGTGGCGCTGCCGTTCAGCGCCCGCACCAGCGCCACATACTCTGCCAGTGCCGGCGGCAGATCCTTGCACTCCCACAGCCGGCCGATGCCGTTGACATACTCCCCGGTACGCCTGGCCTGTTCCGCATCGAGGGCGTAGAAACCGGCGCCGGCGTGGCTGTCGACCAGGGTGTAGGGCTTGTCCTTGCTGTTCATGTGCTCGATGCAGTGCATCAGCACCAGGTGCTTGAGGACATCGGCGTGGTTGCCGGCGTGAAAGGCGTGGCGATAGCTGAGCATGGGGGCAGGATAGAATGCGCGACCATGAATGATACGCATGATACGCAGGGTATCCGGGTTTCAAAACTCCTGGCGGAACGCGGGCTCTGCTCGCGACGCGAGGCCGATGCCTTTATCGAGCGCGGCCTGGTGTTCGTCGATGGCCAGAGAGTGACGCAGTTGGGCACACGGGCCGCGGCCGATGCGGTGATCACCCTGGCCCCGGAGGCGCGTGCGGCACAGGCGCGGCAGGCGACGATCCTGCTGCACAAGCCGATCGGTTACGTTTCGGCGCAGGCCGAAGACGGCCACAAGCCGGCAGTGAGCCTGATTTCGCCGGGGACCCAGATGGCCGGCGATACGCAGCGTTTTCAAGCTTCGCACCTGAAGGGCCTGGCACCGGCGGGTCGGCTGGACATCGATTCCACCGGATTGCTGATCCTCACCCAGGACGGCCGCGTCGCGCGCCAGCTGATCGGCGACGATTCGAAGGTGGAGAAGGAATACCTGGTGCGTGTCGAGGGCGCGCTCGACGAGCGGAGCCTTGCCCTGCTCAATCACGGTCTTGAACTCGACGGCAAACAACTGCGTCCGGCCAGGGTCGCCTGGGCGAATCCGGAACAGCTGCGCTTTGTCCTCAGCGAAGGACGCAAACGGCAGATCCGGCGCATGTGCGAACTGGTAGGGCTGCGGGTCACCGGCTTGAAGCGGGTGCGCATCGGTCGCGTGGTACTGGGCGACCTGCCCCTGGGAAAATGGCGCTTTTTGCGCGACAGTGAGAGTTTCTAGCCGCGTCGCCGTGCCGGAAAAGGGCTTGACTTGAGGCACAAGCTTGCCGACCATGCCGCCATGGATGCCCCAGTCGAAATTGCCGGTCGCGAAGATCAGGCCGCAACGCCGCGTCACCGGCATTGGCCGCGACTCGCCCTGCGGGCCATCGGGCTGCTGGCATTGGCGATCATCGTCGCCCTGGCGTTTGGCGCCTACCGGCAGCCGGATTTGCTGCTGAACCTCATGGGGCTTCGCTACTGCGGCTAGCCTCGTCGGCCGGCTCCGGCTGGTCATCCATTGCCAGCAGCTTGATGGAGGTGGCTTCATCGACGCCGAGGCGGCGAACCAGCGTCTGCTGGCTGATGCGCAACAGGTCGCGGATGCCCTTGAAGTCGTCCGGCAATGCCGCATCGCTCCAACTGGTGGCGGAGTGGCGGGCCAGATCGACGGCCAGCTTGACGTTGCGCACGCGCGGGTTTTCGGCGTGCTGGTTGTCCATCAACTGGGTCAGGAGTTGCGGCAGGCGCCATGTTTCGGTCAGCGCCATCTTCAACTGATACAGGGGGATGCCGTAGATTTCGGTCTGAACGACGGCGGAACGCCGGTTGCGGTTGGCGGCCTGCGTATCGCGCACTTGGATCGCGATCCCGGGCGCAAAGCACCACATGAGCAACTCGGCCATATCGTGGAGCAGGGCCGCCAGGGTGATCTCATCGACATCGAGATCGTGGCGGACGATGGCCCAGTCGCGCGCCCACTGCGCGGCGCGGCGGGCACGATGAACCACCTTGATCAATCCGAGCAGGGCCTGCGGATGGGGCCGGAGCTGGTCTTCGATCAGCGGCAGGTCCTGAAAATCGCGAAAGAAGGGCTCGATGCCGATCATCATGATAGCCCGCTCGATGGTTGTGATGTCCGTGGTCTGGCGCGCCCGCCGCTTGGATTCGATGTAGGCCAGCACGCGCAGGGTCATCATCGGATCGCGCAGGATGGTTCGTGAGAGCAGGCGGCCATTGACGTTTTCGGCATTGGTCCGCATGCGTTCGAGTTCCTGCATGGTGTGGCGCAACACCGGCAGATTGGCCTCGCGGAAATAGGCCAGCCAGGACTGCAGGTCGGCAAAAGGCTGTTCGATCATGGTTGAAATCCGCTCATCCCAACATCTTGGCACGAACCCGGCAGATCCGGTAGACCGGCCGGCCGCGGATTTTGCCCGCTTACGGACCTTGCTTCAGGCGTCACTGCTTGGTATTATGGCGGGCTTCCCTTGCTCCACCCGTTACGCATGCGGGGGGGCTAACTTCAACCACAAGGAGATTGCATGCGCCATTATGAAGTTGTATTTATCGTTCACCCGGACCAGTCCGAGCAGGTGCCGGCGATGATCGAGCGTTACAAGACGCTGGTCACCGGCCGCAGCGGCTTGATCCATCGCCTCGAAGACTGGGGGCGCCGGCAGATGGCCTACCCGATCCAGAAGGTGCATAAAGCCCACTACGTGCTGATGAACATCGAGTGCGACGGTGAGACCCTGGACGAACTCGAGCACGCTTTCAAGTTCAACGACGCCGTGTTGCGCCACCTGACGGTGAAAACCCGCAAGGCGGTAGTGACACCTTCGCCGATGATGAAGGAAGAAAAGTCGCGCTCGCTGACCCAGGTCGAAGCCAAGGTGGAGGCTCCGGCTGCTGCCGTTGCCGCCTGAGGATAAGCCGAGCAACCTGACGCAGTTGTCGGGTCGTTTGCTTGAACGCGGCGCATTGCGCCGCACTCCTGCCGGGATACCGGTTCTCGAATTTCTCCTCGCCCATGTCTCGACCCAGGTCGAAGCGGAAGTCGAGCGCAAGGTGGAATGCGAGATGGCCTGTGTGGCAATGGGCAGGCCGGCGCAAGTGCTGCTTGCGGCCAAGCCGGGAGACGGGATCAGGGTGGCAGGTTTTCTTGCCGCCAGAAGCCTCAAGCGACGCAGCCCGATACTGCATGTGAATACAGTCGAATTCGTGGAAGGAATTGAAAATGGCATTCAAGCCTAAGAGCAAGACCGGTGTAAAGCGCAAGGACGACAAGGGCCGCAGCCTGTTCAAGCGCCGCAAGTTCTGCCGCTTCACCGCGGAGAAGATCGAAGAGATCGATTACAAGGACGTCGAGATCCTCAAGGATTTCATCGCCGAAAACGCCAAGATCATGCCGGCGCGCATTACCGGCACCAAGACCGGCTACCAGCGCCAGTTGTCGACCGCCATCAAGCGTGCGCGTTTCCTGGCGCTGCTGCCCTACACCGACCTGCACCAGTAAGCGAGGACTAGACCATGCAAATCATTCTGATGGAAAAGGTGGTTAACCTCGGCGGCCTCGGCGACGTGGTCAAGGTCAAGGACGGCTATGCCCGCAATTTCCTGATTCCGCAAGGCAAGGCCAAGCGTGCGACGGAAGCCAACCGCAAGGTTTTTGAGGGAAAGCGTGCCGAACTCGAACAGGCGCAGGCCGCGGCGGTTGCCGTGGCCCAGGCCCAGGTCGAGAAGCTGGAAGGCTTGATGCTGCAAATCACGCGCAAGACCGGTGTTGATGGTCGTCTGTTCGGTTCCGTATCGAGCCATGACATCATCGAGGCGCTTGCCGCCCAGGGTTTCGAGGTCGAGAAGTCTGCGGTCCGGCTGCCCGATGGTCCGCTGAAAACCATTGGCGATACGCCGGTGCAGATCGCATTGCACGCCGACGTGGTGGCCACGGTGACCGTGTCGGTGTTGGGCGAGCACTAGACACACGGCAATACGTCAATCGGAAACGGGCCGCTGATTTGAAATCAGCGGCCCGTTTTTTTATGGCGACGGCCTTCCGCCGCCGGACAAATTTTGTCCACCGCATTCGCACAACTTGTCCACAGAATTTCCACAGGTTGTGCACTTATCACGGCGCGCTGCACGGGGTAGACTCTTCGCTTCAAACCGGAGACATCGATGGCCCAAGTCCGTGCTTTTAATTCCGCCCCGCCTGTGGATTCCCAGGTTGCCGCGCTGAAACTGCCGCCGCATTCCATCGAGGCCGAACAGTCCTTGATTGGCGGTCTCCTGATCGACAATGCGGCATGGGACCGCATCGGCGATGTGGTGCGTGAGACCGACTTCTATCGCGACGACCACCGTCGCATCTTCCGTCACATCGGCAAGCTGATCCAGCGCGGGCGTCCGGCCGACGTGGTGACGGTATATGAATCCATCGAACAGTCGAACGAGGTCGATCAGACCGGCGGCCTCGGCTATCTGGGGGAAATCGCCAATGCCACGCCCTCGGCGGCGAACATCCGCCGCTATGCCGAAATCGTTCGCGAACGCGCCATCCTGCGCCAGCTGGTCACTGTCGGTGACGAAATCGCCGGCAATGCGCTGAACCCTGCCGGGCGCGATGTCAAGACGCTGCTCGACGATGCCGAACAGCGCATCTTCCAGATTGCCGAGGCCGGCAATCGCGGCAGCAACGGCTTTGTGCCGATCCAGCCGCTGCTCGGCGAAGTCGTCGAGCGCATGGAAGTCCTGCTGGCCAGGGACAGCCAGTCGGACATTACCGGCGTGGCGACCGGGTTTGCCGATCTCGATCGCATGACCTCGGGCCTGCAGCCGGGCGACATGGTGGTCGTCGCCGGTCGCCCGTCCATGGGCAAAACCGCGTTCGCCCTGAATATTGCCGAGCATGTCGGCGTCGAACTGCGTCTGCCGGTGGCGATCTTCAGCCTTGAAATGTCCGGGCCGCAGATTGCCACGCGTTTTCTTTCATCGGTCGGCCGCATCGAGTCGAGCAAACTGCGTACCGGCCGCCTCACCGATGACGAATGGGACCGCATGACGGTGGCGCTGGGCAAGCTGCATGAGGCGCCTATCCACATCGACGAGACCGGCGCCATCAACTCGACCGACCTGCGTGCCCGTGCCCGGCGCCTGCACCGGCAGTTCGGCAAACTGGGGCTGATCGTCATCGACTACCTGCAGTTGATGAGCTCCAACCGCGACGGTGAAAACCGCGCCACCGAAATCTCGGAAATATCGCGCTCGATCAAGGCGCTGGCCAAGGAACTGCAGGTGCCGATCATCGCCCTGTCACAGCTCTCGCGCAAGGTCGAGGAACGCAACGACAAGCGTCCGCTGATGAGCGACCTGCGCGAATCGGGCGCCATTGAGCAGGATGCCGACATCATTCTGATGATGTATCGCGAGGAATACTACAAGCCCGATACGCAGGACAAGGGCAAGGCGGAGGTGAACATCGGCAAGCATCGTAACGGACCCGTGGGCATGGTCCCGTTAACCTTCATTGCCGAATACGCCAAGTTCGAGAATTTTGCCTCAGGCTCGTCCTCATACCGCAACTGAAGCGGTGCCTTGCCTGCCGGAAGTTCCGGCACGACTCGCGCCCCGGCCGTTGTGATAACGGCGGTCGGGACCACTGGCCGGATGCCGTGACGGCTGGCCCTTGGCGGCCTTCGTCGATCCGGTCGGCGAGGGCGTACTTGCTGCGATACAAGTTGCAGACTTCCTTGAGGAGGGATCCATGAACTACAGCGGAGTGTTTCCTATCCTGGCAACCCCTTTCAACGGGGACGGCAGCATCGACCTTGATTCCTTCGACCGGCTGATCGGCTTTATGGTCGATCTCGGGGTCGAGGGCATAACCATACTCGGGGTTCTTGGCGAATCGAACCGGATGCTGGACCGGGAAAGGGAGATCCTGATCGCACGCGCCGTGGCGGCGGCGCGAGGCCGCACCCGGGTCATCGTCGGCGCCAGTCATCCGGGCACCCGGGCCACCATCGGTCTTTGCCGGATGGCCGCAGAACTGGGTGCCGACGCCGTGATGGTCGCGCCTGCTGCGGAGCCTGTGCCGAACGAGGGACGCGTCTTCGAGTATTTTCAAAAGATCGCCGCAGCGGTGACGCTGCCGATCGTTGCCCAGGATCATCCGGCGTCAACCCAGGTGCATATGTCGGTGCCGCTGCTGCTGCGCCTGTGCGCCGAGATTCCGGAAATTGCCTGCATCAAGGTCGAGGCTCCGCCGACCCCGGTCAGAATTGCCGCTCTCAAGCAGGGAATGCGCGAACGTCGCGTACCGCTGCTGACAGGACTTGGTGCGCTTTACGGTTTTTTCGACATCATGGCGGGCGCCGACGGCTTCAATACCGGTTTCGCATTTCCCGAAGTGCTGATGGCCATCGAGCGCGCCGCCCGCACCGGCAACACGGAGGAGTGCTATCGCCTGTATGCCAAATATCTGCCCTTGATTGTTTTCGAGCAGCAACCCGGCGTCGCTGTGCGCAAGGAATTGTTGCGCATGCGCGGCCTCTTGGCAAACTCCCACGTACGGCATCCCGGTGCCGCCATCGGCGAGACGGCGGCAGCGCAGTTGCGGGATATCGTCGAACGTGTTTTTCCGGGCGTCGATATTACGCAAGCCATTCAACCCTGACAGGTGCGGGATTCCGCTTCAGGCCGACGGCGGGGAATTTCCGGCGGCTAATCTGTCCGGCGCGGCAATCCGCTCGTCAGCGCAAGGCGGCCCGCCTGCGACGACAGCTTGCGTCACGTCTCTGAGCGTGGATGCGCGGCCGCTACATGCTGTACGAAGACCGCTTCGCCGTCGTACCAGCGTGATTCCGTCGTCGGATCGGAGAGGGCAAGCAGAACCGCCTGCCCGAGTTCATGGCTGGCAGCGTCAAGCCCGAGTTTCCGGTACGCGTCCGCCGTGCCTTGCGTCAGAGCCGCAATGCCAACCACTATTCCCAGGTTTTGCGGGATCTCGGCAGCATCGGTCCGGCATTTTCTCAGGTCCAGCGAATGAGCTTTTCGACAAACGCCCGGGCGCACATCGTAGATCGAGCACAATTCGTTTTCGAGGAATGGACACTGCGGCCGCCGGCTCCATGCCTGCTCATCGCTGCGCATGGCGAGATGTGTTTCCAGACGCCGGATGACGTGATTCATTTCTTCAGCCGGCCTGCCGCGCAGTTCCCGCGCTATGCGAAAGATTTCCGCTGCCATGGCCTCGACCCGCGCACGGCAGCAATGATTGCAGCCCGCCTTGCAGGCGATTTCCACTCCTTGCCCGACCGCCCGCTGGATGATGCTGCTTGCTTTGTGCTGCAGGCTGGAAACAAACGCGATTGCCGACTGCGGGCTTCTGTGCGTCTCCAGATGACGCTCGGCCACTTGCCGGACCTCATCCACTGACTTCAGGAATGCGACTTGCTCTTCAGGCTTCAACATAAGGTAAGCGGCGCCGGTTCATCGGCACGATTCTACATCCGCTGTATGACGCCGTGCTTGCGGGTGCCGGCAGTCGGACGGCGTCGCTTCGGCAGTGGCGGACGGCCAAGCCCGGTGGCATCGATATCACCGGTTTGCGGCTGACAGAAGTCGGGTACCATGTTGCGCAACGTGCCTTACAATCTGTTTTTTCGCATGACGCCGGCGTCTGAACTTGTTTCTGATGGCGGGCGCGACGTGCCCGGGAGCATTGGTCAGCGATGATGAAATCCTTTATCCCCGTTTTCGCCGCTGCGGCATGACAGCAAGCTGGTTTCTGCTGCCGGTCACCTACCTGGCGTCGATTGTGCTCGTCGTCATCAGCATGAGCATCGCGGTGGTCCTGGTGGCAATTGTTTTCGGCAGCCCGTCGGACCGCTCTTCCAGATTGATCTACAAGGCAACGGGCATTCTCGTGGTCGGCTGGGCCGTTCTGGCGTGGATGGGTTCCAGCTATTACAGTTCCCAGATGTCCGACCTGGCGTACCGGGAAGGCTTCGTCCAGGCGCGCAGGCAAATCGAAGGGATTACGGTCGAAATCGACAACGCCCTCAGGGTTCTCAGCAGCGTTCCCCGCATACTCGCCGGTGAGGAGGCAGTACAAAGGCAGTTGGGACAATTCGGGCCGCGAGCAGTGCCGTCGCGACTTGTCTATGAAGAGCGCAAGCGTTTGTGGACCGGGAGCAGCGAACGCTCCGGACTGAGTGCATTCCTTGTCGCCGCCGCCTCCGGTCTCGATGCCGAAGTGATCTGGGTGATGAATGCGGCGGGCGATTGCATCGCCTCCAGCAACGCCGGCAAACCCGTCAGTTTCATCGGCACCAATTTCAGCGAGCGCGAGTATTTTCGCCAGGCGCGAAACGGCCAAGCCGGTCGCCAATATGCCGTCGGCAAGGTCAGCAAGGTGCCGGGGCTGTTCTACTCGTACCCGGTGCAGGACGGCAAAGGACAGTTCATGGGCGTCGTCGCGGTAAAACGCGACATCTCTGATTTCAGCCACTGGACCCGACCGAATAACGGATTCATTGCCGATGCGCACGGCGTTGTGGTCCTCGCGGAAGACAAGAATCTCGTATACCGGACAATGCCCGGCGCCTCGGCCGGAACACTTTCGGCCGAGGCCAGGATGGCCCGCTACCGAAAGGAAACTCTGCTCCCGGTTGATGTTCAGCCGTGGGGCAGCGGCAGTGATCGCGAACTGGTAACTCTCGGAGACGCTTCCTTGCCGTTCGTGCTGGTTTCCAGGGCAGTCGCCGATGGCAGCGTTACCGTATACCTGCCCCGCGCCCTGCCTGAACTCTCGCGCATCGAAGCCGAGCGGCAGTGGGTATTCCTGCTGGTCGCGGTGGCCGGCGCCATGCTCATCGTTGCCTCGATAGCCGTAGTCTTCTACGTCCGCGCCAACCGTCAGGCCAGGGACGCTGCCGAGAGCGCCAACCGCGCCAAGAGCGACTTTCTGGCCAACATGAGCCATGAGATCAGGACCCCCATGAACGGGGTGATAGGCATGGCCCAACTGCTGCTGGATACGAAACTCGATGACGAGCAGCGCGGATTCGCCAATGATATTGCCGTGTCGGCAGAATCGCTGCTGGCCATCATCAACGACATCCTCGATCTGTCAAAAATTGAGGCGGGACGCATGGACTTCGAGAGCCATCCGTTCTCGGTGACTACGCTGGCCGATGCCGTGGTTTCCTTGCTCAAGCCACGGGCGAAGGAGAAGGGCATCGCTTTCCACGTCGATATCGATCCCGATACCGCCGGTTACTTCGTTGGAGACAGCCTCCGCATCCGCCAGATTCTGCTCAACCTGGCTGGCAATGCGGTCAAATTCACCAGTTCCGGCGCGGTTCGCATGCGGGTCAGCCGCCGCCCCAAGGGGCTGCGATTCGAAGTCGCCGACTCCGGCATAGGCATTCCGCCGGAGGCGCGCCAGCGGCTTTTTTCCAACTTCAGCCAGGTCGATGCTTCGACGACGCGCCGGTTTGGCGGTACCGGCCTGGGGCTGGCAATCAGCAAGCGTCTGGCCGAAGGAATGGGCGGCAGTATCGGCGTCGATAGCACGGAGGGGGAGGGCAGTTGCTTCTGGGTCGAATTGCCGCTGGAAGCGACGACGGAAGCCGCGAGTAGAAGCCCTGCGGGTTTTCCTGCGCCGGGTGCAGCAGTTGAGAAATCCGCGGCTGCGGAGTCCGAAGTACCGCCCGCACGGCAGGCCGATAAGCCCAGGCGCCTGTTGCTGGTGGAGGACAACAAGGTCAACCAGAAGCTTGCGCTGGCCCTGCTGGCCCGGCTGGGCTACAGCGCCGACCTCGCCGAAAACGGCGTCGAGGCGGTGAAGGCAGCATGCGAGCAGCGTTATGCGCTGATTCTGATGGATATGCAGATGCCCGAAATGGACGGGCTGGAAGCCACCCGCCGGATCCGATGTCTGGGCGGAGCCAATCAGTCCGTCCCCATCGTTGCACTCACCGCCAACGCCATGCAGTCGGACCGGGAAGCCTGTCGCGCGGCCGGCATGGACGACTTTCTGGCGAAGCCGTTCAGCCGTGACGCCCTTGTCGCCTGTCTTGCCCGCTGGCGCGATCCTGTTGCCGGTGGATCTCTGCGCAGCGAATGACCGGTCGGGCGCCGGAGCCCTACAGCACTTCTGCCGCGTGATCGGCGAGCCTGGAGCGTTCGCCGCGTTGCAGCGTGACGTGACCCGAGTGCGACCAGCCCTTGAAGCGATCGACGACGTAGGTCAGGCCTGAACTGCCCTCGGTCAGGTAGGGCGTGTCGATCTGGGCGATGTTGCCCAGGCAGACCACCTTGGTGCCTGGCCCGGCACGGGTGATCAGGGTCTTCATCTGCTTCGGCGTCAGGTTCTGCGCCTCGTCGATGATGAGGAACTTGTTCATGAAGGTGCGGCCGCGCATGAAGTTGAGCGACTTGATCTTGATCCGGTTGCGGATCAGGTCCATGGTTGCGGCGCGCCCCCAGTCGCCGCCATAGCTCCCGGCCGCTGCGCCGGGTGCTCCGGCAGGCGTTTCGACCGGCTTGTTGAGCACCTCCAGATTGTCTTCCAGCGCGCCCATCCACGGCGTCATTTTTTCCTCTTCGGTACCGGGCAGGAAGCCGATGTCTTCACCGACGGGAACGGTGACGCGGGTGATGATGATTTCGGAAAACAGTTTGGTTTCCATCGTCTGCGTCAGGGCGGCGGCCAGTGTCAGCAAGGTTTTGCCGGTACCGGCCTGACCGAGCAGGGTGACGAAATCGATGTCCGGATTCATCAGCAGGTTGAGGGCGAAGTTCTGCTCGCGGTTTCGCGCGGTGATGCCCCATACGGCGTTCTTTGAGTGACTGTAGTCGACGATGGTTTCGAGTTCCGCCGTCTTGCCGGAGCCGACTTTTACCCATGCCTGCAGGGGTTGCGGGCCTTCCTGCCAGACGAACTCATTGACCAGCAGGTCGGGGCAGAGCGGGCCCTTGATGCGGTAATAGGTGCGGCTGTCCTTCTTCCAGGATTCCAGACCCTTGCCGTGGCTGTCCCAGAAATTCGGAGGAAGTTCGAGGGTCCCGGTGTAGAGGAGGTCGGTATCCTCCAGCACCTTGTCGTTGAAATAGTCCTGCGCTTCGAGGCCCAGCGCGCGGGCCTTGATGCGCATGTTGATGTCCTTGGAGACCAGGATCACCGGTCGCTTCGGGTACTTCTGGCCGAGATACATGACCACGCCGATGATCTGGTTGTCGGCCTTGGCTGTCGGCAAGGAACTCGGCAGGATGCCGTTGATGGCTTCGGTCTGCAGGAACAGGTGGCCGGTGGCCAGTTCGCGCGAGGGCCCGGTCAGGTCTATGCCGCGGGCCATGTCGTGTTCCGCGCCGGTGACGATTTCGTCCAGCAGGCGGCTGGTCTGGCGTGCGTTGCGCGCCACTTCCGACATGCCTTTCTTGTTGGCGTCGAGTTCCTCCAGCGTCATCATCGGCACGTAGATGTCGTGCTCTTCGAAACGGAAGAGGCTCAAGGGGTCATGCATCAGCACATTGGTGTCGAGCACGAACAGCTTGGTGGCGGAAGTCTTCGCAGTCTTGGCGCGCGTGGCGTTCATTGGAACCTCAGGGCAAGGATGGGCGAGTTGGAACCATGCTCAAGATAGTCAGACGTCCGGTCACGAAAGACGGAGTGAAAGGGTCGAATACAGGCCCTGTTCCAGATTACAGTTTGCGTACTGCCTCGAGTACGGCGGCAGCGTTGCCGTCAGCCCTGGTCGAGCGCCATTCCTGACGCAGCAGGCCGTCGGCGTCGACTAGGAAGGTGCTGCGCTCGATGCCGAGAACTTTCTTGCCGTACAGCATCTTGTTCTTCACCACGTCGAACATGCGGCAGAGCACGCCTTCGATGTCGGAAATCAGTTCGAAGGGCAATCCCAGCTTGGCCTTGAAGCTCTCGTGCGACTTCAGTGCGTCGCGCGAAACGCCGATCACGACACAGCCGGCCTTGACGAATTCGGTGTGCAGGTCGCGGAACTGCTGTGCCTGCGCAGTGCAGCCCGGCGTATTGTCCTTGGGGTAGAAATACAGCACCAGAGGCTTGCCGCGATGCGCCGAGAGAACGAATTCGCCGCCGGTGGCGGGTACGGTGAAATCCGGGACAAGCAGCCCGAGGGCAGACGGGGCGGGTTTGGCTTCAGTCATGCAGCTTCCTTCCATGTTGACAGAAATTCCTCGCCCTGCAGCATCAAGGAGCCTGCGCGTCCGGCGATTTCCCCCCGGATCATTTCGTGGCGAGGCAGCAGCACCGGGTCGAGCGCGTCGCGCATTGCTCCCAGCGATACCATTTCGTAGCCCTGTTCGCGCCAGCCTGTCAGCAGGCGCTCCAGGGTATCGCCGAACTTGAGACCTTCAAGTTCGGCGTGCAGGGTGAAAACGTGATCGCGGTCAGGGGCACCGGACGCAGCCTGCGCGGTGAGCCGCAGCAGGTGCAGATGCACGTTGTCCGCCGTGATCTCGTCCGTGCCGATCAACTCGTCGAGCGTCGGCAGGGTCGTCGGCAATTGCGGGCAGGCAACAATTTCGCCATTCCACAGCGGTACGAAGGGGTGCGTGCCGCGACAGTCGGAGGCCCAGCGATAGCCAAGTCGCTGCGTCAACCGCAGCGCATGCGGGTTCATCTGCCAGCCGGCGGCGCCGTGGCCGCTCGCCTGGCTGCCGAAGATCTCGACATAGCGTTCGTGCGCCCGCCGCATTTCGATTTCGGTCCAGGTGGCGCCGGCCTTGTCGACGCCGTCCTGCCACTTGACGTGGTCCCAGCAGTGGATCGCCGTTTCGAAGCCGGCGTCGCGGGTGGCGCGCATGATGTCCGCGCCGCGGCGGCCGATGTCCGGGCCGGGCAGCAATGTGCCGTACATCAGGGTTCTTATGCCATAGTGCGAGACCACCGAAGTGCGCTGCACCTTCTTCATGAAGCCGGGGCGGAAGGCGCGCTTGATGGCGCGTCCGGTGTGATCGGGACCGAGCGAGAACAGGAAACTCGCGTCGGCGCGCTGGCGACGCAAAATCTCCACCAGTCGCGGCACGCCCTGCAGGGTGCCGCGCCAGGTATCGACATCGATTTTGAGTGCGAGCTTCATCGTGCCCTCGACGGGCCGTCCCTAGAGGGCAGGCGCCCCCCCGTGGTGGGGGTTTTGGCGGGGTTTCGCAAAGCACGGCTTTGCGCCGCCGAAACGGGCGAGCCGTGCAAGGCGAGCCCTCCGCGAATTATGTGAGCGTGGGGGGCCATACTGGAAGCTCAATCCATCAACTTGCGCACTTCGGCCACGTCGTTGCGATAGGCCTCGAAAATGCTGCGCAGGGCGTCTTCGAAGGCGACTTTCGGCGCCCAGTCGAGTTCGGCCATGGTGTTGCTGATCTTCGGCACGCGGTGCTGCGTGTCCTGGTAGCCCTTGCCGTAATACTCGCCGGAGGTGGTTTCCAACGTCTTGACTTGGGCTGCACTGGCAGCGTATTCGGGGTACTGCTTGGCCAGGTCGAGCATCAGCGCGGCGAGTTCGCGGATGGAGTAATTGTTCTTCGGATTGCCGATGTTGTAGATCTTGCCGCTGGCGATACCGTCCTTGTTCTCGATGATTTTCATCAGGGCATCGATGCCGTCCGAAACATAGGTGAAGGAGCGCTTCTGGGCGCCGCCATCGACCAGTTTGATCGGTTCGCCACGCACGATGTGGCCGAGGAACTGGGTGATGACGCGGGAACTGCCTTCCTTCGGCGTGTAGATCGAATCGAGGCCGGGGCCGATCCAGTTGAAGGGCCGGAACAGCGTGTAGTCGAGGCCTTCCTGCTGGCCGTAGGCGTGGATCACGCGGTCCATCATCTGCTTGGCGCAGGAGTAGATCCAGCGCGGCTTGTTGATCGGGCCGAGGATGAGTTCCGAGTTCTCTGGATCGAACTCGGGATCCTTGCACATGCCATAGACCTCGGAGGTCGACGGGAATATCACGCGCTTCTTGTACTTCACCGCCTGGCGGATGATCGGCAGGTTGGCCTCGAAGTCGAGTTCGAAGACGCGCAGGGGTTCCTTGACATAGGTGGCGGGCGTGGCGATGGCCACCAGCGGCAGGATGACGTCGCACTTCTTGACGTGGTACTCGATCCACTCCTTGTTGACCATGATGTCGCCTTCGAAGAAATGAAAGCGGGAGTTCTTCATCAACTCGGTGACGCGCTCCGAGTTCATGTCCATGCCATATACGTCCCAGTCCGTGGTGTCCATGATGCGCTGGGAGAGATGGTGGCCGATGAAGCCATTGACGCCGAGAATGAGGATCTTTTTCATGACAGAGGGAGTGCGGTTCCGATAATTGCGTTGATCTGTTCGCCTGCCGGCGCGGGGAGCAGCGCCGAACCCTGTAATTCTACCGCGAGCAGGCGCAAAACCCTGCCGTCGCCGCATTCGGCGAGCAGGTCGCCGTCGCGCTCGAAGAGCGTCGGGCGCCCGCCATAGGGGCCGGTTTCACCCGCCGGATGCAGGGAGCGCAGCACTCTCAGGCGGCCCCGGGCGGTGTCCGAGAAGGCGCCGGGGTAGGGCGGGGCGACCGCGCGGATCAGGTTGTGCACCTCGCTGGCGGGGCGCGTCCAGTCGATGCGGCCGTCTTCGGCCTTGCGTCCGCCGAAGTAACTGCCCGCTGCGAGATCCTGCGGCCTTGCCCGGGCACGGCCGGCCAGCAGGTCGGGGAGGACCCCGTCGAGCGCCATTTCGGCGGCCAGGGTGACCTTGTTGAAGACCTCGAAGGCGGTGTCGTCGGGCAGGATCGGCACCGCTTGTTGCGCGACGATGTCTCCGGCATCGGGCTTTTCCAGCATCCGGTGCAGGGTGGCGCCGGTTTCGCGTTCGCCGTGGATGATGGCCCAATTCACCGGCACGCGGCCGCGATACCTGGGCAGCAGCGAGCCGTGCATGTTCCAGGCGCCTTGCCCGGGCAGGGCGAGCAGGGGAGCCTTGAGCATCAGCCGGTAGTAGAAAGAGAAGAAGAAGTCGGCGTGCAGCGACGCCAGTTCGGCGACAAGCGCCGGATCATTGGGATCCTCCGGCGTGATCACCGGGATGCCGTGGCGTGCGGCGAGTTCAGCGACGCTGTCGAACCAGATGGTTTCGGTCGGGCTGTTCTGGTGCGTCACCACGCGCGCCACCTCGACGCCATGCGCCAGCAGCACCGAGAGGCAGCGCACGCCGACGTTGTGGTAGGCGAAGACGACGGCCTTGCTCACTCCTTGCGCTCCAGGACGGCTTCGACCAGATAGCGCGGCCGGTGGCGCACCTGCTGGTAGATGCGGCCGATGTATTCGCCGAGCAGGCCGATGCCGAACAGCGCCAGGCCGATCAGGAAGAACATCAGCGCGAACAGGGTAAACAGGCCCTCGGCTTCCGGGCCGAGGATCAGGCGGCGGGCGATCAGCAGCACGAACAAGGCGCCCGAGCCGAGCGAGACGAGAATGCCGAGCATCGAGAACCATTGCAGCGGCACCAGCGAAAAGCCGGTCATCAGGTCGAAGTTGAGGCGTATCAGGCTGTAGAGCGAATACTTCGATTCGCCGGCGGCGCGTTCTTCGTGTTCGACCACGACTTCGGCCGGGCTGCGGGCGAAGGTGTAGGCCAGCGCCGGGATGAAGGTGGCGACTTCCTTGCAACTGTTGATGGCATTCACCACGCTGCGCGAATAGGCGCGCAGCATGTTGCCCTGGTCGGTGATCTTGATGCGGGTGATCCTCTCGCGCAGGCGGTTCATGGCCTTCGAGGCCCAGGTGCGGAACAGGCTGTCCTGGCGTTTGCGGCGGATGCTGCCGACATAGTCGTGGCCTTCGCGCATTTTCGCGATCAGCTTGCCGATTTCCTCCGGCGGATTCTGCAGGTCGGCGTCGAGCGTGACGACGATGTCGCCGCGACAGTGCTCGAAACCGGCCATGATCGCCATGTGCTGGCCGGCATTGGCGGCAAACAGGATGACGCGGGTGACATCGGGCCGCGCCTCGAACTGCTGGCGCAGGATCGCCGCCGAGCGGTCGCGACTGCCGTCGTTGACGAAGACGATCTCGTAGGTTTCGCCCAGGGCGTCGAGCGCCGGGTAAAGGCGGGCGAACAGCGTCGCGAGTCCGGATTCCTCGTTGTAGACGGGGATGACGATGGAGAGTGTGGGCGTGGTCATGCGATCTCCGGCAGGCTTGCAGTCAGCGCCGAACAGACGCGGTCGACGTCGCTGTCCTGCATCGAGGGAAAGAGGGGCAGCGTAAGTGTGGCGGCACCGATGCGCTCGGCCTCGGGGAAGTCGCCCCCCCTGAAACCCAGCGCCCGATAGAGCGAGAAAAGGTGCAGCGGCGGGTAATGCACGCCGACGCCGATGCTTTTTTCCTTCATTGCGTTGATGAACTTGCCGCGATCCGTGCCGGCAGGCAACAGGACCTGGAACATGTGCCAGTTGCAGTCGTTGAAATCGGCGACGGGCAAGCCGAGTCCCAGTGCGGGATCGATGGCGGCGAAATAGCGCCGGGCCAGTTCGCGGCGGCGGGCGGTGAAGGCTGTCAGGTGTTTCATTTGCCCCAGGCCGATGGTGGCGGCGATGTCGGTCATGTTGAATTTTCCGCCCAGCACATCGACGTCCATGCCGCCGTCGGCGAAGCGCTGCACACCCTGCAGGCGCAGGCGCTCGCACAGGCCGGGGTCGATGTCGGCGGGCAGCACCAGGGCGCCGCCTTCGGCGGTGGTCAGGTTCTTGTTGGCGTGGAAGCTGAAGGAGACGAAATCGCTGCCGTTGCCAAATGAGTTGCCGACCGGCGTGCCATTCCATGAGGCGCCGAGGGATTGCGCGGCGTCCTCGATGACGCGCAGATTGTGCTTGCCGGCGATGGCGTAAAGGCGGTCGCGATCAACCGGCAGGCCGGCCAGGTCCACCGGGATGATGGCCTTGGTATCCGGCCGGATGGCCGCCTCGATGCGGCCGAGATCGATGTTGCGCGTGACCGGATCGACGTCAACCAGAATCGGCGCGGCACCCACTTCGAGGATCACGTTGGCGGTGGCGACCCAGGTCAGCGGGGTGGTGATCACCGTGTCGCCGGCGCCGACTCCGGCGAGGCGCAGGGCAACTTCCAGCGTCGCGGTGCCGGAATTGAAGACGCGCACCGGGCGGCCGCCGCAGTAGGCGGAGAGGGTCGCCTCGAAGGCCTGTACCTTGGGACCGCTGGTAATCCAGCCGGAGCGCAGCACGTCGGCGACGGACGCAATGGTTTCCTCGTCGATCGAGGGGCGGGTAAAAGGAAGGAAGGTCTGGCTCACGACCGCGCCACCAGGAACACGCCGATGACGATGAAGCCGATGCCCAGCAGTTTCTGCGCTGCCAGCGCTTCGCCGAACCATTGCCAGGCGACAAAGGCATTGATGACATAGCCGATCGACAGCATCGGGTAGGCGATGGACACGGGGACGCGGGACAGCGCCATGATCCAGACCACCAGGCTGACCGCATAGCAGGCCATGCCGCCCATGATGAAGGGCTGGAAGGCCAGCTTCAGCCCTATCGGCAGTATGTTTTCGACGTGAAACTCGAAATGTCCCACCGCATTGGTGCCGGCCTTGAGGAACAGTTGTGCCGCCGCGTTCAGCAGCACGCCGGTGAGGACGAGGGAAAAGCTGAGCGCGTTCATGGTTTCCTGACGATGACGCGGCGCGTGTCGCGGATGACTTCGGTCATGGGCAATCCCTTCTCGCTGAACTCTTTCCAGGTGGCGGGCGACATCAGTGCCCAGGCAACGGGTGCTGCGTTCCAGGCCCGCTCGAAGCCGGCGAGATCCGGAATGAATTTTTGCGGTTCCTGCTCGATGCCGAAACCCAGTTCGTCCTTGTAGACGACCATTGTCGTGGTTCGCTTCAGGTAGAACTGCAGGCTCTGGTCGTAGGTGCTGACGCTGAAGAAAGGTGCTTCCTTTGGTACTTGCGAGCGTATTGCCGCAGCCACGTCGTGCGCAGAATTGACCGAGCCAAGACTGTCGTGACCCAGCAAAAAGCCCTGGCCGAAGCCGAAACCGCCGCATGCCAGAGCGAACACGGCGGCCGTGCTGCGGCCTTGCCGTGCCAGCCGGAACGATGTCAGTCCGCCCAGCAGCAGCGTGCCGGCGCCGGCATACAGCCAGGGTTGATAGGCTTCATAAAGCGCCGCCGGAACTTCGGTATTGGCGAAGCGGGTGACGTAAGGCACCAGCAACAGGCAGGCGCCGCCTGCGATGATGGCCGGCAGTGCCTGCCACTCGATGCGGCGGGAACCGGCATGGCCCGCCAGATGCAGTCCGATCAATGCCGCGAGGGCCGGAAAGATCGGCAGTATGTAAGAGGCCAGTTTGGAACTGGATGCCGAAAAGAAGGCGAAGACCAGCACGACCCAGACCAGCAGGAAGCGCCGCGGCTGAAAGAGGCGGCCGGGTTCGCTGCGGAATCCGGCGGCAATGCCTTGTGCCAGGCTGCCGAGCCAGGGCAGCATGCCGAGCAGCAGGATGGGCAGGAAGTACCACAGCGGCTGGTAACGGCCGTGCGCCTTGGTCAGGAAACGCTCGAAATGCTCGTGGATGAAGAAGAAACGGGCGAATTCGGGATTCGCCAGCGACACGGCGATGAACCACGGCGCGGTAATCGCGAGCAGGATCAGCAGACCACGCCAGGGCCGGATGCGCAGGATGAATCCCGGGTCACGCTGCCATAGTGCGTAGATGACGGCGGCGGCGGCTGGCAGCACGAGTCCGATGAGGCCCTTGGAGAGTATCGCCAGCGCCAGCAACACCCAGGCGGCGTCCTGCCAGCGCCGACCCGCCGCAGGGCTCGCCTCATCGCGCTGGCCCAGACAAAGGGCGAATACCGCGCCGGCCAGAAAGAAGCTGACGCCCATGTCCAGCGTATTGACATGGCCGATCACATTCCACAGCACGCTGCCGGCCAGTACCGCACCGGCCATCAGCCCGGCCTGGAGGCCGAACAGCCGCGCCGTGGCGAAGGCGGTGGCAAGCACGCCGAGGAAGCCGGTCAGCGCCGGCCACAGTCTTGCGGTCCAGTGGTGCTCGCCAAAGACGGTGAAGGCGGCGGCCGTCGCCCAGTACTGCAGCGCCGGTTTTTCGAAGTACTTGATGTCGTTCAGGCGCGGCGTCAGCCAATCGCCGCTGGCGACCATTTCACGCGGAATCTCGGCATAGCGGCCTTCGTCGGGATTAATCAGGCGGCGCTGTTGCAGCGTGCCGAACCAGGCCAGGGCGAAGGCCAGCAGCAGCGCCAGCATGGGCCCGCGACGCAGGTTTATCACCCCGCACTTTCGATGATGAATGCCGCGACGACCTCGCGTCCCTCCGCCATGAGGACGTTGTAGGTGCGGCAGGCGGCGCCGTTGTCCATGACTTCGGCGCCGATGTTGCGCTCGATCAGCGAGCGCAACAGGGCGGCGGCGGGGAAGCGCTGGCGCAGCCCGGTCCCGAGCAGGACGATGGGGCAGCCGAGGTCGGCAACGGCCCGCAGGTCGTCTCCGGTCAGGCTGTCGAACGAAGTCGGCGGCCAGTCCTGGATCAGACGTTGCGGCGTCAGGAGGAAGCTTTTCGTCAGGCGGTGGCCATTCACGGCGATGTGCCCGGCATCGTAGGCGGTGATCGCAAGCAGACCGGCGGTGGCGGGGGAATGCAGCTTCATTCAGGGCGGTCGAGGTGGCGGCTGTATCGGCGGCGAGGTTGATAAAGATCGGACAGCGGCTGGAGTGGCTGAAAGCCGCATCAAATCTGGATTTGCGGTGCAGCATGGGCTTGAGTAACATTATACCTTCAGCGGCGCGGCCCGACCCGGGCGGCCTCATGCAGAAAGGACGGTTGCTCATGCAGCCCGTGAATAAATCCGCCAAACTCAACAACGTCTGCTACGACATCCGCGGGCCGGTGCTCGCCCGCGCCAGGCAGATGGAAGAGGAAGGCCACCAGATCATCAAGCTGAACATCGGCAACCTGGCTGCTTTCGGTTTCGATTCGCCCGAGGAAATCCGCCAGGACATGATCCGCAACCTGCCCAATGCGGCCGGTTATGTCGATTCGAAGGGCATTTTTTCCGCGCGCAAGGCGGTGATGCACTACAGCCAGCAGAAGCGCATCAAGGGCGTCACGATAGAGGACATCTACATCGGCAACGGCGCCTCGGAACTGATCGTGATGGCCATGAACGCCCTGCTTGATACCGGCGACGAGGTGCTGGTGCCGGCACCGGACTATCCGCTATGGACGGCGGCAGTCAGCCTTTCCGGCGGCACGCCGCGCCACTATCTTTGCGACGAGGGCAGCGGCTGGCTGCCGGATCTGGCTGACATCCGCGGCAAGATCACCCCCCGCACGCGGGCGATTGTCATCATCAACCCCAACAACCCCACCGGCGCCGTATACCCCGATGAGCTGCTGCTGGAAATCGTCGAAATCGCGCGGCAGAATGACCTGATCATCTATGCCGATGAAATTTATGACAAGATGCTTTACGATGGAACGACTCATACCTCGATAGCGGCCCTGTCCGAGGACGTGCTGACGATTACCTTCAACGGGCTGTCGAAGAACTATCGTTCCTGCGGCTATCGCGCCGGCTGGATGGTCGTTTCCGGCGAAAAGAAGCATGCGCGCGATTACATCGACGGTCTCGACATGCTGGCCTCGATGCGGCTGTGCGCCAATGTGCCGGGCCAGTGGGGCATCCAGACCGCGCTGGGCGGCTATCAGAGCATCGACGACCTGGTGGCGCCGGGCGGGCGCATGTGCCGCCAGCGCGACGTCGCCCACGAACTGATCAATGCCATTCCCGGCGTCAGTTGCGTCAAGCCGAAAGCCTCCCTGTACATGTTCCCGCGGCTTGACCCGAAGATGTACCCGATCACCGATGACCGCGACTTCATCGCCGAACTGCTGGTGGCGGAAAAGGTGCTGCTGGTGCAGGGCACCGGATTCAACTGGCCGCACCCCGACCATTTCCGTCTGGTCTTCCTGCCGCACGAGGACGATCTGCGCGAAGCCATCGGTCGCATCGCGCGCTTTCTCGACGGCTATCGAAAGCGTCATGGCAACTGAGAACCGGGGAACGTCCGGCGTTTCCCGTCCTCTGCACTAGGAAAACTGAATGAAACCAATCAACGTAGGACTGCTCGGCATCGGCACCGTCGGTGGCGGCACATTTAGTGTTCTCGCGCGCAACGAAGCGGAGATCACCCGCCGTGCCGGGCGTCCGATCCGCATCACCCGCGTCGCCGACAAGAATCTCGAACTGGCGCGGCAGGTGACTGCCGGTCGGGCGCAGATAACCGACGATGCCTTCGCCGTGGTCAGCGATCCCGACATCGACATCGTCGTCGAACTGATCGGCGGTTGCGGCATCGCCAAGGAACTCGTGCTGAAAGCCATCGCCAACGGCAAGCACGTGGTGACGGCGAACAAGGCCCTGCTGGCGGTGCATGGCAACGAAATCTTCGCGGCCGCGCACGAGAAGGGCGTCATGGTCGCCTTCGAGGCGGCGGTGGCGGGCGGCATCCCGATCATCAAGGCGCTGCGCGAAGGCCTCACCGCCAACCGCATCCAGTGGATCGCCGGCATCATCAACGGCACCACCAACTTCATCCTGTCCGAGATGCGCGACAAGGGCCTGGCTTTCGACGTGGTGCTGAAGGAGGCGCAGCGCCTGGGCTATGCCGAGGCCGATCCGACCTTCGACATCGAAGGTGTCGACGCCGCGCACAAGATCACCATTCTTTCGGCGCTGGCCTTCGGCATTCCGATGCAGTTCGACAAGGCGCACATCGAAGGCATCAGCCGGCTCGATGCCGATGACATCAAGTATGCCGAGCAGCTGGGCTATCGCATCAAGCTGCTCGGCATTACCCGCCGCCGGCCGCAGGGCGTCGAACTGCGCGTGCATCCGACATTGATCCCGACCAAGCGGCTGATCGCCAACGTCGAAGGCGCGATGAATGCCGTGCTGGTGCAGGGCGACGCCGTCGGCGCCACGCTCTACTACGGCAAGGGCGCCGGCGCCGAACCGACGGCCTCGGCCGTCATCGCCGACCTGGTCGATGTCACCCGCATGCATACCGCCGATCCGGAGCATCGCGTGCCGCACCTGGCTTTCCAGCCCGGTGCCGTCGAGGACACGCCGATCCTGCCCCTGTCCGAAGTCGAAACCAGCTACTACCTGCGGCTGCGGGTCGAGGACAAACCCGGCGTGCTGGCCGACATCACGCGCATCCTCGCCGATCAGCAGATTTCCATCGATGCCATGATCCAGCGCGAGCCGGCAGAAGGTGAGTCGCAGACCGACATCATCATGCTGACCCACATCACCCGCGAGAAGAATGTGGATGCGGCCATCGCCAGAATCGAGGCGCTGGCCGTGGTGAAGAAGAAGGTGATCCGGCTGCGCATGGAAGAACTTGGCTGACATGAAATACATTTCTACGCGCGGCGGTGCAGAGGCGCAAGAGTTCTGCGACATCCTGCTCGGCGGCCTGGCGCCCGACGGCGGGCTTTACCTGCCGGAATCCTATCCGCAGGTAGCCGATCGCCTGGATGCCTGGCGCGGGCTTTCCTACGCCGGTCTGGCTTTCGAGATTCTCTCGCTCTACATCACCGACATCCCGCCGGCCGACCTGAGGGCCCTCTGCGACAAGACCTACACGGCGCAGACCTATCGCTGGAGCCGCGACCCGGCGAAGGCTGCCGACATCGTGCCGCTGACCTCGCTGGAGCCGGACTTCCATTTGCTCGAATTGTCCAACGGGCCGACTCTGGCGTTCAAGGACATGGCCATGCAGTTGCTCGGCAACCTGTTCGAGTACGTGCTCGACAAGCGTGGCGAGACCATCAATATTCTCGGCGCGACGTCGGGCGATACCGGTTCGGCGGCGGAATACGCGATGCGCGGCAAGCACGGCGTGCGCGTCTTCATGCTTTCGCCGGATGGCCGCATGAGCGCTTTTCAGCGTGCGCAGATGTATTCTCTGCCGGATGCGAATATTTTCAACATCGCCGTGCGCGGCATGTTCGACGATGCCCAGGACATCGTCAAGGCAGTGTCCAACGATGCCGAATTCAAGGCCAGGTACAAGATCGGCGCGGTGAATTCGATCAACTGGGCGCGCGTCGCAGCGCAGATCGTGTATTACTTCAAGGGGTATTTCGAGGCCACCCGGTCCAACCGGGAGGAAGTGGCCTTCTGCGTTCCGTCGGGGAACTTCGGCAATATTTGCGCCGGCCACATCGCCCGCATGATGGGACTGCCGGTTTCCCGCCTGGTGCTGGCTACCAACGAGAACGACGTGCTCGACGAGTTCTTCCGCAGCGGCATCTACCGGCCCCGGACCACGGCGCAGACCCATGTCACCTCCAGTCCGTCAATGGATATTTCCAAGGCCTCGAATTTCGAACGCTTTGTTTTCGACCTGGTCGGCCGCGACGCGGCGATCATCCGCCAACTGTGGCGCGAGGTCGACGCCGGCGGCAGCTTCAGTATTGCCGACGGTCCGTTTGCCGCGCGCCTGCCGGCTTATGGCTTCGTTTCCGGCTGCAGTTCGCACGCTGATCGTCTGGCCACGATTCGCGACGTCTGGCAGCGCCGTGGGCTGATGATCGACACGCATACGGCAGACGGGGTAAAGGTAGCGCGCGAGTATCGCGTCGCGGGCGAGTCCATGGTCGTGCTGGAAACGGCGCAGGCGGTGAAGTTTGCCGAAACGATACGGGAAGCCTTGGGTCGCGATCCGCAGCGTCCGGCGGAACTTGACGGACTGGAAAACCTGCCGCAACGGGTGGAACTGGTTGATGCCGGCGTGGATCAGATCAAGCAGATCCTTGTTCGCGAGTGCTGAGGCGATAGCGGCAGCGCAAGCCTCAGAGCGCCGGAGCTCCCGCTGCGGCGAATCCCGACGAACCCGGGATCAGAGATAGATAACCGCAGGGAATACCGTTACGGCCAGCACAAGTACCAGCCAGTCCATGTTGTGGCGGGCCAGGAAGCCTGTGAAATGCATGACCAGAACAACAATGGCGAAGATGTAGTAGAGGATGAAAAGCATTTTATTCTCCGTGGGCGGCAGGCATCCAGAAACACGACAGGCGAATACCGATAGGCCAGTTCTCGCTGAATTCTAGCATCAATGACTGAGTGTCAAGAACAGGCTCGCCGGTTTTAGTTTGAACGGAATTTCCACTCCGCGCCGTGCCCGAGAGCCACGGTAAGCGGCCTGTGCACGCGTGTCGAGAGGGTGTTGAACCGTCTTGCCGTTGCGGTTGTTGCCGCCGATCAGCAGGGCCTGCCCCGCCGTCACGGCAACGCCGGCGACCTCGTCATTCTTCGCCAGGTCGATCAGCATCAGGCCTTTGCCCTTGGCCATTTCCCGGAGGTCGGCGAGAGGGAAGAGCAGCAGACGTCCGCCTTGCGTCAGCACCGCCGCCGTGTCCCCGGCGACCAGCGCCGGGGGCAGGGGTTTCTGGCCCTTGTCCAGCACCAGGAAGGTCTTGCCGGCCTTGTTGCGGGCGACCATGTTGGCTACGCTGGCGACGAAACCATAGCCGGCGGAAGCGGCTACAAGATACCGGCTTTCGGGCGCGTTGCTCAGCGCCAGCGCCAGCTTGCCGCCTTCCTGGAAATCGATCATGGTGTTCAGCGGTGCGCCGTCGCCGCGACCGCCCGGCAGGTCTGAGACGCGGAGGCTGTAGCTGCGGCCATTGCTGTCGATCACGATCAACGGCCAGACGGTGCGCGTTTCCATCACCAGCCAGGGCAGGTCGCCGGTCTTGTAGGTGATGCTCGCCGCGTCGATGCCGTGGCCCTGTCGTGAGCGCACCCAGCCGTTCCTGGAGATGATGACGGTTGCCGGTTCGTCGGGCGCGGCAATTTCGCCCTGCGATGTCGGCGTCACCGCTTCCATCAGGGTGCGCCGCGGGTCGCCGAAGCGCTTGCTGTCCTCGTTGATCTCCTTCAGGATCAGCTTGGTCATCTCGTGGCGCGAGTCGAGCAGGGCGGTGAGTTGCACGTGCTCGAGGCGCAGGTCGCCAAGTTCCTTTTCGATGCGGATGCCTTCCAGGCGCGCGAGCTGGCGCAGGCGGATCTCGAGTATGTCATTGGCCTGGATTTCCGTCAGGCCGAAACGCGTCATCAAGTCCGGCCCCGGTTCGTCGGATTCGCGGATGCAGCGGATCACCTCCTCGATGCGCAGGAAGACCGTCATGCGCCCTTCCAGGATATGCACGCGGCGCAGCACCTCGGCCAGGCGGTGCCCGGTGCGGCGTTCCACCGTGACGAAGCGGAACTCGATCCATTCGCGGAGAATATTCAGCAGGTTCTTCTGTTGCGGCCTGCCGTCGCGGCCGACCATGGTCAGGTTCATCGAAACACTTGCCTCGAGGCTGGTGTGCGCCAGCAGCACGGCCATGAATTCTTCCTGCGCCAGGCGCGAGCTCCTGGGTTCGAGCATGATGCGAACCGCCTGCTGGTCGCTCGACTCGTCGCGTACGCTGTCGAGCACGCCGAGCACCAGTGCCTTGAGGTTCTTCTGTTCCTGGCTGACATCCTTTTTGCCGGCACGCGGTTGCGGGTTGGTCAGCCCCTCAATTTCGGACAGCACCTGGGCCACCGAAACGCCGTGCGGCAGCTCGTACACGATTACCCGCCACTGGCCCCGCGCCAGTTCCTCGATGCGCCAGCGGGCGCGCATGCGCAGGCTGCCGCGGCCGGCGGCATAAGCGTCATGGATATCGGCCGGGGTAGAGATGAGCTGCCCGCCGCCGGGAAAGTCCGGTCCCGGCAAGAGTGCGAGGACTTCTTCCAGCACCGCCTCGGGTTTTCTGATCAGCAGGCGCGCGGCGTCCGCCACCTCGCGCAGGTTGTGCGGCGGAATCTCCGTCGCCATGCCGACCGCGATGCCTGAAGCGCCGTTCAGCAGGACTACCGGCAGGCGCGCCGGCATCAGTTGCGGCTCGGTCATCGAACCGTCGTAGTTGGCGGTGAATTCGACCGTGCCGCGGTCGATTTCCGCCAACAGCAATTCGGCAAAAGCGGTCAGGCGGCACTCGGTGTAACGCATGGCGGCGGCGCCGTCGCCGTCGCGCGAGCCGAAGTTGCCCTGGCCGTCGACCAGCGGATAGCGCAGCGTGAAGTCCTGCGCCACGCGCACCATGGCGTCATAGATGCTGGTGTCGCCGTGCGGGTGGTACTTGCCGATCACGTCGCCCACCACCCGTGCGCTCTTGACGTGCTTGGTGCCGGCCGCCAGGCGCATCTCGTTCATGGCGTGCAGGATGCGGCGTTGCACCGGTTTGAGTCCGTCCTCCACCTGGGGCAGGGCGCGGGCGCGCACTACGCTCATGGCATAGGAGAGGTAGGCGCGCTCGGTGTAGACGTCCAGCGGCAGTGTCGAACCATCGTCGAAGGCCGGTGCAAGCTCAACAGGGGGCGCCGGCGGCGCAGCGTCAAAAAGGTCGGGGTACTCGTTGCTCATCGGTTCATCAATGCAAGTTGAATTGGCTGGATTCGGCGGCAGGCGGCCCGCCCGCTAATCGGCAGCAGAATCCGTCGAGAAGAAATAGGAAAGTCGCTGCCTTGGATTGAGCCATTGCAGCACATCCGGCGGCAGCGATGCCGGACGCAGGGATTCCTCTATTTTCAGATCGCTGCTTTCCGCCATGTCGATCACTGCGGCTGCGTCCTTGTCAATGTCTGCGTCATAGATCAGGATTTTCGGCCGCAGGCTCTCCCTGCCCGGAGAAACGACGAGACCGAGAGATCCGTCATTGAGCTGGACGATGGTGCCGGGCGGGTAGACGCCGAGTATCTTGATCAGCAGGCTCATCAATTTCTGGTCGAATTTGGCTGACTCCCGGGCAAACATCAGGGACAGCGCTTCCGCCGGCATCAGGGCCGGCTTTTCCGGAGACTCCGGGCCGCAATAGCGGTCATAGCGGTCCACCAGGCCGACGATCCGCGCCAGGACATTGGTATTGGGCTTGCCCGAGGGAAAACCGGAGCCATCGACGAACTCGTGATGGTTCTGGATTACGGCCAGGGCCGCGGGTGAAAACACGCCTGCTTCGCGGGCCATCTCTACCCCGTACTGGACGTGGGCGCGGTAAAAGTCTTCTTCGTGCTTTGCCCGTGACTTGGCCTTCAGCAGGTGGCTTGGCACCCGCGCCTGGCCGGCGTCATGGGCAAGGGAGCCCAGCGCCAGGTCTGCCAGTTCCGTTTCCGACAGTTTCAGGGCCTTGCCCAGAATCATCGACAGGGTCATCACGTTCAAGGCATGGAACTGCGGCCCTTCGCCGTTCCTGTCGCCCAGCAGATGGAGCAGGACCTCGCCGCCTGCGGAAATCCTGTTCGCCGTGTCGCGGGAGAGCGTTGCCAGAATTGTGCCGGCCTGCTTCGGGTTGCGATGCAGTCCCACCAGCGCTTCGCGGGTTTGCTTGGCCGCGCGCTCCCAGCCGCGTTCGGCCCGCGCGGCGGCATCCTTCTGCGCCCGCAGTTTATGTTCCTTGATTTCCTTCAGGTCTGCCTTGAGTTCAACCGGGACATGGCTTGCTTCAGGAGCGGACGCTGCTTCGACCAGCGGTGCGGGGCTGGCCGTGCTCTTGTTGGGGAAATAGTAGAGGTGCTGCAGACCAAGAGCCCGAAGCTCGGCAAGCTGTGTTTCGCTTGTGATGCGGAACTTGTTATACAGAAACGGGTGTTCATTCCAGCCCAGATCGATCCAGACGTATAGTCCGACCGTCAGTTGAGACGAGTCAATCGGAACCGGCTTTTCGGGTTTGGCCCACATGTTCAGTTGGCCAGGCGAGGTTCTTGATCCGGCTGCCGGGCGGCGGGCAGGGCGCATGACATAGTGGTCATCAGATATCGGCCTCTACCAGGTGCCCGTTTTCTTCCATCCAGGCGCGACGGCCGGAGGCTTCGCCTTTGCCCATCAGCAGGTTGAACAACTTCTGCGTTGCTTCCCGCATCGCCGGGCGCTCGGCCACCGGCAGCACGCGGCGCGTTGCCGGGTCCATGGCGGTCTCGCGCAACTGCTCCGGATTCATTTCGCCTAGCCCCTTGAAGCGGCCGACCTCGACCTTGTCGGCGGCGATGCCTTCCTTCGCCAGGCGATCCCTGATGGCCGCCAGTTCGCCGTCGTCCAGCGCATACAGGCGCCGCGCCGGCCGTTTCTTGCCTGAGGCCGGAACGTCCACGCGATACAGCGGCGGTTGCGCGACGTAAACGTGGCCGCGCGTGATCAGCGCCGGGAAGTGGCGGTAGAACAGCGTCAGCAGCAGGGCCTGGATGTGTGCGCCATCGACGTCGGCATCCGACATGATGATCAGTTTGCCGTAGCGCAGGCTGGCGAAGTCGGGAGCGGCATCCGCCGTATGCGGATCGATGCCGAGCGCCACGGCGATATCGTGGATCTCGTTGTTGGCGAAGAGACGTCCGGCTTCGACCTCCCAGGAATTGAGCACCTTGCCGCGTAGCGGCAGGATGGCCTGAGTCTCCTTGTTGCGCGCCATCTTGGCCGAGCCGCCGGCGGAATCGCCCTCGACCAGAAACAGCTCGTTCTCGGCGATGTCGGTCGATTCGCAATCGGAGAGCTTGCCCGGCAATACCGCCACGCCTGACTGCTTGCGTTTTTCCACCTTCTGCGCACTTTTCTGCCGCGCCAGCGCCTGTCTGATCGAGAGTTCGGCGATCGCCTTGCCGGCCTCGACGTGCTGGTTGAGCCAGATTTCGAGCGGGTCGCGGATCATGCTCGAGACCAGTTTCACCGCCTCGCGCGAGTTGAGCTTTTCCTTGACCTGACCCTGGAACTGCGGATCGAGAATGCGTGCCGAAAGCACGTAGGCCATGCGGTTGCAGACATCGTCCTGCTGCAGCTTGACGCCGCGCGGCAGCAGCGCGCGGTGTTCGATGAAGGACTTGACGGCGTCGAACACGCCGGCGCGCAGGCCGGCTTCGTGGGTGCCGCCGGCCACGGTCGGAATCAGATTGACATAGGACTCGCAGGCGACGGCTTCGACATGCCAGCCGACAGCCCAGGCGGCGCCTTCGCCGGCGGCAAAGTCGGCATGATCGGCGTCGGCGTACTTGCCATCGGCATAGAGCGGGGCGACGGCTTCGGCACCGCCGGCCAGCTCTGCCAGATAGCCGGCGAGACCCTGCGGGTAACTCCAGGTCTTGCTGGTGATGCTACCGTCGGCCTGCTCGATGTCGAGGCGCACCTTGACACCCGGCAGCAGCACGGCTTTGGAGCGCAACAGGCGTTCCAGTTCGGCCGCCGGCACTCGTGGCGCATCGAAGTATTTGGGATCGGGCCAGACGCGCACCCGGGTGCCGCTCTGTCGCCCGCAACTGCCGGTTTCGGTAAGGAGCCCGACTGTTTCGCCGCCGCCCGAAAATTCGATTGCCCAGATTTTTCCATCGCGCCGGACTTCCACCGAAACGCGGGTCGAAAGTGCGTTGGTGACCGCTACGCCGACGCCGTGCAGACCGCCGGAAAAGGCATAGGCGGAATTGCCCGAGCTCTTGTCGAACTTGCCGCCGGCATGGAGCCGGGTGAAGGCCAGCACCACCACCGGGATCTTCTCTTCCGGGTGCAGTCCGACCGGAATGCCGCGGCCATCGTCGGTGACGGTGATCGAGCCATCGCCGTGCAGCAGCACGTGCAGGTTTTTGGCGTGTCCGCCGAGGGCCTCGTCGGCGGCGTTGTCGATGACTTCCTGAACGATGTGGGCCGGCGAGTCGGTTTTGGTGTACATGCCGGGACGCTCGCGTACCGGCTCCAGTCCCTTGAGGACGCGGAAGGATGATTCGTCGTAGCTTGCAGTGACAGCCATTATCTGTGGTCTGGAAAGGTTCAGAAGCGCGCGTCGGCGAGGCAGTCGGTCAGCCCCGTGCGCCAGTCGGGCAAGGCAAGGCCGAAGTCGCGCCGGAACAGCGAGCAGTCGAGCCTGGAGTTGCCGGGTCGGGGCGCCGGCAGCGGATAGTCGGCGCTGGTGATGCGGTGTACCAGCGGCGTCTTTTCCAGCAGGCCCGCCGCCAGCGCTTCGGCGAATATGGCTTCGGCATAGCCGTGCCAGCTGGTCTCGCCGGCGGCAGCGAGATGGTAGAGGCCGCCCGCTACGTCATCGCGGGCCAGAATCAGCGCCGTCACGTCGGCCAGATGGCGGGCCCACGTCGGCGCGCCGATCTGGTCGCCCACCACGCGCAATTCGCTTCGCTCGCGGCCGAGACGCAGCATGGTCTTCATGAAATTGGCGCCATGCAGGCCGTAGACCCAGCTGGTGCGCAGAATCAGGTGGCGGGCGCCGGATGCGGCAATTGCCAGTTCGCCGTTGCGCTTGCTGCGGCCGTAGGCGGCGAGGGGGGTGGCGTTGTCGCTTTCCGTGTAGGGCGCGAGCTTGGTGCCGTCGAACACGTAGTCGGTCGAATAGTGGATCAGCAGGGCGCCCAAACGCCTCGCCTCTTCGCCGAGGATTGCGGGAGCGGTGGCGTTGATGGCTTCGGCCATCGCCGGTTCGGATTCGGCTTTGTCCACCGCGGTGTAGGCGGCGGCGTTGACGATCACCGTCGGCGCGACGGCGCGCACGGTGTCGCGCAGGGTTTCCGGTTGTCCCAGATCGAGCTGGCGACGATCACAGGCCACCAGTTCGCCCAGGCTGGCCAGCGAGCGCTTCAGTTCGCGGCCGAGTTGCCCGGCACATCCGGTGAGGAGGATTTTCATGGCCAAAAAAATTTAACTACAGAGGACACAGTGGACACAGAGAAAGGCAAGAGATGACGTCCTTGAATTTGTCCTCTGTGGCATGAATTGTGGTTTTCGGCTTTTCATGGGAAGTATTCCGCGTCGTTGAAAGACCGCCCGGCCGCGTCCTTGGCCGCCAGCAGCGGCTCTCCGCTCAACGGCCACGGAATGGCCAGTTGCGGATCGCTCCACAGCAGCGTGCGCTCATGGGCCGGACTCCAGTAGTCGGTGGTCTTGTAGAGGAATTCGGCACTGTCCGACGTGACGCAGAAGCCGTGGGCGAAGCCGGGAGGAATCCAGGCCATGCGCTTGTCATCGGCCGACAAGCTGAAGCCGACCCACTTGCCGAAGGTCGGCGAGGAGCGGCGCAGGTCCACGGCAACGTCATAGACCGCGCCGGCAATGACGCGCACCAGCTTGCCCTGGGTGTGCTCGATCTGGTAATGCAGGCCGCGCAGCACGTTCTTCTGCGACTTCGAGTGGTTGTCCTGGACGAACTCGGCGTCCATGCCGAGTTCGGCGAAGCTGCGCCGGTTCCAGCTTTCATAGAAAAAACCACGATCGTCGCCAAACACCTTGGGTTCGAGCAGCAGTACGTCCGGGATTGCGGTGGCAATCACCTTCATCCCATGACCCCGTGCTTGAGCAAACCCGTCAGGTACTGGCCATACCTGCTCTTGGCCAGGGGCTCGGCGAGCTTCGCCAGTTGCGCATCGTCGATCCACTTCTGACGCCAGGCCACTTCCTCGGGGCAGGCGACCTTGAGGCCCTGGCGCTTTTCGATGACTTCGATGAACTGGCCGGCTTCCAGCAAGGACTCGTGGGTTCCGGTATCGAGCCAGGCCATGCCGCGGCCCATGATCTCGACCTTGAGTTGGCCCTTTTCGAGGTAGATCCGGTTGAGGTCGGTAATCTCGAGTTCGCCGCGGGGCGAAGGCTTGAGCGCGGCCGCGATGTCGCAGACCTGGTTGTCGTAGAAATACAGGCCGGTGACGGCATAGCGCGACTTCGGCGCCTGCGGCTTTTCTTCAATGCTGATGGCGTGGCCTGCCGCATCGAACTCGACCACGCCGTAGCGTTCGGGATCGCTGACGGCATAGGCAAAGACCGTCGCTCCCGCGCCGTGCTCCGCGTCCGGCGCAGTTCCTGCCGCACGCTGCAGTTGCTGGGCGAAATCGTGTCCGTAGAACAGGTTGTCGCCCAGTACCAGGGCCGACGGGTGGCCGCCGACGAAGTCGCGGCCGATGATGAAGGCCTGTGCCAGGCCGTCGGGGCTGGGCTGCACCGCATAGCGGATGTCGATTCCCCATTGCGAGCCGTCGCCCAGCAGCTGCTCGAAGCGCGGCGTGTCGAGCGGTGTCGAGATCAGCAGGATTTCGCGTATGCCCGCCAGCATCAGCGTGGTCAGGGGGTAGTAGATCATCGGCTTGTCGTAGATCGGCAGCAGTTGCTTGGACACGGCCAGCGTCACCGGATGCAGCCGGGTGCCGGAACCGCCGGCGAGGATGATGCCGCGGGTAGTCATTTGTCTGCCCTCCCCCCGACCCCCTGCCCAAGGCAGGGGATGACGACGGTTCGCCGCTGCGCGGCTCCGGGACTTTGATGGTGCCCCTTCGGGCGGCCGTGCGGGGCGCTCATTTCCGATCTCCGTAATTGCGATCCATCCACTGCCGGTATTCGCCCGAGATGACATGGGCCACCCAGGCCGGGTTGTCGAGGTACCACTGCACGGTCTTGCGCATCCCCGACTCGAAGCTTTCTTCCGGCCGCCAGCCCAGTTCGCGTTCGATCTTGGTCGCATCGATGGCGTAGCGCTTGTCGTGGCCGGGGCGGTCGGCGACCGTTATCTTCTGTTCGCGGTAGCTGCGGTGATCCGGGCGCGGCTTCGATTCGTCGAGCAGTGCGCACAGCGTGTCGACCACTTCGAGGTTGGTCTTTTCGTTGTGGCCGCCGATGTTGTAGGTCTCGCCCGGCGTACCGCGTTCGAAGACCAGGCGCAGCGCACGCGCGTGGTCGTCCACGTAAAGCCAGTCGCGCACGTTGTCGCCCTTGCCGTAGATGGGCAGGGGCTTTTCCATCACGGCATTGTGGATCATCAGCGGGATCAGTTTTTCCGGGAACTGGCGCGGGCCGTAGTTGTTCGAGCAGTTGGTCATTACTGTCGGCAGGCCGTAGGTATGGTGCCAGGCGCGCACCAGATGGTCCGAGGCGGCCTTGGATGCCGAGTAGGGTGAATTCGGCTGGTAGGGATTGGTTTCGAGGAAGAGTCCGGTGTCGCCGAGGGAACCGAAGACCTCGTCGGTCGATACGTGGTGGAAGCGGAAGGCCGCCTTGGCCGCCGCATCGAGCGCCGACCAGTAGGCGCGCGCTGCCTCGAGCAGGGTATAGGTGCCGCTGATGTTGGTTTCTATGAAGTCGCCCGGGCCGTGAATCGAGCGATCGACGTGCGACTCCGCGGCCAGGTGGATCAGGCCGGCGGGCTGGTATTCGAGAAACAGGGCGTCGAGTCCGGCGCGATCGCAAATGTCGGTGCGGCTGAATACATGACGCGGATGGCCGGCCAGGTCGGCCAGGGATTCCAGATTGCCGGCGTAGGTCAGTTTATCGACATTGATGATGCGCCAGTCGGTTTCCGCGATCAGCAGGCGTACCAGCGCGGAACCGATAAAGCCGGCGCCGCCGGTGACAAGGATGGTTTTCATTTCAGTTCAGCGGGGTGGCGAGTCGATGGTTTGGCTGCGGGGAGGATGGGCAGCGGGTGCTGCGGTACATTGGGTCGCCATTGTATTCGATCATAATGACCAGTCCGCAGCGAAACCTATCCGTAGCGGGCTGTGGTGCCACTTGACATGAATTAATAGTTTAGATATAAAATATCGTGGAACGACCTAATTTTCCGACAACTGAGGAAACTCCAATGCGTATCGTATGTTTGGGAGGCGGTCCCGCCGGCTTGTACTTCTCGATTCTGATGAAGCAGGCCAATCCCGCCAGCGACATCACCGTGATCGAACGCAATGAGGAGGACAGCACCTTCGGCTGGGGCATCGTGTTCTCGGACAAGACCATGGACGGCTTCCGTCAGGATGACCCCAAGGTTGTCGCCGAAATCGAGCGCAACTTTCATCACTGGGACGATGTCGACGTGTTCTTCAAGGGCCGGCGCATGGTCTCCGGCGGGCATGGTTTCTGTGGCATCGGGCGGCTGAAACTGCTGCAGATCTTCCAGGCGCGGGCCCGGGAACTCGGCGTGAATCTGAAGTTCGAGACCGAGTTCAAGGATCCGGACGACTATTCCCGCGACTACGATCTGGTCATCGGTGCCGACGGCGTCAACTCGACGACGCGGGGCAAGTACGAAAGCCACTTCAATCCGCGCATCGATGTCCGCAAGTGCCGTTTCATCTGGCTCGGCACCAAAATGAAGCTCGATGCCTTCACCTTCGGCTTCAAGGAAACGCCCTGGGGCTGGTTCAATCTTCACGCCTACCAGTTCAACGAGGAATGGGCCACCTTCATCGTCGAAACCCCTGAGGAGACCTGGCTCAAGGCCGGCATCGACCAGATGGACCCGGACCAGTCGATCGCCTTCTGCGAAGAGCTTTTCGCCGACATGCTGGGCGGCGCCCGCCTGATTTCGAATGCCCGCCACTTGCGCGGTTCGGCGGTCTGGCTGAAGTTCAACCGCGTGCTGTGCGAGCGCTGGTTCAAGGACAACATCGTGCTGCTGGGCGACGCCGCGCATACGGCGCACTTCACCATCGGATCGGGCACCAAGCTGGCGATGGAGGATGCGGCGGCGTTGGTCAAGGTGATGAACAGCAGCGAAGGCGACGTGCCGACGCGCCTGGCCCGCTACCAGTCGGAGCGCGAGATCGAGGCGTTGAAGCTGCAGAGCGCGGCACGCAACCGCATGACCTGGTTCGAGGAAGTCGACCGCTATGCCCAGATGGAGCCGGAGCAGTTCGCCTTCGCCGTTCTTACCGGCAGCCAGCGCGTCGGTCATGCCAACCAGAAGCTGCGCGACCCGGATTACACCGATGGCTTCGACCGCTGGTTCGGCGCAAGATGCGGCGTGCCAACGCTGCCCGAAGCGGCGCCGCCGCCGCCGATGTTTACGCCCTTCAAACTGCGCGGACTGACGCTGGCCAATCGCGTCGTGGTCTCGCCGATGTGTACCTATTCGGCGCAGGAAGGCGTGCCTACCGATTTCCATCTGGTCCATTACGGCAGCCGCGGCATGGGCGGGGCGGCGCTGATCATCACCGAGATGACTTGCGTCTCCGCCGCTGCGCGCATCACCCCGGCTTGTGCCGGCATCTGGAACGACGCGCAACAGGACGCCTGGCAGCGCATTGTCGATTTCATCCACGCCAACGGCAATAGCAAGGTCGCGATGCAGATCGGTCACGCCGGGCGCAAGGGGGCCACGCGCCTGGCCTGGGACGCCATCGACATGCCGCTGCAGTCCGGCGCCTGGCCGTTGCTGGCGCCGTCGCCGCTGCCCTACATTGCGGGCACGTCGCAGGTGCCGAAGGAAATGGATCGCGCCGACATGGCGCGCATCAAGGCCGACTTCGTTGCCGCCACGCGCCGCGCCGCCGCCGCCGACTTCGACATGGTCGAATTCCATGCCGCCCACGGCTACCTGATGTCGACTTTCATTTCGCCGCTGAGCAACCGGCGCGGCGACGAGTATGGCGGCAGCCTGGAAAACCGTTGCCGCTACCCGCTGGAAGTTTTTCGCGCCATGCGCGAGGTCTGGCCGGCCGGCAAACCCATGTCGGTGCGCATCTCCGCCAACGACTGGGTGCCGGGCGGCATCACCCCGGATGATTCGGTGGCGGTCGCCAGGCTGTTCAAGGAAGCCGGCGCCGACATCATTCACGTTTCCTCGGGTCAGGTCAGCAAGGACGAGGCGCCGGTGTATGGACGCATGTTCCAGGTGCCCTTTTCCGACCAGATCCGCAATGAACTGGATGTGCCGACCATCGCCGTCGGCAATATTTTCGAAGCCGACCACGTCAATACCATTATCGCTGCCGGTCGCGCCGACCTCTGCGCCCTGGCGCGTCCCCATCTGGCCGATCCGGCATGGACGCTGCATGCCGCGGCCGAGCAAGGCTACAGCCTGATGCCCTGGCCGCAGCAGTATCTGGGCGGCAAGGCTCAGCTTGAACGCAATCTCGATCGCGCCGCGCAACTGGCGCTGAACGCCTGACGCCAGGCTATCCCGTTCCAGCAGAAGCCGATCGTGGCCAGTCAGCACTTGAAGGACGCTTTCGCGAGCGCCAGAGCATGACCCCTATCCAGGAGAACTACATGGAGATGAGCCAGCAGGAAGTTGCACCGCAGCCAGACATCCGGGTGCTGCAGCCGGCGGGATGGGTTGCGCCCCGGGGTTATTCCAACGGGATCGTCGCGCGCGGCCGCACCGTGGTGGTCGGCGGCCAGATCGGCTGGGACGGCCAATGCCGTTTTCACAGCAGCGACTTCGCCGAGCAGGCCAGGCAGGCCCTGCAGAACATCGTCGCGGTGCTGGCCGAGGCCGGCGGCAAGCCCGAACACATCATTCGCATGACGTGGTACGTGATAGACAAACGCGAGTACTTGGCGGCCTATCCGGAGCTCGGCCGCGCTTACCGGGAGGTGATCGGGCGCACTTTTCCTGCCATGACGGCGGTCCAGGTCGCCGGATTGATCGAAGACGCCGCCCGCGTCGAGATTGAGGCCACTGCGGTCATACCGGACTAGCTTGCCGGGCAACGAAAGTTCAGTGCAGGCTGACGTCGGCTTGTCCTTACCGACGTCAAGCGTAGCGGCCGGCGCTAAAATACCGGCATGAAAGCGTGTGATTCCGAATTTATCCAGGTGCGCGGCCGGCGGCTGCACGTGCGCGTCTGGGGCAGCGCAACGGCGCCAGTGCTGGTGCTGCTGCACGGCTGGTGCGACGTCTCGGCCTCCTGGCAGTTCGTCGTCGATGCCCTGCAGCGCGACTGGCGCGTGCTGGCACCCGATTGGCGCGGTTTCGGCTTGTCCGAGTGGAACAACGACGTCTACTGGTTCCCCGACTACATTGCCGACCTCGATGCCTTGCTCGACCACTATTCGCCGCACTCGCCGCTGCGCCTGGTCGGGCACAGCCTGGGAGGCAATGCGGCCTGTCTCTACGCCGGCATAAGTCCGGCGCGCGTGGCGGGGGTGGTGAATCTCGAGGGCCTCGGTCTGCGCCGCCACCTCCCGGAAGAGGCTCCCGCGGTTTATGCCAAATGGCTTGAGCAGGCGCGCGGCGATGTGCCGACGTTCAACTCCTATGCCGATCTGCCGGCTTTCGCCGCCCGCCTGCGCAAGGAAAACCCGCGGCTGTCGGAAGAAAAAGCGCAGTTTCTGGCGCGGCACATGGGCGAAGACAAGCCTGGCGGTGGCATTCAGCTGGCGGCCGATCCTTACCACCGCTGGGCCAACCCGATCATCTACCGGGTCGAGGAAGCCATGGCGATCTGGCGTCAGGTGACGGCGCCGGTGATGTGGGTGACGGCGGCGGACTCCCGCGCCTTCAAGCATATGTTCGCCAAGGATTCGGATGATTACCGCAGCCGGATCGCCTGCTTCAGGAATGTGCGCGACGTGACGCTGGAGGACTGCGGACACAATCTGCATCATGACCAGCCGCAGCAGGTGGCGCGCCTGATCGAAGAGTTCTTCGTCACATGAAGCCGCTCAATGCTGACCTGCACTGTCATTCGACAGTCTCCGACGGCCTGCTCACGCCGGCCGAGGTGGTGCGCCGCGCCCATGGCAACGGCGTTGAACTGCTGGCTCTGACCGATCACGACGAACTCGGCGGACTTGACGAGGCTCGCGCCACCGCCGACGAAATCGGCCTGCGCTTTGTCGATGGCGTCGAGGTGTCGATTTCCTGGGGCGACGACCAGACGGTGCATATCGTCGGACTGGGTGTCGATCCTGCCGATCCGGCCTTGCGCCAGGGCTTGCAGCAGGTCAGGAGTGGCCGCGACGCGCGCGCCGGGCGCATGGCGGCCGAACTGGACAAGGTGGGTATTCACGGCGCCTACCAGGGCGCGCTGCGCCATGCCGGCAACCCGGCGCTGGTCAGCCGTTCGCATTTCGCCCGTTATATTGCCGAGCAGGGGCATGCCAGGGACGTCAAGTCGGTGTTCGACTACTGGCTGGCCAAAGGCAAGCCGGGCTATGTCGAGCACGCCTGGGCGACGCTGGGCGACGCCTTGAACTGGATCATCGGCGCCGGCGGCATCGCCGTGATCGCTCATCCGGGGCGCTACCGGATGTCGAAGGCGGAGCGGCAGGAACTGTTCATCGCCTTCAAGGATCTCGGCGGGCGTGGTATCGAGGTGCTGTCGGGTCCGGCCAAGGATGAAGAGGTGCGCGAATTCTCGCGGATTGCGCGCGAGTTCGGTTTTCTCGCATCACGTGCCTCGGATTTCCACGGGCCGGGCGAAAGCTGGATGGATCTCGGCAAGTTGCCCGATCTGCCCGACGACATGACGCCGGTCTGGTCGCAACTGGTCTGAGCGGGCCTTCGCTTCCCGGGATCAAGCATGGCACAGCTATTTCACATTCATCCGGAACATCCGCAGCCGCGCCTGATCAAGCAGGCCGCGGAGATAGCCAGGAGCGGCGGGTTGATCGCGCTGCCCACCGACGCGGCCTACTCGCTGGCCGGCGTCTCCGGGTACGCGCCGCTGCTGGACCGGATCCGCAGCATTCGCGGCGTCGACGAGCGCCATCACTTCACGCTGATGTGTCGCGACCTGTCCGAGATCGCCACCTACGCGCGGGTGGACAATGTCCAGTATCGCCTGCTGAAAGCCACCACGCCGGGCAGCTATACCTTCATCCTGGAAGGTACGCGGGAGTTGCCGCGGCGCCTGTTGCATCCGAAGCGCAAGACCATCGGCCTGCGCGTGCCCGATCATCCTCTGGCGCTCGCGCTGCTGGAAGAACTGGATGAGCCGCTGCTGACCTCGACGCTGATCCTGCCGGGTTTCGACACGCCGCTGGCCGATGCCGACGAGATCCGCCAGCACCTGGAGAAGTTGCTCGACCTGGTGATCGATGCCGGCCAATGCGGCACGGAGATGACAACGGTCATCAACCTCACCGGGGCTCAGCCGGAACTGATAAGAGCGGGGCAGGGCCCGCTGGCACCTTTCGGGCTGGAATGACCGGCTCTGGTAGAATCAGCCGTTCCCATGAATTTTATCCAGACGCTGGCGATCTCCGCCCTGCCGGTCATCTTTGCCATCACGCTGCATGAGGCCGCTCACGGCTATGCGGCGCGGCATTTCGGTGATCCGACGGCGTGGCAGATGGGGCGCATCAGCCTGAACCCGTTGCGACATGTGGATCTGGTGGGGACCATTGCGGTGCCGGCGGTGATCCTGTTGCTGACCAGTTTCGGCGGCGGCGGTGGCATGTTGTTCGGCTGGGCCAAGCCGGTGCCGGTGAATTTCGGCAATCTGCGCCGGCCCAAGCAGGACATGCTCTGGGTGGCCGCGGCCGGGCCGGCGGCGAACCTGGTCATGGCGCTGGCCTGGGCTATGGTCCTGAAACTGGCGATCGGCGGTCCCGAGCATGGCTATTCGGACGCACTGCAGGAAATGGCGCAGGTGGGCATCAGCATCAACGGTGTCCTGATGGTGTTGAATCTGCTGCCCTTGCCGCCTCTGGACGGCGGGCGCATCGTGGTAAGCCTGTTGCCGCACAGAGCGGCGTGGAAGTTTTCGCAACTGGAACGCTGGGGTTTCCCCATCCTGCTGGCCTTGCTGTTTTTGGGGGTGCTGGATACCATCCTGCGGCCCTTGTTGTGGATGTTCAAAATTCTGATTCGAACCCTTTTTGGTTTCTGACATGTACGCAGAAAAAGTTCTTTCCGGCATGCGCCCCACCGGGCGGCTCCACCTCGGCCACTATCATGGTGTGCTTGCCAACTGGATAAAGCTCCAGCACGAGTATCCCTGTCTCTTTTTCGTTGCCGACTGGCATGCGTTGACCACCGCCTATGACGAGCCCGGCACCATCACCGACAATGCCCGCGACATGATCATCGACTGGCTCGCCGCCGGAGTCGATCCGTCGCAGGCGACCATCTTCATCCAGTCCAAGGTGCCCGAGCACGCGGAATTGCATCTGCTGCTGTCGATGATGACGCCGCTGGGCTGGCTCGAGCGCGTACCGACCTACAAGGATCAGCAGGAAAAGCTGTCGCACAAGGATCTGACGACCTATGGCTTTCTCGGCTATCCGCTGCTGCAGGCTGCCGATATCCTGATCTATCGCGCCAATCGCGTGCCGGTGGGAGACGACCAGGTGCCCCACGTCGAATTCACGCGCGAGATCGCGCGCCGCTTCAATCACCTTTACGGCCGCGAGCCGGGTTTCGAAGACAAGGCGCGCGAGGCGGTGAAGAAGCTCGGCAGCAAGCGCGCCAAGCTCTATGACGAGTTGCGCACCCGCTATCAGGAGCGTGGCGAGGGCGAAGCGTTGGAGCAGGCGCACGAATTGCTGAACGAGGCACAGTCGCTTTCCCTGGGAGATCGCGAGCGCCTGTTCGGCTGGCTGGAAGGCACGCGCAAGATGATCCTGGTGGAACCCGATGCGCTGCTGACCCATGCTTCGCGGATGCCGGGGCTGGACGGCCAGAAAATGTCCAAGTCATACGGCAACGCGATCACGCTGCGCGAGGACGCCGCTGTCGTCACTCGCAAGATCCGCACCATGCAGACCGATCCGGCGCGCGTGCGGCGGACCGATGCAGGTGATCCGGAGAAGTGTCCGGTGTGGCAGTTCCATCTGATCTATTCCGGCGAAGACGTCCGCAGCTGGGTGCAGGAAGGATGCCGTTCGGCCGGTATCGGCTGCATCGAGTGCAAGCAGCCGGTGATCGAAGGCGTGCTGCGGGAACAGGAGCCGATGCGGGAACGGGCCAAACGCTACGAGGAAGACCCTCAACTGGTCAGGAACATCATCGCCGACGGCTGCGAAAAGGCACGCAAGCTGGCGCAGGAGACCATGCGCGACGTGCGCGAAGCCATCGGGCTCGACTACCCGTGATCGAAACCGCGCTCCCGCAGCCGTCCGCCGCGCATGACGCGGCCGTTCTGGCGCCGGTTCTGGTCGCCGCTGCGGCGGCCATGCACCGGCCCCGGGTGTATGGCGAAGTCATGGCGGAGATGCCGCGCGACCTTTACATTCCGCCCGATGCGCTGGAGATCATTCTCGACTCGTTCGAAGGGCCGCTCGACCTGCTGCTGTACCTGATCCGCCGCGCCAACATCAGCATCCTCGACATCCCGATGGCGCCGCTGACGGCGCAGTACCTGGTCTATGTCGAGGCCATGCGCAAGAGCAACCTGGAACTCGCCGCCGAATACCTGCTGATGGCGGCCATGCTGATCGAGATCAAGTCGCGCATGCTGCTGCCGCGTCCGCCCAAGGCGGAGAACGGTGAGCCGGAAGACCCGCGAGCGGAACTGGTGCGCCGCCTGGTCGAGTACGAGCGCATGAAGGCGTCGGCGGCGAAGCTCGACGAAATGCCGCAGGCGGGACGCGATTACGAATGGATCACGGTGTGGATCGCCGACAAGGTCGTCGAACGCCAGCCCGAGGTGAGCCTGCATGACCTGCAGGTGGCCTGGCTGTCGCTCATGAAACAGGCGAGGGTGCATCAACACCACAAGATTCATCGCGAGGAATTGTCCGTGCGCGAGCACATGAGCATCATCCTGCGCCGCCTGCAGGGGGGCGGCTATGTGGTGTTCGACCAGTTGTTCGATCTGACGCTGGGCGCCCAGGGACTGGTGGTGAGTTTTCTTGCCATGCTGGAACTGGCGCGCGAATCGTTGATCGAGATTACCCAGAACGAGGCCCTGGCGCCCATCTACGTGAAACTGCCCGATGCTGCCGCTGTATAAACCCGAAGACTACAAGCGTGTGCTGGAAACCGCGCTGCTGGTGGCCGCCGAGCCCTTGCCCCTGTCCGAGCTGAAAAGGCTCTTCGATCAGGAGTTCGACGACGATACCTGGCGTACGCTGCTGGACGACCTGCGCCGCGACTGGTCGGAGCGCGGCGCCGAACTGGTGCAACTGGCCTCAGGCTGGCGCTTTCAGACCCGTCCCGAGTATCAGTCCTACATCGACCGGCTGAAGAACGACAAGCCGCCGAAGTACTCGCGTGCGGTGATGGAAACGCTGGCGATCATCGCCTATCGTCAGCCGGTCACGCGCGGCGACATTGAAGACATCCGCGGCGTGGCGGTGTCGCCCAATATTCTCAAGACGCTGGAAGGGCGCGGCTGGATCGATGCCGTGGGGCACCGCGATGCCCCCGGACGGCCGGCGCTGTACGCCACCACGCGAAGGTTTCTCGATGACCTCGGTTTGCGCAGTCTCACCGAACTGCCGCCGTTGACTGAAATTGAAAGGGTAATGGACCTTGGACAAGCCGCAATCGCCGAAGCCTTCCCGGTCCAGGCGCCCGGGGTCGAAAACCACGGCGCCGAGAACGCAGGAGCCGGGCAAGGGGCAGAACAGCAGCCAGCGCAGTGGCCCGCCGGAGCCGTCGCTGACGGGCAACTCGAACTCGGCGAAGGGGAGCCGCAGCAGTCCTCGCCAGCCGGCGCGCAGGGCTAGTCCTTTCCGTTCGCCGCAAGGTCCGGCGAGGTCGCAGGGCGATGCGCGGCGCGGCAGCGGCGCGGCGGCAGCTTTGCCGGCGCCGGCAAGGCGCGGCAAGGATCCGGTCTTCATCGATCCGCCCAAGCTGCACAAGGCGCTTGCCGACGCCGGCTACGGTTCGCGGCGCGAACTCGAAGAATGGATCGTCGCCGGGCGTGTCAGCGTCAACGGCCTGCCGGCGCACGTCGGTCAGCGTGTCGGTGCCGAGGACAAGATCCGCGTCAATGGCAAGCTGGTGCAACTCAGGTTCAACTTGCGCCTGCCGCGCGTACTGGTCTATCACAAGCCCGAGGGCGAGATTGTTTCCAAGGATGACCCGGACGGCCGCCCCAGCGTATTCGCCAGGTTGCCGCGGCTGAAGAGCGGGCGCTGGATATCCATCGGCCGCCTCGACTTCAACTCCTGCGGCCTGCTGCTATTCACCAACGACGGCGGTCTGGCCAATCGCATGATGCATCCGCGCTACGAAATCGACCGGGAATACGCGGTGCGCATTCTCGGTGAAGCGACGCCGGAAACGCTCGAACGTTTGCGCAAGGGGGTCGAACTCGAGGACGGACTGGCCAGCTTCAGCCACATCTCGGAAGGCGGCGGCGAGGGCGCCAACCGCTGGTATCGCGTGGTTCTGGCGGAAGGTCGCAATCGCGAAGTGCGGCGCATGTTCGAGGCCGTCGGCCTGATGGTCAGCCGCTTGATGCGCGTCCGCTACGGGCCGGTGCACCTGTCGCCGCGCCTCAAGCGCGGCCAGTGTCGTGATCTTGAGCCGGGCGAAGTGCAGGAATTGTTGAAACTGCTGCCGCCCGAGCAAAAAACCTTTTCTGCAGAAGGGCCGGACCCGCATGACGATGAAGGGTTCGAGGGTGACGATCAACCGGACTGATTCCGCTTGAAACTCAAACTTCGTTTTGCGGAGAAATGACGCCTCTGCTATAATCGTTCGGCTTTGGTTGGTACCGTTCTCGAAAGAGGCGGAAGGAATGGGCTTTTCGGCCCATTTTCTATTTGTGCGATGCGTTTGTGAGTTTTCATGCAACTGTCTGATTTGATTGAGACTACTGTTGTCGGCCTGGGATACGAACTGGTGGAATTCGAGACCAGTCCGCGCGCCCGTCTGCTGCGCGTCCTCATCGACAGGCCGGAAGCGGCGCAGACGGTGAAGAGCGGCATCAACGTGGAAGATTGTGTCGCCGTGAGCAACCAGCTCAGCCGCGTGTTCATGGTCGAGAACGTGGACTACGACCGCCTGGAAGTCTCATCTCCCGGACTCGATCGTCCCCTGGTCAAGCCCGCCGATTACCGGCGCTTTGCCGGGCAGGAAGTGCAGCTCAAGTTGCGCGTTCCGCTCGGCAACCAGCGCAATTTCAGCGGCGTGCTGGAAGGCTTGCGGGAAGAGGGTGGCGTCGAGATGGTTTGCCTGCGAGCGAATGAAACATTGCATCAGTTTGCCTTCGAGAATATAGATCGGGCGCGCCTGGTGCCCAAATTGTAGTGACGTTTCAGTGAAGGCCAATGCCCGCATCGGCGGGCGTTAAGCCGGAAGTAAATCTGATTAATGCTGGAGGACTCACATGAGCCGTGAATTGCTGCTGTTGGTCGATGCCCTGGCCCGCGAGAAAAATGTTCCGCGGGACATCGTCTTTGGCGCCCTTGAAATGGCGCTGGCGTCCGCGACAAAGAAGCGCACCAACGACGAAGCCGACGTGCGCGTGGACATCGATCGCGATACCGGCGGCTACGAGTCTTTCCGCCGCTGGCTGGTGGTTGCCGACGACATGGTCGAGGATCCCGAACTGCAGATCGGACTGACCGCTGCGCAGCAGCAGTTGCCGGACATCATGCTCGAGGACTACATCGAGGAAGCGCTGGAGCCGATCGATTTCGGTCGCATCGGCGCGCAGGCGGCAAAGCAGGTGATCCTGCAGAAGATCCGCGACGCCGAACGCGAGCAGTTGCTCAACGACTTCCTCGATCGCAAGGAGTTCCTCGTCAGCGGCACGGTCAAGCGCATGGAGCGGGGCAGCGCCATCATCGAGGCGGGACGCATCGAGGCTTTGTTGCCGCGCGACCAGATGATCCCCAAGGAAAACCTGCGTCCCGGCGACCGCGTCCGCGCCTGGCTGATGAAGATCGATCGTCAGGCGAGAGGTCCGCAACTGATCCTGTCGCGCACGGCGCCCGAGTTCATCATGAAACTGTTCGAGTTGGAGGTGCCGGAGATGGAAGACGGCCTGCTCGAAATCAAGGCGGCGGCCCGCGATGCCGGAATGCGCGCCAAAATTGCGGTCAAGTCGAACGATCCGCGCGTCGATCCGATCGGCACCTGCGTCGGCATGCGCGGTTCGCGCGTCACCGCGGTGACCAACGAGCTTTCCGGCGAACGTGTGGACATCATCCTCTGGTCAGCCGACCCGGCGCAGTTCGTCATCGGCGCGCTGGCGCCGGCCGAGGTGCAGAGCATTGTGGTCGATGAGGAACGGCATGCGATGGACGTCGTGGTCGATGAGGACAACCTGGCCATCGCCATCGGTCGCGGCGGACAGAACGTGCGCCTGGCTTCCGAGTTGACCGGATGGACCATCAACCTGATGACCATCGAAGAATCGCAGACGAAGTCCGAAAGCGAGCACAGCACGATCCGCGCACTGTTCATCGAGAAACTCGACGTCGATGAGGAGGTCGCCAATATCCTGATCGAGGAGGGTTTCTCCTCGCTCGAGGAAATCGCTTACGTTCCGCTCGCGGAAATGCTCGAAATCAATGCCTTCGACGAGGCCACGGTGACCGAACTGCGTGAGCGTGCGCGCAACGTGCTGCTGACCGAAGCCATCGTCGACGAAGAGCAGATGGAGAAGGTGGCCGATGACCTGCTGGCGCTGGAGGGCATGGACAAGCCGCTGGCAGCCAAGCTGGCAAAGAACGGCGTCACTGACCGCGAGTCGCTGGCAGACCTGGCGACCGACGAGTTGATTGAAATGACCGGCATCGATGCCGAACGGGCGACGGCGCTGATCACTGTTGCGCGTGCCCATTGGTTCGCCGAAGAAGAATGAGAGGTCCGGCATGGCTTTGATGACTGTTTCCCAATTCGCTACCGAGCTGAAAATGCCGGCGCCGGCCTTGCTCGAGCAACTGGCCAAGGCCGGCGTCAGCAAGCAGGCATCCAACGACAGCTTGTCCGAGCAGGACAAGACGCGGCTGCTTGACTATTTGCGCAAGTCGCACGGTGACGCCGCGCCCAAGGCCAAGATTACCCTGACGCGCAAGCAGACCAGCGAGATCAGGGCCTCGGATTCCACCGGCAAGGCGCGCACCATTCAGGTCGAAGTCCGCAAGAAGCGGGTATTCGTCAAACGCGATCCGAGCGAACTGGCGGCAGAGGTTGCCGCTGAAGTTCCGGCAGAAGTTGCAGAGATCGAGCCCGTCGCAGTCGTTGCTGAGGTGACGCCGCTGCCTGTTGTCGAAGTGGCCCCCGTGGTGGTGATTGAGCCGGAGCCTGAGCCGGTCCCCGTCCCGGTAGCGGCGGAGGTCGTGGTCGAAGTTGCGGCGGCACAGCCGCCTGCCGCACCGAGGTCGGTGATCGACCCGGCGCAGAGGGCGTTGCGTGAGGCCGAGAGCAAGCGCCAGGGCAAACTGTCGGCGATTCAGGCTGCCGAATACAAGGAAAAGGGCGACCGTGAGGCGAGGGCTCGCGCCGAAGCCGAAGCCCGCCTTGCCGAGCAGGCGGCGTTGATCGCTGCAGCAGAAGCCAAGAAGGTGAAGGAGGCCGCGGCTGCGGCTGCCGCCGCGGCGGGCGTGTCCGGCACCATTCACAAGCCGGCGGCGAAGCCGGAAGACGGCAAAGCCAAGCCGGCGAAGAAGGACGCATGGAAAGATGACGCCGCCAAGCGGCGTGCGATCAAGACGCGAGGCGATGCCGGGACCTCGGGTTGGCGCGGATCCAAGGGCGGCGGCCGTCATGGTCGTCACGGCCACACTGAAGATTCGCCGGCTCAGCAGCCGGTCGAGGCCATCGTGCGGGAAGTGCATGTTCCCGAAACCATCTCGGTAGCCGATCTTGCGCACAAGATGACGGTCAAGGCCACCGAAGTCATCAAGACCCTGATGAAGATGGGCTCCATGGTGACCATCAACCAGGTGCTCGATCAGGAAACCGCAATGATCCTCGTCGAGGAAATGGGCCACCTTGCCTTCGCGGCAAAGCTCGACGATCCGGATGCATTCCTCATTGACGACGGCGAGCACAAGGATGTGGTGCAGTTGCCGCGCGCCCCGGTGGTGACCGTCATGGGTCACGTCGACCACGGCAAGACTTCGCTGCTCGACTACATCCGCAAGAGCCGGGTTGCACACGGCGAAGCCGGCGGCATCACGCAGCACATCGGCGCCTATCACGTCGAAACGCCGCGCGGCATGATCACCTTCCTCGACACTCCGGGCCACGAGGCCTTTACGGCAATGCGCGCACGCGGCGCAAAGGCCACCGACCTGGTGATCCTCGTCGTCGCCGCCGATGACGGCGTCATGCCGCAGACCAAGGAAGCCATTGCTCATGCAAAGGCGGCCAATGTGCCCTTGATCGTGGCCATCACCAAGGTCGACAAGCCGGATGCAAATCTGGAGCGCGTCAAGCAGGAACTGGTTGCTGAAGGCGTGGTACCGGAAGAATACGGTGGCGATGCACCCTTCGTCGGCGTTTCGGCCAAGACCGGGGAGGGCATCGACGCCCTGTTGGAACAAGTACTGCTGCAGGCCGAGGTACTCGAGCTGGTCGCACCCGTCGACGCACCGGCCAAGGGTCTGGTGATCGAGGCGCGACTGGACAAGGGCAAGGGGCCGGTGGCAACCATTCTGGTGCTGTCGGGAACCCTGCGTCGCGGCGACGTGCTGCTGGCGGGTGCCGTATTCGGCCGCGTACGGGCCATGCTCGACGAAAACGGCAAGGCCATCGATGCCGCAGGACCATCAATTCCGGTCGAGATCCAGGGCCTCACCGACGTGCCGGCCGCCGGCGACGAAGGCATGGTTCTGCTCGACGAACGCAAGGCGCGCGAAATAGCGCTGTTCCGCCAGGGCAAGTTCCGTGACGTCAAGCTGGCCAAGCAGCAGGCGGCCAAGCTGGAGAACATGTTCGAGCAGATGGCCGAAGGCGAGATCAGGGCCTTGCCGCTGATCATCAAGGCGGACGTGCAAGGCTCGCTGGAAGCCCTGGTGCAGTCGCTGCACAAGCTGTCGACCGGAGAAGTCAAGGTCACCATCGTTCATGCCGGCGTCGGCGGCATCAGCGAGTCCGACATCAACCTGGCCGCTGCCTCAAAGGCCGTGGTCATCGGCTTCAACACCCGTGCCGACGTTGGTGCGCGCAAGGCCGCCGAGAGTCTCGGTGTCGATATCCGCTATTACAACATCATCTATGCAGTGGTGGATGAGGTGAAGGCAGCGCTGTCCGGCATGTTGGCTCCCGAGAAGAAGGAAGTCATTCTCGGCATGGTCGAGATCCGCCAGGTGTTCCGGATTTCGCGGATCGGCGCAGTGGCCGGCTGCATGGTCTTGTCCGGGCTCGTCAAGCGCAATGCCTCGGTGCGGCTGTTGCGCAACAATACGGTGGTTCACACCGGCGAACTGGATTCGCTGAAACGCTTCAAGGATGACGTGCGCGAGGTCAAGGAAGGTTTCGAGTGCGGCCTGAGCCTGAAGAACTTCAACGACATCAACGAAGGCGATCAACTCGAAGTGTTCGAGATCCAGGAAATCGCCCGCGCCCTGAGCTGATCCGGGAATGGCAACAAAGCGCGGCTCGGGCCACGGATATGCGCGGTCCGACCGCGTTTCGGAGCAGATCCGCCGCGAACTGGCGGATCTGCTGCGTTTCCATCTCAAGGATTTGCGCATCGCGCCGAAGCTGACGCTGGTGACGCTCACCGCGGTCGAAGTCACCGCCGATTATGCGCATGCCAAGGTGTTCTACACCTCGCTGGCAGACCCGGCTGCCAACGAGTTGATCGATGCCGGGCTGAAGCATTCCGCCAGCTTCCTGCGTCGCGAACTCGGTCGCCGCATTCGCATTCATCATATCCCGGAACTGCATTTCATGTTTGACCCGTCGGTGCAGGAGGGCGCGCGTCTGTCGCAACTGATCGACGAAGCGGTGGAATCCGACAAGAAGCTGCACGACGAGTGAAAGCGCCGCGTCGCGAAGCTGTCAAGGTCCCGCGCCGCCGGCTCGATGGCGTGCTGTTGCTGGACAAGCCGCTCGGGGTATCGTCCAATCACGCCCTGCAGTCCGCCCGCCGCCTCTACCGCGCCGAAAAGGCAGGGCATACCGGCACGCTTGATCCGCTGGCGACAGGTCTCCTGCCATTGTGCTTCGGTGAGGCGACCAAGTTTTCCGGCGAATTGCTCAATGCCGACAAGCGCTATGTGGCGACGGTGCAGCTTGGCGTCACCACCGTGACCGCCGATGCCGAAGGCGCAGAACTGGAGCGTCGCCCGGTAAGCGTGTCGCGCGCCGAAGTGGCAGCCGCACTGGCCGCCTTTGTCGGCGTCATTGACCAGGTGCCGCCGATGTACTCCGCCTTGAAGCGTGACGGCAAGCCGCTCTACGAATACGCCCGCGCCGGGATCGAAGTCGAGCGGACGGCGCGCCGCGTCACTATCCACGAACTGTTTCTGCTTGGGGGCGACAGCGGCCTTGCCGATGATCGCTTTGTATTCGAAGTCCATTGCAGCAAGGGGACCTACGTGCGCACCCTGGCGGCCGACATCGGCGAGCGTCTGGGCTGCGGAGCACATCTGGCCGCCTTGCGTCGAACCGGCATCGGCGCCCTCGATGTCGCCCATGCGTATTCCCCGGAAGCGCTCGAAGCCCTCACCGCCGAAGCCCGCGATGGCGTGCTGCTGTCGCCTGATTCCCTGCTCGCCGGCCTCGCCGATGTTCGTCTCGACCTGGCCGAGGCGGCCCGGTTGCGGCACGGTCAGGCGGTGCGCTGGTCCGCGGAGGAGGGTAAGCGGCTGCGTGTTTATGACCAGGAAAGCCGCTTTATCGGCGTTTGCCGCCAGGCCGCCGACGGCTGGCTGCAACCGCTGCGGCTGGTTGCGGGCGGCTGAGCGATGTATTTAGGTTTGAAACTTGATAAGACCCGATTCAAAACGTTATAATCCACGGTTCTCCAAGAGCCCAACATCACAGGATCAGCAAGGAAACCACAATGGCAATTTCCACTACAGACAAAGCCAAGATCGTCACCGACTACCAGCGTGCCCAGGGTGACACAGGCTCGCCCGAAGTCCAGGTGGCGCTTCTCACTGCGCGCATCAATGACTTGACGGATCATTTCAAGGCACATACCAAGGATCACCATTCACGTCGCGGCCTGCTCAAGATGGTCAGCCAGCGCCGCACCATGCTGGATTACCTCAAGCGCAAGAATGTAGACGGCTATCGTTCGCTGATCGAGCGTCTCGGTCTGCGCAAGTAGTTTTCAACCAAACGCCGGTTCGGGTCATCCCGACGCGCGATGCGCGATGCGCCAGATACTGCGCAGGCTTGCTGAACAGGCCGGCACAGCCCCAATGGCTGTGCCGGCTTTTAATTTTTGTCGAAAGGAATTGTTGTGCTGAATCCGATCAAGAAGAGTTTTGCCTACGGTGACCACACGGTCACCCTTGAAACCGCTGAAATCGCCCGCCAGGCAGGCGGCGCCGTCATGGTGACCATGAATGACACTGTCGTTCTGGCGACGGTGGTGGGGGCGCGGAACGCCAAGCCGGGACAGGACTTCTTCCCCCTGACCGTCGATTATCAGGAGCGCACCTATGCCGCAGGCCGCATCCCCGGCGGCTTTTTCAAGCGCGAAGGACGTCCGTCGGAGAAGGAAATCCTGACCTGCCGCCTCATCGACCGTCCGCTGCGTCCGCTGTTTCCCGAGGCTTTCTACAACGAAGTGCAGGTAGTCTGCACCGTCATGTCGTGCAACCCGGAAATCGACCCGGACATCCCTGCCATGCTGGGTGCATCGGCCGCCATGGCGATTTCCGGCATTCCGTTCAGCGGCCCGATCGGTGCTGCCCGTGTCGGCTACATTGATGGCAAGTACGTGCTGTGCCCGACCAAGACTCAATTGGAAAGCGCGCAATTGAACCTGGTGGTGGCGGGTACCGAAGGCGCCGTGCTGATGGTCGAATCCGAGGCCCTGCAGCTTTCCGAAGAAATCATGCTGGGCGCCGTGGTGTTCGGCCACGAGCAGATGCAGGTGGCGATCAAGGCCATCAACGAACTGGTGGAAGTTGCCGGCAAGCCGGAATGGGATTGGCAGCCGCCGGCGAAGAACGAGCCGCTGATCGCCCGTGTCGCCGAACTGGCGGAAGCCGATCTGCGCGAGGCCTATCGCATCACCAGCAAGCAGGCGCGCACCCTGAAGACCCGCGAGATCACCAAGAAGACCATCGCCGCCCTGACCGAGGGCGTGGAAAACGCGCCGGATTCGAACCTGGTCGGCAATACCGTTTTCGATCTCGAGGCGAAGATCGTCCGCAGCCAGATTCTCAATGGCGAACCGCGCATCGACGGTCGCGATACGCGTACCGTCCGCCCCATCGTGATCCGCAACGGCGTCCTGCCGCGCACTCACGGTTCGGCGCTGTTCACCCGCGGCGAAACGCAGGCAATGGTTGTCGCCACGCTGGGCACCGGCCGCGACGAGCAGATCATCGATGCGCTGCAGGGCGAATATCGTGACCGCTTCATGCTCCACTACAACATGCCTCCCTATGCCACCGGTGAAACCGGCCGCGTCGGTACGCCGAAGCGCCGCGAAATCGGTCACGGCCGCCTGGCCAAGCGCGCGCTGCTTGCCGTGCTGCCGTCGCCCGAGGAGTTCGGCTACTCGATGCGCGTCGTGTCGGAAATCACCGAGTCCAACGGCTCGTCATCGATGGCCTCCGTCTGCGGCGGTTCGCTGGCCCTGATGGATGCCGGCGTACCGCTCAAGGCTCATGTGGCCGGCATCGCCATGGGCCTGATCAAGGACGGCCCGCGCTTTGCGGTGCTGACCGACATTCTCGGCGACGAGGACCATCTCGGCGACATGGACTTCAAGGTGGCGGGTACCGAAGACGGCATCACTGCCCTGCAGATGGACATCAAGATCCAGGGCATCACCAAGGAAATCATGCAGGTCGCGCTGGCCCAGGCCAAGGATGCGCGTCTGCACATTCTGGAGAAGATGAGGGCGTCCATGTCCGGTCATCGCGAGGAAGTTTCCACATTCGCGCCGCGCATGATTCACATCAAGATCAATCCGGAAAAGATTCGTGACGTGATCGGCAAGGGCGGCGCCGTGATCCGCGCGCTGACCGAAGAAACCGGTTGTGTCATCGATATCGAAGACGACGGCTCGATCACCATTTCCTCTGTGAATGCGGATGCGGCGCAAGTAGCCAAGAAGCGCATCGAGGACATCACCGCCGAGGTTGAAGTCGGTCGCATCTACGAAGGCACGGTGCTGCGCCTGCTTGATTTCGGCGCCATCGTCAGCCTGCTGCCGGGCAAGGACGGCCTGCTGCATATTTCGCAGATCGCCACCGAGCGGGTGAATGCGGTTGCCGATTACCTCAAGGAAGGCCAGGTGGTCAAGGTCAAGGTCATCGAGACCGATGACAAGGGCCGCGTCCGCCTGTCGATGAAGGCCATCGCCGCTGAAGCCGCTGCTCCTGCTGCCGCAGCCGAATAGGGCTCCGTTTGCAGGCAACAAAAAAGGACGCTGCGGCGTCCTTTTTTGTTGGCCGGTGATCCGGCGCGGATCGGCTTACTTGGGCACCTGTTTCTGGCTTCGGCCGCTACGCTTAACGTTCGCCGTGCTCACGTTAGCCTGTGCCGAAAACAGGCTGTAATTACTTTCCAACCTGCTTTTGGTTTCGGCCGCTACGCTTAACGTTCGCTGTGCTCACGTTAGCCTGCACCGGAAACAGGCCGCGATTACTTCCCGACCTGTTTTTGGCTTCGGCCGCTACGCTTAACGTTCGCTGTGCTCACGTTAGCCTGCACCGGAAACAGGCCGCGATTACTTCCCGACCTGTTTTTCGCGATGCTCTTCCAGTGTCTTGCAGTCGATGCACAAGGTCGCGGTCGGACGTGCTTCAAGGCGCTTCAGGCCGATTTCGACGCCACAGGAGTCGCAGTAACCGTACTCGCCGCTTTCGATGCGGGCAATCGATTCGTCAATCTTCTTGATCAGTTTGCGCTCGCGATCGCGGTTGCGCAGTTCCAGAGCAATATCCGATTCCTGACTGGCGCGGTCATTCGGATCAGCGAACACGGTCGCCTCGTCCTGCATGGTGTGCACGGTGCGCTCGATGTCGTCGCTCAATTCATCCTTGAGCGAGGCCAGGATGTCGCGAAAGTGCGCGAGCTGTCTCGTGCTCATGTAGTCCTCACCCTTCTTCGGGGTGTAGGGCGGGAATTGCTTCTTGTGCAGGAGATCTTCAGCCATCGCAGGAAGTCCGTATTTTCGGAGAACCGGCTTTATAAACGAAACCGGGGACTACTGCAAGTCAAGCTTATCGGGCGTGGCATGCCCCATCGTGATTGACCGCCATGGACCGCTGTCTGTAGAATGCGCCGGGTTCGGGGTGTGGCGCAGCCCGGTAGCGCGCTTGCTTTGGGAGCAAGATGTCGAGAGTTCGAATCCCTCCACCCCGACCAGTTTTACGCAGTTGCAGCATCAGCAAAAGTCACTACTTCCGTTACGACCGGCTTTCGTATCGGCGTGCGAGGATACCTTATGATTCGAGTTCCTCTGCGACAGGGAGCCTTTGTGCTCCCCGAACTATTGTGATTCGAATTTCCCGCTCAGGAATCACGCCCGGCCAGCGGCTTTCCTTCGACATTTTTGATTCTCAGGGACGGGTGCTTTTGCTCCGGGGCGAGCAGATTGCTTCCGAGGAACAGGCCGAACTGATCAAGCAGTCCGGCTTCCGGCATGAGCGCACTACCAGGTTGGCTTCTGTCTTCGAGGGCATATCGCACCAGTCGGCTTCCCTTGCCGCAATTGAAAAGGATTTCGTCGAGCATCGTGATCGCGCGACCCTGATCCCGCGAATCAAGGTCTTGGCGCGCGACCTTGTCGATGTTGCGGATAACGATCCGGACGCAGCTTTTGCCAATATCCACCTTGAATTTGTCCGCTCTTACACCGTGGTGCATAGCTTCATGGCGGCGCTGGTGAGTTCGCGCCTTGCGCTTGCCCGGGGACTCGACAGGGCGCAGCGCATCACGCTGGTTGCTGCGGCGCTCACCCACGACATCGGTTTCCTTGCGCGGCGCAAGGGCTTCGATGCCAGCGGGGACCTCAGTGCCGAGCAGCGCGCGAATATCAAGTGTCATACCGGTGATGGCGTGCAAGTGCTGAGGGATCTCGGCGTCGATGACCGGCTCTGGCTCGATGCCGTCCGGGATCACCACGAATATCTGGACGGCAGCGGCTACGCCGGCAAGAAGGAGGGCGAGCTTTCTCTTGCGGCGCGCATCCTGGCTCTGGCCGATTCATACAGTGCCATGTTGCGTCCCCGCCCCTACCGGGAACGTGTCGTTGCGCGCACTGCGCTGGAAACCCTGTACGTTGATGAACTGGCTCGCTACGACGGATCTCTGCTCGAGATCCTGATCTGGGATTTCGGTTTTTATCCGCCGGGCAGCCTGCTCCGGCTTGCCAACCGCGAGATTGCCGTCGCCATCCGCAATTCACCCGGAATTCTCGACAGTCCTCGCGTCGCCTCGCTGACTGATCCGCATGGACGGCCGTTGGTCCGGCCCTTCGCCCGCGACACGCGGAATCCGGCTTTCGCCATTGTCGACACGCTCGATCCGGCCATGGCCGCCCGTTCCGCAAAGCAGATCGGCGAGTGCTGGTCGCTGGATTTCACGGCACCTTCCGCAAGAAAATAGCCGCCAGCGAGCCTGTTGTCCGGGAAAGCATCACGCTGCGTTGCGGCGGCACCGACGTCGAAGAATCCGGTTCCCGCGCAAGGCTCTGCGGGCTGCCTGAGCAACCGGTTCCGGATCAGTCGCCGCCGCCCAGCATCGACTTCAGATTGGCGAAAGGTGAATGCGTCGCCGCCGCTCCGCTGCGGGCGGCGCCCGGGTCGCTGCCGGTCGCTTCCAGTTGTCGCTGGTGTTCGTTGTCATGGCAGTACAGGCACAGCAGTTCCCAGTTGCTGCCGTCGGACGGGTTGTTGTTGTGATTGTGGTCGCGGTGATGAACGGTCAGTTCGCGCAGATTGGCGCGGGAGAAATCGCGGGCACAACGACCGCATATCCAGGGGTAAATCTTCAGTGCCTGCTCGCGGTAACCCTGGTCGCGGGTTTCGGCGGCGCGGCGGGCATCGGCGACGACGCGGTCGAGTTTGCCCGGGACGGTGACTTTCATGCCGGCTATTTTTCCTGAAGGAGGTTGTTCATCCGCTGTGCCCGGCTCTTGGATTCGGCCTTGTTGATCTCGGACACCTGGCGACCATAGGCCTCGCGTGCTTCCGGTCCTTGCTGGGTGGCTTCGATGCTGCGTATGCAACGCCAGCGCTTGCCGGTCTTGGTAACGATCAGACGCATTTCGTTGCGCGGGTGGTGCGTGCGGCAGTGGTAGCAGTAAGTAGGTTCTGTTGCCATAGAAGTGTTCGTATATCAGGCTGCGACAACCGCAATTATGCTACGCCGGACGCGGTTTTGCTCTTCGTCGCCGCCCGGCGGATATTCGTGAGCTTGCGTCCGATCGACGTTCCTGACCACCGTTTCCTTGTAAACTCCGCATCCGCAGCCCCGCAAGCCGGTTGCGCGCAGGCTTGCCGGGCAGGATTTCGCCACCCCGGCGATTCCGGTCGTAATGAGCAGTGCATCCGCCCGTAGCTCATCTGGATAGAGCACCGGCCTTCTAAGCCGGGGGTAACAGGTTCGAGTCCTGTCGGGCGGACCATATTTAACAAGGCAAGTCACCCACGCTTTGCGTATTGATTGGGCATGGTTCCAGTTGTGACCGTGCCTGTATAGCGCCAT